>Ga0207828_100345_pt1 | contig 19228 bp, 15 predicted proteins | sample TtaePargueraPR_11_FD_187276 | JGI IMG/M metagenome (GOLD analysis project Ga0207828, IMG submission 187276) | Aerobic enrichment media microbial communities from Bioluminiscent Bay, La Parguera, Puerto Rico - Tt and P2 (3) (SPAdes) | ecosystem: Environmental > Aquatic > Marine > Unclassified ...
TGGAGCCGTATTCGGCTTGACGGCCAGCTTGGCCGCCTGCGCAGGCCAGCAAAGCGAACCGGCCTCACCCTCCTATCAGAAAATCGGAACGGCTGAAGAAAGCCTGGAAGAGCGCGTGGACCGCCTGGAACACGATCTCGCAGAGCTGCGTATCGACTATTCAATGGTCCGCCCCGCTATGGAGCGTTTGGTGCTGGCCGAAGACAGCCTCGATGACCGGGTCGCGCGCATTGAAGATGCTTTCGGTCCTGCAACCGCCTCTCTCGGCCAGAGCGGCAAGCTCCCGGCCCGGAGCGCAGAAATGAACCCGGTGAGCGAACCGGCAGACGCCGCCCCGAAGCAGGCCGCCGCGCCAAAGGCGGGAATCGCGTACGGCATTCACCTCGCCTCCTACCGGAATGAAAAAAACGCCCGTGCCGGATGGGAAGAAATCAAAACCGCCCATACGAGGGAGCTGTCCGGTCTCGAGCCCTATATTCGTCTCTTTGACGCCGGGAAAGACGGCACTTATCGCCGCTTGCTGGCGGGGCCCGTCTCCTCCCGCGCGAATGCGGATGCGCTTTGCCAAGAATTGAAACAGACCGGCCTGTGGTGCCAAACACTTGCGCTTGATCCCGTCAGCAATTAATCCCATTTCCAAACGGCTTGATCTTCAACAGCGGGTGGGAATGGCATGACGAAGCAATCCGAAGAAATGACGCATTTGCTCTCGGGCTATAAGCGGTTCCGTGAAGGAACCTACGCACAAAACCAAGAGCGCTTCGAAAAACTGGCCGATGGCCAGCACCCCAAAGCCGCCATCCTTTGCTGCGTCGACAGCCGCGCCGACCCCAACATGATCCTGGACGCCAATCCGGGCGAGCTGTTCGTGATCCGTAACGTCGCGAACATGGTCCCGCCTTGCGAGTCCGACAATGCCTATCACGGCACCAGCGCGGCGCTGGAGTTTGCTGTCGAAGGCCTGCACATCAAAGACATCATCATCATGGGTCATGCCCGCTGCGGCGGCATCAATGCCCTTTATGAGAACGCGCCCAAGCCCATCAAGAAAGGCTTCGTCGGCCAGTGGATGAGCATTGCGACCGACCTCGCGCTCTATATCCGCCGCCAATATGCGCATGAAAGCGTCGAGGAGCAGAAAGCCCGCCTTGAAAAGGAATCCGTGCTTGCCTCCATTGACCGGCTGCGCACGTTCCCCTTCATCGCCGAAGCGGAGAAGGCTGGCGATCTCAAGCTGCATGCCTGGTTCTTCGACATCGGCAATGGCATCCTGCTCGCTTACGACAATGAAGCGCGCGAATATCTGCCCGTGAAACAAGGCTGAAATTGTTCGGGGAAGTGGTGAGCCCGACAGGGTTCGAACCTGTGACCTACTGATTAAAAGTCAGTTGCTCTACCAGCTGAGCTACGGGCCCTGACACATGTCCTGAGAGAACGATCAGGAGATCTGGTGATGGTTTCCGGGAGGGAAGCCTGCCGCCACATCCCGACTTTCCATCGGAATCGCGTAAGCGACGGGCCGGAACCTAAGCGGCGGGCCGCCTCCGGTCAACCCGAATAATGCGCGCCTGCCCGCCAAAATTGCCGCAGTTTTCTTAAAGCGTCGCAATATCCCCCGCAGCCTGTTCCTCCTTGAAACGCCGTACGAAAGCGCTGAATTCACCTGCACCAATGGCCGCGCGCATATCTGCCATCAGCTTTTGGTAATAAGCGACGTTATGCCAGGTCAGCAGCATCATCCCCAAAATCTCGCCATTTTTGACGAGATGATGGAGATAGGCCCTGGAATAGTCCCGCGAGGCCGGACAATCGAGCCGCTCATCCAGAGGACGCGGATCATCCGCATGCCGGGCATTCTTGAGATTGACCTTGCCGCCATGCGTGAAGACCTGCCCATGGCGACCCGAGCGTGTCGGCATCACGCAGTCGAACATATCGACGCCGCGCGACACGGCCTCCACCAGATCATCCGGCGTGCCCACGCCCATCAGGTAACGCGGCTTGTCAGCGGGCAAGAGCGGCAAGGTGAAGTCGAGCACCTTGAGCATCGTCTCCTGCCCCTCGCCCACGGCTAGCCCGCCGATCGAATAGCCCGGAAAGTCCGTTTCGATCAGGCCTTGCGCGCTTTCGGCCCGAAGCTCCGGATAGACACTGCCCTGCACGATTCCGAAAAGCGCCTGCCCTGAGGTGCGGCGCGGATGCACGTCAAACGCCTCTTTCGAGCGTTTGGCCCAGCGCAAGGACAGGCGCATGGACTTGGCCGCCTCCTGCTCCGTTGCGGGAAAGGGCGTGCACTCATCCAGCACCATCTGAATGTCTGACCCGAGAAGGCACTGAATATCGATGCTGCGTTCAGGAGAAAGCATGTGCCGCGCGCCATCGAGATGCGATTGAAATGCGACGCCTTCTTCCGTCATCTTGCGCAGCTTGGTCAGCGACATGACCTGAAACCCGCCGCTGTCGGTGAGAATAGGCCCGTCCCAGTTCATGAATTTGTGCAGACCGCCCAGCGAGGCCACCCGCTCCGCGCCCGGGCGCAACATCAAATGATAGGTGTTTCCGAGCACAACATCCGCGCCCGTTTCTTTCACCTGGTCCGTATAAAGAGCTTTTACCGTTCCAGCGGTCCCCACAGGCATAAAAGCAGGCGTGCGGATCACGCCGCGCGGCGTATGCACCGCACCCAGCCGCGCCTTGCCGTCTTGTGCAATCGCTTCGTAACGGAACTCGCTCATCACTCACCGTCTTTCGGCATCAAAAGGCACGCATCGCCATAGGAATAGAACCGGTATTCCGCACCAACCGCATGCGCATAAGCCGCTTTCATTTCATCCAGACCGCGAAAGGCGGAAACGAGCATGAACAGCGTCGATTTGGGCAAATGGAAATTGGTCATCAGAATGTCCACGGCGCGGAACTTGTAGCCCGGCGTTATAAAGATGTCCGTCGTGCCGGACCAGCCCTCAAAAGCGCCGCCAGAGGAAACAGCGGATTCCAGAAGCCGGAGCGATGTCGTGCCCACCGAAATAATGCGCCCGCCCCTTGCTCGTGTTTCATTGAGAAGGGCCGCCGTCTCGGGGCTTACCTCACCCCATTCCTCATGCATTTTGTGGGCATCTGTATCTTCCGCCGTCACAGGCAGGAACGTGCCCGCCCCCACATGCAGCGTCACGCGCGCCGTGCCGATCCCCTTTTCCGCAAGCCGCTCCAGAAGCGCGGGTGTGAAGTGCAGCCCCGCCGTCGGCGCCGCCACGGCGCCTGCCCGGTCCGCAAAAAGGGTTTGATAATCATCCGCATCGCTCTCATCCACAGCCCGCTTCGAGGCGATATAGGGCGGCAGCGGCAGCTCCCCCGCCGCCGCAATGGCCGTATCGAGCGCAGGGCCGGAGAGGTTGAAGGCCAGCGTGATCTCACCGCCATCCCGCGCCTCCACCAGCGCGGAAAGCGTATCGGAAAAGGTGACCGTCTCCCCCTCCTTCAACCGCTTGGCGGGCCGCGCGAAGGACTTCCAGCGGCCGTCATCGAGCCTGAGATGAAGCATCGCCTCGATATGCGCTTCCGCCTCGCCGCGCCGGCGCACGCCGCGCAGCCGCGCCGGAATGACTTTCGTGTCATTGAAGACGAGCAGATCGCCTGCGCGCAAAAACTCCGGCAGTTCACTCACCCGCCGGTCCTGCAATGCATTCTGTTGCGGTCCCACCACGAGCATACGCGCCGCATCACGCGGCCGCATGGGGCGCAGCGCAATTCGCTCTTCCGGTAGGTCGAAATCGAAATCGTCTACACGCATCTCAACGAAAAAGCGGGCCTCAAAAAGCCCGCTCCCTCACTTCATCAGAAAAGGCCGGGCCCTCAGGCATCCACATCCGCAGCGACGCGCATGGAGACGATCTTGTCCGGATTGTCTACCGGCTCACCGCGCTTGATGCGGTCCACATGCTCCATGCCCGAAATCACCTTGCCCCAGACCGTGTACTGGCCATCCAGGAAGGTCGTGTCGCCAAAGCAGATGAAGAACTGGCTGTCGGCGGAATTCGGGTCCTGGGCCCGCGCCATGGAGCACACACCGCGCAGATGCGGCTCGCGGCTGAATTCCGCTTCCAGCTTCTTGCCGGAGCCGCCCATACCCGTGCCCGTCGGATCGCCCGTCTGCGCCATGAAACCGTCGATCACGCGGTGAAACACGATCCCGTCATAAAAGCCCTCACGCGCCAGTTCCTTGATCCGCGCGACATGTCCAGGCGCAAGGTCGGGCCGCAATTCAATGGTGACACGGCCCCAGTCGAGATCGAGGAAGAGCGTGTTTTCAGGGTCTTTGAGTTCGGTCATTAAATCCTCAAGCTTCAGTTACCGGCCTTGGCGACATCCGCCGCCACGACCATACGGATGATTTTGTCGGGGTTGGCCGGCGGCTCACCACGGGTGATGTTATCGACATACTGCATGCCTTCGACGACCTGGCCCCAAACCGTGTATTGCCCGTTCAGGAAGGACGACTCTTCGAAGCAGATGAAGAACTGGCTGTTCGCGCTGTCGGGATGCTGCGAGCGCGCCATGCCCAGCGTTCCGCGCTCAAACGGCACCCGTGAAAACTCCGCGCGCAGATCGGGATAGTCCGAGCCGCCCATGCCGGTGCCCGTCGGATCGCCCGTCTGCGCCATGAAACCATCGATTACACGGTGAAAGACAAGCCCGTCATAAAAACCTTCCCGGGTGAGCCGCTTGACGCGCTCCACATGATTGGGGGCCGCTTCAGGCAGCAGCTTGATGACGACGCGGCCATCTTTCAGATCCATATAGATCGTGTTTTCCAGATCGGTCTGGGCCTGCACCGGCAGGCTCATGAGCAAAAGCCCCGCCAGGGCCAGCATTGCAGTTTTGAAACGCATCATTTTTCGTTCTTCCCGTCCTCTACAATGGCCCCCCGGCCCTTATTGATCAGTCTTCTTCCTCAAAGCGCTTATGAAGCGCTTTCGCCACACTCGGCGGCACGAATTTTTCAAGCTCCCCGCCCATGGCCGCAATTTGCCGCACCAGGGTCGAGGAAATGATCTGCAATCCGGGCGCCGCAGTCAGGAACACCGTTTCCACATCAGGCGCCAGAATACCGTTCATGCCGACCATCTGCGCTTCATACTCATAATCCGCCGGGCCCCGGAGACCTCGGATGATGATCTTCGCGCCCGCCTTGTGCGCCGCATCCACCACAAGTCCTTGAAACGGTACCACGGAAACACGGCCGCCTGCCTCGCGCGCCATCTCCGCGGTTTCTTCCTTGATCAGCCGCGCGCGCTCCTCAAAGCTCAGCGTCGGCTTTTTGGTCGCGCTGACGCCGATTCCGACAACCACATGATCCACCACCCTGAAAGAACGGCCAATAATGTCGAGATGCCCGTAAGTTACGGGATCGAATGAGCCGGAATAAAACCCGACACGCTCCCCGTTGCGTCCCATCAATACGCCCCTTCGTTATTCTTCTTCGTCCGACGTGTCGCCGATATGTTCGACGGAAACAACCCGCTCATCCTTGTGCGTACGGAAAATCACGACACCCTGCGTCGAGCGCCCGGCAATACGCACATCATCCACCGGACAGCGGATAAGCTGCCCGCGGTCGCTCACCAGCATGATCTCGTCATGATCATCCACCGGGAAGCAGGCGACAAGCTGTCCGTTCCGCACGGTCACGGCCATGGCGATAATGCCTTTGCCGCCGCGCCCGGAGGTGCGGTATTCGAGCGAGGAAGAGCGCTTGCCATAGCCGTTCTCACTGACCGTCAGCAGGAACTGCTCTGCCGCGCCGATTTCCGCATAGCGTTCCGGGCTGAGCGCAGCTTCTTCGCCCGTATCGCCATCCTCTTCGTCATCGCCTGCCACGGTCTCTTCCGGCTCCTCACCGGCCGCCGCACGCCGCATCGCATTCGACTGCTTGAGATAGGCCCGCGCTTCCGCCGGCGTCACATCGAGGTGCCGCAGAATGGCCATGGAGATCAGCGTATCGTCTTTGCCAAGCTGAATGCCGCGCACGCCTGTGGAGGTACGGCCCGAGAAGACACGCACATCCGTCACCGGGAAGCGGATACAGCGGCCATTCGCCGTCGTCAGCACCACGTCATCATCTTCCGTGCAGCTGCGGACGGCGATAATGCCATCATCGCCTTCGATCTTCATGGCGATCTTGCCGTTGCGGTTAATCTGCACGAAGTCCGAAAGTTTATTCCGCCGGACATTGCCCGAGCGCGTGGCAAACATCACATCGAGTTCGTTCCAGCTACTTTCATCTTCCGGCAGCGGCAGAATGGTCGCGATGGTCTCCCCTTGCTTCAGCGGCAGAAGGTTCACCAACGCCTTGCCGCGCGACTGCGGCGTCGCCTGCGGCAGCTTCCAGACCTTCATCTTGTAGACCATGCCTGTGGTCGAGAAGAAGAGCACCGGCGTGTGCGTATTAGCGACGAAAAGCTGGGTGACGAAATCCTCATCCCGCGTCGTCATGCCCGAACGGCCCTTGCCGCCGCGCTTCTGCGCCCGGTAGGTCGAAAGCGGCACGCGCTTGATATAGCCAAGACGGCTCACCGTCACGACCATGTCTTCGCGCTGAATAAGGTCTTCGTCCTCAACCTCGTTTTCGGACTCGGCAATTACCGTGCGGCGCGGATCGGCAAACTCGTCCCGGATAACGGTCAGCTCGTCGCGGATGATCTCCATCACCTTGGCCCGGCTCGCCAGGATCGAGAGATATTCCTCGATCTTGCCGCCAAGCTCGGTCAGCTCATCCCCAACTTCATCACGCCCCAGCGCCGTCAGACGCTGCAAGCGCAGATCGAGAATGGCCCGGGCCTGCGTCTCCGAAAGACGGAAGGTGCCATCCTCATTGATCTTGTGACGCGGATCGTCAATCAGCTTGATGAGCGGCGCAACATCACCCGCCGGCCAGTCCCGGCTCATAAGCGCATCGCGCGCCGATTGCGGATCAGGCGCGGTGCGGATGAGGTGGATCACTTCATCGATATTGGCAACGGCAACAGCAAGACCAACAAGCACATGCGCCCGGTCGCGCGCTTTGCCCAGCTCGAATTTGGTGCGCCGCGTAACGACCGTCTGCCGGAAATGCACAAAGGCTTCCAGCAGCTGCTTCAGCGTCATCGTGTCCGGACGGCCATGATCGAGCGCCAGCATGTTGCAGCCGAAACTCGTCTGCAGCGGCGAGAACCGGTAAAGCTGGTTCAGCACCACATCCGGCACTGCATCCTTGCGCAGCTCGACCACAACGCGCATGCCCTGCCGCGCGGATTCGTCCCGCAGATCTGTAATGCCCTCGATCCGCTTTTCGCGCACCAGTTCGGCGATCTTTTCGATCATCGAGGCCTTGTTCACCTGATAGGGAATTTCGGTGATGACGATCGCCATCTTGTCCTTCCGGACTTCTTCGATCTCCACCTTGCCGCGAATGGTGACGGAGCCGCGGCCGAGATGATAGGCGCTGCGGATGCCCGAGCGGCCGAGAATGATCCCGCCCGTCGGAAAATCCGGCCCCGGCACGATCTCGATCAACTGATCGATAGAGATATCCGGATCGTCGATCAGCGCGATACACGCATCGATCACTTCGCCCAGATTGTGCGGCGGAATATTCGTCGCCATGCCAACAGCAATACCGCCCGCGCCATTGACGAGCAGGTTCGGAAACTCCGCTGGCAGAACTGTCGGCTCGCGCTCGGAATTGTCGTAGTTGTCCTGGAAATCGACGGTCTCTTTGTCGATATCCCTCAGCAGCGCATGTGCCGCCTTGGCCATGCGCACTTCCGTGTAACGCATCGCGGCAGGCGGATCGCCGTCCACCGAGCCGAAGTTCCCCTGACCATCGACCAGCGGAAGCCGCAGCGAGAAATCCTGCGCCATGCGCACAAGCGCGTCATAAATCGACTGGTCGCCATGCGGGTGATACTTACCAATCACATCGCCGACCACGCGGGCAGACTTGCGGTAAGGCTTGTTCCAGTCGTAACCGTTTTCGCCCATCGAGAAGAGAATGCGGCGGTGCACCGGTTTCAACCCATCCCGCGCATCCGGAAGCGCACGGCTCACGATCACGCTCATTGCGTAATCGAGATAGGAGCGCTTCATCTCCTCTTCGATGGCAATGGGGCTCACATCGCGCTCGGGCGGAACGCCGCCGGTACCGCCATCGGCACCGCCGCCATTCCCGCCATTGCCCAAATCTCCGCCGCTTTCCGGGAGAGGTTCATCACCCGGTGCCGATGTGTCTTGCGTGTCGGACAAACTCGCTTACCTTCGAAAAACAGCCCCGGAAGCGAATGCGCCGGGGCACGATCTTGAGCCCAGAAAAGGGGTGCGGAAAAGCTCCCGAATCCCTTCATGAAAGAGGCATGGATAATAGCAGTTCACCCCCTCAAGAGCAATGCCCAAAGACGCATCAACACCCCCATTAACCCATTGAGAAAAAAGGAAAAATCCTTCCTCACCCGCGGCGTTTCCGGCTATGCTCGAAAGCACTCTGGAACCCCGATCCGCCCATGGCCGGATCGGTAACAAATGGCCCGGCAAAGCCCTCAAAAAACACCAACTGCAAACGTCAACGGGAAGCGTCTTCAAGTAGCGTCAGTAAACCGTCCAGTTTCAAAAAACACTCTGGAGGAAAACATGACCTCAACCGACGCGGCCCCCGGTCCGCACCCTCTTCTCACCCATGCCTTGGCAAAAAACTGGTGGCTCTTCCTGCTCCGCGGCATCGCGGCCCTGATCTTTGGCGGGCTCGCCATCTTCTGGCCGGGCATGACCTTGCTGGTACTGGTCATTCTCTATGGCGCCTTTGCGCTGGCCGATGGCGGTCTCGCCATCGGCGCCGCTGTCATGGGACAGCAAGCCAAAGCGGCGCGCTGGTGGCTGGGGCTGGTGGGCCTGAGCGGTATCGCGATAGGTATCCTGACCTTCTTCTGGCCAGGTATCACGGCGCTGGTGCTGGTGTTCTTCATCGCGGCCTGGGCCGTCATCATCGGCGCCATGCAGATCATCGGTGCCCTCCGCCTGCGCAAGGAGATCGACAATGAATGGTGGCTTGTGCTGAGCGGCGCGCTCTCCGTCCTCTTCGGCATCGCCATTGCCGTCATGCCCGAGGCCGGCGTGCTGGCCCTGGTCTGGCTGATCGCCCTCTATGCGATCCTGTTCGGCGTCCTGAACATTGGCTTCGCCTTCCGGCTGCGTCAGCACCAGCATTAAAGACACAGGAATGAAAAAGGGCGGCCCACGGGCCGCCCGTTTTCGTTCTGCCCGGCAAGCTCAGAACGGGATCTCGTCATCCAGGTCCTGGTTGAAATTGCCGCCGCCCTGAGAGCCGCCATAATTCCCATTATCATAGCCGCCCGAGCTGCCGCCGAAATCACCGCCGCCGCTGCCCCCGCCGCCACGGCTGTCGAGCATGGTGAGCGAGGAATTGAAGCCCTGCAGCACGACTTCCGTCGAGTAGCGGTCCTGACCTGACTGGTCGGTCCACTTGCGCGTCTGCAACTGGCCTTCGATATAAACCTTCGAGCCCTTCTTCACATACTGCTCGACAATCTTGCAGAGCCCTTCATTGAAGATCACGACCCGGTGCCATTCCGTGCGCTCGCGCCGCTCACCCGTATTGCGGTCACGCCAGCTTTCGGACGTGGCGATGCGCAGATTGGCAATCGGCCGCCCGTCCTGCGTATGCCGGATTTCCGGGTCCGCGCCGAGGTTCCCGACCAAAATGACTTTGTTGACGCTCCCGGCCATGCTCTGCCTCTCTTTTCCGATTGGGTCCCTGCCGGCCGCCGCGTTTGCCCGCGCGACTCGGCATCACTGTGACTGGGAGGCGACCCTAAAGGAAAGCCCGGACGGCTTCCACACTTAGCAAAGCCCCGCCCGTCCTTTCCTGTGGACAGATGCTCCTGTCAAAATCCGTCAGCAGACCCCATCTGCCAAGCGCCGCCCCAATTGATTTGTTCTTATTATGTTCTAAACTGGCAGGAGCCGTCAAGAAGTCCCGCCAGGGGCGATGCCGGGGGATGAAATTCCCCGCGCCGCCCTATATGAACGGCGTAGCCCAACAATGACCAAAGCTCGAAAGTACCCGCGCGATGCAGAAGTTTCTCACCGTCACCGGCGCCCGCGAACACAATCTGAAGAACGTGACGGTCGAAATCCCGCGCGACCAGCTCATTGTCATCACCGGCCTGTCCGGCTCCGGCAAGTCCTCCCTCGCCTTCGACACCATCTATGCCGAGGGCCAGCGCCGCTATGTGGAGAGCCTTTCGGCCTATGCCCGCCAGTTTCTGGAGATGATGCAGAAGCCGGATGTGGACCAGATCGACGGCCTCTCGCCGGCCATCTCCATCGAGCAGAAGACCACCTCCCGCAATCCGCGCTCCACGGTCGGCACCGTGACGGAGATTTATGACTATATGCGCCTGCTCTGGGCACGCGTCGGCATCCCCTATTCTCCGGCCACGGGCCTGCCCATCGAAAGCCAGACCGTGACCCAGATGGTGGACCGGATCATGGCGCTGCCCGAAGGCACGCGGCTCTATCTGCTTGCCCCCATCGTGCGCGGCCGCAAGGGTGAGTACCGCAAGGAGTTCGCCGACCTGCAGAAGCGCGGTTTCCAGCGTGTGAAGGTGGATGGCAGCTTCTATGAAATTGAAGACGTGCCAGCCCTCGACAAGAAATTCAAACACGACATCGATGTGGTGGTGGACCGGCTCGTCGTGCGCGAAGATCTCGGTAACCGCCTGGCCGACTCCCTCGAGATCGCCCTGCAACTCGCCGACGGCATTGCCGTGGCCGAATTTGCCGATCTGAAGGAAGGCGAAAAGGAGCCCGAGCGGCTCATCTTCTCTGAACGCTTCGCCTGCCCCGTTTCCGGCTTCACCATCGAAGAGATCGAGCCGCGCCTCTTTTCCTTCAACAATCCCTTCGGCGCCTGCCCGGCTTGTGATGGTCTGGGAACGGAATATATCATCGACCCTGAGCTTGTGGTCCCGGATCACGGCCTCACCTTGCGTCAAGGCGCTGTCGCCCCTTGGTCGCGCACCACCTCGCCCTACTACACCCAGACCCTCGACAGCCTGGCGCGCAAATACAAGTTCTCCATGACCAAGCCCTGGTTCGAGCTGCCGGAAGAAGCGCGGAATGTCATTCTTTACGGCTCCGGCAATGAAGAAGTCACCTTCAATTATGATGACGGGCTACGCTCCTATCAGACCCGCAAAGCATTTGAAGGCGTGATCCCCAATCTCGAACGCCGCTGGCGCGAGACGGACAGCAACTGGGCGCGCGAGGAAATCGGCAAATACCAGAACGTCACCAATTGCGATGTCTGTGGCGGGCACCGGCTTAAGCCCGAGGCGCTGGCGGTGAAAATTGCCACCCGCCAAATCGGCGAAGCCGCGCAATTATCGATCAAGGATGCGGATAAGTGGTTCGCCGATCTCGACCAGTATCTGACGGATAAGCAGCAGGAAATCGCAGCCCGCATCCTGAAGGAAATCCGCGAGCGCCTGCACTTCCTCAACAATGTGGGCCTCGATTACCTGTCTCTCTCGCGGGGTTCCGGCACGCTCTCCGGCGGCGAGTCCCAGCGCATCCGCCTGGCCTCGCAAATCGGTTCGGGCCTCACCGGCGTGCTCTATGTGCTGGACGAACCCTCCATCGGTCTGCATCAGCGCGACAATGACCGCCTGCTTGCCACACTCGAACGCCTGCGCGATCTCGGCAACACCGTCATCGTTGTGGAGCATGATGAAGACGCGATCCGCGCCGCCGACCATGTCATCGACATCGGCCCCGGTGCCGGCGTTCATGGCGGCAAGATCATCGCCGAAGGCACACCCGAAGCGATCATGAAAAACCCGGACAGCCTCACCGGCAAATATCTGACGGGGTTCGAGCAGATCGACATTCCAAGCGAGCGGCGGCCCGTTTCTGAAACGCGCCGCCTCAAGGTCGTAGGCGCACGCGGCAACAATCTGAAAGACGTCACGGCGGAAATCCCGCTTGGCACCTTCACCTGCGTCACGGGCGTGTCGGGCGGCGGCAAGTCCACGCTGCTTATCGAGACGATCTACAAGGCCGTTGCCCGCCGCCTGAGCGGCGCGCGCGAGCATGCTGAACCTTTCGACAAGCTGGAGGGACTCGAATTCCTCGACAAGATCATCGACATCGACCAGTCCCCCATCGGCCGCACCCCGCGCTCCAACCCGGCAACCTATACTGGCTCCTTCACCCATATCCGCGACTGGTTCGCCGGTCTGCCGGAATCCCGTGCCCGCGGCTACAAGCCCGGCCGCTTCTCCTTCAACGTGAAAGGCGGGCGCTGCGAAGCCTGTCAGGGCGACGGCGTCATCAAGATCGAGATGCACTTCCTGCCCGACATTTACGTGGAATGCGATGAATGCCACGGGCACCGCTACAACCGCGAAACTCTGGAAGTGAAATTCAAGGACAAGTCCATCGCCGACGTTCTGGAAATGACGGTGGATGAAGCCGCCAGCTTCTTTAAGGCCGTGCCCGCCGTGCGCGAAAAGATGGAAGTGCTCCAGCGCGTGGGCCTCGGCTATATCAAGGTCGGGCAGCAAGCGACCACGCTTTCAGGCGGCGAAGCCCAGCGCGTGAAACTGGCGAAAGAACTTTCCCGCCGCGCCACAGGCCGCACCATCTACATTCTGGACGAGCCGACAACGGGCCTTCATTTCCATGACGTGAAGAAGCTTCTGGAAGTGCTGCATGAGCTTGTGGACACGGGCAATACCGTCGTCGTCATCGAGCACAATCTGGAAGTCATCAAGACGGCAGACTGGCTGATCGACCTGGGGCCCGAAGGCGGCGACGGCGGCGGCGAGATCGTGGCTGCAGGGACGCCGGAAGAGGTGGCCGAAGAAAAGCGCTCTTATACGGGGCACTATCTGAAAGACATTCTGAAACGTCAGAAACATCGCGGCCCGGCACGCAAAACGCCGAAGCGCATTGAGATGCCCATCCCGCCGCGCAAAAACAAGCCCAAGCCGCTGGACGATGAAGAAGACGCGCCGGAAACAAAACCGCGCGCCAAGGCCAAGCCGAAAAAGGCATCGCCCAAAGCCAAGACTCAACCCAAAGCCCAACCCAAAGCGAAGAGCAAGGCGAAATCCGCGCCGAAGCAGAAAACGGCAGCCAAGAAGAAAACCGCTAAAAAGAAATCCACTCCGCGGCGCGCAGCCGCGGAGTGAACGCGCATTGGCATTAGCTATTTCTAGTCTGCTGCAGGCGCTGCCTCTGCAACGGGGTCAGGCGCATCCGCCTGCCCCTTGAGTGCCGTATAGATGAAACCTGCCAGACCATATTGGGCGATCAAAAGAACCGCCATCCATGCCGAGTAAAACAGCCCGAATGATCCGGACGACGCCATCATGCCCGATAACAGGAGCAGCTTCCTGCCCGGCGGCATAGTCGACTGACTGATCTCAAGAATCTGCGGCAACAGGTTTTGCAGCCACATTGCAGCAAATGGCACAAGCACCAGAAAATAGAAAAGCCCCAGGATGAGACCGGCTGCAAAGATGCGCCCCCAGTTTCCTTTGCTCATCCGCCACGCCTGCGCCAGTCCAAGGCGCTTCTGATCGGCAATCATGCCCAGTACCGGTAGCAACCTGACCAGCGCCCATATCCAGAAAAGCACGAACACAAACACGAATAAAATCATAAGAACGACAATGTAGCCCGTGTCACCCGTCACAGACGCACCGGCTACCGTCAACAGCAAAAACGGAATGTATGAAATGAAATAGGCGCAAACGATAAGAAGCAGATACCCGACAAACAGTGCTTCAACCTTGCCCAGACCGAAGACCTTTTTCGCTTCTGGCGTGCCGATTGCAACCTGCAGCGACCCCATGAACAGATTCAGATAGGCAATGATGGCAAAGGGGATCATGACGATACTGATGACCGTCAGCGCTTCCATGGAAAGAGTGCCGTTCGTCAACATTGACGGCAACACCGCCATCTGAAGAAAAACATAGCCCGCCAGAATGGCGACCGGCAGCGCAAGCCGCCTGAGCAGCGGCACGAAATGCGTAACCGGAAAAATGATGCCGCCCCACGCGGTATTCCAAACTGGCAGCTTGTTCACCCGCCCCTCCCTTGATTGTTCAGCCCGCTCGAACGGTATAGCCACCGACATAGCAAGACAATAATTTTATTATAAGGGCCGGGCTGACAAGCGCGCCGAAGCATGACTATCATCCCCAACAGGAAGAAGGGGGAACGCAATGTCATTCACTGAATTTTCCGATCATGACGGCCTCGGTCTCGCGGCCCTCATCGTCAAAAAGGAAGTCACGCCGCTTGAGCTTGTCGATGCCGCCACAGAGCGCATAGAGCGCCACAACCCCGTGCTGGGTGCCGTCGTGCACAAGGCTTTCGACGAAGCACGCACAACCGCAAAAGGCAAACTGCCGCAAGGCCCCTTCACCGGCGTTCCCTTTCTCATCAAGGATCTCGGCCTAAAGGTCGCCGGCCTGCCCCGCACCGATGGCAGCCATTTCACCGGCCATCTGGTGGATGAAGCGGACAGCGAACTCACCAAACGTTTCCGCGCCAGCGGTGTCGTCCTGCTCGGCAAGACCAATACGCCCGAATACGGCATCACTGGCACGACGGAATCCGCCCGCCTCGGCCCCTGCCGTTCGCCCTGGAATGAAAACCATATCGCGGGCGGCTCCTCCGGCGGCGCAGCGGCGGCTGTTGCAAGCGGCATGGTCCCGCTCGCCCATGCGAGCGACGGCCTCGGCTCCATCCGCATTCCCGCTGCCTGCTGCGGCCTTTTCGGCCTCAAGATCACGCGCGACCGCAATCCCAACGGCCCGGATGATTTCGACCGCGCCATCGGCTTCAGCGTGGATCATGTCGTCTCCCGCTCCGTGCGCGACAGCGCCGCCATGCTGGACGCCACAGGCTACGCCGAAGCCGCCTCCCCTTATGCACCCCCGCCAAAGGAGCGGCCTTACCTTGAAGAACTCTCCCGCACGCCGGGCAAGCTCAAGATCGCGGTCTCCATGGAAACCCCAAGCGGCAAACCCATCGACAGCGAAGTCGAAGCTGCCTTCTTCAAGACGGTGGACCTGCTCCGCTCCCTCGGCCATGACGTTGTGGAGCGCGGGCTTGGGCTCGATTACCGCCGCCTTTACCGCGCGCAAGGCCTCGTTTCGGCGGCCAATTTCGCCGCGGGCATGCGCCGCCGGGTCGAAATGATGGGCCGCGAACCCGAAGAGCACGAACTCGAAAAGCTCACCTGGGCCGCCTATCAGAACGGCAAGCGCGTCACCGGCGACATGGCGCTCTGGGGCTGGCAGGAACTGCGCCTCATGAACCGGGAGACGCTGTCTCTCTTCGAGGAGTTCGATGTCTACCTTTCTCCGGTCATGGGCACGCCGCCGCCGGAAATCGGCTATGTGGACCCGGTAAACCTCGATCCCAAGGAAGTGAACAAGCGCCAGGGCCGCGTCTTTCCCTACACACCGCCCTTCAACTTCTCGGGCCAGCCCTCCATGTCCGTGCCCCTCTGGCAGAGCGAAGCAGGCCTACCCATCGGCATGATGTTTTCGGGCCGCTACGGCGATGAAGCCACGCTTTTCCGCCTCGCCGGGCAGCTTGAGAAGGAGTGCCCGTGGGGCCAGCGGCGCCCGAAACACTGGAATTGAGCTCCAAAACGCGGCGGCCTTTTCAAGGGCAGGTCCGGGTGCTATCTCACGCCTCATGAGCAATAAGCACCCCACTCCCGTTCACGTCATCGGCGCCGGCATGGCCGGGTCCGAAGCCGCCTGGCAGCTTGCCAAGGCCGGCGTCCCCGTCATCCTGCACGAAATGCGCCCGGAGCGCGGCACGGATGCCCACCAGACGGACGGATTTGCCGAGCTGGTCTGCTCCAACTCCTTCCGCTCCGATGACTTTGAAAACAACGCCGTCGGCCTCCTCCATGAAGAGATGCGCCGCGCAGGCTCCCTCGTCATGGCCGCCGCCGAAAAGGCGAAAGTCCCTGCAGGCGGCGCGCTCGCCGTGGACCGCGACATCTTCTCGGCGGAAGTGACGGAGGTGCTCACCTCTCACCCCCTCGTCACCGTTGAGCGCGGCGAGGTGAGCGGCCTGCCGCCCGCCGAGTGGGAAAACGTCATCATCGCGACAGGCCCCCTCACCTCGCCAACCTTGAGCGAAGGCATCAAGAGCCTGACCGGCGGCGACGAACTTGCCTTCTTCGATGCGATCGCCCCCATCATCTACAAGGACACGATCGACTTCGATATCTGCTGGTATCAGTCCCGCTACGACAAGCCGGGCCCCGGCGGCACGGGCAAGGACTACATCAACTGCCCGATGAACAAGACCGAGTATGAAGCCTTCATTCAGGCCCTGATCGACGGCGAGAAAACCGACTTCAAAGAATGGGAAAAGAACACGCCTTATTTCGAAGGCTGCCTGCCCATCGAAGTCATGGCCGAGCGCGGGCCTGAAACCCTGCGCCACGGTCCCATGAAGCCGGTCGGCCTCACCAATCCGCACAACCCGGACGTGAAGGCTTACGCCATTGTCCAGCTTCGCCAGGACAACAAGCTCGGCACGCTTTACAACATGGTCGGCTTTCAAACGAAGCTGCGCCACGGCGAACAGAAAAACGTCTTCCGCAAGATTCCCGGCCTTCAGAATGCGGAATTTGCCCGGCTGGGCGGCCTGCACCGCAACACCTTCATCAACAGCCCGCGCGTGCTCGACGCCGCCATGCGTCTCAAGGCCGATCCGCGCCTGCGCTTTGCCGGCCAGATCACGGGCGTGGAAGGCTATGTGGAAAGCGCCGCCATGGGCATTCTGGCTGGCCGCTTTGCCGCCGCCGAAGCGCAAGGCGAAGAGCCCGCGCTGCCGCCGGCAACGACCGCCTTCGGCGCCCTGCTCGGCCACATCACCGGCGGCGCGGATGCGGAAACCTTCCAGCCCATGAATGTGAATTTCGGCCTCTTCCCTGAAATCGACACGCCGAAGCGGGAAGGCAAACGCCTGCGCGGCAAGGAAAAGACCCGCGCCCGCAAACAGGACATCGCCGCCCGCGCCTTGCGCGATCTGGAAGGCTGGCTCTCTGGCAAACGGCAAGTAGCAGCGGAATAAAGTTAGATCCGCCCCCGCCACTGTGCCCGCAAGAGCCGCCATTGCAAACGGAATGCAGGAACCTCCACACGTTCCTTGAACGGATTATAGTCGGCGCGGAGCAAAGGCTGCAGGTAAAGCGGAAGCGTTGCCAGCGGCAGCAGAACGGGCAGCGCCGGACGCGCTTCCTTGGTGGCGAGCACCTCCCGCGCATCGTCCAGGAGATCACGCGCCTTGCCCGCCATCTCCTGCATGGCCGCGTGCAGCCCAGGCCGGGCAATCCCGTTCACCACATCTTCAAGCTCCACCTCATGTGCCTCAAGCAGGGTATGCGGCAGCATTACTGTGCCCTGCGAGGCATGGAACGGGAGCGCCCGCAAAAACCCGGCATAGGCAAAAGCCCGCGCCGCCTTCTCAAGCGCAGAGGACAATCGCGCGGCAAGCGCATCATTCGCCACGAGGCGCACCCCGAGCCTCATCAGCAGTCCCGCCGTCTCCGAGACATAGGCGTCGAGATCATTGAAATCATGGAAGAGGCCGCCCTCGATATCGCGCGTACGCCCATCGATCAGCCCGATCAAGTCATCGGCGGAAAGAGAAGAAGATGGCAAAACCTGCGCCAGACATTCAGCCACATCATGTCCACGTGTCTCGCCCTGCGGGATAAGCTCCACCGTCTCCCGCCACCATTGCAGGCGGATCTCCCCCAGCATGGGCTCGCTCACAAGTTCACGGATGCGTGCAAGCTCGGCATTCAGCCCGTAAAGCGCGATGAGTTTTTCGCGTGCAGCCGCGTCCATCACGAGCAGGCTTAAATAGCGGTCGTGATCGAACGTCTTCAGCTCTTCCAGCACACGCGCGAAACTCGCTTTCATTCTCACCTCGCAAACAACCCAAAACGAAAGGGACCGCCCTTGCGAGCGGCCCCAAACGTGTCGTCAAACCGGCCGGGGCCGGAAAGTCTTAGTAGATGTTCTGTGCCGAAACCATGGCAAAGAGCATCGGGATGGAAAGCAGCGTGTTCGTACGTGAGAACAGCATCGCGCGGCGAGCCGCTTTCGCCTTGGCATCCGCATCCGCGTCCACCATGCCGAGTGCAATCTTCTGGTTCGGCCAGATGACGAACCAGACGTTGAACCACATGATGGTGCCGAGCCACATGCCGATACCGATGGCGATGTTCTTCTTGATTTCGAAACCTTCGCTGATGCCCAGCGTGAAAGCATCCACCAAGTAACCGTTCATCGCGGCAACGATAATGCCCGTGACGATCGTTGCCATCGCGCCCCAGCGGAACCAGAACAGCGCGGCAGGCGCAATCACCTTGCCGATCGCCGGCTTCTGTTCATCCGGAATATTCGGCATGTTCGGAATCTGCACGAAGTTGAAATACCAGAGCAAACCGATCCACATGACGCCGGCAAGCACGTGCAGCCAACGGAAAATGAAAGCCCAGAACCCGTGGCCGAGATAGCCATCCCAGTTCAGATACATAAGGAAAAGTACGGCTGCGAGAACAAAACCGGCAATGACGGTGTTCCGCAGAGATGTGAGAATGGCAGCCATAAATAGCCCTCCCCAAAAAAGTTCACACCCTAAAGGCCATTAAAAACATCCCGGCCCCCTGCCTTTACTGCCGGGCGTTTTGCGAATCAATAGAACGCGACTCGCAATAACTGGCAAAACCCTAGGCTTATCGGCTGCAAAAGCCAAGCATTGCCATGAGTGGTTGTGGGGTTAATCCACAGCAATCAGCGCACCGGCGACGGGCCGGTCTTCGCTTGCCAGCACGTTATAGGTCCGGCAGGCGGCGGATGTCGTCATCGCATCCCAGGAAATACCTTGCTCATCCAGAAAGGCGCGCACGTCCTTCGGCGGAAACGCCATCTCCGCGCCGCACCCGATGAGCAGAATATCGAATGAGTCTTTCGCGGTAATGAGCGGTGCAAGCGATGCAGATGTGATCGACTCCGGCGCCGTCACTGGCCAGGGGTCCATGCGCTGCGGCAGCAAAAGAATGGAGCCTTTCACCCTTTTGCCGTCAACGCGGAAGCCGCCATCGCCATAAGCGTCGATGGGC
>Ga0207828_100346_pt1 | contig 19112 bp, 15 predicted proteins | sample TtaePargueraPR_11_FD_187276 | JGI IMG/M metagenome (GOLD analysis project Ga0207828, IMG submission 187276) | Aerobic enrichment media microbial communities from Bioluminiscent Bay, La Parguera, Puerto Rico - Tt and P2 (3) (SPAdes) | ecosystem: Environmental > Aquatic > Marine > Unclassified ...
CTCAGCGTTTCGGAAATCGGATAGCGACCCGGCGTGTACACGGTCAAGGTCCAGGCGATATCCACAACGTTGTTTGCCACCTGTTCGGCAAGCTGCGGCGGTTTGCCGCCAAGCTGCATGGCCGGGAAAATCTGAATATCGATACGGCCATCGGACTGTTCGCGGATGGTCTTGGACCACGGTTCGAAGAACGCCTTGTGCATCGGGGCCACCGGCGGCAACATATGATGCAGACGAAGGGTGACTTCGGCTGCGCGTGCCTTGCCAATGATCGCAGGGGCTGCAAGTGCGCCGCCCATAATGCCGAGCATCTGGCGGCGATTAACGGAAAATCCTGACATCGAACGTCTCCTCACATTATGGGCGCACCGGTTTTTTGGGTGACCCTGTTCCTTCCTGAATGTTCTGGCGTCCGCTTTGTGCGGTTTCTTGCCGATCCTTGATCTTATGGTATGCGATCTGATGGCCGCAATTATCTGCGGCTCTGTTATAGGCGGTTACTTGAAATTCGGTGCACGTTTTTCAAGAAACGCCTTCAATCCTTCCTGTGCATCTTCGCTGGTTTGTGTCAGGGCGGCACACAGGCTTTCGGTAAACAGGCCATCGGTTTTTGCCATGTCTTCGATCCGTGACAGGGCCTGGATCATGACATAGTTCGAAAGCTGGGCGTTTTCGGCAACCGTATTGGCAAGCTCGATGGCCTTTGCTTCGGCGGCTTCCTCGCTGTCACAAACATAATGCGTCAGGCCAAGGCGAAGGCCGTCTTCGGCGTTGTATTTGCGCCCGGTCAGCATCATCTCGATCATGCGATCCGCGCCCAGAATCCGGCCGACCCGGACCGATGCACCGCCACCAACGAAAATGCCACGGCGCCCTTCGGGAAGCTGGAAAAAGGCGGTTTCATCGGCAATGCGGATATGCGTCGCACTGGCCAGTTCAAGGCCACCCCCGATGACCGCCCCCTTAAGCAACGAAATCACCGGCAATCCACCATACTGGATCATGTCCATGATGCGGTGCCAGTTGCGTGAATGACGCATGGTATCGGCCGCATTTCGTGCAACATGCTCGGCCAAATCGAGCCCGGCTGAAAAATGCCCGCCTTCACCAGCCAGGATAACAACCCGCACACCTTCGGGCGGATTGGCAAAAAACGCCTCAAGTGCTGCCATCAAAGTATCGCTGACCGCGTTACGCTTTTCAGGTCGCGTGATGGTCAAACGGGCAATCGATCCGTTGATTGCGACGTTCAATACGTCATTCGCGCCGTTGGTCATGTTCTTGTTCCTTACGTAAAGCAATCTGGTCTTTATTTTGCCTGCAGGCGAACCGCGCCGTCGATCCGAACGACGGTGCCATTCAGCATGGTATTTTCGACGATATGGCGGGCAAGGTCGGCATATTCCTGTGCCTTGCCCAGCCGCTTGGGAAACGGAATGTTGGCTTCAATGGCCTGACGGGCTTCCTCGGGCAGGGTGTCGGTCATTGCGGTGGAAAACAGTCCCGGCGCAATCGCCATCACCCGCACGCCGATCCGCGCCAACTCGCGCGCGGCTGGCAACGTCATCGAGGCAATTCCGCCCTTTGATGCCGCATACGCGCACTGGCCGATCTGCCCGTCTTCATACCCGACGGATGATGTGTTGATGATCACGCCGCGTTCGCCATCGTCATTTACAGGGGTTGCTTCCGACAGCAACTGCGCGGCATAGCTCATGGTGATGTAGCTGCCGGTCAGATTGACGTTCAGTGTTTTGATAAAATCATCAATCGGAAGGCTGCCGTCGCGTGGCAGAATACGGTTGGCGGTGCCGATGCCAGCGCAATTCACAAGGATGCGCGGCAGGCCAAGATTTTGTTTCACGGTCTTGAATGCAGCTTCGACTGAGCTTCGGTTGGATACGTCGACTTCCAGGCCAATTCCGCCGGTTTCACTGGCGACTCGTTTGGCGGCATCACCGTTACGATCAAACACTGCGACCTTCGCGCCCGCAACCGCAAATGTGCGTGCAGTGGCGGCACCAAGGCCGCTGCCGCCGCCGGTAATGATGGCGGGAACCTGATTGAGCTGCATTTCCTTACCCAAAGTTTGTTATGTTTTATAACAATTATGTTTACACAGTAAAAGAGCAGCGTCAATCGTCATTAGTCAACTGAAATCGCATCAAAATTCGCACCTCTCGCGCGCGAGCATAATTATACTTAAGGTCAAATTGGTGTGTTCGAGTACACGCATAAAGATATTGCGCTTGATGTGATGAATTATGATTGTTATGAATTATAACAAATAAGAAAATGAAAACTGGAGGTTTCGTCTCATGCCTATGATTGCTGAACCCGGACTCCGTCCGGTTCGCATGGGAGATACGCGTGTCTCGATGTCCAAAAAGGACAACGGCACGATCTATATTCGATCAACGGAAACGCCGGATGACTATCCGCGCGCCATCACCGACAAGCTTGACCATTGGGCGCAACAAACACCCGATCATCTGTTTCTGGCCGACCGCGACAAAACCGGCGGCTGGCAAAAACGAAACTTCCTTGAAACCCGAAACGAGGTTCGCAGTCTTGCGCAATACCTCATCGAACAGGACCTGTCCGAAGATCGCCCGGTCCTGATCCTGTCGGGCAACAGTCTTGAACACGGGCTTCTTGCATTGGCATCGATGTATGCCGGTATTCCCTATGCGCCTGTGTCACCAGCCTATTCGCTGGTGTCGTCCGATTTTGCCAAGCTGCGCCATATCTGTGATCTGCTGAAACCCGGTCTGATCTTTGTTGATGATGGTGCCAAATATGCCAAGGCACTGGCCGCCGTCATGCCAAAGGACGCCCGTCTGCTGGTGTTGGAAAATCCGTTATCGCAATATGACTGCGATGTTTTCAAAGATGTCCGTCAGACCACGCCGACCGATGCGGTCGATGTCGCCAACGGCAAAATCACCGAAGACACGATTGCCAAATTCCTGTTCACGTCCGGCTCCACCGGGATGCCAAAGGCCGTGATCAATACCCAGCGCATGCTGTGTTTTAACCAGATGATGCTGCGTCATGCCTTGGCATTCCTGCAGGATGAACCACCGGTGATGGTCGACTGGCTGCCGTGGAACCACACCGCGGGCGGCAACCATAATTTCGGCATCGCCCTTTATAACGGCGGCAGTTTCTATATTGATCGGGGTAAACCGACCCCGGACGGTATTTATGAAACCGTGCGCAATCTTTGCGAAGTATCGCCCAACATCTATTTCAACGTTCCCAAGGGGTACGAGGCACTTGTCCATCATCTGCGCGAAAACAAAACTCTGCGTGAGATGTTCTTTGCCAAGCTCAAACTGATGCAATATGCCGGTGCCGGCTTGTCGCAATATGTCTGGGACAATCTGGAAAAGATCGCCGAAGACACGGTTGGCGAAAAGATCGTCATCGTCACTGGCTATGGCTCCACCGAAACGGCCCCCTTTGCCTTTACCACCACCTGGGCGGTTGATCAGGCGGGCAGTGTCGGTCTTCCGGCCGTCGGGCTTGATATCAAACTGGTGCCCAATGCCGAAAAGCTTGAAGTCCGCCTTAAGGGACCCAGCATTACGCCCGGCTATTGGAAGCAACCTGATAAAACCAGCGAGTCCTTTGACGATGAAGGTTATTACCTGATTGGTGATGCCCTGAAATTTGTGGATCCCGATAATATCGAACGGGGCTTCCTGTTTGATGGCCGGGTCTGCGAGGATTTCAAACTCTCGACCGGCACTTGGGTGCATGTCGCGGCCATCCGGACCGCCATTGCCCAGACCTTTGCGCCCTATGTGCGTGATGCCGTGCTGACCGGTTTGAACGAAGGCTATGTCGGCGCGCTGATCTTTGCCGATTTCACCGCCTGCAAGAAACTGTGCCCGGACCTACCCGCCAACGCGTCGGAGCTTGACATCGCAACCCATCCGGCCGTGCAGGCGCATTTTCAAAAATGCCTGAATGAGTTGGCGACCAAATCGACCGGCAGTTCGAACTTTGTCGCGCGCGCGATCCTGCTGGAAAGCTCGCCGGAACTCGATGCGCACGAAGTCACCGACAAGGGCTCGATCAATCAGCGCGCGGTTCTGACCAAACGTGCGGACAAGGTCGCCGAACTCTATACCGACCCGTCACCCGCCAGGGTCATGATTGCCAAAAAGGGATAAGCAGAATGACTGCGAACGCCAAAGGTCTTCGGACCGAATTTGAAGATGTCTGGCTGCTGGGCGGAAAACGCACACCGTTTGTCGATTATACCGGGGCCTTCGGACTGATTTCCCCGATTGATCTTGGCATCAAGGCGGCCCGTGCGGCCATCGAGGACGCCGGGGTGAATGCGCGTGATATCGATTTTACCGTCGCCGGATCCATGGCCCAGGCATCCTATGATGCCTATATGACGCCGCGCCATGTCGGGATTTACGCCGGGGTGCCTGTGGATCGCCCGGCACACCTTGTGCAGCGGATCTGTGGGACGGGCATCGAAGTCATTTTGCAGGCTGCCGATCATATTTCACTCGGTCGTGGGGATCTCGCCCTTTGTGTGGGCACTGAATCCATGAGCCGAAACCCGATTGCCGCCTACACCCATCGCAGTGGTTTTCGCATGGGGCAGGTCGAATTCAAGGACTTCCTGTGGGAAGCGCTGCTTGATCCGGCGGTGAGTTGCACCATGGGGGATACGGCGGAAAATCTTGCCAAAAAATACAACATCACCCGAGAAGAAGTGGATCGTTTTGCCGAACGCAGTTTTACCCGTGCCGTGAGCGCACAGGAAAGCGGTTTCCTTGCCGGTGAAATCACCACCGTGACCAATGAAACATTCGAATTTGCCGATGGCAATCCGCGCTCCATCCGCCTGCCGCGCAAGATCGATCAGGTCGATCGCGACAGCCATATCCGTCCGTCACCCTATGACATTCTTGCCAAACTGCGCCCGGCCTTTGGCGGGGTGCAGACGGGCGGCAATTCATCGGCCGTGGTGGATGGCGCCGCCGGTGTTGTGCTGGGCAGTTCCGATTATGCCCGCAAACACGGCCTGACACCGCGTGCCCGAATCATCGCCGGCGCAGCTGTCGGTGTGCCGCCGGAAATCATGGGCATTGGCCCGGTACCTGCGATTAAGGCCGTTCTTGATCAAACCGGCATGACCCTTGATCAGATCGACCGGATCGAAATCAACGAGGCCTTTGGCGCCCAGATCCTTGCCTGCATCCGTGAACTTGGCCTTGATGAAGACAAGGTCAATGTCAATGGCGGCGCGATTGCCATTGGTCATCCGCTGGGTGCGACCGGGGTTCGGATTACCAATACGCTGGCGCGCGAACTGGTCAAATCCGGCGGCCGTTATGGCATCGCATCCGCCTGCATCGGCGGCGGGCAGGGCATTGCTGTTCTGATCGAAAACACGAAATTGGCATAGGCACGATCCAAGGCGCCATCAGCTGCGCCGGGTCGCCACAAATGGAGACGTTATTTTTGACCGGGACATTGGTTTTGGGCCCGGTTTGGCGATCAGCCCAACCCATGGGGCAAAGGCTTCCAAGGGTGGTCTGATCAAATCGAGTAACCGACAGACAAGGCAACAAAAACAAAAGTGCCGTTGTCGATTATCTCAGGGAGGAAAAAATGAAACGACTTAAACTTGGTTCAGTGATTGCCTTGGCGTCAGTTGCCGCCATGTCTGCCATTTCTAGTGCGTCTGCCCAGGAAGTGAATTTCCGTCTGGCCCACTGGCTGCCGCCAACCCATCCGGTGCAAACCATGGGGCTTGAAGAATGGACGAACTCTATTCGCGAAGCATCCGGTGGCAAGATCGATTTCACGATTTTCCCGGCTCAACAGCTGGGCTCCGCACCGGATCACTATGACATGACCCGTGATGGCATTGCCGATATCGGCTATATCAATCCGGGTTATCAAGCCGGGCGGTTCCCGATCTATGGCCTGACCGAGGTGCCGTTCAATGTGAAGGATGCGGTCAATGGATCGGTCGCGCTTCACAAGTGGTATGCGAACTACGCCGAACAGGAAATGCCGGAAGTCAAACTCTGTCTGGTCAACCCGCATGATCCCGGCACCGTCCATTCAAAAATGCCGGTCCGCGTGCCAGAAGACATCAACGGCCATGCGGTGCGTCCGGCCCATGCCACCATGGCACGGTTTGTAAACCTTCTGGGTGGGGCAAGTGTTCAGGTCCCCGCACCCGAGGCCCGCGAAGCCATCGCCAAGGGCACGGCAGATGCGATCACCTTCCCGTGGAACTCGATCTATATTTTCGGGATTGATCAGGAAACCAAATATCACCTTGATATGCCGTTCTATGTCTCGTCGCAGATTCTTGTGATCAATCGCGGTGTCTATGATGGCTTGTCAGCCGAAAACCGCAAGGTGATGGACGATCACTGCACGCCGGAATGGTCCGGTCGTTTTTCCAAGGGCTGGGCCGAGAACGAGGCATCGGGTCGCGACAAGATGATGGCATCGGGCGATCACGAACTGTATCAGCCGACCGCTGATGAGCTTCAGCAATGGCGTGATGCTGCCGAACCGCTTGTCGCCCAATGGCGCGAAAGCGTTACGGCCAAGGGCGGTGACGCCGATGCCATTTACAAGGCCTTCATCGACGCGCTCGAAGCCGAGAACGCCAAATATTGATGACACTCCCTGTATCGGCGGCATCGCATGTCGGTGCTGCCGATACCTCTGAAAGTGCATAAATCATGCGGGTTCTTCATCGCTCCCTGACTTATCTCGAAGCCTTCTCGCGCAAGGTCGAAATGGTCTCGGCCATTTTGCTTGCGGTCATCACGCTACTGGTTCTGGCATCCGCAATTGGTCGCTACCTGTTTGCATGGCCGATCCCCGATGCGTTTGATTTTTCACGCCTGTTTCTGGGCGTGGTGATCATGTGGGGTTTCGCCTGCGTGGGATACCGTGGATCGCACATCAAGGTTGATCTGTTTGCCCTGATGTTGCCCGCGCGTGTTCGTCGATGGACGGATTTCTTTGCCTGGCTGGTCTTGCTGGGCTTCACCGGCTTACTGTGCTGGAAGATGCTGGCGCGTGTCACCAGCGCCTACAACAGTGGCGAGACGACATTTGATCTGCAAGTGCCCGTTTGGCCGGTTATGGGGCTGATCTGGCTTGGTGTTGCGGTCAGCATGCTGACCATTCTGGCGCGTGCCTTGATGATTGCGCTGACCAATGCCGGTCTGGATGATTTTGAACCCGCCGAGTCAGAGCCGCATATTGCCTCCGACACGCAAAAACAAAAGCAAACTGGTGGTTCAGGGGGAATTGATGACTGAAGCCGATTTTGTCGCACTGGGCGGGTTTGTTGCGCTGTTTGCCCTGATGCTGCTTCGGGTGCCGATCGGCATTGCCATGGGGATTGTCGGTGTCGGCGGCTTTGCCGCAATTGTTGGCCCGACGCCTGCTCTCAACCTGCTGGCGCAATCACCGATCCGCACCATCACCGACTTTAACCTCAGCCTCATTCCGTTCTTTATCCTGATGGGCGTTCTTGCCACCAATTCCGGCATGTCGCGCGAACTGTTTCGCGCAGGGCAGGCGTGGCTGGGATCATTTCGCGGCGGCATGGCGCTTTCGACCATTGCATCCTGTGCCGGGTTTGCCGCCATATCGGGCTCCTCGGTCGCAACGGCGGCAACCATGACCAAGGTCGCTTTGCCGGAAATGCAACGCAGTGGCTACCGCGATCATGTGGCGACCGGGGTGATTGCCGCGGGCGGAACGCTTGGTATTCTGATCCCGCCATCGGTTGTTCTGGCGGTGTATGGCTTTATCACCGAACAGGATGTCGGCAAGCTTTTCATTGCAGGTATCATCCCAGGGCTTTTGGCGATTGTAATGTATATGCTGGCCTTTCGGGTGACCTATGCCCGCGGGTTGCCAGCGGGCGAACCCTTTGATTTACGCAATGCCATTCGGTCCTTGCGTGATGTCTGGGCGGTGCTGGCCCTGTTTATCGCCATTATTGGCAGCATCTATCTTGGCGTTGTTACTGCGACCGAGGCCGCGGCAGTTGGCTCGGTCCTGACAGCCCTGATCGGTGTGCTTCGCGGTCGGCTTGGCTGGCGCAGTATTCTTGATAGCCTGATTGAAGCCCTGCGCACCTCGGTTGCGATCTATACCATTCTGATTGGCGCGATCCTGTTTGGCTATTTCTTGGCCATCACCCAGACCCCGCAAAAAATCACCGCATGGCTGGTCGGGCTTGATATCGGCGCCTATCCGACGCTTGCCCTGATCCTGGTCTTCTTCCTTCTGCTGGGCTGCATCCTTGATGCCATGGCGATGATCATTCTTCTGGTGCCCATCGTGTTCCCGGTGGTCACCCAGTTGGGGTTCGATCCGATCTGGTTTGGCATCATCGTTGTCATGACGGTCGAACTTGGCCTGATCACACCGCCTGTCGGGATGAATGTGTTTGTCATTAATTCCATTGCCCGCGAAGTCCCCCTGCAAAAAGTCTTTCAGGGCGTCATCCCGTTTGTTGCGGTCGACATCATTCGTTTGATCCTGTTGGTGTTGGTGCCATCCATCGTTCTTTTCCTGCCGACGACCATGAATTAAAGAGGCCGATATGAAGCTTGAACTTGAACATTTTTGCGATCTGACGGTCGAGCTGGAAGCCCCGATGGAGCTCGGCAACTCAATGCGCGGCACACGCCGGATCATTCCGATCATTGGCGGTCATGTCGAAGGTAAATCGTTGAATGGTCGCGTTCTGGCTTTGGGGGCAGACTGGCAAACCGTTTTTGAAAACGGTGTGGCCGAACTCGACACCCGATATTGCATTGAAACCCATGACGGGGCACTGATTGATATCCGCAATTTCGGCTTTCGGCATGGCCCAAAGGATGTTCTTGATGCCCTTGCACGCGGTGAACATGTCGATCCGTCGAAATATTACATGCGCACCCAGCCGCGGTTTGAAACCGGCGATGAACGCTATAGCTGGCTTAATCACAGGATCTTTGTCGGATCCGGACAGCGCGAAAAAAGCACGGTCTATGTATCGGTCTATGAAGTTCTGTGACAGCGGCTTTGGCCATGACGCAAACAAAAAACGCCCCCGATTGCTAGGGGCGTTTTTCATTTTCAGTTCTTTACCTAGAACACCACGCTTGGCAGCCAGTTGGCCAGTGACGGCCACAGCCAGATCACGAAAATGCCAAACAGCTGAAGCGCGATGAACGGCACCACACCCTGATAAATCTGGCCGGTGGTGATTTCCGGTGGGGCGGCACTGCGCAGATAAAACAGCGAGAAGCCAAATGGCGGGGTCAGGAAAGATGTCTGCAGGTTGACCGCAATCAGGATCGCCAGCCACACCGGGTCATGGCCCATCATGATCAGACCCGGCGCAATCAGCGGCAGCAGGATCACCGTGATTTCCACGAAATCAAGGAAGAAGCCCAGCACAAAGATCAGCGCCATACAGAAGATCAGCGCCCCTGTCGGACCACCGGGCATGGATTCAAGAATTTCCTCGACATGGTCTTCGCCGCCCAGCCCGATAAACACCAGCGAGAACATGCTGGCCGTCAGGATGGTGGCAAATATCATTGAACTGACCGTCATGGTCGATGTCAGGGCCGATTTCAGAATGTCGGCTTTCCAGGCCTGACGCAGGCAGGCGAGGATCGCGATAATCCCGACAACCGCAAGCGCCACATAACCAGCACCCAGGGCATAATCAACACCGGTCAGATCACTGCGCTGGAAACGCACCGGCGCGACACCCGCCATGATCGCCAGAATCAGAAGGGCGACGGTTCCGGTCAGAACCAGATTGCGGTTCGCCCCTTGGCGGACACCGGCCATCAGGATCGCGCCAATTGCACCCACTGATGCCGCCTCGGTTGGGGTGGCGACCCCGCCCAGAATGGCACCAAGAACGGCAATGATCAGAAGCACCGGCGGCAAAACCGCACCGACTACTTCACCCACACTTGGGCGGCCATCATCGCTTTGAACCGGTGGCATGTCATCGGGGCGAAATACCCCGCGCAGCAGGATATAGATGATATAGATCGCAACCAGCGTCAGGCCGGGGATCAGTGCACCGGCAAAAATCTGTCCGACCGAAATGGTTTCGATGGTGAACTTGCCCTGCTCGTATTGCGCTTGCTGATAGGCCGATGACATCACATCAGACAGAATGATCAAAAGCGTCGAGGGCGGGATAATCTGGCCCAATGTACCTGCGGTGCAAACAAGGCCCGATGCCATTTTCGGGTTATAGCCGGTGCGCAACATGGTCGGCAGCGCGATCATGCCCATGGCAATCACGGTTGCCCCGACAATCCCGGTCGAGGCCGCGAGTAACGCACCGACCAGCACCACCGAAATACCCAAACCGCCGCGCAACTGTCCAAACAGTCGCCCCATGGTATGGAGCAAATCTTCGGCAATGCGCGACCGTTCAAGAACGACACCCATAACGACAAACAGCGGGATGGCGATCAGGACATCATTGGTCAGCGTACCAAAAACGCGCTGCCCGAACGCCCCCATCAGGCCGATATTCATCGTGTCGGTGACCCAGCCGAGATAACCGAAAATCACCGCCGTTCCGGCGATTGAAAACGATACCGGAAAGCCCAGAAGGATGCAGCCCATCAGGGCGGCAAACATCAAAAGATCAAGATATTCCATCACTTCGCACCGCCTTGATCTTCAACATTGCCGCGCAGCAAAACCACCTGCCTGAGCAAGCAGGCGACGGACTGGATAATCAACAGAATGCAAAAGGCCGGGATCAGGGATTTCAAAAACCACACGGCCGGAATGCCGCCGACTGAAATCGCACCTTCCATCATCGAGATCGAATTGATCACTGATGGCCAGGTCCAATACAGCAGGGCTGCCATCGACGGGATTGCCAGAACTGTGTAGCCAAACGCATCGATCCGCGCCTTGGTCTTGTCGGTGGCAGCGGCATAAAAAATGTCCACCCGGACATGGCCATCAACCAGAAGCGTATAACCCGCCCCCAACATGAACAAAGCGGAATGCAGATAAAGCACGCTTTCATTGAGCGCGATGGAACTGAACCCGAAAACATAGCGCAGCAAGACCACAGTAAACTGCAACAGAACCATCAGAAGTGCGAACCAGCGCACAGTCATCCCGGTCCAGTGGTTTATCTGATCAAATGCATCAGCAAGGCGTTGCATGACATCTCCCCGTGAAAGGCACGCCTGAAAGAAAAACCGACGCTGGACGTGCCAGCGTCGGTTTCAGTGTTTATCAGAAGCCAAGCGCTTTGGCGCGTGCATTCATCTGACCATTGTCGGCATAGGTCATGTAACCACCGATCAGGTCACGATAGGCAACAAAGCTTTCGGTGACCTTTTTCGTCAGTGCATCGTCGCTGTCGCGCAAGTCTGCAATCACCTCGGCACCGGCTTTGGCCATGGCTTCAACAACTTCGTCCGGTAGTTTACGGACCTGAACACCCTGCTCGGAAACAAGCTGTTTCAGCGCCATGGCGTGCTTGGTCTCGTACTCGGTCCAGACTTCGTTATAAAGGCTGTCTGCCGCGAACTTGACGACCGCTTTCAGGTCATCAGGAAGGTCGGCATAGGCCTTGGCATTAACCGCGCATTCCTCGGCTGAGGACGGCTCACCAACACCCGGCCAGTAGTAGTTTTTGGCAACCTGATAGAAGCCAAGCGCACTGTCACTCCACGGGCCGATGAACTCACCAGCATCAAGCGCACCCGACTGAAGTGCCTGGAACATGTCACGACCGCCCATGGCCTGAACCGCCATGCCAAGCTTCGCACACATTTCCGATGCCAGACCGGTGGTACGGAATTTAAGGCCCTTAAGGTCATCGACCGAGTTGATTTCGTTGCGGAACCAACCTGCCCACTGCGGGCCGGAGTTGCCGCACAGGAACGGCTTCAGACCGAACTGGCCATAGATTTCGTCATACAGTTCCTGACCGCCACCATAGTTCAGCCAGCCAACCTGCTCATCGGCACGCAGGCCAAACGGCTGCGACCCGAACAGAAGGATACCTTTGGATTTTGAACCCCAATAGGCCGGAACCGCGTGATAAATCTCAGCCGTTCCTTCGGCAACGGCATCAAACACACCATTGCCCGGGACCAGTTCGCCAGCCGCATGAAGTTTGACTTCAAGACGACCACCCGAAAGTGTCGTGATACGGTCTGCCAGTTTCTGTGCAGCCACACCCGGCCCAGGCAGGTTTTTCGGCCATGCGGTGACCATGTTCCACTGGCGCTTGTCCTGTGCGATGGCTGGGGTTGCGAATGTTGCAGCGGCCGCTGCGCCTGCACCGGCAACACCGGCGGTCAGAAATTCACGTCTTTTCATGTTAAGAAGCCTCCTTGATTGTACCCTGATAGGGCGATGCAGGGGCAGTCGTCACTGCCCCCACGCGTGAGTTTTAATTACTTGCCGAGAATACCGGGCAGGTTCAGCCCGTGTTCCCGTGCGCAATCCAGTGCGATGTCATATCCTGCATCCGCATGACGCATCACACCGGTTGCCGGATCGTTCCAAAGGACGCGTTCGACCCTGCGTGCGGCATCTTCTGTGCCGTCACAACAAATCACCATGCCGGAATGCTGCGAAAAGCCCATTCCGACACCGCCGCCATGATGCAGCGAGACCCAGGTTGCCCCGGACGCTGTATTGAGCAGCGCATTAAGCAACGGCCAGTCGCTGACCGCATCCGAGCCATCTTTCATGGCTTCGGTCTCGCGGTTCGGGCTTGCGACCGAACCGCTGTCAAGATGATCACGCCCGATCACGACCGGGGCTTTAAGCTCGCCATTCTTGACCATTTCGTTGAACGCCATGCCAAGGCGATGGCGCTGCCCCAGACCGACCCAGCAAATACGTGCCGGCAGGCCCTGGAACGAAATGCGTTCGCGCGCCATGTCCAGCCAGTTATGCAGGTGCGGATCATCGGGGATCAGTTCCTTGACCTTCTGATCGGTCTTGTAGATGTCCTCTGGATCCCCCGAAAGGGCCGCCCAGCGGAACGGACCGATGCCCTTGCAGAACAGCGGGCGGATATAGGCCGGAACAAAGCCCGGGAATGCGAATGCGTTCTCAAACCCTTCTTCCAGTGCCATCTGACGGATGTTGTTGCCGTAATCGACCGTGGGAATGCCGGCTTCGTGGAAGGCCACCATGGCTTCGACCTGAACACGCATCGATGCACGGGCGGCCTTGGAAACCGCCTTGGGATCGGATTCCTGTTTTTCGCGCCATTCGGCAACGGTCCACCCCTGCGGCAGGTAACCATGCACCGGGTCATGTGCCGATGTCTGGTCGGTGACGATGTCCGGGCGAACGCCGCGCTTGACCAGTTCCGGGAAGACATCAGCCGCATTGCCGATCAGGGCAACGGATTTGGCTTCGCCTGCTTTGGTCCAGCGCTCGATCATTTCAAGCGCTTCATCAAGCGAATGGGTTTTCTCATCGACATAGCGGGTACGCAGGCGGAAGTCCGCACGGGTTTCATCACACTCAACCGCCAGGCAGCAGGCACCAGCCATCACAGCCGCCAATGGCTGTGCGCCACCCATGCCGCCAAGGCCACCGGTCAAAATCCATTTGCCCTTCAGGTTGCCGTCATAATGCTGGCGGCCTGCCTCGACAAAGGTTTCATAGGTGCCCTGAACGATGCCCTGTGATCCGATATAGATCCACGACCCTGCGGTCATCTGGCCATACATCGCCAAACCCTTTTTATCGAGCTCGTTGAAATGGTCCCAGTTGGCCCAATGCGGCACAAGGTTGGAGTTCGCAATCAGAACACGCGGTGCATCCTTGTGGGTGCGAAACACGCCAACCGGTTTGCCTGACTGCACCAGAAGGGTCTGGTCATCTTCAAGTTCCTTGAGGCTGGCGACGATCTGGTCGAAGTCCTTCCAGGTGCGGGCCGCCCGGCCAATGCCGCCATAGACAACCAGCTCATGCGGGTTTTCGGCCACATCCGGATGCAGGTTGTTCATCAGCATGCGCATCGGCGCTTCGGTCAGCCAGCTTTTCGCCGAAATTTCGCTCCCGGTGTCGGGATAAATATCACGCTGATTGTGACGCGGATTGTTGGTCATGACTTGCCTCTTAGTGCTGGGGCCAAATCGGCCAGTGTCTTCAGGATCTCAGTAAGATGCGTGCGCAGTTTTGCCGCACGGCTTTCGTCATAGGACCAAGGGGCTTCCTCGGCCGTCAGATAGGTTGATTGCGCCAGTTCCATCTGGATGGCGTGCTGATTGATCTCCGGGCGGCCATAGTGACGCGTGGTCCAGCCGCCCTTGAAACGGCCGTTCAGAACCGCACTGTATCCTTGCGCCTGCGAACAGATTTCGGATGTCAGCGTCTCGATCATTGGATCGCATGTCGCGCCCAGATTGGTGCCGACATTGAAGTCCGGCAATGTGCCCTCAAACAGGAACGGAATGTGCGACCGGATCGAATGGCAATCATAGAGGATCGCCACACCGTGTTTGGCACGTACACGCTCAAGCTCGGCCGCCAGTGCCTGATGATAAGGCGCATGGAAGGTCGCCGCCCGATAGGCAATGTCATCTTCGGTCGGCGCCACGTCCCAGATGTTCTCACCGTCAAAATCGGTCAACGGCACAAGCGTCGTGGTGTTCTGACCGGGATACAGGCTGACACCTTCGGGATCGCGATTGGCATCAATCACATAACGATGGAACGTCGCGCGCACAGTTGTCGCGCCATCCAACACCCCGTCATAAAGGGTATGGATATGCCAGTCGGTATCGGCCAGTTCACGGCCACGGTCATTGAGCTTCGCGGCAATGTCATCGGGGACATAGGTGCCGGTATGGGGCAGGCCCAGAACAATTGGGCTATCACCGCGTTTGATTTCAACCGGGTTGGTCATGGTTATGCAGCCTCCCCAACGACAAAGCCCGAAAGTTTGGCGGCCGCGACAAGCGCGCCGTCGCTAACAAGCTCTGCGGCCTTGGCCAGTTCGGGTGCCATGTAACGGTCTTCCTGCACGGTCGGGATATCGGCACGCACGGATTTCAGAACATTCAAAAGCCCCGGGCTGGTCTTAAGCGGGGCGCGGAATTCAACGCCCTGTGCCGCACAAATCAGCTCAACCCCCAGAATGTTCGAAAGATTGGCATTCATCCGTGCCAGTCGGCGTGCGCCGTGGGCGGCCATCGACACGTGGTCTTCCTGATTGGCACTGGTCGGCGTGCTATCGGTCGAGCACGGATTGGCCAGATGTTTGTTCTCACTCATCAGCGCTGCCGTTGTGACCTCGGCAATCATCAGACCGGAATTCAGGCCGGGCTCCGGAGTCAGGAACGGCGGCAGATCATGTGACAAGGTCGGGTCGACCATCAGCGCGACACGGCGCTGGGCGATCGCGCCGATTTCGGCAACGGCAAGAGCGATCTGGTCGGCAGCAAAGGCGACCGGCTCGGCGTGGAAGTTCCCACCCGAAACAATACGGCCGTCTTCTTTTAGCACCAGCGGGTTGTCGGTGACGGCATTGGCTTCGATCTCAAGCGTCTGACCGGCAAAGCGCAGCAGATCCATCGCCGCCCCGGTGACCTGCGGCTGGCAGCGGATGCAATAGGGGTCCTGAACGCGGGTATCGCCTTCGCGGTGGCTTTCGCGGATTTCCGACCCGGTCATCAGATCACGCATGGCACGCGCGACATTGATCTGACCCGGATGACCGCGAAGGGTGTGAATTTCATCGACCAGCGGGGCGGTCGATCCCATGATGGCATCGGTTGAAAGCGATGCCGTGACAATCGAACTTGCCGCATTGCGCCAGGCCGAAAACAGCCCGACCAGCGCACAGGCGGTCGAAAACTGCGTGCCGTTAATCAGGGCCAGCCCCTCTTTCGGGCCGAGTACCACTGGTGTTAGCCCCGCTTTGGCAAGTGCCTCGCCACCCGGAAGGGTCGTGCCTTCATAGATGGCTTCACCCGCACCGATCATGACCGCGGCCATATGTGCCAGCGGCGCCAGATCGCCCGATGCGCCGACTGAACCCTGCGACGGCACAACTGGCGTCACGCCATTGGCCAGCATGCCTTCGATCAGTTCGATCAGTTCCCAGCGTACACCTGATGCCCCGCGCCCCAGCGACAGTAATTTCAGCGCCATCATCAGACGCGTGGTCGCCGCGTCCAGCGGCTCACCCACGCCACAGCAATGGCTGAGGATCAGGTTGCGTTGCAGGGTTTCGGTATCTTCCGGGGCAATCTTGACCGAGGCCAGTTTACCAAAACCGGTATTCACGCCATACACCGCCTCGCTGCCATCAGCCGCCTTGCGGACCATTTCGTGGGCAGCTTCAACACCTTCGCGGGCGGCGGGGTCGAGTTTGACCGCAACCTGATCACGCCAGATGGTTTCAAGCTCTGCCAGTTTGACCGAAGCGGGGATAAGGGTGACAGTCATAATTGATCCTCAGGGCACGTGTTAATGCGGGGGCGCGGTGGTGGTTATTTGGGAACGGTCTCACCGCCGAAAATGCGTTCAAACAGCGGGTTGAACCCGATGCGGTATGAAAGTTCGGCCGGGTGTTTGGCGTTCCAGATGGCAAGATCGGCCCGCAGCCCCGGTTCGATCCGCCCGGTATCGGACAGGCCAAGGGCACGTGCCGCATGCGCCGTCGCCCCGACAAGTGCCTCTTCCGGTGTCAGGCGGAACAACGTGCAGCACATGTTCAGGGTCAGAAGCATCGATGCCAGCGGCGATGTGCCCGGGTTGCAATCGGTGGCAACCGCCATTGGTACGCCATGCTTGCGAAACGCCTCAATCGGCGGCAGTTGGGTTTCATGCAGGGTGTAAAACGCACCGGGCAGGAGGACCGCGACCGAGCCGGATTTGGCCATGGCGATTGCGTCTTCCTCGGTGGCGTATTCAACATGGTCAACCGAATGCGCACCGTATTCTGCCGCCAGTTTGGTGCCGCCAATGTTCGATAATTGCTCGGCATGCAGTTTGACCGGAATGTCAAGCTCGCGGGCAACCTCAAACACACGTTTGATCTGATCGGTATTGAATGCAATGCCTTCGCAGAAGCCATCAACCGCATCGATCAAACCTTCTGCGTGGGCGGCTTTCAGGGTCGGAATGCAGACATCATCAATATAGCCATCCGGATTGTCTTTATATTCCACCGGCACCGCATGGGCGCCCAGGAAAGTGGTCTTGATCCGGACATTGCGATGATCGGCAATCTTGCGCGCTGCGCGCAGCATGTTGAGTTCGGTTTCGGTATTCAGGCCATAGCCAGACTTGACCTCGATCACCGAAACGCCCTCGGCCAGCAGCGCATCAACACGCGGCAGGGCGGATGTCAGAAGATCCTCAATCGATGCTTCGCGGGTGGCTTTCACGGTCGAAACAATCCCGCCGCCGGCACGGGCCACTTCTTCGTAGCTTGCCCCCTTCAGGCGCATTTCAAACTCAACCGCACGGTCGCCACCATGAACAACATGGGTATGGCAATCAATCAGGGCCGGGGTGATCAGGCGTCCTTCAAGGTCACGGATCTGATCGCTTGGGGTGTCTTCAAGATATTGGGCGGGGATGGCGTCATCGGCACCAACCCAATTAATCATACCATTGCCAATGGCGATCGCGCCGCACTCGATCAGGCCGTAACTTTCCTGATCCTCAATCGTGACGATTTTTGCGTTTCGAAGCAGCATCGCGAAGCATCACCCCTTGATAAGTTTGTTATTAAAGATAATATGTACGTACATATTATTTCTGTCAAGACGGGTAGAGGCAATGAAGGTTCTTTGGGCAAATCAGGCACTTACGACAGCGGGCTGGCAAAGCAATGTCCGGATCGAGATTGATGAGACCGGCAGAATTGCTGCGATTCAGGCCGATTCCGAAGCGCCATCCGATGCCGCAAGCAAAACCGCCATCCTTCTTCCGGCGATTTCAAACCTGCACAGCCACGCGTTTCAGCGCTCCATGGCCGGTCTGACCGAACGGCGCGGGCCCGATCCGCGCGATACCTTCTGGACCTGGCGGCAATTGATGTTCCGGTTCCTCGATCAGCTTACCCCCGATCATGTCGAGGCGATTGCAGCGTTTGTTCAGATGGAAATGCTCGAGGCCGGGTATGCCAACAATACCGAATTCCATTACCTGCATCATCGTCCCGGCGGGCATTTGTATGACAATATCGCCGAGATGGCCGAACGCATTGCCGCCGCCACTGAAATCACCGGCATCGGCCTGACGCTTCTGCCGGTGCATTATCAATATGGTGGATGTGACAAGCGCCCGCTTGGCCCGGGGCAGATCCGGTTCGGCAATGATCCCGACCAGTTCACCAAATTGTATGAGGAATCCGTTCGTGCGATGAAAAACCTGCCCGCGGATACGGTGATGGGGGTGGCGCCGCATTCCTTGCGTGCCGTTGGTCGCGAAGATCTGCTCACGACCAGCCTGCTGTCGAAAGATGGTCCGATTCACATGCATTTGGCCGAACAATTGGCCGAAGTTGATGAGGTAAAGGAAAGCTGGGGCAAGCGCCCGACCGAATGGCTGCTTGAAAATGCCGATGTGAACGCAAATTGGTGTCTGATCCACTGCACCCAGATGGAAGAGCATGAAACGCTTGAGCTGGCCAAGACCGGCGCTGTGGCGGGTCTCTGCCCGATTACAGAAAGCAGTTTGGGCGATGGCATCTTTGATGGTGTGCGGTATCTCAATGCCGGGGGTGTGATTGGCGTGGGATCGGATTCCAATATCCGTATTTCGCTCTCGGAAGAATTGCGGACCCTGGAATACAGCCAGCGCCTGCGCGATAATTCCCGCGCGGCTTTGGCAACCGAAGAGAAATCGACCGCGCGCCGCATTTATGACGCAGCCGCCAAGGGCGGGGCACAGGCCGCCGGGCGCGATGCGGGCCGGATCGAGGTCGGCGCATTGGCCGATTTGATGGCGCTGGATGGTTCGGCGGTTGACCTGATTGGCCGGACAGGCGATACGATCCTCGATACATATATCTTCGCCGGAGATGATCGCATGGTGCGTGATGTCTGGTCGGCTGGTCG
>Ga0207828_100348_pt1 | contig 19076 bp, 16 predicted proteins | sample TtaePargueraPR_11_FD_187276 | JGI IMG/M metagenome (GOLD analysis project Ga0207828, IMG submission 187276) | Aerobic enrichment media microbial communities from Bioluminiscent Bay, La Parguera, Puerto Rico - Tt and P2 (3) (SPAdes) | ecosystem: Environmental > Aquatic > Marine > Unclassified ...
CCAACTTCACGCTTTATCCCGACGACGATGGCGCGACCCATCTGGATTATTCCCATGATGGTTTGTGGCTGCCAAGCCTGATCCAGCCGCGCACGGTGCGGGTCAAAACCAGCAGTGCCGGCCTGCCATGGTCGGATGCCCAGCCCATTATCGAAAAGGGTTTCCACGATATCCTGACCGGCACCGCCCCGCGCTTTGCCCGCCGCCAGATTGGCGATGCGCTGTGGAAAAAGGCCGCCCAGAATGGCGCCCCGGTCAAGGTTGATGAGTTCTATATTGAATCCCGCGGGCTTGAGGCGCTAGGTTCTGGCGAATTCTTGGCCCAGGCCGCGGCACGTTATGGCTTCACCGGCGATTTTGATTTCAGACTTCTGGGGCAAGAAAAGCTGGTCGATCTTTTGGGAACGCCGGACAACCCAACCATCCTTGGCGCGCTTGTACCCTTTGCCGTAAACGGCCTTGCCGCCGGACGCCCGGGCCCACAAGGCACCACCGAATATGATGGTCAGTTGCTGCCCGATGGGCGGGTTGTCGTCAACGGTCTGACGGTCTTTCGTACTGCTGACGGCAGTTAGATAGGAACAAACCCCATCGAAAAGAAAACAAAGCGGCCGCCTGTCATCACAACAGGCGGCCGCTTCTATTTAAAGGCGTGGCGTTACCAATTGTATTTCAGGGTCGCCAGAACCGTGCGGCCCTCGCCGTAGTAGCGGCTGCCAAAGGTGTTTGAGGAAACATATTCCCGGTCAAACAGGTTGGTGGCATTCACCGCAAGGCTGACATTGTCGGTCACTGCATAGTTGATCGCCGCATCAAACACGCTGTTTGATGGAAGTGTTTCGGTATTGCCATCATTGCGCTGACGTTCGCCAACAAAACGCACACCACCGCCAAGGGTCAGATCGCCAAGTGCGCCCTGCCCCGGAATAGTGTAGTCAAGCCAGGCTGAAGCCTGATGCTCGGGCACGTTTGCCGGGCGGTTGCCAATATTTGCTGCCGTCAAGTCATCCTTGATCTCTGCATCAAGGTAGGTATAAGCCAGCGTCATGTTCGTCTGCTTACCCAGCGACATTTTGCCCTCAAGCTCAAGCCCGCGCGAATTGATTTCACCGATCTGGTGGTAGGTTTTGGTCGCGGAATTGTACTGCGAAACATTTTCCTGCGTCAGATCAAATACCGAAGCCGTAAACAGCGCATCGATTGCTTCTGGCTGGTACTTCACACCTATTTCGTACTGCGTGCCTTCCTGCGGTTTTACGCCACCCGGGCGCGATGCCAAGCTGGAATAAACCGGTTGGTAAGATTCGGAATAGTTTCCGTAAACCGAGACTTCGTTGGTCGCCTTATAGGTCAGACCAAAGCGCGATGTGAATTTGTGATCGTCACGTTCATCGGTCGCACCACTGCTGATCGTGTCAGTGTCGCTTTGGACATAATCGAAACGCCCGCCAATGGTTGCGATCCAGTCGTCGGCAATCGTCAACTGTTCCTGCGCATAAAGGCCATAGGCCGCCTGGGTAATCTCGGTATCTGAGGTGAAATCGATATCGATGCACGAAATCCCGCAATAAGTTGGATTGTACGGATCAATCGGACTTGCCGTACCATCAAAGCGGCGTTCACGGTTCTGATCGCGGCTATAGTCCAGCCCAACAAGCGTCTTGCTGTCGAACATGTCATTGATCGCTGTGTCATACTGGAGCTGGTTATCAATGGCAAAACGGTCAAGCTCGCCGTAAATCGCAAAGGCCCAACGGTCACCAAGCGGGGTGGTATCGTTGAGATAGACCGTCTCATACGTCAGATCAACATGGGTGTAGCGCGCATTCTGACGAAACTCGAGTTGATCATTGATCTGGTGCGACAGCTCATACCCGATATTGGTTTCTTCAGTATCGAAATTGTTAAAATCCGGCTCGCCGAAAAACGCATCACGGCTGGTTTCAATTCCGGCCGGAAAACCATAGCCAAGGCCGCTTTCCCGGTCGCTGTAGCTGGTCAGGATGGTCAGTTTGGTGTCCGCGTTCGGGGTATAGCTGAATGCCGGTGCGACATAGATGCGATCATCCTGTGAATAGTCCTGTCCGCGCTCGGCATCCTGCCAAAGCGCCGTCAGGCGATAGGACCAGTTACTGTTTTCACCAACCGGGCCGGTCACGTCGCCCGCGCCGCGCAGATGATTTTCACCAAAGGTGGTCAGAACTTCGCCGCTGGCTTCATCCTGCGGGCGCTTGGTCGTCATGTTGACCAAACCGCCCGGGCCATTCATGCCAAACAGGCTGGATGTCGAGCCCTTAAGCACATCAACCTGCTGCAGGCCATAGGTCTCCGGCCGACTGGTGGTAAAATTGTAGATCCGCGAAGACAATCCATCGCGATAAGTGCCAAGGTTGGTTTGGCCAAAGCCACGGATACGCACATAGTCATAGCGAACGTCCGAACCATATTCACCCGCTTGCACACCCGCTGTATAGGAAACCGCTTGTTGAAGATCCTGAACATTACGGGTTTCCATTTCTTTCTCGGTTACCACCGAAACCGCCGCTGAGTCGTCCAAAATAGGGGTATCGGTTTTCGACGCGGTCCGTGAGCGCGATGCAACAAAGCTGTCGGTGATGGCCTTGGTCGGATCAGATGCCTCGGCCGCATTGGCTTCGACCCGAAGCGTATCGAGAACTTCTTCGCCGGCACTGCTGGTCACGGCCTCAATCACGACCGTGCCATCGCTGGTCACGTCATAATCGAGTCCCGAACCGCGCAGAAGCGCCTCAAGGGCTGTGCTTGCGCGCATCGTGCCATTAATGGTCGGCGCTTCATGCCCGCGTGCCAGTGCCCCATCGACGGTGACCTGCACGCCGGCCTGCACGCCAAACTGGGCCAAGGCACTGGTCAGTGATTGTGCAGGAATGTCAAACGCATGTTCTGCATCGATCCCGCCGGTACTGACCTGTGCGCTGGCAGTCGATACAAACACGACCGGTGCCAAGGCACTTGTCATCATCAAGGCACTGGCAATTACCACAACACGACCACGATTTTGCAGCCGGGCTGCACCCCCATTCATCATTTTCTTCTATCTCCGTTTCATGTCCTATGCCTGAAACAAATTGAGAATGCAAACGCTTCTCAATTTCGCATAAAAGACAAAACGGATGCCGGTTCTGTTTTTTCAAAAATTTTTATGGAATTTCATCAGGATGGCTTACAACCCGCAAAATTCTGCGGATTTGAAAGGCATTATTTTTCTCGCAGGTGGTCATAAACGGGTGCCGAAATCCGGCACCCCACCGCCATCAGGACTTTGAGACAACCAGAACCCACGGGGTGATTTCACGCACCGTTGCCTTTTGCGCCCGCGCCATACCGCGCAAGGCCGTTACCGGATCATCAAGGCGATAAACGCCGGTAACCGTCTGGGCGGCCAGGACCTCATCGGTGATCAGAATGGTACCCTTGAAATAGCGCCGGAGCTGATCGACAACTTCGGATAACGGTTGATCCTGCGCGATCAGTTGGTTCTTGCGCCAGGCACCGATCTGGCTGGTCGGGGAAGGATGACGGATCACCGTGCCGTCCTGCCCGACCCGGACATTCTGTCCGGCCTCAAGAATTTCAAAAACCGCCGGAACATTGGCGGCATTTTCGACCTGTACCCGTCCGTGTTCCACGCCAACCATGGAGACCGCATTGCCTTCGGAAACATCAAACCCGGTGCCAAGCACCGTGACCATCACCTGATCGGCGCCAACGCGAAACGGCTTTTGCGGGTCCGGGGTAACATCAAAGAACGCCTCGCCATCGAGCAATTCGACAAAGCGTGTTGACCCGTCAAAATGCACCGTAATCGCGCTTTCCGGCGCAAGGGTCACCGTGCTGTTATCAGAAAGCGTGATGGTGCGCATCTCACCGGTCGATGTCACATGATCGGCCTGCATATGGGTGGCGATATCCGGCCCGATGATGGCGGCCAAAAGGGATGCCGCAACCGCAATGCCACCAAGCCCGATCCCGCGCCAGGACATATTGCCGCGCTTTTGAAACCGGGTTTGCGCCGAGATGACCTTGCCCTCGGCAACGGCCTTTTCGTAATCAATATTCAAAAGCGCCGCGACCGCGTCATTCTGATGACCGTCGGCACCGCCTTTGTCGTTACCCGTATGGCGCGCCTCAAGGAATGCCTGCCAATCAGCCGTGCCAGACGGCTTGGCCTTTGCCATCAGATCGGCGGCCTTTTGCGTCGCGTTCCAGGCCTCAAGGTGGGCTGGGTCCTCGGCACACCAGTCGGCAAACTGTGCTTGCAGGGCCGGGTTTTCCGGATCTTCCTGCAGGCGGATCAACCAGTCGGTTGCGGCCTTGCCCGCCTGTTTTTGAACTGGATCGGTTATCTCTGCCATCAGCCTATTGCGCCCCCGTTGCACCGCCTGCTGCGATCAGGGCGATATAGCCGATATCACGCAACGCGTCACCATCTGTGCGGGTTATCGCGCAAATTTCTGCAAGGCCAGACTGTTTGATCGGGCAATGAATGATCCTCATGGCCAACCGCCCAGCCGTTCACGGCAATGATCAATGCCCTCAGACACAAGCTTATGCGCAAGCGGCACTGAAATATCGAGATAGTCGGCAATCTCGCGCAGTTTCGCCCCGCCAACCCGATGCATTTCGCACGCAATGCGCGTGCGTTCAGGCAGCTCGGAAAGGGCTTGCATCAAAATTGCGTAGTCATCCTTGTAAACCGCAACCGTTTCCGGGTCCGGGCTGTCGGATGCGCGGGTTTGCACGGCGACATCATAATCAGATGCGGCGGTCAGGCTGCTTTCACGGGCAATCTGGCGTTTGCTATCAAGTGCCAGATTGCGCACGATCCGGTACAGATAGCCGGTGGTATCATCCAGAAACCGCCCCTTGGTCGCCGCATCAAACCGCAACCATGCTTCCTGCACCAGATCTTCGGCCTGCACGCGGCTGCCGATGATGCTGCTGGCATAGTTCACAAGTGCGGATCGTTGGCGCATGAACAGCGCCAATGACGTCACATTTGATGTCGCGTTTGAAGCCAATCAGAATGTCCTTTGCACATGGCGGGCAAGCCCCGTGCCCGCATGGGATGACACGCTTAGCGCAAATGATACTGATTATCAACTTTGTATTGTGCTCCCTATCCATCGGTCATAGGCACCACATCGATCAAAAAAAATGCGGACGCATGATATCGCCCGCATTTTCATAAATTTCAGCTATCAGAAACGCGCCAAGCGTATCCTTGCTGCTTATGCCGCAAACAATGCCAGACCGGCCGCCGCGATCACACCGCCGCCGATCCGAACGGCGACAGGTGCAAATTTCTCGGCCGCCTTCTGCGCAGCAAGACCAAGGCCAAGGCCAACTGCATGCAACATGGCCGTCGCAATCGCAAAGCCAAGACCATATTCAAAACCACTGGCATCAACCGGCATTTCTGTGCCGTGGGCATGACCATGGAAGATCGCCAATACGCCAACCAACGCCATCGCAGCGCCCGTTGGCATATGCTTGCCAAGCGCGATAACGGCACCCAGCACGATCACAGACCCCACAATGCCCAGCTCAACAAACGGCACTGCAACGCCTGCAATTCCCAGGGCACCCCCGACAACCATCATCGCCACAAACGAAACCGGCAAAAGCCAAAGTGACTTGCCACCTTGCTGGGAGGCCAGAATACCAACAGCAATCATGGCCAACAAATGATCAAGACCGCCGATCGGGTGACCAAAACCTGACGCGAATCCGGAAACTGAACCGGCCCCCGTATGAGCCAAGGCAGGCGTCGCGACCAGAACCGAAAGTGCAAATGCGTAAAGCGGTGAATTCCTCATTTCTATCCCCCTGAATGAAATCGACCAACATCGTATGACGTTTTCAATTTTATTCTTACCACCATCATAAAGCAACGACATTAACTTTAGGAAATTCGTTACCTTGGCTTGCTATACAGAGGATTAGAAGACATTCAAAATCGCCATCCGGGAGCCCGCCATGCAGAAAACCAGCCTTGTCATCCTGTTGACCGGTGTTGTGGCCTTGGGCATGTGGGGCATTAGCGACTATATGGCGCACAAGGGCGAGGCCTATGGCGATGTCGAACGCGGCCAATCAATTGCCGAACAGACCTGCCTGCGCTGTCACACCAAATTCGAAGGCGATCCCCTGCCCGATCCGAACGTGACCACCGCCCCGGCCCTTGCCAGTTTCGGGCAACGCTGGCCGCTGGAAAACCTTGAAGAAACCCTGGCCGAGGGCATCACGGTATCGCATGACAACATGACCATGCCGGAATTTTCCTTTACCTCGCAAAGCATCGCCGATCTGCTGAGCTATATGGAAAGCCTGACGAACGCGGCAAACCAACGGGCCAAACCCTGACTTTAACCACGCTCATGGCCTTAACAATCTCAATCCATTTGCCATATGAGTCAGATACCCTGATTTTCTGGCATCGGAGATAGCCTTGTTGTATCGGCTTGTGGTCGCTGTCCTGTGCTTCCTTGTCCTGCCCTTGATCGCACGCGCAGAAGAAACACTTGTGATTGCGACCAATATTTATCCGCCTTACGTCAATGAAGACGTGGAAAACAGCTTCCTGCCCGAACTGTTTGATGAAATCGGCAAGCAAATGGGCGTGCGTTTCCGGATTGAAATCCTGCCGTGGCTGCGATGTGAACAAAGCGTCGAAGACCACGCCGCCTGGGGCGCCATTCCATACCGCAAGACCGACGTGCGCGAACAGCATTTTGCCTTTTCAGACCCGATTTACCTGCAAGATTCGCACTTCTTTGCCTATGATGCCACGGGCGTCAAACCACGATATAGCTATTCAGATTTGACCGATCTTCGCGGTCTTCGAATTGGCGGGATTCATGGCTACTATTATGAAAGCTGGTTTGAAGAGGTCGGCCTTGATATGGATTTCGCCCATTCCGAAGAACAGAATTTAAGACGCCTCAAGGCCGGACGCATTGATCTTTTCCCCAGCGCCACGACACTGGGCTGGTATCAAATCCGCGCTTTGTTTCCGCCTGAAGAGGTCGCAAATTTCTACACACTTGAAAACCCGCTGATTGACGGTGCTGGCCTGCATCTGATGACGTCCCCAACCTATCCGGATAACGACGCCCTGCTGGTGCGCTTTAATGCGGCGTTGCAGACCGTCAAGTCATCCGGACTTTACGCCCAACTGGTCGAAAAGCACGGCCTGACATTGCGGTTCTAAAAAATTCAGGCCATGGCAGGGGTGCAGCCCTGCCATGGCCTGTAACACCGATCTTGCGAACACCGCACAGTCGTCCGCAGGGCTCGGTGCTATGCCAATCTGGCAAAGGCGCCGCGCCAGGCCGGGTCCGGCTCGATGCCAAAGATGTCTTTGAGCGTCTGCGGAATATCCCCAACACTGAGCGTATGTTGCTCTTCCTCGCCAGTCACCAGCCGGATGGTCAGGCGGTTATTAAGCAGGGTAAAGCGGGCAAACGGGGCAGAACGTGCAACCATCAGGGTCTTGCAAAATCCGCTTTCGGGGTGATCGGATGCGTACCAGTTCATGACCTCGTAATCGATATCCGAAACCGGCGCGATATCGACCTCATGTACTGCTTTCCACACGCCATCACGTTCCAATTCAATCCGGTAGCTGTGCGCCCCCTTGGTCACGCGATAGGTGTCATGCGGGGTTGCTTGTGGCGTTTCGATATCAAGCAATAACGGCCCGGTTGGCACACAGCCGCCCAATCCAACATCGGCCAGCCAAGCTTCGCCATCGATCATCACCCGGTTGGCCATGTGGCAGCGCGGACGGGGCATATCGTTTGGGCCATAGCCCCATAAAACCCGCCCGGCCAAACCTTCGACGTCAAAGCCAAGGCTGCGCAACACCCGACGAAACAGGCCGTTCTGTTCAAAACAATACCCGCCCCGCCCGTCATGGATCAGCTTCTGATCAACGCGCTTGGGATCAATGCTGATCGGGGTGTCATTGAACACATCAATCGCCTCGAACGGAATGGTTGCCGGATGCATCGCATGCAGGGTTTGCAAAACTTCCAGTGTGGCTTCGCGCGGCCCGTCATAGCCGATCCGGGCGAAATAGGCGTCCAGATCAACTTCCTGTTTCGGGCGTTTAAACGGGGCGGCCCAACTGGCATTGATCCGGCTTTGCAAAGCGTCATGGTCGTTTCTGACCGGAATATTCGCGGTGACCGATGGGTGGCTATTCATCACAGGGCTCCATTTCCTTGAAGATGCATTTTCATCTCATGGAACAGGACGATAGAACCTCAACCTATGTTACGGTCAAACGCAAAAAATCGAAAAATTTTAAATCGAATAATCTTCGAACAATATCGGAAATCACGGCCCCATTCACCATATTCACCCCATCATGACGGCCCATTCAAGCAACAATTCACCTTTTACACGCACGATACAGAGCTTTTGCGCGACAGATTGCGTCGCCCTGTGATATTTGAGAGTCTAAAGAGCGGAGAAACCGAACAAGCCAACGATCGCGATGGCACTGGCCGTGCGCGAACGGGTCTTTGGAAACGTCGCTTATCCATCCATGACGGGTCTTAAAAGATCCGCTTGTTAAGCAGGAAAGTTATCATGCGCACTGTTTATGTGAACGGCGAGTTTTTGCCGGAAACCGAAGCAAAGATTTCGATTTTTGACCGATCCTTCCTGTTCGCCGACGGCGTGTATGAAGTGACCTCGGTGCTTGATGGCAAGCTGATTGACTTCATGGGTCACATGAAGCGTCTTGAACGCTCGCTTGCTGAGCTTAAATTCGAATTCAAACCCGATATCGATCAGCTGCTTGAAGCCCACCGCGAACTGATCAAGCTCAATGACATCACCGAAGGCCTGATTTACCTGCAGGTATCGCGTGGCTCGGCCGGCGATCGTGATTTCGCGATTTCCAAGGACACCCCGCCGACCATCGTCATGTTCACCCAATCCAAATCGCTGATCAACTCCCCGCTGGCCGAACGCGGTCAAAAAATCATGACCGCCACTGATATCCGCTGGCGCCGGTCTGACATCAAAACTGTGCAGCTGCTGTATGCATCGCTTCTCAAAACCGATGCGGCCGCCAAGGGCAAGGATGACGCCTGGATGGTGCTTGATGGCTATGTCACCGAAGGATCGAGCAACAACGCCTATATCGTCACCAAGGACGGCACCATCGTCACCCGCGAACTGTCGACCGACATTCTGCACGGCATCACCCGTGCGGCGGTTCTCAAATGCGCCGAAGAGCTTCAGCTCAAGGTCGAAGAACGCCACTTCACCATCGAAGAAGCCCAGAACGCAGCCGAAGCCTTTTCAACCTCGGCCTCGGCCTTTGTCTGCCCGGTTGTCGAAATTGATGACAAGCCGATTGGCGATGGTGTTCCGGGCCCGGTCGCCAAGCGCCTGCGCGAGATTTATATCGACGCCAACCGCAAGATGGCACTCTGATCGCACCGTCCTGCGTCGCAGTCTGACAAAACAAAAAACGCCGCCCGGATCACTGGGCGGCGTTTTGCGTTGATCTTGCTGATCGCGATCAGGCGGCGACATTGCGTGTGGCAATGCCCTGGCCCCCACCCCCCAGATCAATCACATGATCGGCAATCTTATGGGCCAGAACATGATCATGGGTCACCAGCATCAGGGCCAGATTGCGGTCACGCACCTGTGCCACCAAAAGATCGATCACCCGTTTCTGACTGACCGGATCAAGCCGCGATGTTGCTTCATCGGCAAACAGCATCGCAGGTTCCAGCAACAAGGCGCGTGCAATGGCAAAGCGTTGCAGCTCCCCGCCAGAAATCGCATCGGGACGACGGCCCAACAATCCGGGCTCAAGCCCCAGACCCTCAAGCATCTTGTTGATCAAGGCCCCGTCAATGCCATGGCGTTTGCGCAAATCGGCAAAGGCATCGCCAAGCGTTTGATGGGGAATGAAGGCTGCTGGCGGGTCCTGATAGATTTTCTGGTATTTGAAGGCAGGCAGATTTCCCGGCTTTTCGACCGCACCATGATCGGCCTTGATCAATCCCAACAGGATATTGCCAAGTGTGCTTTTGCCACAGCCACTTGGCCCCAGCGCCACCGTGATCTCGCCCGCCCGTAACGTAAGGTCAAGGTCCGAAAACAGCGCCTTCTCGCCAAATGACTTGCCAAGGTTTTGCGCCGTAACCACGACCTCGCCTGGCACATTTCCGGCACCAGAAACAGCCTGCCAATGGCTTGGCAAGGCCGCGACAAGCGATCTGGTATAGGGATCACTTGGCGCATCAAGCACGCTTTCGGCCTTGCCAACTTCAAGCAGCACACCATTGCGCATCACACCAATCATGCCCGTGGTCTGCACGGCAAGTTCAAGGTCATGGGTAATCACCATCACCGCCCGCCCCAGCGACACTTCATGATTGATCATCCCGGCAACAACGTCACAAAGGGCACGATCAAGCCCCTTGGTCGGTTCATCAGCCAAAAGCACCATACTGCCCGCCGCATGCGCCATGGCAATCGATGCGCGCTGCGCCATACCGCCAGACAGCTCGAACGGAAACGCCTTGGCCGCATGACCAAGCCCCACCGATTGCAGGTCTTTTTCCGCACGGGCCTTGGCATCATTCCACGACATGCCGTGCAAGGCCGGATAAATCTCGGCAACTTGCGACCGGATATTCATGGTCGGATCAAGCGACCGCGACGGTTCCTGCGGCAGGAGCGAGAATGTCCGCCCCCAAAGGGCCCGGCGTTCTGCTGGTGACAATGCCAGCAGGTTTTCACCATCCAGCAAGATGGAACCTTCACAGATCAATTCATCGGGCAGGCTTCCCATGATGGCATGCATGACAAGGCTTTTGCCCGATCCGGTTTCGCCAATCAGACAGATCGGATTATGTGAACCAAACGCAAAGGACACATCACGCACCAAAACTGTGCCGTCGCGGGTCTTGATGCTGAGGTTTTCAACTCTGATTTCACAAGACATCAGCTTTTCCTCCCGGCAAGCAACTGAAGCGACAGCACAAGCAGGAAAATCACGCCTGCGGGCATCAGGACCTGAAGCGGGGCTTCGCTGTAATAGGGCATCAGTTCCACAATCATCGCCCCCAGTTCCGGGGTTGGCGGGCGCAAGCCGACATGAATGGCGCTCAGCGTGCTGACCGCAATAATCGCCGAGCCCATGGCAAAGGCAAACAGCGTCATCATTGGTCCGGCAAGGGCTGGCAAAACGATCCGGCCAAACACGTAAAGCGGCCCAAAGCCCAGCAAGCGGGTGGCTTCACAACATGGCAAGGCCAGAACCCGTGCGGTTTCAACCCGCGCCACGCGGAAAAACTCAACCCACAGATAAAGCGCCAGACCAAGATAAAGCGGCCCGAACTTGCCCGGTGCAAACGCCATCAGCAAAAGCACCAGCAACAAACCGGGCAAGGCCAGAATGATGTCAGACAGGGCAACAAGCCCCCGCTCAACCCAGCCACCCCGGCTGGCCGCCAGAATGCCAAGCGCAATCCCCGGCACGGCGGCACTGAGTGCGGTGACAAAAGCCATGACGAACGAAAGCTGCGCGCCATGCACAAGACGCGCTGCCATGGATCGTCCGAAATGATCGGTGCCCAACCAATGCGCCGCATCACCAGGTGCGACAAGCACCGCCAGATAATCCTGATACAGCGGATCAGTCCCAACCACCAAGGGTCCTGCAAAGGCAAACGCCAGAAGGATCACAAGGATCACCGCCCCGGTAACACGCACCGGCTGCCAAAACGCTGGCTTGCCACCATCGCGCAATTCGACCGGCAATTGGCTCAAGGATGCTGTTTTCATGCTGCCCTCCGACCCAGACGGGGATCAAGACGCAAACACATCACATCAACGATGATGTTCATAAAGACAAACAAGCCCCCCATCGCCAAGGCCGTGCCCTGTACCATCGGCACATCGCGCGCAATGATCGCATGCACCAGCGCATGACCAATGCCCGGAAAGGCGAAGATAGATTCAACCACCACAACGCCTTCGACCAGATAGACCATCTGCAAACCAAGATAGGTCACCACCGGCAGGGACGCATTTCGCAGGCCATGGCGCATGACAACTGTGCGATCCGACAGCCCCTTGTAACGTCCATGGGCGAAATACGGACTTGCCGCGACCTCGCTCATGGCATCGCGCATCACCCTTGAAGACATCGCTGCCAGACCAAGTGCAAGTGTCAGCGACGGCAGGACCATATTGCTCCATCCGCCGAACCCTGCGGTCGGGAACCAGCGCAACGTCACGCCAAAGACCATCATGAAAACAATCGCCAGCACAAAGGGCGGCACGGCGCGCAAGGCAACCGCGACCAAAAGGCTGACCCGGTCAAAAATGGATCCCGGAAACAACCCGGCAATCGCCCCGATAACCGGCCCGATCACAAGGGCCAGCACAAAGGCAAGCGCGGCCAACCACAGGGTATAGCCAAGCTGCAAGGCAATTTCATGGACCACCGGCGCACCGGATACCAGCGAATGACCAAGATCAAAGCGGATCAGGTCGCCCATCCACGCGAGAAACCGCACCAATACCGGCTGGTCCAGGCCAAGTTCGACCCGGACCATATCCGATACCGCATTATCCATCATGTCCGGGCCATAGCGCCCTGCGGCAATGCGCAAGGCCGGATCACCGGGCAGGAAATACATCAACGCAAAGCTGATTGATCCCACAATCAGGACAACGGCGACCAGTTGCAACAAACGGGTTGCAATCAGTTGTTTCATTTCACCCACCGCAAATCAGAAAGGTAGTAGTTCTGCTCGAACGGATCGACAAACAGGTTCTCAAGCTTGTCACTTGCCGCAACCGCAAGTTCACTCCAGACCACCGGAATGGTCGGCAGTTCGTGTTGCAGAACGGCTGTCAGTTCGTTTTGCATATCGGCCCGCACGGTTGCATCGGTGGTGCGACCAAGCGCGGCCAGAAGATCGGCGGCCTCGTCATTCTTCCAGTTCATCGCCCCCCAATCAGCCCCGCCCGGACCATAATCGGCCATCACGGTTGCCAGGGGATCGGGCACCATCGAGAAACTGCGCGTGATCAGCGCGATCTCAAGGCTGCCATCGGCGTGACCGGACGGAATTTCGGTATAGCTTCCGACCGAAATTTCAAGATTGATGCCGACCGCACGCAACTGGCTTTGCAGGGCAGTGGCAATCAAAGGCAGGTCCGGCCAGCTTGCATAGGTGCGCAGCGTGATTGAGAAACGCTTGCCATCCTTTTCAAGGATACCGTCCGATCCTTCGACCCAGCCGGCCTCGGCCAGAAGATCACGCGCCTTTTGCGGATCAAATTCAAAAGCCGGGATCTGTTGATTGTTCCAGCCGACAATCGATGGCGGGAACATCTGGGTTGCCGCCAGATCGACATTACGCATGACCACGGCGGCAATCGCCTTGCGATCAATCGCAAGGCTTAGCGCCTGACGTTCGATCACCTCATCAAAGAACGGTTTTGACACATCGAACTTCAAAAGACGGGTACGCGGAATGGTCGCGATCTCGACATTGACGGCTGGATCGTTGTTCAGCTGATTGACCGCAACCGGCAGCAACGACAACACCAGATCGGCATCACCGCTTTGCGCCATCATCGCGCGGGTTTCGCCACGGCTGACGGCAAGGTAACTAACCTTTTCGATCCCGGCCTTGCCATTCCACCACTTGTCAAAGGCGGTCATTTCAACGCGCAGCGGCGGGGTGACTTCATCAATTCGATAGGCGCCCGTACCAATGATCGCCGTCACATCACCCGCCTCGTCAAAGGATGCCGGTGCGAGGATGATGGTGCTGTAATGGGCAAGAAAGGCCGGCAGCATCGCAAACGGTTCTGACAGGGTAATGACAACCTCATTGCCCTCTGCCGAAATCCCCGTGATCGGCGCACGGTTCAGCACACCGGGGCGATCAAACGCACGCTTAAGATCGCTTGCCACGATCTCCGCCGTCATCGCGGTGCCGTCATGAAACTGAACGCCGCCCCGCACCTCGATATGCCAGACAAGGCCATCGTCGCTGACGCGGCTGTCGCTTGCCAGCATGGGGACAAGCTTGCCCGCCTTATTGACCGTAAAAAGGGTCTCGGCCGCCTGCATGCGGCTGAAAACATATCCGGATTTCGCCGGGTCAAGGCCGGAAATTTCAAGCGGGCTTGCAATATCAAGGACTTCGTCATCCGCCGCCGCCATCACAGGCGCAGAAAACCCGGTTGTCATCGCAAACGCCAGTAGTCCGGCCGATGCACACAGGTTGCGCAAAACCGATTGGGTCATTGTGAACTCCTAAAATCACAAATGTAATGTTATAACGTAACGCTACAAATCCGATCCCGGCAACAATGTCAATTGGTTTTGCGAAGTACTCTCAATTAAAACACGTCATGGGATCACGACGCGTTTAATCTGCTTCTTTTCTGGTCTCGTCATCACAATTGCCGTAAAGCTGGAAGTTCGCGCCACCGTCATCAGGAAGCCCCATTGACCACGCAGACATCTTCACGCCAGAACAACCTTGCCGGTATCATGACGATGTGCGGCGGGGTGGCGGCTCTTTGCATCAATGACGGGTTGGCCAAAAGCCTGATGGATCATTATTCCCCGATCCAGATCATCTTCCTGCGCAATATCATCGCACTCCCCTTTGCCTTTCTGCTGGCGCTTAAAATGGGCGGGTATCGCAGCTTGCGCTCCACCCGGGTCGGTGTGCATTTCATGCGCGGCGTCATCTGGATTGCCGCGACAGTCATGTTCTTTACCAGCATCCATCACCTTGGCCTGGCCGAGGCCACAGCACTGGCCTTTGTCGCACCCCTGTTTATCACCGCCCTGTCGGCGATCTTTATCGCCCGGGTCGGGTGGCGGCGCTGGCTTGCGGTCAGTGTTGGTTTTGTTGGCGTATTGGTGATTGTCCGGCCGGGCGCTGCAACGTTTCAGCTGATCTCGCTTCTGCCGGTGGCAACGGCGTTCACTTATGCGCTGTTGATGCTCAGTGCGCGCTTTGTTGATGCCCGTGAAAGCATGTGGACGTTGCTCCTTTATCTCAGCTTGACCAGCGCGATCCTGACCAGCATTCCGGTGATGTTTGTCTGGAGCCCGGTACGCGCGGAAGACATCTGGCTGTTTCTGGCAATTGCGTTTTTCGGCACGTCGGGCATCACCATGATCACCCAGGCCTTCCGCTTTGCCGAGGCCCCCACCGTCGCGCCCTTTGACTACACCGCCCTCATCTGGGCCACAGCACTCGGCTGGCTGTTCTGGGGCGAAACGCCCGATGTTCTGACCTTCGTGGGCGCTGCGATCATCACCGCCAGCGGTCTGTTCGTGATCTTCCGCGAAAGCAAGGTAAAGCAAAATTAATTAAATTTGACTGTCGTAAGCTGCGAAAAATCCGACTAATAATTTTCAAATGCTCACGCGGATTAGGCTACAAGCGAACATTTTGATGAAGACGTTTTTTCTCTATCCGATACCGTGCTCTCTCAGCTAGGCTCCAGTTCAATTTGAAAACACTACAATCCAATCCAGTTTTCCACCTTCCCCTCTTCAGCCTGTGTATGTAACTCTGCATTTGACATTCTTCAAAAAGGGTAGAAATCGTGCGATCAAGCATTCTAACAGTTATTTATTTCGCAGTGTTTCTCTTATTCTTTTCATTTCTATCTTTAGGAATATTCTCAATCATAGAGAATGGCGGAATCGGTGTTATTGACAGCTCCGACGTGTATTTGCCAACCCCAAACGCAACAATGTGGTCCCCTATCTCGGACTTTATCGGCGTAGTGATAGGGCTGCCGGTTGCACTAGCTGGTTCAGTAGTTGCCATTTATTTAGCGCACAGAGCCTACGAAGTTAGCAGGATACAGGCCCGCCTAGATGAGCGAGCTCATGTCGAAGCGCTCGTGACGAGATCTTCTGAGGCTTTTTGGAGCTTAAGCGATGCTATTCGCGGCTATGATACAGCACTAAACGAACTTGTACTTGCATCATTTAATTACGATGAAAAAGTACAAAAGTACAAACCAGCCGATGGAACAATTTCTCGTGCTAACCCCGAAGCCGACAGATTGGAAAGTGAGGCAGAGGATAGACTTAGGATTGCCAAATCACGTTTCCGCGAAGCATCAAGCAACGCTTCAAGCAAAATATTACTTATTCTACGTGATCCAATCTCGTCGCAAGCGTGGAACAAAGCCTCTGCGAGATGCTTACACACTATTAATGAAAGTATTTCCTCTTCTATCGATGAAGGAAATGAGGAAACCATTTCGACAATTCAAAATGAGATAAAAAAACTAACCAAAGACGATGAAAAAATTCATCCCTCGGCGATTTCGCAGTTCTTTCAAGATTATCAGTTTCTCACAGAGAGAATGAGTGAGAGCTCACCATCCCTTCCGACGAGGATCATACTCACTCAAGAGAATGCTAGGGTAAAAAAACAAGAAAACGGCATTGCAAAGATCACTTACCGCAGGCGCAACCCAATGGAAACCTACCCGGGAGAGAATTCGGAAAAGGTTGAGCGCAGCTTTAGCATCAGCGACTTAGAAAACACTGTGCGAAACCGAACTCGAATTATTGAGAGAATATCTTCGTCACCCACACTTCGCCTGAAAGTACTTGGAGCATACCTAAGTATTTATCCAGCAAGCGAAACTAAGGACTTTGCGCACAGAAAAACCGGAGCTAAAACTTGGATAAACAGCGGCGCACTGCTGCTCTCGATCGTGCTAAGTAGCTATCCTACAAAGGACGATTTTTCCGAGGCGGTTAAGACGGTTTTTTCCAAAGACAACGATTTTCAACCAACATCGCACAAAACCGCAGAGCGTATATTGAGCGGAATGAACATAGACGCATACCTGCCATCATGGACGAAGCAAAGCGCCACCCACTTAATAAAAAGTCCGCTGGAGTTTATCATCGTCAGGAGCACATCAGAAGCAGAGACCTCACAATCTACCTAGACTATTACCAGCAGAAATCCCCGATCGCATAGGTGATGTGGCGGCCTGTGGCGGCCAGCAGCGCATCAAGCTTTTCGCGTTCCGGCAGGGTCCCACGCGGCGCGCCCAGTTCATCAGCATGAATGCCGCCGGTCACAAGCACGACGTCAAGACCGGCATTGTTCGAACCGGCGATGTCGGTCGAAATGCTGTCGCCGACCACCAGCAATTTGGCATCCGGGCCCTTATCGAACGCCTGTAGGCAAAAGTCATAGGCGCTTGCCAGTGGCTTGCCTTCCCAGCGGACATTGCCGCCGAGTTCCTCATAGCGCCCGGCAATCGCCCCGGCACAGATGATGCGTTTGCCACCCCGGATCACTTCACGGTCGGGGTTCGGGCACAGCACCGGCAGGTCGCGGGCTTTAAGCGCATGGAGCAAGTCTTCGTATTTCGAAACCGGATCATGATCCTCGTTCGGGCCGGTGATCAGCACCCAATCGGCGTCATCGACCTCGGTGACAATCTCGACATCCTGCTGTTCAAACATCGACATATCGCGCACCGGCCCCACCATCAGGACCTTGCGGCCCAGTTTGGCGTACCAGGGATCAGAGCGCGCGACCAACTGGGCATAGGCGACCTCGCCCGATGCAACCGCCGGACCATAAAGATCGCGCGAAATGCCCATATCTTCCATCCGGCTGACCACGACCGAGGAACGACGGGGTGCATTGGACAGAAGGGCCACCGGAATACCGGCTTCCTTTAGCGCCGTCATCGCTTTGATCGAGCTTGGATAGGGTGTAACCCCGTCATGCACCACGCCCCAAAGATCAAGGATCACGGCATCATATTTGCCAATCACCTCGGACAGGCCATTGATCATTTCATAGGAGGCGGTCTTGCTCATGCCGTCCGGGTCCTTGTTTTATTTGTTGTTTGATTTCGAAGCCACAGCCGCCTTGGCAGCGCGCGCCTCATCCACCGGAATGCCCTTGCCCGAAATTTCCGGGAAGGCAGCACCGACAGCATCCGACACATTGGCAAAGCCATCCTTGCGGAGCCGCCGCGAGAGGTCTTCCTTGATCTCGGTGACAAGCTCGACACCTTGATAGACCAGCGAGGAATAAAGCTGCACCAGCGATGCGCCATTGAGGATCTTCTCATAGGCATCCTTGCCCGATGCAATCCCGCCAACACCGACGAGCGGCACCTTGCCCTCGGTCAAACGATAGAAATCAGCCAGAACCTTGGTCGAAGGTTCCATGAGCGGCGGGCCGGAAAGGCCACCCTTTTCATCCTGATCATAGGAATTAAGCCCGACGGGGCGATCAATCGTCGTGTTTGAAACGATCATGCCATCCAGCTTGACCTTCAGCACGACTGCCGCGATGTCGGATTTGTCTTCCTCGGTCAAATCCGGCGCGACTTTCAACAACACCGGCACCCCCTTGGCAAAGCTATTGCGTGCCTTGATCACGGCCTTGAGCAGCTTCTCAAGTGGTGCCCGGCCCTGAAGGGCGCGCAGGCCCGGCGTATTGGGCGAGGACACATTGACCACCAGATAATCGGCATAGGGGCCAAGCGCCTCAACCCCCTTGGCGTAATCATCAGCCGCATCTTCGGAATATTTGTTTTTGCCAAGGTTGGCGCCCAAAACCCCGCGCCGCGCGCGTTTGCGCAGGCGGTTGGCGACGACCTCGGCACCGTCATTATTAAACCCCATGCGGTTGATCACCGCACGGTCGGAATAAAGCCGGAAAAGACGGGGTTTGGGATTACCCGGTTGCGGCAACGGCGTCACCGATCCGATTTCAACAAAGCCAAAGCCATGCGACAGCATCCGGTTGGGGACTTCGGCATTCTTGTCAAAGCCTGCGGCAAGCCCGACCGGATTGGCAAATTTGCGCCCGAACACTTCGGTCTCGAGCATCGGGGTTGTGTCCGTCGCGTCATCATCGCGCGGCACCAGATTGTTTTTCAACGCCCAGATCGCCAGACCATGCGCGGTCTCGGCATCAATCCAGCGGACAATCGGCAAAACCAGTGACTTATAC
>Ga0207828_100350_pt1 | contig 18762 bp, 17 predicted proteins | sample TtaePargueraPR_11_FD_187276 | JGI IMG/M metagenome (GOLD analysis project Ga0207828, IMG submission 187276) | Aerobic enrichment media microbial communities from Bioluminiscent Bay, La Parguera, Puerto Rico - Tt and P2 (3) (SPAdes) | ecosystem: Environmental > Aquatic > Marine > Unclassified ...
AAAGCGCGGCCACGAACAGGGTTTTGCCGAAGGTCACAAACAGGGCTTTGACGAAGCCCATCAGCAAATCATGGCGTCGCTTGAAAAGGCGGTTGGCGATGTGGAATCCGAAATCGCCGAAAAGCTCGCCCAGATTGACGAGCAGCAAAAGCGCGCCAACGCCAAAATCAACGAAGACGCCATTCACGTTGCCGTTGGCATCATTCGCAAGCTCGCACCGGCCTGGTCCAAACAGTATCAGATGACCGAAATCGAAGACATCGTTCGGCAATGTCTTGCCAACCTGTTTGAAGCTCCGAAAGTTATGATCAAGGTCAATCCTGAGCTTGAGACAGAAGTCGGTGCAGCAGCCCAGCGCATTGCAGACTCTCGTGGCTTTTCTGGCAAGGTTGTAGTGGTTGGCGAACCGGACGTCGCACTGGGTGATTGTCAGGTATCTTGGGGCGATGGCACGGCTGTTCGCGACAGTGCGCGGATATGGTCGGAAATCAACGCGATCATCGATAATGCACTGACCCTGCATGCCAACGACCATGATCTGCCCGAAAGCGATATGGGCTATCCCGAAATTCAGGAAAGCCGCCTCACCCCCGAGGCGAAGGCACCGGCACAGCCTTCTGCACCGGTTCAGCCGAGTCAACCGGCACCGGATCAGGCAGAACCCGCAAATCAGGTCACACCCGAGATGCCATCTGCCAAAGAACCCGCTGAGCCCGGCTCTGATACGCAAGAAGGCGATGGCACCGCGGCGCGGAATATGCAAACATTGCAAGAAGATACGAAGGCTGAATCGGCAACCACCGATGGCACGATACACGGACCGGAAACGGACACGACATCGCCGCCACAGCCGACACCGGAACCAGACATTACAGATCAGGCGGAAAACAAGCCTGAACCACAAAAAGACCAGACAACGGCGACAGCGCAAGGCCCTGCACAGCCTGGCAATTCCGGCCCGGGACAGACGGCTGCACAGGAAGACCCGACGACCACAGCCGATGAAACGGCTGCTGTGAAGCAACCGACCAAAGACGCAGGAGACGAAAATGGCTGATGATGACGATCTGGAACTCTCGGAGCTCGACGACGATAACATCGAACTCGAGGGCGAAGGGACCGAACTTCTTGCTGCGGCCGAAGCCGGCAGCGAGCAGATGAAGACTTCCAAGGATCTCGAAGCCGTGTACGATATTCCCGTTCAGGTTTCGGCAGTTCTTGGCAAAGCAACCATGCAAGTCAGCCAATTGCTGAAACTTGGTCGTGGTGCCGTGGTAGAGCTTGACCGTAAAGTTGGTGAAGCTATTGATATCTATGTGAACAACCGTCTCGTCGCACGCGGCGAGGTGGTGGTCGTGGAAGACCGGCTTGGTGTGACCATGACGGAAATCATCAAATCCGAGAAAAGCTAACGTAAGAGAGGATATCCGACTATGGCCGAAGGGGGGACTAAAACGTCGTTTGACATTGCGACAGTCGGGGGACTGGCCATTGGCTTTGCGTTGGTGATTGCTGCAATCATCTTTGGTGGATCGCCGGGTGCGTTTATCGATATCCCCTCTGTCCTGATTGTTATCGGCGGTACAGCAGCCATCACGGCTGTCAGTTTTGCGTTGGGCGAGTTTCTCGGCTCTGGCAAAGTGCTGATGCGCACGATTTTCCACAAATCGCGCAATCCGGCGGATGCGGCACTTCAAATTCTTCAGCTTGCCGAAATCGCCCGCAAAGGCGGCGTGCTGTCCCTTCAGGGGCACCTTGATAGCCTGCAAAGCGAAGAATACCTCTGGAAAGGCTTGTCGCTTGTCGTTGACGGCACCCCGCCCGAGGAAGTCGAAGCCATCATGCGCAAGGACATGAACGCCACCATCGGCCGCCACCAGAAAGGTGCCAACATCATGAAAAAAGCCGGTGACGTTGCACCGGCGATGGGCCTGATCGGGACGCTGATCGGTCTGGTGCAGATGCTTGGTAACCTTGATGATCCGTCTTCGATTGGTCCGTCGATGGCTGTTGCACTTTTGACCACCTTCTATGGCGCGGTTCTGGCCAACATGGTGTTCATGCCACTTGCCGGGAAGCTTGAACGCAACTCCAGCGACGAGGAACTTTTGAATTCGGTCTACATGGTTGGTGCTGTTTCCATCGGTCGACAGGAAAACCCCCGTCGTCTGGAAATGCTGATCAACTCGATCCTGCCGCCGTCAAAACGCGTCAGCTACTTCGATTGATCGTGAATGTGAATATGGTGGTTCTGGCGCATCAACACTTTTTTGATGCGCCGGGTCCCCGAAACTGATCGGAAAGAGATGATACGATGCAGGTACTGATCGTTGGTGGACTGGGCGGACAGATAGGCGCAGCCAGCAAGATCGCAATGGCGCGCGGCGCTTCGGTCCAGTTGGCCGAAAGTGTCACGACTGCGCTTAACATCCTGCGGGCGGGCAACCGGATTGATCTGGTTATGGCGGATATCACACTTGATGTCGCCGCCCTGATTGAAGGCATGGTTGCCGAGCGCATCACAACCCCGGTTGTGGCGTGTGGCATCGGCAATGACGTCAATGGCGCGGTTAACGCGATTAAGGCAGGTGCCCAGGAATTCATCCCGCTGCCCCCCGAAGCAGATCTGATTGCCGCGATTTTCGAAGCCGTCACCGAAGAAAGCCATGCCCTGATCCATCGCGATGCGCGCATGGCCGAGACACTCCGTCTGGCAAGTCAGGTGGCCAACAGTTCGGCATCCATCCTGATCACGGGCGAAAGCGGCACCGGTAAGGAAATCATTTCGCGCTATGTGCACCGCAAGTCCAATCGTTCGGATAAGCCGTTCGTTGCGGTCAACTGTGCGGCCATCCCCGATAATCTTCTTGAATCCGAATTGTTTGGCCATGAAAAGGGCGCCTTTACCGGTGCCCAGGCACGACGTATCGGCAAGTTCGAAGAAGCCAATGGCGGTACCCTTTTGCTCGATGAAATCAGCGAAATGGATGTGCGCCTTCAGGCCAAGCTTCTGCGTGCTATTCAGGAAAAGGAAATTGACCGACTTGGCGGCAAAAGCCCGGTCAAGGTCGATGTTCGCATTCTTGCGACCTCAAACCGCAATCTTGAGGCCGAAGTCAATGCCGGCAACTTCCGCGAGGATTTGTATTTCCGCCTGAACGTGGTCAATCTTGATATCCCCTCACTGCGCGAACGCCCCGATGACATCCCGGTTCTGGCCGAGTTCTTTGTCAAAAAATACTCTGATGCCAATGACGTTCCGGTCCGCCCAATCAGCCCGCTTGCCATCCAGCGCCTGCTGTCTCATCACTGGCGGGGTAATGTCCGCGAACTTGAAAACACCATGCATCGCGCGGTTCTGATCGCCGGTCCCGATGAAATCGGGCCAGAAGCCATCATGTTGTCTGGCGAAAGCAACGCACCTGCCCCGGCAGCCGCAGCCCCCGTATCGCAGACCCCTGCACCATCAGCATCTGCACCGGCCCCATCTACGACGGCACGCGCCAGTTCGGCCTATGCCAGTGCCAATGCCGCCTATGGTGCGGCATCATCGGCCTATCAACCCAGCGCACCTGCCCCTGCCCCATCCGTACCGACGCATGAGGCCCCTTCTCGGGATGATGATGCAGATCGCGGCGATGACGGCGCGTCCGATGAAAGCACGGCTGGAAACGGTTCTGTGACCTCGGCACTGGTCGGGCGCACTGTTGCTGATGTCGAACGTGATCTGATCATTGATACGCTCAAGCATTGCTTTGGCAACCGCACCCACGCGGCCAACATTCTTGGCATTTCCATCCGGACCCTGCGTAACAAGTTGCGCCAGTATACCGACGAAGGACTTGCTGTACCGGCCCCGGGTGACGGTCACGACTGAACATGATATTTCGGCGCGCTGTCCCCATCTTCAAGGCAGGTAAAGGCGCAACGAACATAGAGCAAGCAACAGGATAACAAGCAAAGACAATGGCCGAAGGTCAAGACATCACACCGACTGGTTCCGGCGGCTCTGACGGCCCCGGCGGCGGTGCGCCGGGCGGGTTAAATCTCGGCGCCATTCAGTCGCGTGTCGCTTCGGCCATGAAACGTGGCGATATCGCCATGGCGCTCGGCTTTATCATGATCCTTGTGGTCATGATGTTCCCGATGCCGCCCTGGCTGCTTGATTTCATGCTCGCCCTTTCGATCAGCTTCTCTGTGCTGATCCTGATGACATCGCTGTTCATCCAGAAACCGCTTGAATTCAACTCTTTCCCGACGATCCTGCTGGTGGCAACGTCGCTTAGGCTTGCGCTGAACATTGCAACAACGCGACTGATCCTTGGCTATGGGCACGAGGGTACCCATGCCGCCGGTGCGGTGATCGAGGCGTTTGGCAGTTTCCTGATTTCGGGCAATTTCGTTATCGGGATTATTGTCTTTGCCATCCTTGTCATCATCAACTTTGTCGTTATCACCAAGGGTTCCGGCCGTATTGCCGAGGTCGCGGCACGCTTTACCCTTGATGCGATGCCCGGCAAACAGATGGCAATTGACGCCGACCTGTCATCAGGCCTGATCAATGAAGAACAGGCAAAGGCCCGCCGTAAGGAACTTGAAGATGAAAGTTCCTTCTTCGGGTCGATGGATGGTGCATCGAAGTTTGTCCGTGGCGATGCGGTTGCCGGTATCCTGATTACGTTTATCAACGTGATTGGCGGCATCATCATCGGCACCGCCCAGATGGGACTTTCTCTGGCCGAGGCAACCGAGACCTATACGATCCTGACCGTCGGCGACGGTCTGGTGTCACAGATCCCGGCCCTGATCGTCTCGACCGCCGCGGGCCTTCTGGTCACCAAGGGTGGCCTTGATGGCGCAACCGAAAAGGCCGTTTTCGGGCAGGTCAGTAACTATCCGGCGGCCCTTGGCGTTGCTGCCGCCCTGATGGGGGGCATGTCACTTCTGCCGGGCATTCCGATGATCTGGTTCCTCGGATTGGCAATCGGGTTGGGGTATCTCGCCTACTACATGGGCAAACGTCAAAAGGCAGCCGTTGCCGAAGAACAGATGAAAGAAACCCAGGCCGCGGCCGATGCCGCTGGCCCGCCGCCAGAAGAGCCCATCGCCAATGCCTTGCGCATGGACTATGTGCGTCTTGAGCTTGGCTATGGCTTGTTGTCGCTGATCAGTACCGAACGCGGCCAGAAACTGACCGATCAGATCAAGGCGCTGCGTCGCCAGCTTGCCGGTGATATGGGCTTTGTCATGCCGTCGGTGCGCATTCAGGACAACATGCAACTTCCCGCCAATACCTATGTGCTGCGCGTCAAGGAGATCGAGGCAGGCCGCGGTGATCTGCGACCGAACATGTTGCTGGTGATGGACCCAAGGGGTGAGGAAATCACCCTGTCGGGCGAAAAGACCATGGAGCCGACCTTCAACCTGCCGGCCATGTGGATCGAACAGGGCATGAAGGAAGAGGCCATGTTCCGTGGTTACACGGTGGTTGATCCGCAAACCGTGATCACGACGCACATCACCGAAGTGATCAAGGATCACATGCCCGAACTGCTGTCTTATGCCGAAACGCAAAAGCTGCTTGATGAACTTGATGAAGACCAGAAAAAACTGGTCGAGGACATCGTTCCGGGTCAGGTGTCGGTTGGTGGTGTTCAGCGCGTCTTGCAGAACCTTTTGACCGAACGCGTTTCCATCCGTGATTTGCCGACCATCCTTGAAGGCATTGCAGAATCCACCGCATTTACCCGCAATCCGACCTTCATGACCGAACATGTGCGGTCACGCCTGGCCCGTCAGTTGTCGGATGTGAATACCAATCAGGATGGCGTCATTCCGCTGGTCACCATGTCGCCGCAGTGGGAACAAATCTTTGCCGAAAGCCTTGTTGGTCAGGGCGAGGAAAAGCAGCTTTCCATTCCGCCAAGTCAGCTTCAGGAATTCATCAACAAGGTCAGAACAACGTTTGAGCGCCTTGGCATGATGGGCGAGAGCCCGGTTCTTCTGACCAGCCCGGGCATCCGGCCATATGTGCGATCCATCGTTGAACGTTTCCGCCCGAGCACCGTGGTGATGTCGCAAAACGAAATTCACCCCAAGGCACAGCTGAAAACGCTGGGGCAGGTCTGATGCGCATGATCAACCAAACCGCCCTTCTTGCGGAAATAAAAAACGGGGGGAACTGAATGCGTCTTAAGACCTTCACCGCCCCCACCATGACAGAGGCGATGGGGCTCGTTAAAGAGCTTATGGGCACTGATGCCATCATCGTGTCCACACAGGATATCCCCGGCAGTGGCGTGCGCCTGACTGCGGCCCTTGACCGTGATCCCGACTATGACGATGACAGTGGCCCCGCCCCGGCCCTTCAGGAACAGCTTGATGCGGTCGAGGCCGCGCTGACGCGGCATAATTTGCCGGAACGGCTGCGTATTCGCCTGTGTGATCTGATGGGGCGCGAAACGGCTGCTGCATCCGAGCAACAATTACTGGCCGGTGCGCTTGATGAAATCTTTGATTTCTCGCCGCTCCCCGAAAAGAACACGCCGCGCGCTCTGGCCTTCGTTGGCCCGCCTGGGTCGGGCAAAACACTGGCGGTTGCCAAAACCGCTGCACGTGCGGTGATGAAAAAACGCAAAGTTGCTGTTCTTTCAACCGATTACAAACGCGCCGGTGGCATGGCCCAGCTTGAGGCCTTTACGAGGATTCTCAAGATTGATCTGCTTGCGGCGAAATCACCGGACGATCTCAAGGCGCGCTTTGGCGAAATCCGCGAAGCCGATGTCATCCTGATCGATACGGCAAGCTGCAACCCCTATCTTGAAACCGAAATTGGCACGCTTCGTGAATTCATGAAAGCGGTACCAAGTGAACCGGTGCTGGTGAACCCTGCGGGGATTGATGCCTATGAGGCGGCTGACATTGCTAATGCCTTCGCCGATGGTGGCGCTACACGTGTCGTGATCTCGCGACTTGATGTTGCCGCCCGACTTGGCGGTGCGCTATATGGAGCCGATTCAGGAAATCTTTCCCTTTGTAATGTCAGTATGACAGCCCAGGTTGCGGACGGCCTCACCGCCCTTAGTCCCCTTGCCTTGGCAAAACTTCTGATACCGTCCCATCGCGCTGATACCGCGAAACCGAGCTTCTCCGAGGTCGTGAAATGACTACCAAGTCTGATGCATCACCCAAATCTGCCCCGCGGGCCAAAGGCCGCAATGTCCTTGCAGTTGCATCTGGCAAAGGCGGCGTTGGCAAGACCTGGTTTTCCATTACCCTGACCCATGCGATGGTTCTCGAAGGCCACAAGACCCTTTTGTTTGATGGTGACCTTGGCTTGGCCAACATCGATATCCAGCTTGGCCTGATGCCGAAATATGATCTGGGCGGTGTGATTGCCGGACGGATCAGCCTGAAAGATGCGGTCACCCACTTCCCCGATGGTGATTTTGATATCATTGCCGGGCGCAGTGGGTCAGGCAGCCTTGCCAACCTTCCGGCCACCCGGCTGCAGGCGCTGTCTGATGATTTGCTCCAGACCGGCAAGGAATATGATAAGGTATTGATTGATCTTGGTGCCGGTGTTGATCAGGGCGTTCGCCAGATGACCGGTCTTGCCAATACGGTGATTGTGATTACCAACGGTGATCCGACATCTTTGACCGACGCCTATGCCTTTATCAAGATCACCCATATGGCCCGCCCGAAAACCGATATCCGGGTGGTGGTCAATATGGCCAAGGACAAGAAAGAAGGTCAGGCGATCTACAACAAGCTTCTCAAGGCGTGCGAGGGATTCCTCAAGATTTCGCCGCCGTTGCTTGGCGTTATTCGCGCGGATTCCAAGGTATCGGAATGCATCCGCAACCAGACGCCGCTTCTGACCCGTCATCCGAACTGCGATGCCGCCCAGGATATAGAGGCAATCGCCCAAACCCTTCTTGAGGAGTAGGTTGTCATGACGCTCCCGCCACAAGCAATATCGCCCGGCCCTGCCGTCGGTGGACATGCTTCGGCGGGTGGTACTGCCGGGCAGCCCAATCAGGGTTCTGTCCCGGCACAAATCAATGCAACCGTCACAACCGCCACCCCGCAACAAGTTGCAGCCGCACTGGCCAAGCTCCCGGTCGAAACACTTTTGCAGGCCTCGGTTCAATCGCAATCAGGCAATCAATTGACCCTTGCCACTGCCCTTGGTTCGGTCACGGTCAGGACCCCTACCCCACTTCCGAGCAATCTCGGTGATCTTCTGTGGGCCCGCATTCCGACAACCAACCCCGGCACCGGCCAATCCGCAACGGGCGGCACCCCTTCTGATAGCATGCGTCTGCAACTTTTGCCGCAAACCCTGTCACCGGGGGGATCCGGAGTGACCGGTGCCCTTGCCAGCGGAAATATCGTTGGCAGCAGCCTGACACCCGGCCAGACATTTGGCGCGATGACGACATCCATTCTTACCATGCCCAATGGCACCCAGTTGCCCGCCGGAAGCCAGACACAAGTCATCTTCCTTGGTCAGGGCACGGTAACCGCACAGCAGGCCGCCAATGCCATGGCATCCGCAGCCCAAGCTGGTTCGGCGGGTATGGCAGGTGGTGCAGGCACAGGCGGCACGGCTGCCGGAATAGGACCAACCGTTGCGGCACAAACAGCCGCCGGGCAGGGCCCTGTTGGCACCTTGATGCTGACCGGGACAGTCTTGCCCCCTGACAGTGCCGAGGCCCGCCTGCTGCCGCAGGGTTTCACAGCCCTTCGAACCTCTGCCGGGATTGTTGGCATCAAATTGCCGGTCCCCGCGCCCACGGGCGCAACCCTGTCATTTAACGTTGATCCATCGGGCGGTGCCAAGGTATCGACATCCGTCCCGATGACCGAGGCACAATTGATCGCGCGCGGTCAGGCCGCCGCCCTTACCCATGACTGGGACAGTCTGCACAGGGCGGTTGGCGCCCTTCAGCAACATGACCCCGGTGCAGCACTCAGCATGCTGAACAACATTCCCCAGGCTGGCCCCAAACTGACCACCACGATGATGTTCTTCTTTGCTGCCATGACAGGTCAGGGCGGCAGTTTGCGTGGCTGGCTGGGCGATCGCGCCGCGACCAGCCTGGCCACACTGTCCGATACAGACGGTGGCGGGCTTAAACGGCTTGAAGGTGATTTTGCCCAGTTGCGTGCTATGGCAACCGAAGAACGTCCGGATGGCTGGCGCGTGATGGCGATGCCGTTCAATATGGGCGACAAGATCGAACAGCTTCAACTGGGTTGGCGACATGGCGATCGTGAAAATGATCCGGACAAACCCGATGATCAGGGCACGCGTTTCCTGCTGGATCTGTCTTTCAGTGTGGTCGGCCACACCCAGCTTGACGGTCTGGTGAAGGGCGAGGACAGCAAGTTTGATCTGATTGTCCGCACCGAAAACCCGTTGCAATCCCATAACCGCGATGACATTCGCGGCATCTTCCGCGAGGCTCTTCAAATTGCCGGTTACACCGGCCATATCCTGTTTCAGGATGGGTCGCGTTTTGTCGAAATTGCCCCTGTGCCCGATGGCAAGGACCCGCATTCCCACCACGGGATCGAGGCATAAGCATCATCATTCTGAAATGAATGCTTTTCCTGCCTTGGGCGCGGACGTATCCTTGAATGCACCTCTTATGACAACGGTTGGAAGCCATGCTTGAGATTTATCAGCGCCGTAATCTGATCCAGACAGAGCCGAACCCGGGCACAAGGATTGATTATGTCGTTACCCTGCAAAGCAATCTGACCGGTGCCAAGGATGTCTTTCCGGCCCGCCTGACGCTGCGTTATGTGCCCGACCGCCTGATTCTTAAGACCAACAATCTGGCAGAATATTACGCAGAAATCGCCAGTATCGAGTTCGAGAATTTCGAAGCCGCCGCCGTTCTGTTGATGGATGACTTCAACAACGAACTGGTCCCGCGCTGGATCAGCCTGCGTCTGGACAAACAGACAGCAGATAACGATCAGGTCTTCCACCACGAAACCGCCCTTGAAGATCGTCAGCCCAAATGGGGCAACCCGCGTCTTCTTGATCGGCTTGAACGTTACTAAGCAATCAGCGGAACGGGTTCCCGTGCACCCACTGGGTCAGGGAATAGCGAAGGCCAGCAGTGGTTGGTGCAACGCGATGCAAAACAAAGCTCGGAAAGAAGATCGCGGATCCCCGCGCCATCGGTGCGTCGATAAAATGCCCGGCGGGGTTAAGCTGCAATTGCCCGCCTTCATACTGATCGGGCTCGGAAAGCTGGATCACCATGGTCAGTTTGCGACGACGTGCGACCTCTGATGCACCAACGTCACTGTGCCAGTCATAATGGCCGCGCAGATCCCCGGCATAGCAGGCGATCTGCGCATCTTCGGCAAATTCGGTCAGGGAAAAGTCAAAGACGTTGCGATTGACCTCGGCAACCAGATCGACAATCCGCCGACTGACAACCGGTTCCTGTTCTTCGTTAAACCAGGTGATTTTCGATCGGCGGATATGCGTCGCGGCCTGCCCCTGTACGAGGCCACCTTCATCCATCTCATGGGCAAAGCCATTGATCAGGCGGTCACAGGTCGCCGGATCAAGCGCATCCGAGACAATTGCAAACATTTCTTCAGGGAACATTACGACACTCTCCAGGCCGCACAGGCCTTTTAACGTCTCAGGCCCAAGAACATTCTTTGCGACGAATGCTCTTACGACCAATCATCGCGCGATACCAGAAAATTCAAAACATCTCATCGTTGCACGATGGTGTATCTAGCCATCCAGTTCAACCACACGCCCACCAGCCGCCACACCATCTTCGGGGTCATGGGTCACCATAAGGGTCGGCAGGCTGTTCTTGCGGCACAGGTCAAACACAAACGCGCGGATTTGCGATCGCAGGCCGCTATCAAGTTTCGAAAATGGCTCGTCCAGCAACAGCGCACAAGGTTCCGATAACAGGACCCGCATCAAGGCCACGCGGGCCCGCTGCCCACCCGAAAGGGTTGCCGGATCACGATCATAAAAGCCATCCATCCCGGCACTAACAAGTGCTGCCTCCACCCGCGCACGCCGATCGGTGCGCCCCTTTATGTGTGATGGCAGGGCAAAGGCCAGATTGCCGCCCACCGAAAGATGGGGAAACAGCAAATCGTCCTGAAACAGAATACCAACATGGCGGTCTTGCGGTGCCAATCCATCAAGGTTTTTGCCATCAAGGACCACTTGGCCGGTCACCTCAAAGGCATCAGGCAAGGTGCCACAGATATGCCCAAGCAGACTGGATTTCCCCGATCCGCTGGGCCCCATCAGAGTGACGATTTCACCAGGTGCAATCGTCAGATCAACCGCCAGCAGTTCACGTCCGCCAAGACGAACCTGCACGTCACGCAATTCAAGGCCGCTTTTGATCGTTTCAGGCATGTATCATCCTTTATTCTGCGCCCCCATGCCGCGCCGGTGGCGGAATAAAACCGCCGGGATCATCAAGGCCAAGGCAAATCCGGCAAACGGCAGCACCATCTGAAACAATCCATAAATCCCGATCATCCGACGATCCCCGCCAGATGCCAGTGCCACCGCCTCTGTCGTGACCGTGGCAAAGCGCCCTGCCCCGATCAATAACGTTGGCAGATATTGTCCCACCGTCACTGCAAGCCCTACCGCAGCCGCGGTTAAAACAGCGCGGGTCAAAAGCGGCAACCGCACTCGCCAAAATACCCGCGCGGGCGACGCGCCAAGACAGAGGGCGGTTTGCCCATAGCGCGGATCAAGGGCGCGAAACGGTTCAGACAGCGACAAGAACACATAAGGCGCGACAAACACCAAATGCCCAAGCACGACCGACACCAACGTCCGTTCCAGCCCCACAAGGCTAAAGAACACCTGAAGACCAAACATGAAACTGATTTGCGGCACCAGAAGCGGCAGGTAAATCAAAAACATTGCCCGCCGTCCGGCCTGCTTGCCGGTGCGTACTTCGTTCTCAAGACAAGACAGAACCAGTGTTACGGCAATCACAACCGCCGGAATACCGATCAGAAGTGTCGTTGTCAGGCTATTGCCAATCGCATCAAGTTCCCGCGCCCAGAGACGCAGCGAAAAACCACGCGGCAACAGATCGGGAAACGCCCAGAATCCGGCAACACTCCAGACCAGCAAGACCACAAGCCCAAGAACCACAGTCCCGGCCGCAACCAGCGCCATCACCGCCGACATCCCACGCACAGCACCATCTTGCATGAACCGGTGACCATCGATCGCCCAACGGCCACCAACCACGGCAACAAGCCGCTCGCCCGCAATCCAGATTGCCATGGCCGTGATCACGATCAGCAATTGCAACACCGCCGCACTTGATGCCATGAACCGCAAGGCAAGATCGGGATCGGACAACCATCCCAGAATGCGCACCGCAAGCGGGGCCGGTGTTGTCGGGGCCAGAATGATCGCCACATCAACAACCGACGTCGAATAGGCCAGAACCGCCAGAACCGGCAAACGGATTTGCGGATAGATGCGTGGCAATGTTGCCTTGAACCATCCGGCAATCCTGCCATAGCCAAGACTTGCCGTGACCTGTGCGGTGCGAGCCGTATCTGCCTGTGGCAACGCCGACAGCGTCATCAGAAACAGAAACGGGATTTCCTTGGCAACCAGTCCGGCAATCAGGGCGATGCCCCAAGGATCATGGATAATCGCAACATCCGGGGGCCGATCCCACCCGGTAAATTGCGCCACCACCCGAACAAACCAGCCCGATGGCGCAATCAAAAATGCCAGACCAAACGCCGCCGTCGCATGCGGTACCGACAGGATCGGCGAGAGGATCCGTTGCAGGGTGTGAAAAGTGCGCGTGCCCTGCCATGCGGCACAAAACAGCATGACAATCGCGACCGAGACGAAGGTTGCGATCAACCCATTGACCAATGAAAGCCGGATCGAGGCCCCCAACCCCGGCTGCGCCACCAAAGCCAGCCAGGGTTCAAGGCTGGGCGTCGTGCCCCCAAGGGCGGGCAATATCCCAAAGGCAGGCAAGATCGTCCCGATCAGCCCGGCGGAAACCGGGCCAATCATCAGAACAATTGTCAGGATCGGGATAAATCGCAGCATGCGCGATTATTGCACAACGCCGTAACGCTTTTGCCATTCTGTTTCGACAAGCGACATCCAGCTTGGATGCGGTTCCGGCAGAACCGTTCCGCGTTCGGACGGCGCAAGCGATGCAATGCCCAGATCAAGATTGGCAAAGGCGTCCTGCATGTCCTTGGGCAATTTATCCATCGCCAGAACCGTATCGGCGCCCCAATATTTCGGGTCCTGCTTGCGCAATTGCGCTTCGGGTGACATCAGGAAATCGGCCAGCACAACCGCGCCTGCCTTGGCCGATGCGTTATAGGGGATGGCAACAAAGTTGGTATTGCCAAGGGTGCCGTTCTCAAACACATAGGACCGCACGGTATCGGGAAGCTCGAACGCCTCGATCGCAGATGACACTTCGCCAGAACTGAACGAAAAGGCGATATCGACCTCGTTATCAGCCAGAAGGGTGCGCATCGATGCTCCGTTCTGCGGATAGGCCTGACCATCGCGCCAGAGAAGCGGCTGCAAATCTTCAAGATAGCCCCAAAGCGGTGCGAGAACTGCTTTGGCATCGGTTTCATCGGCAGGCTGTTGCAGAACTTTCGGATCCTTGACCAGTTCGGTCAGGATTTGTTTAAGGAAGGTCGAGCCCATATAGTTTGGCGGCTGCGGATAGGTAAAGCGCCCCGGATGTTTCACCAGCCATTCCAGCAATTTCTGAGCGGATTTCGGGACGGTATCAAGCTTGGCGGTATCGTAATAGAAACTGACCTGCGCCATGCCCCATGGCGCTTCAAGCCCGTCGGTCGGCACGGTGAAGTCATTGATCACGGTTGGTTTGCCTTCAACATCGACATAGGCAAAGTTTGGAGTCTGTTCCGCCCATGGCCCGAACAGAAGGTCATTGCGCTTCATCGCCGCAAAGTTTTCGCCGTTAATCCAGATCATGTCGACGGCACCGCCATCATCGACACCGGCGGTCTTTTCCGACAAAACGCGGGTAACGGCATCGGCGGTATCGGTCAGTTTGACCTGAACGACCTCAACGCCATAGCGTTCGCGCACCTGTTCACCGGCCCAGGCGATGTAATCATTAATGCGTGGCTCCCCACCCCAGGCATGCCAATAAACGGTCTGGCCGCGGGCCTGATCCAGAACCGATTGCCAGTTTCCGACATCCGGTGCCGGGTCTGCAAAGGCAGGCGTCGACAACGTCGTCGTCGCAAGCCCCACTGCCAGCGCCAAAGCAGAAACGAAAGTGCGCATTTTTGATCGCATCTCGGACAATCCTTTTACCTGATGACCTAAAGCCCTTCCCGCATGCCGGGCGTGGCTGGTTGATTGGTTTTATACCAATCAGTTTTTCAACAGACGGCACATAAAATCAATTCACGCTTGCGTTAGGGGACTATCAAACACACTTTGTCTGCAACAAGTTGTTCGCTTTTTGCGCCCCTGTTTAGGAAGTTTTCGATGTTTGAATGGATGAGTGATCCCAACATGTGGATGGGTCTTGCCACCCTGACCGCGCTGGAAATTGTTCTGGGCATCGACAACATCGTTTTCCTGTCGGTGATTGTCTCGAAACTTCCGCAAAACCAACAGGCATCGGCACGCCGCATTGGTCTTCTGGCGGCAATGGGCATGCGGCTGGGGCTTTTGGCCGGTATCGCCTGGGTCATGCAACTGACATCGCCGCTTTTCTCAGCCTTTGGTCAGGAAATCAGTGGTCGCGACATGATCCTTATTTTTGGCGGTCTGTTCCTGATTGCCAAGGCGTCCAAGGAAATTCATCACACCATTGACGAACCCGAAGAACACGGCCCGGGCAAAATCATGTCGAGCTTTGCCATGACCATCGTGCAGATCATGTTGCTTGATATGATTTTCTCACTCGATAGCGTCATCACTGCGGTTGGTCTGGTCGATCATATCTCGATCATGGTGATCGCCGTCATCGCATCAGTTCTGGTGATGCTGATGGCGGCCAAGACCATTGGCGACTTTGTCGAACAAAATCCATCTGTCAAAATGTTAGCGCTATCATTCCTTATTCTGGTAGGGTTTGTGCTGCTACTTGACGGGGTCGAAATACACGTGCCGAAAGGCTACATCTATTTTGCTATGGCCTTTAGCCTGTCGGTCGAGACGCTCAATCTTCTGAACCACAAACGTAAACTCAAACGTCGTGCGCAAGAGAATGGCTGATGAAAAAAGTTGATCCGCCGCTATGTCTGGCAAACGCCTTCATGGAACGCGAACTTGAAAATATCGACGTATTTGAGTTTCCCGAAGGCACACGCACAGCCGCCGACGCAGCAAACGCCATTGGCTGCGATATCAGCGACATTGGAAAATCACTGGTCTTCATGACCGAGGCATCCCGACCGGTCCTGATCATCATGAATGGTGCCGATCAGGTGGATCTGGACAAGGTCGCCGCCCTGCTGCGTTTATCCGTCCGCAAGGCCGATGCAACAGAGGTCCGCGAACATACCGGCTACGCCATTGGTGGCGTTCCGCCCTTTGGGCATGCCAAGCCCGTTGAAACGCTGATTGATAAAAAGCTTCTGGCAAAGAAATCCATCTGGCTTGCCGCCGGGACGCCGAAAACAGTGTTTGAGCTTAAAACAAGCGACCTCAAGCGCGTAACAGGCATCGAAACCGGCGTTAATATCGCCCTCTAAGGAAACCAACGCGGCTTGAATTTTCTCTATTTCAGATTGTTTTCTATTCACAAAAACAATCTGAAAAGATATTCCTGAATCGGACCGAGTTTCTGATTTCTACTGGAGTATCAAACAGATGAAGACCGCCATCCAAAAAGCTGCAGCAATTCTGGGCTTGGCACTTTTGAGCGCCTGCGCATCACCGGCCGAGTTCCAGAACATGGTGGTGACCGAAGGCATCGACACTGCCGCGACGCAAAATTCGGCTTTCAAAGACAGCATTGTCGTGAAATCGGTCGATGGCGGCGAAGAAACCAATCCGCTGTGGACGTCTGAAATCAGCAGTCAGGCTTTTGAAAAGGCTTTGATCGCATCACTCGAAAATGCGCAGCTGTTGGCAAAGCTTGATGAAAACGCGCCATATCGTTTGCGGGTCACGTTGCTCGAGGTTGACCAGCCCCTGTTTGGCCTGGACCTGACAGTCAAAACCCGTGTTCGTTACGAAATCATCGAAAAGGGCAGCGATAAAACTGTTTTCAGTGAAGAAATTCCAGCAACCCATACCGCGACCTTTGGCGATTCCCCGTTTGCGATCCAGCGTCTGCGACTGGCAAACGAGGGTTCTGCAAAGAACAATATCGCCGCCTTCATTGAACGCGTTATCGCCATTTCGCCTGAAATGTCAGGTGAAAACGTAGCGCTTAAATAAGCCCGTCATCGCGTGTCGCCGAACGCATGCCGATTTCGTCAAGTTCGTCTTGTTCTTTCTTGTCTTCTTCGGCGCGTTCGGCCTCAAGCCGATTGCGTTCGGCAATTTCGGCGGTTTTAAATTCCTTGAAGGCGTCAGCAACTTCATCTCGAAACGCGTCGACTTTTTCTTCCTGTTCGGCAATCATTTTTTCGATTGCCTCACGCTCGGCGATCACTGCGGTGGCAAACCCGCCATAGGCAAACCCGGCAAGTTCCGGATTTTCGGCCGCGATCTTTTGTTCGGCCAGCACCGCCTGTTCGAGTGCCTGTTTTTCCGCCTCAAGATTACCCAACACACCAAGCATCTCGCCCAATTGGCGCTGCTTTTCATCAAGCGCCCATTTGCGCATGCGCACCAGTGTTTTGAAATCCTTGGCCATGGGTTACCCCCTAGGATCCGTGATCATTACGATCCATTCCCTGATGCGTCGTTCCGGCCTTCGCTCAGCGCACGCTTGGCCGCGTTCAGGTCCTGTCCGTCACGCTGAGAACGGCTATTGACCTTGGGCCCGCGATTGATCTTGGGCCCGATTGACGGCGGCGGTGCCGGGCGGGGTGCCTGCATCTCGGGCGCTGCTGAGGGCTGTTGCGGGTTGGCACTTCCTGCTTGCCGCGCCTGTCCACCCGGTTGCCCTTGCGCAGAGGCAGGCTGTTCGGGTTGCTCGGCCAGCATATCGAGACGCCGGGCCAGTTCCAGATATCCCTCATTGAGGCGCGTGCATTCTGTCTTGCGCTGTTTAAGGAATTCCTCGATCAGAGGGAAGTAATGAATGGCTTCGTCGACCTTGGGATCGGTCCCCTTGCGATAGGCGCCAAGGCGGATCAGTTCGGCCATATCATCATAGGTCGCCAGAAGCTGGCGCGCGCGGGCAACGATCTGGTTTTCTTCCTCGTTATTACAGCCCGGCATGGTACGCGACACACTGCGCAGGATATTGATCGCCGGATAACGGCCCTGCTCGGCAATCGCACGGTCCAGAACCACGTGACCATCAAGAATACCGCGCACTGCATCCGAAATCGGTTCGTTATGGTCATCGCCATCAACCAGAACCGTAAACAGCCCGGTGATCGATCCCTGCCCCGGCCCGCCGGGACCAGCACGTTCCAAAAGACGCGGCAATTCGGCAAACACAGTTGGCGTATAGCCCTTTGATGCCGGCGGTTCACCAACGGACAGACTGATTTCCCGCTGCGCCATGGCAAAGCGGGTCACGGAATCCATCATGCACAGGACATCGCGCCCGACATCTCGGAAATATTCCGACAGCGCCATGGTCATATAGGCCGCCTGACGGCGCATCAGCGGCGGTTCATCCGATGTCGCCACGACCACGACTGAACGACGCAGACCTTCTTCGCCCAGATCATCTTCAATAAATTCGCGGGCCTCACGGCCACGTTCGCCAATCAGCCCCACCACCGACACATCGGACGTGGTATGGCGTGTCATCATCGACAGCAAACTTGATTTACCAACACCCGACCCGGCAAAAATGCCCATACGTTGCCCACGGCAACAGGTGAGGAAGGTATTCATCGCACGAACGCCAAGATCGATCTTGCCGGCCACGCGTTGGCGCGAATGGGCCGATGGCGGCATGTTGCGGATCGGATAAGGTCGATTGCCCTCAGACAGCGGGCCCTTGCCATCCACTGGTTCGCCAAAGGCATTGACCACCCGGCCAAGCCAACTTTCATCGGGATAGACTTGCGGCTGGGTATCGCCAAGTTCGACCTCGCAGCCAATCCCGATCCCGTCCAGAATGCCAAACGGCATCAAAAGGGCGCGTTCATTGCGAAAACCGACAACCTCGCAAATCACGGGTTTGCCGTCGCGCCGCTTGACCTTGCAGCGATCACCGACCGAAAGCGCACCTTCAACCCCGCCAATTTCGACCAGAAGCCCCAAAACGGCTGTCACCCGGCCAACCACGCGATAGTCGGGAATACGGCGGAGTTCTGCGACGATATTGCGGCCAATCTGAAACACGGGCGGTTCTTTTCAGCGAAAACTGTGGAAACAACTCTTGTAACACGGAAATTTGCCCCGCCGAACGTTAGCAGGGGTGGCAAATCGTACCGCGTCGTACCAAATATATAGTCATAATCGGTATTAAAAAGCCGTGTAGACGATAAAATCGATTTTTTTTCGTTGCATAAGGCTTTTGGAATTAACACCGCAAACCGTTGGGAAAACTTGCGTTCCGTCCCCGAGTCGCTTCTTTGAACGAAAAAAAGTTAACAAGTTGCGACTCG
>Ga0207828_100351_pt1 | contig 18598 bp, 22 predicted proteins | sample TtaePargueraPR_11_FD_187276 | JGI IMG/M metagenome (GOLD analysis project Ga0207828, IMG submission 187276) | Aerobic enrichment media microbial communities from Bioluminiscent Bay, La Parguera, Puerto Rico - Tt and P2 (3) (SPAdes) | ecosystem: Environmental > Aquatic > Marine > Unclassified ...
CCCTCTTGAATGGCAAGTCAGCTGCGTCTAACACATTAACCGTAGCTACGATGCAAATGACCCCGCCCCATCAAGGGATTAGTAACGAAATCATGTCGAACGCCCTGACAATCAGTAATGTTACAAGTGTGATGTCTGAGCGGTTTGGCAGTGCAGGCGACCTAGCATTTAACTTACCTGACACCGCTAACAGCACTAACCCGGCACCGATACCTATCGCCGCTCCAATGAGGGCCTCGCTCCCCTCCTCGATCGGTACTCCCGTATCGCATCCGGCGTGGCCATCCCAGCTCGGTCAGCAACTCGTTCAATTTGCTCAGCGAGGGGGGGAGCAACACATTCAGATGAAACTGCACCCCGCCGAACTTGGCCCGCTCTCCATTTCATTGAAGATGACCGAACACGGTGCCCAGGCGCACTTCTTATCGGCTCATGCGCAGGTTCGTCAGGTGTTGGAGCAGGCGATTCCGCAACTACGCGACGCGCTGGCCGAACAAGGCATTTCACTGGGTGAAACGTCAGTGGGTGAGCAAAACGCTTCCAATGAACAAGCCTTCGCCCGGCAGGGTAACGGCGGCGGCGGGCTTATTGACGGCAACGACGTCGAAAGTAATGGGCCAACAGCCACGTTGGACAGCACGCCGGTAACCTTGGATGGACGCGTCGATCTCTATGCTTAAGTCGCCTCGGCGTTTGGCATGACCTATGTCGTCATGATCGGATTAATTAACTAAACCAAAAGATAGGCTCCCCAAGGAAGCCTGTTCGTTTCTTCACCATCACCCGCGTTAGGCATAATGCTTGGCTAGCGTCATCCGTGAACATCATGGGAACTACAATGGCAGAATCAAGCGGTGGATCAAAAAAACTGCTTTGGGTAATGATCATTCTTGTCTTGCTCTCGTCAGCAGGTGCAGCGGCGGCGATCTACCTCGTGCTCGACCAGCGTGACGGCAGTACCGATGGAGAAACCCAACAGCAAACGGTCGCACACACGCCTCCGGTGTTTACGCAGATCGAACCCTTTACCGTCAATCTTGCGGATGACCGCTTTGGATCGCGCCTACTTTACGCGGGTATTACCCTGCGTGTGGGTAACGAACAGAGTAAAGCACTCATCGAAGAGCACATGCCGCAAGTTCGCAGCCGTCTGCTCATTCTGCTCTCAGGCAAGCAAGCCAACCAGCTGACCTCGACAGAAGGCAAAGAGACGCTCGCCCAAGAAATCATTAACCGCTTGAGCGTTCCACTGACGGAAAACCAGCCCCCGCTAGACCTTCGGGAAGTGCTGTTTACCGAATTCATTGTGCAATAACCTAGGGAACGGAGCCGTTCATGTCGCAGGACGATCTACTGTCCCAGGAAGAGATCGATGCCTTACTCAAAGGCGTCAGCGGAGATGACGAGCCCTCGGTAGCGTCTTCTCAAACGCAGGATGAGTCGCGTATACGTCCTTATGACCCGTCGACACAGCACCGGGTCATTCGTGAACGTCTTCACGCGCTCGATTTTATCAACGAACGTTTTGCGCGTTATTTCCGCAACGGCTTGTTCAACCTGATTCGGCGCAGCTCAGACATCACGGTAGAGTCTGTTAGCTATCAGAGCTTCAGCAACTTTTCACGCAACGTACCGGTACCCACCAACCTCAATATCGTATCGATGAAACCGCTGCGAGGCTCTGGACTGGTGGTTTTCCCACCGAATTTGGTTTTCATGGTGGTGGACAACCTATTTGGGGGCGACGGACGTTTCGTCACCAAGTCGGATGGGCGTGAGTTCACCAACACCGAGCAGCGCATCATTCAGCGATTATTGAATCTGGCGATCGATGCGTATCAAGAAGCCTGGAAAGTGGTATACCCCATCGATGTCCACTTTTTACGCTCAGAAGTGCAGTCGAAGTTTGCCAACATCACTAACTCTCCCAACGAGATCGTGGTGAATACCAAATTCAACATCGAAGTTGGCAACCTCTCGAGCAGTTTTCAAATCTGTATGCCCTACGCCATGATCGAGCCGCTGCGTGACCTGTTGGTGAACCCGATCAACGATAGTAATCATGACAGTGACGGCTCCTGGTCACGTCGTATGGCAAGCGAACTCCGTCAATCGGAAGTAGAGCTGGTGGCCGAGTTTGCGCAAATTCCCAGCCGTATTGCGCAGGTCATGGGACTGAAAAAAGGGGATGTCTTGCCAGTGGATATCCCTAACACGATTACCGCACGTGTCGATGGGGTTCCCGTCATGGAGTGCGAGTACGGTAGCCAGCGCCAGCAACGCGCGTTACGGGTACTGCGCATGATCGACCATGCTGCTATGAATAACGTATCGTCCAAGGACTTTATTAAAGGTTCAACGCGACAGAAAGCCAAGGAATCCAAAGCATGACTGATCCTAATAAACCCGATCAAAAAGTCTCTGATGACGATTGGGCGGAAGCCATGTCTGAGCAAGAAGAGCCGTCGTCTGACGCGGATGCCGCCAGCGAAGACGAGGACCCCTGGGCAGCTGCCATGGCTGAGCAGGAAGCAGCCGAGCAGTCTCATGCAGAGGATGAGCCCGCCCCAGAGGCGCCTCAAGCCAAGTCTGCAAGCGAAGAGGTGTTTCGCCCACTGAGCGGTGAGCAAGGAAATGCCCCCTCCCGTGATCTAGAGATGATCATGGACATTCCGGTCAAGCTGACCGTAGAACTCGGCCGCACGAAGCTCACGATCAAACAGCTCCTGGAGCTGGCGCAAGGCTCCGTTATCGAGCTAGAGGGCCTTGCTGGGGAGCCTATGGATATCCTGATCAACGGCTATTTGATTGCCCAGGGCGAAGTGGTCGTCATCGAAGATAAGTACGGTATCCGTATTACGGAAATTATCACGCCGTCCGAACGGATTCATAAACTCAACCGATGAGCGTGGCGACTTCCAGCGCTCAGCTCTCGGTCGATGCGCTAAGCGGCGGTGACGCCCTGGTGGGCATGGCCGCGTTGGGTAAAACGGCCGCGGCGCTCGCACTCGTCATAGCGATCATTTTGGTCTGTACGTCGCTGCTCAAGCGCTGGCAACAACACCGGTTCGACCAGGGGGCGCGGCTTCGGATCGTCGGAACCACTGCCGTTGGCAATCGTGAGCGCGTGGTGGTCGTCGAAGTGGAAGATACGTGGCTAGTGTTGGGGGTCAGTAGTGGCCGTATCAGCAAACTGCATGAGCGGCCCGCTCCACTAGACCGCCCCCCGACGCCTGAATCGCCGCCCTCTCGTTTCTCGCAGCGCCTAGCCAATGCGCTGGCCAAGAATCGTGGTAAAAGCGCCTCACCCTCTTCAGACTCTCAGCACTCATCATGACTCACGTTTCGCCCGTTGCTTGGCCCTTTCTACGTCGCTGGTGGCTGTTGGCGCTGTTTCTGGTTGGCAGCCTGATAGCCTTACCCGCCGCCGCTCAGCAGCTACCCGGCCTTGTATCACAGCCAATGGAAGATGGCGGCCAGCAGTGGTCGCTCTCGCTACAAACGCTGCTATTTTTAAGCTCGCTGGCCTTTTTACCTGCGATGCTGTTGATGATGACCAGCTTCACACGCATCATCATCGTATTGAGCTTGCTGCGCACCGCCATGGGAACGCAGGCAACGCCGCCCAATCAGGTACTACTGGGCATTGCGCTGTTTCTGACGTTTTTCATTATGTCGCCCGTCTTGAGTCAGGTCTACGATACCGCCTGGGTGCCTTTGACGGACGAAGTGATCAATTTCGAAGAGTTCTTACTGCGTGCTCAACTCCCCTTTCGTGAGTTCATGTTGGCACAGACGCGGGAACCCGACCTCGCTCTCTTCGTTCGTCTGGCCGATGTCGGTCCGCTGCAAGGCCCCGAGGAGCTCCCCATGCGGGTGCTGCTTCCCGCTTTTGTCACCAGCGAACTCAAGACAGCCTTTCAAATCGGCTTCACCATCTTCATTCCATTCTTGATCATTGATTTAGTGGTGGCGAGCACCTTGATGGCACTAGGGATGATGATGGTGCCTCCTGTGACCATCTCACTGCCTTTCAAGCTCATGCTCTTCGTACTAGTCGATGGCTGGCAGCTCATCATTGGCTCGCTGGCTGAAAGTTTTTATATGATTTAACGTCGCATGCGCGGCAAGGAGCCTCTATCCATGACACCTGAAATGGTGATGAGCGTTGCTTATCAAGGCATGCGTGTAACGCTTTTTCTGGCGGGACCCATGCTGTTGGCGGCCCTCTTTACAGGTCTGATTATCAGCCTGTTTCAGGCGGCCACTCAGATCAATGAAATGACGCTTACCTTCATTCCAAAGATTCTGGCCGTTTTTGCCGTTCTAGTACTAGCAGGCCCTTGGCTCATCGGTTTGATTACCGACTTTACAACGCGCCTATTCACCAATATTCCCGCCATGGTGATGTAACCATGGTCGACGTCACCTTTGCGCAGCTACAGGGGTGGCTAGTCGCTTTCTTTTGGCCTTTCGTACGCATTACAGCGTTTATGACGGCGACGCCTCTCTGGGGCCACTCTAGCATCCCAACGCCAGCGAAAGTGTCTCTGGCAGCGGTCATTGCCGTCGTCATTACTCCTGTTTTGCCTCCCATGCCAGACGTCCCGCTCATGTCTTGGGCGGGGCTTGGCATCATCGTCGAACAAATGCTGATCGGTATCGCGATTGGACTTGTAATGCATATCGTCTTCGCGGTCGTTCAGGCCGCCGGTGAGTTCATCGGCTTACAGATGGGCTTGGCCTTTGCGAGCTTTTTCGACATGTCGAGCGGCACGAACATCATGGTGCTCTCACGCATTCTCTACATGGTCACGCTACTGATGTTTCTCGCGTTTAACGGCCATTTGATGGTGTTGGAGGCGTTGGTGATGAGCTTTCAAACGCTGCCTATCGGGATCGGTACCTTGAACCCGAATGCCTTCGAATTACTGGCGCGGTATGCAGGAACGATTTTTGCCTCCGGCATGCTGCTGGCTCTTCCTCTGGTGGCATCGCTGCTGATCATTAGCCTATCGCTAGGCATCCTCAACCGCTCAGCGCCACAGCTGACCGTCTTCAATATCGGCTTTCCCACGTCGTTGACCGTTGGCATTGTGCTGCTCATGGTGTTGATGAGCGATATCGGCCGCTTTCTCCAACAGCTGTTTAGCCAAGGGGTCAATTTTACCCAGAGCCTCATCGAGACCATGGCCCCCTTGAACTAAAAAGCCTCAGCATCCTGGCTGAGGCTTTCAGTAGACGTTAGGCGCTGAGACGCTACATGAAGTCGAACAACGACATGCCTTTGATATCCACGAACGCTTTTTGAGCCGCCTGCAGGCCTACTTGACGCAGGCTATACTCCGAAATCGCATCGGCATAGTCGAGATCGACCAGATCCGATAGCGTCTGCTCATAGTTGAGCATACGGTTATTGCCTACCGCATCGATGACATCCAGCTCATTGAGCCTTGCGCCAGCAGAAGCGCGTACCGTCAACACATTGTCTAGTGAATTATCTAATTCACGCATGGACGTATTCAGCGTATTGCGAAGGGCAGCCTTTTGCGTATCGTTCTCTGCTGGGGTCTCTAGCACACGAATCGCTGCTTCCATGGTGCGGAACAGGTCAGCGGGAAGCTGGTCGCTGCCAGGTCGCGCTACCAAGATCTCATCACCGACCTGAGAAGCCCCTTTCAAGGTCAAACTGACACCACCAAAACTTATTTGCTCGCCGGCAGGGTCATAAGCTTGGTCTTCAAGGCCCGCTACTGGCTGCCAAGCAGCACCATCGAACTGCTCAACGGTGTAAGTGGAGTTACCAGCCCCATCATCGTCGAAAAGGACGCGAAAGCTTTCACCATAATTCGGGTCGTTGACGCTGGTCACTTGAGGTCCACTAAACGTCACGCTTCCCTGATTGGCTACGTCAGCGTTTGCGATGTAGCCTGCTCCGCTAGGCACACCTTGGAAAATCGTTGCTCCATTTTCTGTGACAGGCATGAGGCGAGACGAGTCGACACGCTGAGAACGCGCGTTAACATCACCATTGTATTCAATACTGCCTGTCGCAGATTTAACGAAAGGCGGCGCGTTATCTTTATAACCACCAAAAATATAGCGGCCGTTACCATCGGTGGCATTCGCCTGCCCAATCATCGTCTCGTAAACGCCTTTCAACTCACTGGCGATGGACTCCCGATCGACATCACTCAAGGTATCACTGGATGCTTGGATCAATAGTGTTTTGGCACTGGTCACCGCATCACTAATACTATTCAGAATACTTTCTGTCTGTGCCAGTGAATTACGTGCCGATACCCGAGCATCTTCATACTGCTGTGTGATGGCTTTCGACTGGTCTACCCCTACCGCACGTGATGCCGCTTGCGGATCATCGGACGGGTTGACGACCCGGCGGCCGCTGGCAATTTGCTGACCAATCTTTAGAAAGTCATTTTGCTGACGGTTAATGGAAGCCGTACTCTGCTCATACATAGTGACCGTACTGACACGCATCGCCTAAGCTCCTATTAGTTCCGCAGATTCAAAATGGTATCCATGATCGTACCTGCCGTATCGATCACGCGGGCATTCGCTTGATAAAATTGCTGGTATCGAATCAGGTTAGCCGCTTCTTCATCCAAGTTAACGCCCGACTCGGACTGCTGTACGGCCCGGAGCTGATCCGTTAGCCCCTGACGCGCATCCAGGTTGACTTGGGTAATGTTGGTGCGATTACCCACGTCACTAACGAGCGCACCATAGGCACCGCTGACCGAGGCACTCCCCCCTACGATGTTTTTACTTTGAAGATCTTGGAGCAGCAAGGCGTTGCTATTATCGCCTGCGCCTGCAGCGATCCAATCGGCCGGATCATCGTTGGGATTGATGGGCAAACCCGCCGCAATTTTATCGGCATCGATGAGATTGACTTCCATCCCATTGGCCGCTCGACGCACGGGTTGAACCTCGAACTGGTCCCCATTGGCCGGTGTATTGCTGAACGTCATGGAGATGCCGCCAAACGACAACGTATTGTTGGCAGCGTCCCACCCTGTCCCGATATCGACGTTTGCACCGCTATCGTTACGCGTCACGGTAGGAGTGCCGCCAGCAAAACTGACGGTGTAATCTGTTGCACGAAGTTGAGCGATGTTGTCTGTGTCAAACGCGATTGCATCGATCGTGACGGCACTATTGCCCTCATAACTGTAGGCCTGGGGTGTCCTGACATTAAAGAAGTCATCGCCCTGAACGCCGTCCAAATCAACGCCCTGTTTATGCTGTTCGTTAAACGCCACGGATAACGACACGGCGAGCTGTCCGACTTGGTTCTGAGTTTTATCGAGCGTCTCAGAACGGAAGGTCATCAAGCCACCTAACGCGCCTCCTTTGACCGTGGACTCGTCCAACTGAATCAGGTTACCGCCTCCATCACGATATCCCACGATCGTCCGCTGTGGATCGTAGTCGGCCTGCACGGGTTCTAATTTGAACGAGCTAGTTCCCGTGACGAGCGGCTGACCGTTGGGCAAGCTAATGTTGTACGTCTTGCCATCCTGCACGTTGAGCCGCAAATCCATGCGCTCGTTGAGCTGAGAAACCAAAAAATCTCGCTGATTCAGCAAGCTGTTCGGAGCTTCACCAGTTCGTGCGCGTGCCAGCGAAATCTCTTTGTTAAGGCCCGCAATCTGCTCCACAGTATTGTTGACTTGAGTGATTTCGTCTTTGATCTGGTTATTGATATTGCTCTGCATGTCCTGCAAATAACCATCGAACGAACGAAACTGTGCGCTCAGCGTGTTTGCCGTTCCCAGCACCCCTTGGCGTGCTGCTGGGTCAGAGGGCGAGCTAGCCAAGTCTTCCAAAGACGAGAAAAACGTCTGCATGAGAGGGGAAAGACCTGCGTCTCGATCGGCCAACAAGTTATCAATTTGTGAGACTTGGTTGTAATACGTTTCTAAAGCGCTGGACTGCGTCTTAGCATTATTGAGCTGATTGGCCACGTAAGTATTGAACTGGCGCTCGATATCATCGACACGTACGCCGCCCCCTACACGTCCCTCACCGAGCTGGGTAAGCTCGCGATTATAACTGGGCGTATAGACGTTACTAATGTTGTTGCTTGTCGTATTGAGGGCATTCTGCGCCGCATTGAGGCCGCTTAAGCCGATCGAAAACATGCTCATGGTTCAATTCCTTAGGCCGGTATCTATTTATCGGCAATGCGCAGACAAACTTGAGGTATCGCTAGCGAGAATCCGCCAGCAGACTCTCCGCTGTATTTAAGGGCCCCATCGTGTTCATGACCGAGACCAGCTTGTCGGCGTAACGCGGGTCGGTCGCATAGCCGCCGCGCTGCAACTCACGGGCAGCCTGCTCCGCATTGGCCGCTTGTAGAACACCGGCATAGCGAGGGTTGTTGCCAATCAAATTGGCATAATCGGTAAAGGCATGCTCGAACGAGTCATAGACACGAAACGTATCGACGACCTGCGTACGGCGACCGTTCACGTACTCATGGGTCACGATGTCGGTGGTCTTGCCCTGCCAATGGCTACCGGCTTTGATACCAAATACGTTGTAGCTGTTATGCCCCTGCCGAGTGGCTATTTCGTGACGCCCCCAGCCCGTCTCCAGGGCTGCCTGCGCTAAAATGAGTTCAGCAGGTACCCCCGTGGCAGCACTCGCCGCTTGGGCAGGCGTGGCCAGCGTGTTTAAGAAACGCTCGACATGGTCATGGGAAGACGTCACCGGACGACGGGGCTCCGCCAACATGGTGGGTGCGCTGCTGGATTCCAACTGCAGGACGGCGTTCAGCTCGTCATAAAAACGGCCGCTACCCGTCGTATTGGCAGGCGCCTGAGCACTGTTCGGCTGTAGTGGATTGTCTAGCACACGCGGCGTCCCACGAGGAATACCTGCAATCAGTGCCTGAAGTTCTTGATCAGGGTTGCTAACTTGACCAACCGCCCCTTGACGCTGTAACTGTTCCACCAATGCATCGGCCAAGCCAATGCCTCGGGAAGCCATGACCTGTGACCACTGCTGGTCGAGCATGGATTGATAGAAGGTCGTGTCGCGACTCTCTAGCAACCCTGAGGTTGGCGTGGCATCCCGCATGCTTTTGACCATCATTTGGATAAAAAGGGCTTCAAACTGTTGCGCTGCGCCTTGCACCCCAGCCTCCGGGTCGAGGCGGGCATTGTGCTGTAGCCGCTGAAAACCGCTCATATCCAGTGCGAACTGACTGGTCATATCCCCCATACTCATTAAATGATCTCCAGCTCAGCACGCAAAGAGCCCGAAGCTCTCAATGCTTCCAGAATTGACATTAAATCTTGAGGGGTGGCGCCTAACGCATTGAGCGCGTTCACCACTTCCGCCAAGTCAGCCCCTTCGACGATCTGTAGGTACGCCTCTTGCTGTTCGATATTGATATCTGCATCCGGCACGACCACGGTGTCGCCTTGCCCCAAGGGGTTGGGTTGGCTCACGCCAAACTGGGTGTCGATCATGATCGAAAGATTGCCATGCGCGACGGCCGCACGACGTAGCGTCACCGCACTATTCATCACCACGGAACCGGTTCGTGCGTTCAGCACGACTTTAGCGGGCGCTTCGGTGGGCGTCACCTGCACGTTCTCGACTCGCGCCATGAAATTGACGCGGTCATTGGCATCCATAGGACCATCGAGGGCGATGACCCGTCCATTTCGCGCGTAGGCAACGGACTGCCCGAATTCACTGTTGATGGCAGAGACCATGCGCTGCACGGTACCAAAATCGGCGTCATTGAGCTGCAGCTCCAACACCCCGCCGTTGCCCCCCAAGTTGAGCGGCACTTCCCGCTCGACCAGGGCGCCGTTAGGAATCCTGCCTGACGCCTGCTGATTGATCTGCACACTACTGCCGCCTGCTTGTGCTCCCGCACCACCTACCAGCATGTTGCCTTGGGCAATCGCGTACGTATCACCATCGGCGCCTTTGAGCGGCGTCATGAGTAGCGTACCGCCCCGCAAGCTGCTGGCGTTGGCAATCGAAGAAACGACGATGTCCAAACGCTGCCCAGGACGAGAGAACGGAGGAAGGTCTGCCGTCACCATGACGGCGGCCACATTACGCAGTTGTAGGTTGGTGCCTGGCGGCACCGTCACGCCTAACTGCGACAGCATGTTGGTCAAGCTCTGGCTAGTAAATGGCGCTTGGGTGGTCTGATCACCGCTACCGTCTAACCCCACCACCAAGCCATAGCCAACTAACTGGTTATCTCGCACGCCTGCAAAGCTCGCCAGTTCGCGCACGCGTTCAGCGTGGGCTGGCAGCATTACCAAACAAAGCGCCAACAGCGTCACGATACGCAATGTTGCTGTTAGATATCGATACGCTTTCCACTGCATAGCCATTTCACCAGGTCTCTGTTGTCGAGCTTGTTGACACGCCTAGAACGGCGACACATTCAGGAAAAAGCGCTGCAGCCACCCCATATGCTGCGCTTCGTTGATATAGCCATCGCCCACGTACTCGATACGCGCATCGGCGACTTGAGTCGACGGCACGGTGTTTTGCGCGGTAATCGTGCGAGGATTCACGACACCCGAGAAACGAATGAACTCGGTGCCCTGATTGATCGCAATCTGCTTTTCACCGCGCACGCGCAGGTTCCCGTTATTCATGACTTCCAACACGGACACGGTAATCGTACCGGTAAACGTATTGTTGGCTTGTGAGCCGCCACCGCCTGCAAAGTCACTGGCGCCTTCGATATCGAAACCGTACTCCGCCAGCGTATCCAACACGTCGGGTAGCTGGGCCAGGTTAAGGCTTGCACTGCCCGAGCGGTTGGCATTGGATTGGGCATTCTTACTCGCGCTCACCTCTTCATCGAGCACGATGGTCAGAATATCGCCGATGGTACGGGGACGGCGGTCCTCGAACAGCGGCTGATAGCCACGACGTGCCTGGTAGATGGAGCCATTGGGTATCGGTGGCGGCCGATCGACAATGGTGATTTGCTCTTGCTCACCGACGACCGATGACCGAGGTATCTGCGCGCACCCTGCCGTCAATAACGCCAGTAGTGCCAAGCTCGCCATCACGATGCGGCGTAACTTAAAGTTTGATTTCAGCATAGCGCGACCTGTTAAGAAGCCCTGACGAACTGTGACATTAGAGCTGGCTTAGACGCGCTAGCATTTCATCGCTGGTAGAGATAGCACGACTATTGATCTCATAGGCACGCTGCGTTTGGATCATATTGACCATCTCTTCGACGACGTTCACGTTCGAGGTCTCCACATATCCCTGGAACAGCCGTCCTGCACCGTTGTTACCCGGCGCATTTTGGTTTGGAGCGCCCGAGGCACCGGTTTCCAGGTAAAGATTGCCACCGATGCTTTCCAAGCCTGCTGGATTGATAAAGGAGGCAACGTTGATCTGCCCAATATCGGCATCTTGAGCGATACCGGGCTGCCGAACGCTTACGGTTCCATCTTCCCCAATGGTGACCGATAACGCATTGGCGGGAATGAAGATCGCTGGCTCGATCGGGTAGCCATTGGCGGTGACCATCTGACCATTTTCGTTTAGCTGAAAACTGCCGTCACGGGTGTAGCCAATAGTGCCGTCAGGTAACAACACCTGGAAAAAGCCTTCCCCATTGATCGCAAGATCTCGGGAATTGCCCGTTTCTTCCAAGCCCCCTTGCGTGTGCAGACGCTCCGTGGCTACTGCGCGCACGCCGGTTCCGATCTGCATGCCAGAAGGCAGGCGGTCCTGAATGTTGTTCTGGGCACCCGGCTGACGCATGTTTTGATAAAGCAGGTCTTCAAAAACAGGCCGAGAGCGCTTGAAACCATTGGTGCTCACGTTCGCCAGGTTATTCGAAATGACATCGAGCTTGGTTTGCTGGGACTCGAGCCCGGTTTTAGCAGTCCACAAAGACTTGATCATACGTAGGTTCCTTGGCTGAGTGGCTGCAATTAGCCTTGAATAGAGAGAATACTATTGGCTCGCTGAGCATTTTCATCCGCCGAGCTGAGCATTTTCATTTGCATGTCGTAACGGCGCGCTACGTCGATCATCGACACCATGGCATCGACGGCACTCACGTTACTGCCCTCCAGCGCACCGCTAACCAACCGTGCATCTTCGTCAGCTTGAAGCACACCAGGCGCCCCATCTGCACCAGGGGGCGCTCTGAACAAACCATCATCCCCGCGCTCCAGACCCAGCTCATCTGGCGTCACGAGCTTGATACGACCAACATCCACCATTGCCGCGGGACCTTCTCCCTGAGGAATCGCACTAATCGTGCCGTCGGCACCTAGAGAGATTTGCGCCCCCTGTGGCACCGCAATGGGGCCAGCGTCACCCATGACGGGACGGCCGACACTCAACAGCACACCATCGCTGTCGAGCTGCAAGTCACCACGTCGGGTATAGGTTTCGGTCCCATCGTCTGCTAACACCGCCATCCAAGCATTCCCCTGCATGGCCACGTCCAACGTACGCCCAGTACGCTCGATGGGGCCTTGCGAGAAATCGGTTCCCGGCGTCGTGGCAACGGCAGATACCCGGGTAGGCAATGCACCATCGCCTTGCACGGGCACCGAGCGCACGGCCTGAAGCTGAGCGCGGAACCCAGCGGTCGACACATTCGATAGGTTATTACTCACTACCGACTGCTGATCCATCGTGTGTTTTGCGCCACTCATGGCGGTATAAAGCATGCGATCCACAGTGGGCTCCTTAGCGCGGTGACGCCACTATTACAGGTTAATAATGGTCTGAAGGAGCTCGTCCTGGGTGCTAATCGTGTTGGAGTTGGCCTGATAAGCACGCTGCGCAATAATGGTGTCCACCAGTTCCTTGGCTAGCTCAACGTTAGACGCTTCTACGGCACCCGCCTGAATAGCACCAAAACGGCCTGAGCCAGGCACCCCAAGGTTAGCCAAGCCGGAGCTGTTTGTGGCCGCCCACAGGTTGTTACCCAATGGCTCGAGACCTTCGTTGTTACGGAAATTCGCCAAGGCAATCTGTCCGGCTGGGCGCGACTGGTCATTGGTAAAGTTACGCACAATGGTGCCATCTTCCGTCACGGTAATACCCGCTAACGCACCTGAGGTATAACCATCCTGATTCAACTCATTTTGCTGCGAAGCATTAGCAAACTGCGAACTACCGGCAAAATTGAAGGCGAAGGTGAACGGATTATTGGCGCCCTGGACACCGGGAATCGTGATATTGATGGCGCTACTACTTTGCACGTTGCTTCCATTGGAAATGAAGTTTTCTATCCGATCCAGGTTGGCAGTTATGCGCCCGGCATCGTCTTCAGCGTAGAAACTGGAGTTACGAATGTAAGGGCCATCGCCGTCTTGTGTATAGTTGAAACTATCGGATACGGCAGTAACACCCACCACGGCAGAATTGGCCAACGCATCGAAGGCGCTGTTGGGTTCGGTTTCAAAACCGTCAACAGCCACAACATCGGCTTTGGTTAAAAGCTGACCATTTTGGTTAAAGTTGAGCAAAAAGGCCTGGGGGCTATCACTTTCAGGGTCAAATGCACCTCCGCTAGCGCTTTGAAGCTGGCCGTCGACTGCGATAGTTGCAAGCCAGGTATTATCTGCAACTTTTTCGTAGTACGTGGTGACCTGACGCGGATTGCCAAGCGAGTCGTAGGTCGTGTAGTTATTGCTAAAGTGATAGTTAAGGCTCAGGTCAGCCTGATCCTCGCCGGCTTGAATACGGAACCGATTGGTGACCAGATCTTCACCTGGCTGAGCACGCGAATCCAAGTTGTAAATACCGTTGACTTCTGATGTTTGCCGCGCAGGCAGGTCATCAGCAGGAACTTGCAGTGCCTGTGGGGCGCCGCCAACGAGGATATCAGTGAAAGGGAACGGCAGTGCGGTGCCGGCTCTGACGGCCTCTTGATCAACGTTTTGATCCAGGCCATAGCCCGTCAGGCGATCGCCTTGCGCATTTACAATGAAACCATCGGATGTCAAGCTGAACTCGCCATTGCGCGAGTAGCCCACTTCACCTGATGGGCGCTCCAGGCGGTAGAAACCATCTCCCGCCACCGCCAGATCCAGGTTACGGCCGGTATTCTCGATGCTGCCTTGGGTGAAGTCTTGGCGTGAATCGGACACGCGCACCCCAATCCCCTGTGAAGCCGCAAACACATCGGCAAAACGCACGCTTGAGCTTTTGTAGCCCACGGTTTGTGAGTTGGCAATATTGTTACCTGCCACGTTCAGTCTTTCTGCCTGGGCGTTAATCCCCGAAACAGCGGTAGTAAAAGACATTGTTGATCCCTCGAAAGTCGTTAAAGAAAAAGTGGTTAGAGGATTTGCTTCACTTGATCAATAGAAACCTGACCAAAAATCGCTCCCAGATCCAGGCGCACATCATTGCCTCCCTTGCCAGGAGTGACGCCTTGCACCAGCGCATAATTCAGCGGCGTGGCATCCAGTAGCTCCCCTTCAGAATCGGTGGCTCTAAAATTGACCCGATAGGCGCCTGCTGGCACGGTTTCACCCGCGTTGGTGGTACCTCCCCAACTGAACGATTCCACCCCTGCTGACACACGGCCCAAATTATTGGTGTAAACCACTTCACCTGACTGGCTAGTGACTGTCACTTCGACTCTTTCAGCAGACGTGGCAAGTTCGATACCAAACGGGGTAGCAAAAGAGCCGTGCTCGGCATCAGAACTCACCATGACATTATTTCCCGGGACCAGAACGGCTTTATCAATCAACCCGGCGGCCTGAAGAGATTTGGCAGCATCCATTTGCTCTGTAATACCTTTGAGCGTGGAATTCAGCTCTTCTATTCCACTCACGGTATTGATTTGCGCCAGCTGTGAAGTCATCTCCGCATTTTCCAACGGGTTTAGCGGGTCCTGGTTCTGCAACTGTGTAATCAGCAGTGTTAGAAAGCTTTCGCGCAGATCTTGCGACTGTCGCGTTGACAGCCCGCTGGAACCTGCTCCATTCACACTGTTCATAACACTGGTCTCAATATTCATTATTAGCCCTCACCGAGCGACAGCGTTTGAACCATCATTTGCTTGGTTGTGTTGAAGACTTCCACGTTGGCTTGATAAGAGCGTGACGCAGAAATCATGTTGACCATCTCATGCACCGGATCCACGTTAGGCTTAGCCACATAGCCTTCTTCGTCGGCGGCGGGGTGATTCGGCATGTACTCCATACGTAGCGGAGAGTCGTCTTCCACGACTTCAGTAACCCGCACCCCACCCACGCCAAAACGATTATTCTGGGACTGGGTCTCAAACATGACCTGTTTGGAGCGATACGTCTCACCATCTGGGCCCGCAATGCTATCTGCATTCGCCATGTTGCTGGCGGTGACGTTCATTCGCTGGGCTTGGGCGCTCATGGCGGAACCGGCGATCTCAAACGCTGAAAACATCGACATAGCTTATTCTTCTCCTATTACTAGGTTATTCAGGCTGCATCGCATTTTTCAGGCCTTGAATACGACGGTTCATAATGGTGAGCGCGGCCTGATAGCGCACCGCATTGTCGGCAAACTGTGTTCGCTCGCGATCCATATCGACAGTGTTACCATCCAAACTGGGCTGGTCTGGAATCCGATACAGTAAATCTGCACTTCCTGCGCCTCGCCAAGCTGGCCCTTCACCTGCCAGATGCCGGTCTGACGTACGCGCCAACGCCAAGCCACCGCGCTGCTGCTGAGCTTGGCCACCATCGACGGCTTTCTTCAACTCGCTGGCAAAATCGATGTCTCGCGCTTTGTAGTTGGGGGTATCGGCATTGGCAATATTGGCGGCAAGTACTTGGTGTCGTTGCTGCCGCAACCCTAGCGCCTGCTGGTGAAAGTTAAACGCAGATTCAAGCTGATCGATCATGCCGACCCTCGCTCGCTGAGAGGCAAAAAATAAATCGGAAATTGTTGATGATGAATAATAGGCGTGCGGCTTTCACCTTAAAGCATGGAACAGCTACCGTTTACACCAGCATTTCCCATGATGCGTGGGGTACTTTTGCATTACACTGCCGGGCTGATGCTTGCCATCTGTCTTTCTAAACTGAGCGATCTTCTCATGCGCTACTTGCTGCATTTTGCTGCACGCTGCTCAATAGTTCTTAACGTTTTGTTATTACTTCTTTATGTCGGCGCTCCTCAGCCCGTCTTGGCGCAAGCTACGGATCAAACGCTGCTCGACACAGTGCAGCAGTTTCTGTACCAAGAAACTCAAACACTGGGGCAGGAGGTCGTCATCGATATCGCACCACCATCGCCGCACCTGCCACCCTGCCTTCAACCCTCCCCCTTTCTCCCTAATGCAAACCAAGCGCCAATCGGTCGTGTGTCGGTGGGCGTTCGCTGCGGAGAAGACGGACGCCAAACTCGCTATCTGCAAGCCCAAGTAGATGTGATAGGTCGCTACATCGTGGCTGGCCAAGACATTGCCCGCGGCACACTCATCACATCGTCCATGCTGGCTCAGCGTGAAGGCAATCTGAGTGATCTGTCATCTCAATCGCTAACCAGTGAGGAGGATGTCGTTGGCAAAGTTGCTCAGCGTCCCATTCGCAGCGGTAGCACCTTCCAAGCACATTTCTTACAAGCCCCCAGCCTCGTTGAACGCGGCCAGCGCGTCACGGTCATAGCAGAAGGTTCTGGCTTTCGCGTCTCAAGGGAAGGAGAAGCGCTAACGGATGGCGCAGAGGGCGAGACCATTCGTGTGCGTTTTGGCCCTCGAGACATCATGAATGCGCGAGTGATTGGCCAAGGGACTTTGATGGTGGATTTTTAGCCGATCATCTAAAGTTTCTTTTTAGGAAGCCGATAAAGGATCATATAGCGCACGGCGCCCCAACGTTGACGATGAGGCCAACAACGTGAAAATTGATAACCTTAATCCGCTGCTTCGTAATACACCAGCGCAGCAGCGTGACGATGCTCAAAAAATCAGTGGCACCAAGCCATCGGAAACGGGTAACACGACCCGTGAAGCCACTCAGCTTAGCCAGTCTAGGATCGATGATAGTCAAGATATCGACATGACTAAAGTCCAAGAAATTCGCGATGCCATTCGCGAAGGTCGGCTTGAAGTACGTGCCGACCGAATCGCTGATGGCCTGCTTGCCAACTTGAAAGACCTATGAGCCTATCACGCCTTCTTTCCAGTCAGTTGCAGCGTCTTGAAGCACTTATCGAGCTACTTACCGATGAGCAAGAGCAGCTGACCAAAGGCAGTATCGATGGTGAAGTGTTAACAGACATCGCTGCCAAGAAACAGGCACTGCTTGCAGAGCTTGAGCGTATGGAAGTTTTACGCCGCGGCGTTCAAACCAAGCTTGGCTATCCAGAAGGCGCTCCTGGCGCCAAACAAGCTGCCACCGATGCAGATTGCTTAGCCACTTGGGAAAGCCTGCTCGAAAAGAGTGAACGCGTATCACGCATGAACGCGCTGACCGGCCAAATGCTGTCCGTGCGCATGAAGCACAATCAAGAAATGCTCGACTATATCCGGCAAATTGCCGAGAAAACCCTGTATAAACCGAATGGTCGTAACAGCGCTCAGCCAGGACGTATCAATGCGTCGGCTTGAACGACAAGCATAGACAAACCCTATACAAAACGCTTCAATGAGAACAACACTGTTCACTATTGGAGCGTGTCATGTTTCCCTATCTCCCCGAAGATTTTACCGCCGTTATTGCAGGTGCCAATGGCGGCATTGGTCGTGCCATGTTGCACACCCTTTTGGCTGCACCTCAAACAGGGCGCGTCATTGCGGCTAGCCGTTCAACGATAGCGATGCAGCATCCAAAACTTGAGGCGCTTTCCGCGGACATCACCACGTCGACAGGTCGCGATGCGCTGTGTAACGCATTGGATGGGCAGCCCGTTCACTTACTCTTCAATGCCGTGGGCGTTCTTCACGATACGTCTAAGCACATACAACCCGAAAAACGACTAGAGCAGTTGGATGAGGCAGCCTTTGCCCACGTCATGCACGTCAATGCGGCAACGCCTGCGCTACTCATTGGTGCCCTCAAGCCCTCACTGCAAGGCCACCACCCCACGATCATCGCCAGCCTCTCTGCTCGAGTCGGCTCCATTACCGACAATGGGTACGGCGGCTGGTATAGCTACCGTGCCAGTAAAGCTGCGCACAACATGTTGATGAAGACAGCGGCCATCGAGCTGAGCAGGCTTAATAAACAGTCGATCGTTCTTTGTCTTCACCCAGGCACGACGGACACCTCTCTGTCGAAGCCGTTTCAAGCACGCGTCCCTGCCGAAAAGTTGTTCAGCCCAGAGTTCGTGTCAACACGGCTAATCGAGGTCATAAACAAGCGATCCCCCGAGGAAACCGGCAGCTTTTGGGACTGGGCGGGTGAGTCGATCGAGTGGTAACGACCTTGGTATTTTCGCTTAATTATTAGAAGTTCTTACAGCAAAAAGCCCCGCACACGGTGTGTACGGGGCTTATCGAGCGCACAACAAAAAACCCAGCCGGTTGGCTGGGTTCTTTGCGGTATAAGTGCCTGATTATGTTCGGGCCGGCCACCCGGCGGGCGGCGCTCCGCTACTCTTCAGG
>Ga0207828_100352_pt1 | contig 18579 bp, 15 predicted proteins | sample TtaePargueraPR_11_FD_187276 | JGI IMG/M metagenome (GOLD analysis project Ga0207828, IMG submission 187276) | Aerobic enrichment media microbial communities from Bioluminiscent Bay, La Parguera, Puerto Rico - Tt and P2 (3) (SPAdes) | ecosystem: Environmental > Aquatic > Marine > Unclassified ...
ATTCCACCTGCTGAGTATGAAGATAACTATTATCGACAACTAGCAGAAGATGAGGCAGCATGACTCAAACAAATACGCCTCCGAATTTACCGGTTCGATTCAGAACGAGATACTGAGCCTGATCCACCACATCGCCAACTATGAGTGTGAACAGCACCCGCTGAACCGGCTGATCGCGATCGATAAACGCGGTAATGGAATCCGCATCCGTTTTACCGACCGTCATTTACCTAAACAAATTGGCCATGCCATTGAGCAAGCTCATGCGGGAGAGCTTCGTATTAATTATGATGGAACCTTGTGCCGAGTGTCATGGCAACGACCTTAAGCCCAGTGTTCTAGGGCTTCACTACGCCGCCAGTTACCGAACCGCACCGCTGTTCTGGGTTGTATTCAGGGGTGCGGGCTGTGTTGAGCAGATAGCTCTGTGAGTAATTTTTGCATGATGTCGCTTTTAATCATCCTTGCTACCGTCAGTGCGTTATCACCCTGATCATTGGTGGCCATCGGGTTCAAACCTTGAGCCGCCAGCCACCGTACCGCAGCTACTTGCTCTTTAGAAGTCGCCATAATAAATAAGTGACTTTGTTGGTTATTTGATAGGGTGCCTTGCGCCATGAGCTCGGGCCACAACGCATTGACCTCATCCAGCATTCCCCAGAACAAACCCTGCCCTATTCTAACCAGCAACGGTACGCTTTGATCGTGTAAATCAGGCACAAATGAGTATAACGTCCAGTCATTCGTGTTATCCAATTGCCCTAGTATCAATTGATTGTCGCTAACTACAAACGGAAACTGCCGTAGCGATTGATCGGGTAGATCGGATACCGGTGCCAAAAGGCGACCCAACTTATCCCAACGAGCACCCAGACAGGGGTCAATAAAACCCTCTTCGGTGACCTCCAGTAAGCAGCCAAAATAAGGTGAGGTCAAGTCGGTTAATTGAATGTACGGTAACCTGTTATGAGCCGAATCTTCTTCCGACAGCAAACGGAACCAACTCCGCCCCTGCGCTAGCGCCATTGACGGCAAACGCGAATCCAAAAACATGTTGGCTAAACCCTGGTAATCCCTTTTTGCCGGCATCCAATTATTGTCCAGAGCCGGCATAGCGCGCAATTTGTTAAACTCCGCCTTGCTATGGTGACATAAATACAGTTGCAATGGCCATTTAGAAGAAGTCGGATGCTTAAACGCGACGAAAACACAACGATCAGCAGCTGGTAGCAGCACAACGTGTGGTGGTGTTGCCATCGCCAACGCTTTTAAGCCCAGCAACGATAATAGCGTCAGCAACAGAACATGGTAAAAATACTTGGTTTTTATCATTAAATTCCTTAATAAGACGCGAGTGCGCATAACTCACAAAAAGAAGTATACATAACAGCCTGTAAAAATAACCCATATCTACAAATGATTGTTATTCTAGCGCACGGGTCCAAATGGACATCTAGACATCCATTAATAGTTTTGCTATTATACTCCCCGCATTAAGAGAAGAGCGATGCTCTCGCCAACCTGCCGGTCTGGGTAAGGTGGTTACTAAGGGATTCCTTAGGATGTGCCTGTCGATGTCAGGAACCATCAGACACACATTGCATTGCTCTCCTTACTTGCACTTTGTTTAACGCAATTAAGGAGATTATCATGAGCCATCCACACCATTACGAACGCCATACAGCACCCAAAGCTTACTTAAAACGCGAGTTTATCGAGTCGCGCCCTCGGCAGATTACTATCGCAGGCATGATTGGCTCTTATCGCATCAGCGTTCTCGACTTAACGGAACACTATGACTCGCTTAAGCAAGATTTAGCCGAGCCGATAATTACAGCCGCCATTTTGAGCGATCGCGGCGGTATTCATGGTATTCGCGGAACCGTAAAGCACTACATTTTGGTCATTGATGATACGCCGGTCGCACTGTTTGATACCGAAGGCCGCTATCTGCATGAAGCTGAGAATGACCAACTATCTGCCTCTCGCGGTGACGCACGGATTTCCGGCTCACGTCAAACCCTACAAATTAAGTGAGGGAGTAAGCATGGAATCCATCTGGAAGGTAATCGAAGACCAGACGCTTGGCTCCTGGCGAAAATACTGTATCGCAATCGATAAACAGGAAGAAAGCGAGGCAATTATCCAGACCCATTTGTCAGAGCTGTCGGCGCTGGGCCAAACCGGTATGGAGCGCTTAAATCAACTGGTCTGTTACTGTGGCTACGATAATTCACGTGCAGCCGAAACACTTGCGCTCACGGGTAAATACCAATTGCTTCAGGTGTTAACCGATAATAATGTGCCTTTTCGACCTGAACTCGATGATGAACGGCTTATTTTATTGCAGCAACTCGATGACGCACAACGTAAGTTGTTGGACTACGCACGGCAATGGAATCAAACCCTTGAGCCCACCGGCGGTGAGCGAACTTTTGGTCGCCGCCTGTGGTCCGGCGCCAAGGTTCACATCGAGGAAGGCCCCCTGGCCTATCGTGACAATGGCTCCCGCGTGTGGATAACCCTGCCCGCACCCTTTGCCGCTCATGCATCACGCCTGTACATGGGTATTTGGGATGCCGCGGCTGAGCTCACCGACTTCCGTAATAAATACGAGTACATTGGACGCCCTGCCGAAGCGGTGGGGGCACTCATTAATTCCTCACAACCGCTGTTGGATAAGTCCCTGTACGAATGTCTGCTCGGTGGCGCATATGATGTGTTGTATCGTTGGCAATACCGTTTGATGTCAGAAATTAAATTAACACACCCGCAACACGAGACCGGCGACTTGTTCTCCGCGCGGCCCCTAATGTTTTAAGCGAGTTTCTCTATGTCCCATACTATTTTTGTTTACGGAAGCCTTAAACACGGCTTCCATAATCACGGCTTAATTGAACATTCGACGTTCTTAGGCCGGGCTACCACATCGCACGCCTACGTAATGCTGCCAGGTCCCGGTTTCCCCTACTTAGTAAAAAGATGGCAAAACGCACCACAGTTATTGGTAGAAGGAGAGCTTTACGAAGTCGACGAAAAAACATTCGCCGCGGTTGATCTTTTAGAAGGTAACGGTTCATTTTACCAACGCCAGTCCAGCCTAGTTGTTTCAGAAGACGGGTTCTGTCAAGGCTGGGTTTATTTTTTGCTGAATCCCGAAACCTATTTACCAGATACGATTTCAGCAGAGTCGTTAATTGTCGGAAATGAGCTTTATTCATGGCCTTTTCAAAAAACCAAGGTATGACTTTGCTCATATATTTTATTTAAATAAAATAGAGTGGCTAGTAAGCTTAAATTTTAATTAAGGAGAAAAAATAGCATGGAGCATCTTGACTACCTCAATAAAGATAAACGCAACGCGTGGGTACTAATGTTAGGTGTCATCATACTTAGCGTCGCATCATGGTTTAATATTGTCGATTTCGTTGCAAAAGATTATATCGACGACGCATTACTTGAAGCCGGCGTTGCTTTTGGCGTTGCACGTGGCATTAACGCATTATCATCAGTACTCGAGTCGACTGCCGTCAGTTTCTCAATCGGTCTTGGAACCACAGTTTCTTTGGGAGAAATCATCTCTCCTCTAAATGATATGGTTACCGACTTCTCAACCGTTATGAAGTTCGCCATTGGCTCACTCATTTTGCAAAAGGTCTTAATTGAGATCGTTGGCACCACATTTTTTAATGTTCTAATTACGTTAACGGGCGGGATAGCTGTCGCCTCTTTTGCTTTTGGCTGGAGTAAATATCAACTTGTCATCTTTAAAACCTTTGTGACGTTTGTCGTATTAAGGTATCTAGTTGTGCTCATGGCACTACTGAGCGGCATCGCCAGCCAAATGTTTTTAGAAGAACGTCTACAACAGGATCTTAAAGCGCTGGGGCAAGCGCAAAACAGTATCGAAAATATTGAGGAACAGCCTAAAGTTTCTCCGGAACTAAAAGCCAAGCTGCAAGCAGACATTGATTCCAGAGAAGAAGAAAAAGCAGAACTTAACGAAGAACTAGGTGAGTTACGCTCGCTTCTGACCAGCAAATCCGAGAAGATTGAAGCATTGGAAGCAGAATATGAGGCCTTGCCTGCATCAGAGCGTTTCAACCCACTCTCAAATTCTGAGGATGGCGAAAGAATTAAGACTGCCTTATCGGAAACCGAACAGGAGTATTCTGTTCTCGAAGATCGTCTTGAAGAAATCGAAAATAAAACAGCCAGCCTAGATGAAGAGCTTGATATTTTAAATAAACAAATTCGCGGTGAGTCTACGGGTTTTTTTGATAGCGTTGGCAACGCTGTCTCCGCAGCTTCTGAAAAATTCAGTCAATTAAAAAATAAATTCTCCTATGAAAACCTAAAAGACGGTATGAGCAATGCCATTGATGCAATGATGAGCGCCATCGTGTCATTCTTACTCCGTGCCGTTTTGTTACCGCTACTCTTCCTCTATCTCGTTTCACGCTTCTTTAAAGTTGTTTGGAATGTGGATCTTGGCGATAAATTTACACAGGCAAAAAAAGAAGCAAAAAATCGCCTCAATAAAAAAAGTGACGTCATAGAGGTAAACAGCTAATGGAGCTTGCTTTCATAAACTTGGGTATTTATTGGTTAATCCCAATCATTGGGCTCTATGCACTGGGGGTATGGTTAGGTAACCGAGGTACCATAGTCGTTTATCGAAATTATAACGATATCATGCTGATAGCGCTATTGATCATAATTCCGTCGTTTGCCAGCAGCATTGTTGTTTTCTTTTCTGGAGGCGGCGATGCTGCCTCCTCAAAAGATGCTGAAGAACTAATATACAAACCAGTACTCACTGTCGTATCTATTTTAGTTGGTCTGGCGATTTCGTTTATTGTTATTCGGACAGCCAGTGATAATAAAAACCCTTTAAAAACAGCTTTAGCTTTATATGTGAAAATTCCAACGGGCGTATTATTTTTCTTTCACCTGAAAAACATATTCACTGGCTCGTCCCGGAAATCACGTCGTCATTCCGTGTTCTGGACAATCATTATGGTGCCACTATTGCACGGATTAGTAAAAGACAAATCGAAGGGGTTACTCGCAAAAAGCAAACCTGGAGGACACATATAACAAGGTTTGATATGCAGTAAAGACAAATTTTCATGTGCTGAAATATTTGTCTTTACTGCATCAGTCCAAATCAAACTGCTGGGTGGCTATCACTTCAAGCTTTAATAGCAATACTATTATGTAACCCCTTTTCGACACTGTTGATTCAGTTAGTGAAACATGGCGTTCAGTAACTCTTGATTACAGCAAGATGACGACCGAGCAGGCGCTAGAATCAGGTGATAACGTTTGCGTATCGCAATAGTTGATTAAGCACATTGTCGCGCAAAATGCGCGATCTACCGAGTAATCCCCCAACCTGAGATCCTCTCGAGAATTTATTTGCTACCATCGATGCGTTACTAATAAATCTAACTAAAATAGGCAGTTAAAATATGAAACGACTGGTTACCAGCCTGCTTGTTTCTGCGGCACTCGGCGCATCTGCGTCTGATGGAACCTCAGAACGCCCTTTAATTATGCAGCCCGAACTGAGTCCGGATGGGACGCAAATCGCCTTCAGTTACCAAGGCGATATTTGGACAATGTCCACCTCGGGTAGCAATCTCACTCGTTTAACGATTCACGAAGGCTATGAGAGCTCGCCGAAGTGGTCAAACGACGGCAGCACCATCGCATTCAGTAGCGATCGTTTTGGTAATGACGATGTATTTGTTATGCCAAGCCAGGGCGGCCGCCCTGATCGCTTAACCTACCACAGCGCTCCCGATCGCATTCTCGGGTTTAATAACGATAACCAAGTGTTATTTAATACCCGCCGCTTGTACGCTGAAGTTGAGCGTGAGTGGGAAGTTTACAGTGTCGCGCCAACGGGCGAGGCAACCGAATCGCGTTTTATGGACGCCCTGGGCTTCGATGCCGTTGTCTCTCCTGACGGCAAAAAAATAGCCTTTGTGCGAGGCACTTGCCGGGTAGCGCGCGAGGACTATCGCGGCCCCGCCAACCGCAACATTTGGATTTACGACACCGAAACCGGTGAATACGAGCAGTTAACGGACTTTGATGGCAATGATTTTATGCCTCAATGGTCAGGCAACAACGAGTTGTACTTTATTTCCTCTCGCGCCGGTAAATACAACGTATTCAAGCAAAAGCTCGGATCGAAGCGAGCAAAACAAATTACAAACGAACGTGAATTCGGTGTTGAGCATTTTAGTATTGATCGGCAAGCAAACCACTTAGTGTATCAAGCTGCCGACAGCGTGAAACTGATTGCGGACGGCGACAGTCGAACGATCGACCTATCCATTGCGACGGATTTCCGCTTTGATCCTGTCACCAAAAAGTCAACGACAAACGCACTGGACGAGTACAGCGTGTCGCCCAACGGCGAATTGATTTCTTATGTTGTACGTGGCGATCTGTTCGTTAAGCGCAACGACAAGGACGATAAACGCTCAGTCCGTCTAACAACCGGAGCGGCACGAGACCGCGACGTTACTTGGTTAGACGATAATACGTTGTTGTTCGTTTCTGATCGGGACGGCCAAAACGATATTTTTGCGTTAACGTCGGCGGATGCTGATGAGCCGAATCTGTTTAAGTCGCTCAAGCATTCGGTAACCGCTGTCACACGCACCGATGCACAAGAGCGCGAGCCCGTTGTCTCGCCGGACGGCAACAAGATTGCGTACCGCGAAGGCCGCGGCAAACTGATTGTTGCAGAAGTAACAGACGGCAATTCATTAACTAACCCAACGACCCTGTTAGACGGCTGGGCAACCCCTAGCGACGTCAGTTGGTCACCGGACAGTAACTGGTTAGCCTACGCGAAATCTGACCTGTCATTTAACAGTGAAGTTTTTATCCATGCCGCCGACAACTCGCTAAAACCGGTTAACGTGAGTATGCACCCGAAAGGTGATTACAACCCTGTTTGGTCACCGGATGGCAGCAAGCTTGGCTTCACCTCAATGCGCAACAATGGTGACTACGACATTTGGTTCGCCTGGTTAACCGAGAGCGACTGGCAACGTTCAAACGAAGAATGGAAACGTGACGAGTTTGCCGACAAGAGCGCAGACAGCAAAAAAGACGACGAAACGCCTGCAACTGCGGAACCGCAAGCCGAACCCATGCAGATTGATCTGGATGGCATCTATAAGCGTCTGGTTCAGGTGACACGCTTCGCCGGTAATGAATCGGGGCTAGCGTTTGATAAAGAAGGCGAGCATGTCTATTACACCATTGGTGGAGCCGGTCGTCAGAACTTTAAAATGGACCAGGACCTGTTCAAGATTAAGTGGAACGGCGAAGACAAAAAGCACATCATTAAAGACAACAAGCGTCCTCGCAGTCTGTCCTTGAGCACCGATGGTAAGCACTTGTTTGCGTTAACCGGCAAGGGCACACTGGTTAAAGTCGACACCAAAAAGGACAAGCCGGAAACCCTGGCTACCGTGTCTCAACAAAGCATTGAACATATGGCTGAGCGCGCTCAAATCTTTGATGAAGCCTGGCAAGCCCTGAATGCTGGATTCTATGATCCTGAATTTCATGGCAATGACTGGCAGCAGCTCAAAGAGAAATACCGTCCATTAGCGCTTAAAGCATCAACCAAAGAAGACTTTCAGTACATCTTTAATTTGATGCTGGGTCAGGTCAACGCCAGCCACATGGGTCTGTATCGCGGTGAAAACCAAAAAGAAACCCAAAAGACCCAAACCGGTTTATTGGGTATCGAAGTGGTACCGACCGCTGAAGGGCTGCAGGTTACCTCAGTACTGAACAAGAGCCCGGCCGCCCGTGATGAAAGTCGTCTACAGGTCAATGACATCATCACACACGTCAATCAACGGTCAGTCAAAGACACGAACTTTTACGAGTTACTGAATGACTACGCCAAACAGCGCGTGTTACTCAATATCAAACGTGCAACTGACGACGTGGAAGTGGTGTTATGGCCAACCACCAGTTTGAGTGACGAAAAGTACGACAACTGGGTCGAAACGCGTCGCGCGCTGACCGAAGAATATTCGGACGGACGCTTAGGCTATCTGCATATTCGGGGCATGAACTGGACCAGCTTTGAACGCTTTGAGCGCGAGCTGATGGCCGCCGGTTATGGTAAAGAGGGTATCGTAATTGACGTGCGCTACAACGGTGGTGGCTGGACAACCGACTACCTTATGGCCGTGTTAAACGTGAAACAGCATGCATACACGATTCCTCGTGGCGCGACCGACAACCTGGATAAAGATCAGAAGAAGTTCAGAAACGAGTACCCTTACTCTGAGCGTTTGCCGTTATCGGCATGGACTAAACCGTCCATAGCGATGAGTAATGAAAACAGCTACTCAAACGCTGAAATCTTCTCGCATGCCTATAAGTCATTAGGCATTGGTAAACTGGTTGGTCGCCCGACTTTTGGCGCGGTCATCAGTACCGGTGCTGAACGGCTGGTGGATGGCTCGATCATCAGAATGCCATTTAGAGGCTGGTGGGTTAAAGAGTCCGACGCCAACATGGACTTTACGCCAGCGCAGCCGGATATCGAGGTATTCAATCCACCGGCGTACAAAGCCAAAAAGGTGGATCCACAGTTAGAACGTGCGGTTGATGAGTTGCTGAAGTCGCTATAAGACGTTTTATTTGTGGTTGATTAAGAGGTGGGCTCTGCAAAGGGCTCACCTTTTTTTGTCGTAAAGCACCGCAGTCCTGAAGGGCTACAGCTTAAATCGGGCATAAAGGGGGTTATGATCAGACACGGTATGGGTGTCGATCGCTAAGGTTTCTTGCAACGCAAGACCGCGATAAAAGATGAAATCAAGGGGGTGCTGTCGGTAGGTTTTTATATGATGAGGATCAACCATAATCGCTTGCTTAAGGCCGACGCTGCGACAAAATTGCAGCAAGTGCAAGCGCCGTTGGCGGCTCCAAACGTTAAAATCACCAGCCACAATAAGCGGCCCTTTGTGTCCTAATATCTCTTCTTTGATGATCTCTATTTCCTGAGAAAATTGCTGTGTGCGGACGAAGTTGATCGCATGGACATTAACCACTAATAATGAACCGCCCTCGGCTAGCGCGTGATAAGACAGCATATAACTTTTATGTGTAGCAAACATGCCTTCGCGCTTTCTGCTGAGTCGGGCTTGGGCTTCGGTAAACGCATACTGGCTTGCCGTGAGCACCCCATAAATCGAACGACGTGTTTGCATATTTGGCGCTACAGCATAAGACCAACGCGGCAGCGGCCAGTTATTTTTCGCACTCAGCTTCACTTCCTGGAGTAACAAAAATAAACAGGGGAAGTCCGCTAGAACGCGCGCCAACGTGCGCTGAAAATCGGGTTTTTCGGTAAGTTTTTGCGTATTCCAGCAGAGCACACCAAACTCTTCCCCATGATGAATGGGGTGCTCGTGAATAAATTGTTGAGGAATCATGACTTTGGGTTTAAGCACATTTCCGCCTTTGAAAAACCTGCATTCCGATTATTTTTTGTACGACATAAATTGTATACGTTTCACCAATACGGGTCATTAGTAACAGCCTTCGCCTCCGGTAAAAAAAGTCCAGAGGCTTCAGATAACTGAACAAAAAGTTCACTATAAAAAACTAAAACAAGATAATTAATGCAAAAGTTCACTAAACCGAATTGAATAGCGTAAAAGTATGCTATATTAAACAAATTATCATTCAGGCATAAAAAAAGTTCACTAAAAACAACTAACACTGGTGAAACACATGAAAAGCCACATCACAGAGTTAAAGCAGCAAGTTCATGCGCTTCTGCGTGAGATCGAGCGAATAGAAGCAAAAGAGCTTGAAGAGAAAGAGAGCTTTCCGCTCGCAGAACTGAAAGAACGTGTGACTCAGTACGTGAAAGAAAACGATATTACCATCGACACCTTTTGCGATTTAGCGATGATCAGTAAGACAACACTCTACGCTGCATTTAATTCACCAAGCTCAACGAAGTGCTCAACCATTGAGTCAATTATCGCTGTGTTTGGCAACTATACATTGTATGTTGGCCGCACCGATGCACGTTAATCGTATCGCGACCGTATTCGTCAATGGTGTGAAGGCGGGCATACTCACCGAATATCGTGCGTCGCAGGATTTATCTGCTCGAGAGTCTTATACATTTGCGTATGAATCAGACTACCTAGCAGATGGTTCGCCAATTGGGCATCATCTTCCGCTCACAAAGGCCCGGTATGAGTTTGATGCGTTACCGCCTTTCTTTACCAATTTGCTCTCAGAAGGTTGGTTAAGAACCCACCAAGCACAGAAGGCCCGACTTGATAAAAGCGATGAGTTTGGTTTGTTGTGCGCCAATGGTGAAGAACTGATTGGTGCTGTTTCTGTCGCGCCCGGTGAAGTTGACGATTTACCAAGCCAGCGTTCGGTCCAAATACCAATTTCTAAACCAAGCACTTTAAAGGACAAAGGCGTCACCATTGTTGGCACGTCACGCTCATTCAATGAGTATGCTGTTGATCATGCCAATGGCCATTCCATATCAGGTGTGCAACGAAAGCTAATGATGAAGCTAGAAGGTCACCAGTTAGTGCCGACAGCTCGTGGCGGGCAATACATTGTTAAACCCACTCCCGAAGGCGTGCCACATTGCCCTGAAAACGAATTTTTTGTCATGAGCTTAGCCAAGACGATTGGACTCAAGACGGCTGAGTGTGGCCTTGTCCCCTTTGAAGACGGGGAACTCGCTTATGTAACGAAGCGTTTCGATATTCTCAACAAGGGTGAGCGTTACTTCGTTGAGGATGGCGCTTCGTTATGTTTGGTGCACCCAAAACATAAAGACAGCGAGGCGTTAAGTTATGAAACCGTTTTAAAAAGGCTAAGCGAGACCGCAGGAAACAGCAAAGCGGTGACGCTCAACCTCTTCTTACAAGTCGTTTTTTCATACCTTGTTGCCAACAACGATTTGCACTTGAAGAATTTTTCCTTAATGCGCAAGCCCTTCGGACAAGACTCGACGATGGATATGTTAGCCCCCATCTATGACGTCCTTAGCTTAGCGCCCTATCCCGTATTTGACCACGCTTGCTTCATGTCGATTGGCGTTCTCGCAACAGAAGAGGGAGACGACGGCTATTTCAGCGACGCTTACGAGCAGTTTGGCTTCTATACCCAAAGCGACTTCGTGCAGCTTGGTGTGAATATAGGCTTACCGCAAGCACTTGTGGAAAAACAACTAAAACAGCTCATCGGCAAACTATTAAAGGTGCTCAAAAGCGGCTTTCGAACGCCGCTACCGGACAAAATGTACGCAACGATAACCGACCGTATTCGTGAGCGCTGTCGAGCATTGGAGCTGACCTTGCGTTAGGCAGCGAGGGGAAACGGTCATTTTTGACCCTGATGACCAGTGTATGCCTGTTATTAGGAAAGTGATTCGATCACGTGTTTTACGTGAAAATGGCGCACCCGACAGGAGTCGAACCTGTGACCTCTGCCTCCGGAGGGCAGTAAGCGAATGAGTAGCTAAGCGTAGAATTGAGTAATAATAAGGTATACGGCTGAGTTGTCAACGGCTAAATTTATCGGCTTCAGCACCGATTTAAACCATTCAGTGTAAAAACTTGTCACATAGTTCCGATCTGTATATGCTTATTTTTGACACTTACCCTAGATCAGGATCGATGAAAAAGGACGAAACCATCACTTTGCGACTTTCCGAGATTTCGGGCTACCATCCGAGCGTTTCCGAGCTTGTCGCACAACTCGCGGACAGAAATTTCACTACCTCCATTTCGCAGATAAGTCAGACCGCTGCTGAACAGTTTTTACGTATCCATCCAATTTGTGTCTCTCAATACCGAGGCAAATTTTTTGTGATAGCGGGTTTTAGATCGTTCCAGATTGCTGAGTTGATGCTACAGCAGAATACTCTAGTCAGATGTCTAGCCGTCACCGCGAAACAAAACATCGTCGATATCGCCAAAACCGACATTCTATTTTCGCCGCTGGTGTTTTCGTTATCCACCAAAGTGACTCAACAAACGAAAAAGCTTATCAACATCGTCGGCGCCGATTTCACTAACGAACATCATTCTGATTTAGCATCTGAGCGTTCACTTGCTCGTGCTCATGGTCGTAGCCCATGATTTACGAAAGTACGGACGATATAGCGTTACTTGCATCAATAGCTAATCTTTATGAATCTGAGCTGTTGAGGTATTTGAAATTTATTAAGGCTCCAGCATCCTTTAAAAACGGGCAGGCTGCAGTGACGGGTTTTCGACGAATGTTGAGTGCTCCTTTGGTTGCTGATTTGAAGGCACCGAATCTTGATGAACTGTTGGTTACCAATTCCCGCCTAGAGTATGCGCTCGCCACATCACCAGATTTAAGCAAGTTCACTATCTCAACCAACGCATCGGCTAAAAAACTTGCACACGGAATGCTAAGTGAATTTCCTGAGTACACGATGCTGTTTTTCCATTCTCATAACCATCAAGACCTGATTGAACAGATGAAGCAATTAATCTGGGCGGAAAGTTTGCAAGCCACGGATAACGATATCTCTGATTACTGTCGTTTCGTTCGGGTTTTATCTGAAAGTCACCTCCCCCAGTTCATCGCCGACAGGTTTCCTCATCAGGAGCCAAGTGCAATAACCATCTATCAGCTCTTACATGATTTTATTGAAAGTGAAAAGTCCAACCATCGCGATAATGTTTACTACCAAGCAAACATGCTTACAAATGCAAGATCCGCACTTCGATACCTTAAAGTACTAAATGGGCGCAAAGTATTGCGGCGCAATCGCAAAGGTGAGGCCAGAGTAGTTGAGAGTCGTCGCTCGTTAGGTGTGCGAGGGTTTTCAAACTTGGGCAGCCAGGCATTTGTCAAATACCTAACCGTTCCAGATGAGGACGAGCTATTTGAAAAAGGGTTTGTGAGAGGCTTTGAAGACTTTGAGTTGGAGCAAGATGAGCTTGATGAAATCGAGACCCAGGGAGTAGAGCCGGCCGAGTTGGAGAAACGTTGTCAGCTTGCATGGTTTTTGGATATATCCTCACCACTATATGCACAACAGTTCCGAGCGAAAGTAAGGCGACAAGGGCAAATCGCGAGGATAGAAAGGCATAACCAATATTTACCCTCGAATATCCACCTCATGAACGAAGTTGAGGGGCATGCGCTGTTAGAGCGGCTTGAGAACTATCACGTAGAAAGCAAAGAGCAAGCTGCTATCATTTTGACTCTCTACATAATGTTGTTTACTAGCTCATCATTTGAGCGCGCAAAGTCCTTCATTTTATTTTTTGATGAAGACGGTGTTTCAAGAATGGATGACGGGGTCGGGTATGACCTGCTATCAAATATGTGGGTGATGCCACGCCTTCGGTTACCGTTTATGACTACCGAAGTAAATTTGCCCGGCGCTTTAAGTCCGAGGGAGAGCATAGAACTCCCCGTCCACACGTCACGTATAAAAGAGCTGGTAGATCGGTTTTTCAAACCGAAACAAAAAATTACGAAGCCTTTGTCCAGAATGCGCTACAAAGCCTCGCAGATAACCGAATTTCTGAAAACGGTTGATGAGCGTTTAACGCCAGCTAAAGTTTCTAACTACCTCATCTTAAACCTAGCGACAACGACCAGCATATCGGTCGCTGGTTACTTGTTTAATCGAGCAATGCCGGGCTCACTCGCGCGTTACTATTACTCGTCCCATACCGAATATGAATATCAGAAAATATACAACGCCCTTGTATTAAACACGCTACCCAAATGCGATTTCAATTGGAGCGCATACAATAAGCCGGTTAACCCCTTCTCTAATCCAGACTATGGATTCGGCGCGCGATATGTGCCATCCACTGAAAGCATTCGTGAGGTATTCGCGTTGATGAGCACCGATTTGTATGAGAACTGGCGCAAAACGCAGACCTACTCGTTCATTCTTTTCCACAACTGGTACACGGCCTATTGTATTTTTGCGCAATCGTTGCTAACCGGCATTAGGGCAGTGGTGGATCCGTTTATTGGCACTCAGCAGGTTATCGGCGCGACTGGGCTTGCCGTTTTCAGAGATAAGGACACAAAAGATCAGTTTCACACCCGAATACTACCGTTACATCCTTTAGCGCTGAAGATTGCTGAAGAATATGAACGGCACCGCCAGATTATTCTAGAAAAAATGTTACTACTTAATCCCCTCTTTTGCCGCAGTGACATTTTAGCATCTAATACGACTTTTTTTATTGAACCCGAGACTAAGCAGCCGATTGAGGCCCGCCCTCGCGAAATCAAATGGCACCTAAGGGCGTTTAGCAGTTTGCCAATTAACTCAAATCGAAAATTTCTGCGCTCTTATCTGGAAAGACAAGGTTTAACACCTGAAACCATCGATGCAACATTGGGACATGCCTCTTTGGGTGAGCCCATTGGTGACAGCATGTCTACGTTTAGTTTCATTGATTTAAAAACAGAGCTTTTCGATGCACTAGATAACTTGATTGACGAGGTTGGCTTAACGCTGTTGAAAGGACTCAGCGCATGACCTTACAAGAGCTATCAGAGGAGTTGAGAGAGGTACTTACCGATGTTTTCAGCATCGATGAGTCAACACAAAGTATCCCAATATTTGACCGAGAAAGCGTTGAGAGGATTTTCTGGAAGCTGACGGACTTTGGTGAGGAATCAGCGAAAAGCCTTGCTGAAGAGCTGTCTGTCTTTGTATCAAGCCTTAACCGTCAAGAGGATCAAGTCCTGGTAGCCGATGAAATACAACGGCCTGCTCCTAGGGTGACGGAGAGTGACATAGCACTCATTGCACGGCTCGATAGTACCGAGCGAGTTTTCCATAGCCTACTTGAGCAGGACGAGCGAAGCGCCAAGGTCGACATGGGATTAATTCTGTTCAGTGCTGCGCGTTACGGCGGTCTTCTCAACGGACACAACCTTGTACAACTCTTTCATAAGCTACGACGAGGTGAACCACCAAAAGTTATCGGGAAAACAGCGTGGTACGCGTTTGAGCATGATATCGCCGGTAAGGTCCTCTGGCTTCCGGAGCCACTAACACTGGGTCTAATCACGCAATGGTGCCGCCAGCAAAAAGCGACATCAATGAAGGAGCAAGCTGCGAAACGATATGGGTGGAGTCATTATTTAAACCAAATAACTCGGGCAAGCGGTGAGAAAAAAGCAACCTGGAAACCCACGTTATTTCTGAAGGCTTGCAGTATTCGTACAGCTATGGATATCGCACCAACTCTAGTTGATGTCGCAAACGGGAAAAACCAAGCCGAGACGTTTCATTATCACACATGGTTGAGGCTGTTGACTGAAAAGTCCCCACTGCTATCAAAAGATTACACGCTGTCGACTAACACTCACGACGCCACTAGAGTAAATCAATTAGGGAACCTACGTTCATCATTCGATAAAGAGGTTTTCAGGCGAGTCCGGCTGGTAAGTGAGCGGGTAAAGGGAAAACCTATTCAGCAGTGTATTGATGCAATAAACGAGGAGTATATAGTCTTTTCCTCGAGACTACCTCCAAACCTAAACCTGCTTTTTGAATGGATGCTCTTCAGGATCGAAAACCCAGGCTCATGGTCCGGGCCACTCAAGGTATCGTCTGCCCTAAATCGTCTGGAAGTGATGCATAGAGCGTTTCGTACTCAAGATAAGGTCGACAACATATTGCTGCTTGACGCTCAGGAAATCGCTGAACTTTACGAGGCCATCATTGAGTCTTATCAGAGTAAGCGACAACTAACAGTTGCCAGAGCATTACGTGACTTTCATGATTTCCTTATTCGTGATTACGGGGTCGAGCCCAATTACATACCTGATAGGTACATACTGAAGAAAAGTAAAAAACAGAGAGCACTATCAGTTGATGCGGAAGTCCTGATGCCATGGGAGTACATGCAATTAAAAAAATATTTGATGCGGATTGCTTCAACTTCAGAACATCAAAGCATCGCAAAGTTAGTGCTTGCGGCTCTAATACTGAGTTATCGGACAGGCTTGAGGCGGTCGGAAGTTCATTATCTTCGAATCAAGGACTTCTCCATACGGGATGAAAATCCCAAAGCCTCAGAAGTCATTGTCAAAGAGCATCTCTTACGAACTCTAAAATCTCAGGCTGCATATCGGCGAATAAAAATTGGGGTTTTACTCACCTCACCGGAGAGACAGTTTCTACTCGATTTAGTTAATGAGCGAAAATCACATGACGGAAGTGAGGCATTTGTATTCCGAACTTTAGATTGCGAACGACCTTACATTTCGGCAAAGCAACTGTTTGAGCCACTTGTTCAGTTGTTAAAACAAGTAACGGGCAATCCTGCCTTTCGTTTTCATCATTTGCGTCACAGCGTTGCTACATGGAACTTTTGGCGATGGATGGCGCCGAGAAGTGGTAATCACTCTGCTATACCAAGACTTGCTGACATGGTCAGCTTTAAGCAAGTTGCAGCAGAGCGTCGGGCAATTTTAGGTGTTCGAGAAGGACTAGAGCCGAGCCGAAAAACACTCCATGCGTTATCAATGATGATTGGCCATGCACATCCAACAACTACATTACGCCATTATATTCACAGCACTAATATTACGCTGCACGATCAACTATGTACCGCGCAGCCAGATTTGAAGAAGAAAGTTTTGGCTGAATTAGCAGGCCTGACCCCGCGAGGACTTCTAAAGGCCACACAGAAGAAGCATGCAAGCGAAGGCGGGCCAGCACTTAATGAGTGGAAACCTTCGACTGTTCGCGACAAATGCTTAGAGACTCTTCGTACTCTCCAGGGTGAACCGGATGCAACCAAAGGCTGGCGTAAGCGTACATCACTGAGTCTCACCTGGCACAATCGTGAGCCAAGTGGAGAGCGCTCGGAGCTATTGGATTATTATCTGGCAGCAAAAGACTACTTTGCAGGCTATGACAGTATCGAATGGCTAGAAAACCAATATGCCGTATTTGGTAAAACATTGAATCACGTGATCGATCAAGCAGATTTACTTTTCGAGTCACAAATGGAGGTTCGCAAGGGCAATAGTACTGTTCAACGGCCGCGACACTGGGAGCGGATTGCTGTCGACCGGCTGGATTATTCGACAGGCGAAATCTATAAAGAGCATCAGTACGTCAAGCAGCTTCCGCGTCTACCTAGGCAAATACGTGAGCGCATCACGGTCGAGAAAATGCTAATTGCCGCGCAGAGTTTAAATAAAACTCAAAAAGTTAAGCTGACAAAAGCACTGGAACACTTCGTCAATAACTCTAATCGACGCGATAGCGGTATCGCTTTTAAAACGAGACGCTCTTTGGATGCATTCGTTTCTGCCATCCGCCTGCTCAACCTTACGACTGCAGATCGAGATGGTCAGCCCGTTGAGCGGATGAGGATTACGATCAGTTCGCCGGGCCTAGCTCCCTCAGTTACTAGACAGAACGCTTTAACAGACTATTGGAATAAGAGAATTGGCTTTAAACGCTATCAGTTACAATTTAGAGAACGCAGCCTTGGGAGTAACTATAAACATGGACTTGCACACCTGGATCTCATGGCTGTAGAAGCAAAAACCTCGAACTCGAGACCGAGCAAGCGACGAGTTGCTGATGCTGGGTTTCGGGCTGGCCTTTATATTTTGTACGTCACGCAGGTGGTTTGGTTAGGACACGTTTAAATATAGATTAGGTACCCTAGTTAACATAGACATGTTAACCGAGTTACCCATCCCTAGTCGTCAGCGTGAGCATAATTGTGCTGCAAAGATGCGCCGAACGACCTGACACCGTGGGTATATTTGACCAAGCACGAACTTGTCGAAACCTGAGTTTTAGGCGTTACTTATTGGAGGCGGCACAGAACGGCAAGCCTAGAAATTCGACAATGCGTTTTGCCCCATCTAAACTTGCATTGTTACTCTGAAACCAATAGCATATCCATTAAGCACGCGCCGCGACAGTGCTTGTTATATTGATTAAGCATTCCATTACATAGATTATCTTTGTTGAACTCGCAAACCAGCGGCTTGAGTTCACTAGGAGGATAACTCTATGCCAAAGACGCTATTTAGCCGCAGTAACACAAAGAACTTTTCTATTGATGCCGCTCTAGTTTGCAGCTTATACAATGAAATGAGCTCGAGAATACTTACTAAAGAAGCGCTTTTAAACGCTTTAGCCAGAACTTTCGGCTATAAAAATTATTCTCAAATGGTCGCAGTCAACAAAAACGAACGATTCTATTACGAGTTTCACCTTTTATGTGCATCGCACGTTCGTGCAGTCGCGCAGGAACTTGTGGCACACATCGATTTGGACGTTGAACTTCTGATTTCCGCCGTTACGTTGGCTGAACTCGGTGTCTGGTCTTTAGAGGAGCTAGTTGACCCAAAACCTGTAAGTGAGGTTTTGAATCGAACCGGTAAATTCGGAGGCGTATTTGTTTGAGTCATGCTGCCTCATCTTCTGCTAGTTGTCGATAATAGTTATCTTCATACTCAGCAGGTGGAATATCCCCGATGGGACGCAACAGGCGC
>Ga0207828_100353_pt1 | contig 18534 bp, 17 predicted proteins | sample TtaePargueraPR_11_FD_187276 | JGI IMG/M metagenome (GOLD analysis project Ga0207828, IMG submission 187276) | Aerobic enrichment media microbial communities from Bioluminiscent Bay, La Parguera, Puerto Rico - Tt and P2 (3) (SPAdes) | ecosystem: Environmental > Aquatic > Marine > Unclassified ...
CATAGGGGATGTGGATCGCAGTGCCACCGCACGCAAGGACCGGCAGAATATCGGATTTCATCGAATTGCCGATCATCACGGCCTGTTCGGGTTCGACCCCATAGCGGCCGAAAATGTTGCGATAGGTCAGCGGATCCTTTTCCGAGACGATTTCAATCCCGTCAAACAGGTCTTCAAAGCCGGAACGGTCAATCTTGAGCTGCTGGGCGATCAGATCGCCCTTGGTGACCAGAACCACCTTGTAGTCCGGGTGCTTGGCATAATGTTTCAGCACGCTTTCCGCCCCGTCGATAATACGGGTTGGCGCACGCAGCATCGATTTGCCGATTTCGGCCAGTTTGTGGATGTCTTCGGCGCTGATTTTACGATCAGACAGCTCGATCGCGGTTTCAATCATCGACAGGGTAAAGCCCGTCACGCCATAGCCATAGATAGAAAGATTGGCCAACTCGGCCTGATAGAGACGATCATCAACCTGTTCGGGATCCACATAATGTCCCAGCATTTCGCGCAACTGCACATGGGCTTCGCGGAAAAGCGGCTCATTGTGCCACAGGGTATCGTCGCCATCAAAAGCAATCAGCTTATACATATACACGCCTCGTTTCTTGTTATTGGATGGCCGCAAATAACGGGATTACAGCCTCGATTAATGACCATATGGCAGTGCAAACGCGCCGTAAAGCCCCGTTATGTGTATTTAATATGCGTGAAACGGATCCGAAAGCCCTTGAAAACACAACTATTTGAACAGGTTAAAGAAAAAGCACTGACCGTTTCCGGTCAGTGCTTTGATCAAACGTCACCCCAGAGGGATCGGGTGGCTTATTCGTCTTTTTCGAACTCGATGATGATGGCATCGACCGACAGGTTGGCGCCCTGTTCGGCGTGAATCTTTTTGACCACGCCTTTGCTTTCGCATTTGAGGACGTTTTCCATTTTCATGGCCTCAAGGATGCAAAGTTCCTCGCCCGGCTGGACGGTCTGGCCTTCTTCGACCGAGACTTTCACAAGCAGGCCCGGCATTGGGGAGAGCAGGAAGTTGGACATGTCTGGCGGGGCTTTGAACGGCATCAGCTTTTGCAGTTCGGCCACGCGTGGCAGCATCACCTTGAAGTGGCGCTGAATGCCATTGGCCGAAAGCTTGTAGCCCACCCCTTCGATATCGATCTGCACGCAAACCGGCGCACCGTCGATTTCACCGACAAACATCGGATCGCCGATCTTCCAGTCCGACACCACGCCATAGCTGCGATCGCCGATAGCGACGATGTAATCGCCGTTAACACCATCAAACTCGATATCAAACGCGGTATGCTCATCACCACAGATCGCCACCCAGCTTTCGGCGATTTCAAGCGGATGGTCGCTGACCTGGCCTGTGATGCCGGCATTGCGTTCGGCAACGCGCTGATTGATATAGGCCGCGACCACGATCAGGGTTGCGGGATCATCGTTGGGCAGATCATCGGCCGAGAAACCGTTGGGATATTCCTCAGTTATGAAGTTGGTGGTGATGCTGCCATCCTGGAAGCGTTTGTTGGCCATGACAGCGGCCAGGAACGGGATGTTGTGCGAAATGCCACGGATGTAATAGGCATCAAGGGCACGGCGCATTTCCCCGATCGCCTGATCGCGATTTTCACCATAGGTGATCAGTTTGGCGACCATCGGGTCATAGAACATCGAAATCTCGCCGCCTTCATAGACACCGGTATCAACACGCACGGCATCCGATTCCGCAGGCGGCTGATAGCGCACCAGACGCCCGGTCGAGGGCAGGAATTCGCGGAAGGGATCCTCGGCATAGACGCGGGTTTCCATGGCCCAGCCGGTGAGTTTGACGTCATCCTGTTTGAGGGTCAGCTTTTCACCATCGGCGATCTTGATCATCCATTCGACAAGGTCCTGACCGGTGACAAGTTCGGTCACCGGATGTTCGACCTGAAGCCGGGTGTTCATTTCAAGGAAGTAGAAGTTCTTGTCCTTATCAACGATGAATTCCACGGTGCCTGCCGAGCAGTAATCCACCGCACGCGCCAGTGCCACAGCCTGTTCGCCCATGGCCTTGCGGGTGGCGGGATCGATAAAGGGTGACGGGGCTTCTTCGACGACCTTTTGATGGCGACGCTGAATGGAGCATTCGCGTTCCCCCAGATAGATCGCGTTGCCGTGCTTGTCAGCCAGCACCTGAATTTCGATGTGGCGCGGTTCTTCGACGAATTTTTCGACAAAAACACGATCATCGCCAAAGGAGCTTGCGGCCTCGGACGTTGCACGTTCGAAGCCTTCGCGGCATTCGGCATCGTTGCGCGCAATGCGCATGCCCTTGCCGCCACCGCCCGCGGAGGCCTTGAGCATCACCGGATAGCCGATCTCGTTGGCGATCTTGATGGCTTCGTCAGTATCCTTGATCACGCCCATATAGCCCGGCACGGTTGAAACACCGGCGTCAGCGGCGATCTTCTTGGAGGTAATCTTGTCGCCCATGGCAGCAATCGCACCGTTCGGCGGGCCGATGAAGGCAATGTTGGCGGCATCAAGCGCCTTGGCGAAGGCCTGATTTTCCGAGAGGAAGCCATAGCCGGGATGAACGGCCTCGGCCCCGGTGGATTTGCAGGCCTCGATGATGTTTTCAATGATCAGATAGGACTGGTTGCTTGGCGCCGGGCCAATGCGCACCGCCTCGTCGGCCATCTGGACATGCAGGGCGTTTTTATCGGCATCGGAATAGACCGCGACGGTCTTGATGCCCATTTTGCGGGCTGATTTGATCACACGGCAGGCGATTTCACCGCGGTTGGCAATCAGGATCTTGCTAAACATTTTTTATCTCTCCCAATTTGTCTTACAGCGGTATGTTGCCGTGTTTCTTTTCAGGGTTCTTGATGTCCTTGTTGCGCAGCATGCCCAGCGCCTTACAGACGCGGCGGCGTGTGCCGTGCGGCATGATGACATCATCAATGAACCCCTTGCGGCCCGCGACAAACGGGTTGGCGAATTTTTCGCGGTATTCTTCGGTGCGGGCTTCGATCTTTGCCGGATTATCCATATCCGCGCGGAAGATGATTTCCACCGCCCCTTTTGGCCCCATCACCGCAATTTCGGCGGTTGGCCAGGCATAGTTGACGTCGCCACGCAGATGTTTGGATGACATCACGTCATAAGCACCGCCATAGGCCTTGCGGGTAATGACAGTAACCTTGGGCACGGTGGCCTCGGCATAGGCGTAAAGCAGCTTGGCGCCGTGTTTGATGATGCCGCCATATTCCTGTGCGGTGCCCGGCATGAAGCCCGGAACGTCAACAAAGGTGACAATCGGAATGTTGTAGGCATCGCAGAAACGCACAAAGCGTGCGGCCTTTTTGGAGCTGTCGATATCAAGGCACCCGGCCAAAACCATCGGCTGGTTGGCGACGACACCAACCGTGCGACCATCCATACGCGCCATGCCGATAATGATGTTTTTGGCGTAGTCGGCCTGAATTTCAAAGAAGTCGCCCTCGTCGACGATCTTGGTGATCAGTTCCTTCATGTCATAGGGCATGTTGGGATTTTCTGGCACCAGGGTATCAAGCGAGAAGTCATCGCGGTTGATCGGATCCTCGCAAAGACGTGCGGGCGGATCTTCCTTGTTACACAGTGGCAGGAAGTCCATGAAACGGCGGGTCTGAAGCAGCAAATCGACATCATTGTCAAAGGCCAGATCAGCAACACCCGACACACTGGTGTGGGTCGATGCCCCGCCCAGCTGTTCGTGGGTGACTTCTTCGTGGGTGACAGTTTTGACCACGTCCGGACCGGTCACGAACATGTAGGAGCTGTCCTTGACCATGAAGATGAAGTCGGTCATGGCTGGGCTATAGACAGCACCACCGGCACAGGGGCCCATGATCAGCGAGATTTGCGGAATGACGCCGGATGCCTCGACATTGCGCTGGAAGACGTCGGCATAACCCGCCAGGCTTTCGACACCTTCCTGAATACGTGCGCCGCCCGAATCATTCAGGCCAATCACCGGTGCGCCGACTTTCATCGCCTGATCCATGATCTTGGCGATCTTGCGCGCATGCGCACCTGAAAGTGCGCCGCCGAACACGGTGAAATCCTGTGAGAAAACAAACACCAGACGGCCGTTGATCGTGCCATGGCCGGTCACGACACCGTCGCCGGGAATGCGGTTTTCGCTCATGCCGAAATCGACGCAATCATGTTCGACGAACATGTCCCATTCTTCGAAGGAGCCTTCGTCAAGCAGTACATCAAGGCGTTCACGCGCGGTGAGCTTGCCCTTGGCATGCTGATTATCAATGCGGCGCTGGCCGCCGCCCATGGCAGCTTCGGCGCGCTTGGCTTCGAGTTTGGCGACAATATCCTGCATGTTGCGTTTTCCTTGCTGTGATCGGCCTTCTGGCACTTTTCGGCCCGGTATGCGCGTCTGGAGAATGAAATAGCATTATTCGGTACTGGAATGCCAATTATTTTTGTTGTTCTGACAGAGCTCCAGAATAGTCCCTAAACGCCTGATTTCCCTAACGTCATTTCGATATATCCGCGTGGGCTGAACTAAAGTCTAGAGCAGCATATCCGCCCGCCCCCGCCGCTGGATCATTTTGATGCGCAAGACGTTGGCATTATGGTGCACACTGCAATCGTCCCTGATCCGGGGCACCCAGAACACGTACACCAAGCATACCTTTATCGCCCTCGTCACCACAATCGATTGAGCCCATGTTTAAATTCAGCCCGCGCAATCCGGAAAAAACCGGCGACGACCGCCCTGCCAGCTCCCTATGGGGGTATGTCTGGCGGATGAGTGGCTGGCATCAAGTTGTAGTGTGCAGCCTTGCGGTGCTGGTGGCCGCCCTTGGCATTGCCCCGATCGAGCTGCAACGCCGGATTGTCGATAACGCCATCACGCCACAGGACTTTGATCTTTTGATCACGCTGGCCGCGCTTTATCTCGGCCTGATTATCGTCCATGGCGGGATCAAGTTCGTGCTTCGGATTTATGAAGGGTGGCTAAGTGAAAGTGCGATCCAGTATAACCGCAAGCACTTAACGCGCCTGCACGCCCATAACGAGGCCGGCAGCCAGGATGAAAGCAACGGGCGTGCGGTTTCGATCATCGGGTCCGAGATCGAAAAGCTTGGCGGGTTTGTCGGCGATGGCCTGTCACAGCCGGTGGTCAATAGCGGCATGCTGATCTTCGGGCTTGGTTACATGATCAGTGTCGAACCGATGATTGGCCTGATCGGGGTGATCGCCCTGATCCCGCAGGTCGCACTCGTTCCGGTCATTCAAAAGCGCATCAATGCGCTTATTGAGGCACGGGTTGAGAAGATGCGCGATGTCAGTGACGAACTTTCGGAAATGTCGACCGACAAGGATGATGACGAACAGCTTCGCCCGATCAATAAGGGCATCACCGCATTGTTTGACAACCGCATGCAGCTTTTCGTTTTGAAGTTCGGCATGAAGTCGCTGATCAATCTTTTGAATGCGCTGGCGCCGATTTGCGTGCTGTTTGTTGGCGGTTACCTTGTGATCCAGGGCCAGACATCGGTTGGTATCATTGTGGCCTTTATTTCAGGCTTTGACCGGATGTCATCGCCGATGCGTGAATTGCTGTCCTATTACCGGGTGGCCGCACAGGCAGCGGTGCAGCACAAAATGATCGCCAAGTGGATGCAGTAGGTCTGCGAACGACCGCCAATCTTAACTATCAGTCATGGCTTTGCGGGTTCAGGGCGTATCGGCCGCACAATTCCCGATCAAGGGCACCGCATTCGTTGCAGCCGCCTTCGACATAGAAGCAAAAACGGTTACGCCCGCAATTCTTGGCGCGATAAAGCGCCTTGTCGGCATCGCGATAGATTGAGTCCGGCGTTCCGTTATGATCGGCACAGGTCGAGATGCCAATGCTGATGCCGACATGAACTTCGTTGCCATCAATGATCAGGGGACGTGACACTTCTTCGATAATCCGTTGGGCCGGAATGGCGGCATCGCGGACATCATCCATCAATGGCAGGACCACGGCGAATTCATCGCCGCCAAGACGGGCGACGACATCGGCCTCGCGGCAATTGCGTTTGATGATTTCGGCAACTTCGACCAGAAGCTTGTCCCCGACCGGATGACCAAAGGTGTCATTGACTTGTTTGAAGCGATCAAGATCAAGCAGCAGCAAAACGATGCTTTTTTCAAAGCGCCGGTTGATCTGAATGATTTGCGACAGCATCGAATTGAACTGATAACGATTGGAAAGACCGGTCAGTTGATCGGTCTGGGCAAGCCTGCGAATTTCGGCTTCAACCGCCTTGGTCGGCGTGATATCGGCATGAGTACCCGACATGCGCAGCGGATTGCCATCCGCATCCCATTCCACGACCTTGCCGCGATCAAGAACCCATACCCAACTGCCATCCTTGTGACGCATCCGGCATTCGCACTGATAGTGATCGGTTTCACCCCGGAAGGTGCTTTGCAAGGCGGCCTGGGACTTTTTGAGGTCTTCGGGATGGCAATATGCCAACCATGTGTCGATGCTTACAGGAGCAAGTTCGTCGAGCGTATAGCCGATGATTTCGGCCCAGCGTTCGTTAAAGCGGGTTTCGCCGGTCTGAACGTTCCATTCCCATGTGCCCGCACTGGTGCCCCAGATGATTTCATCAAGACGCTGGCGTTCCTCGGCCAGTTTGCGGTTGGCATCCTTGAGCATGCGTTCGTAATGTTCGCGCTCGGTAATATCGACATTGGTGGTGTGAATGTATTTGCGTTCATGCAGCTCTATCAGGCCGGCATGCACCTGCATCTTGCGGATTTCGCCATTCCCCAGGCGATGCTGAACAACAAAAGACACCGCGCCATGTTCGAGAACCGCACTGACATGCCTGTGCATGGATGGTGCACCATCGACATCAAGTTCCGGGATCGTCCGACCAACAAGACCGCCATCCGCAAAACCATAAAGTTCTTCTGCCGCACGACTGGCATCAACAATCCGGCCATCTTCCGGATCGACCAGAATGTTGATCGCCGTTGTGTTGCTAAACATCTGGCGATACAGCAATTCACGTTCGCGGAAGGCGACCTCGGCCTGTTTGACATCGTTAATGTCGGCGAATGAAACGATGACGCCGTCAAAGGTGCCGGTCTGTTCATTATGCAGGGGTTCTGCATTTACCCGGATCCAGGCAAATTCGCCATTCGGGCGATTGACCCCCAGCACAACACCATATTCGCGTTCACCGGTTGCAAGGACCCTTTTGCCGGGAAGCTCATCGCGGGTCAGCGGCACACCATCTTCGCGCACAAAGGTGCACGGTCTTTCGGGCATGGTCTTTCGGCAAAGTTCGTCGCCCGTGAGACCAAGAATCTCAAGCGCAGTATTATTGAATTCGACCACCGTACCGGCGGCGTCATGCACAACCACCCCCTCGGCCAGGGAGTTAAGAAGGCGCTTGTACAGATTGCCACCCTTTTGCAGCGCGTGACTGGTGCTATCCGACGAGGAAAGGATTTGCGCCGGGTCAAGGCGGGTCAAGCATCCCGACGTCACAACTTCGCCATTGGCCAACTCGTGGATCGTCGCGCAATCTTCGACCGTGATCCAATTGCCATCCTTATGGCGCAAGCGGAAGGTTAGCCGCCGATTGGTATTATTTGTGGCCTGTTGATTGCGGTGCTGCGCGAACATCGCGACATCATCGGGATGAAGCAAAGACGACCAACCCTGCGTGCGATCAAAGTCGCTGTCGACCGGGTCGTAGCCAAGCAGTTCGAAAACGCCTGCGCCGAAATAGTTCCGTGACGGGGTGTTGCGGAAAAACTCATAGAGAACCGGCGCCGCACCAGCAGCGCAAGCGTCCGTTCCTGTCTGTTTGGTCAAGTTTACCGACAAATTCATCCCGTCGCCGTAATGGCGTCTCCTTCAGGAAACCAAAACACCCAATACCAATGTATAGTACCCTGTTTATACCTATTGAAAATTGATGCAAAGCAGATTCTGCGGCGAAGATGCAAAATCGTTTTCCCCGATTGAGCTAACTTATTGAACTGAAGCCCCGGATCGACAATCCCTTCAAAAGTAGAACACTAATAAACAGGATCTCACATGCACAGGAAACGGGCACAAAAAAAGGAGCAGTTACCTGCTCCTTTGTATGGGTATCCTTGTTTGCGCGGCCAGATGCGGGTTAGCCCAGCAACTCCAGATAACGTCCGGCGGCCAAGAACTCGGCCCGGTGACGGTCGAGACGAGCAATAGCCTCGGCATCGTCACCCCACTTTTCCATGGCATAACCTTCGTCAAGGATCGAGGCCTCAAACGCGGTTGTGGTGTCAAGCTTGCGGTTCATCACCGCAAGACCAATGATCACCGAGCCCGAAATCGTCGTCAGGCTGTGCAGGGCCGTCAGGTAATAGTCATCGAACCCTTCGACATGATCCTGCAAACGCAGCAATGCGTGGTCATGCTGTGTGATCGGCATCACACCTTCGGTGACTGTCAGCTCGACGCCCAGATGGTCTTTTGACCAATCAAGCAGCGGCTGCCATGTCTTGGCCTGACGTTCGATCAGGTCTTCGGGGAAGGATGCGCGGTAGCACAGCAAATCAGATCGGCCATAGCCGGTCAGTTCAGCAATCACCGCATCGCGGTGCGGGCGCACCCGGTCAATCGCGGTCGCCGCAAGCTGCATGATTGGCATGGTGGACGGCTGGACTTTCTCGCCCTGCGCATCCCATTCCGCAGCAATTTCGCGTGCCAGCACCTCGTTGGGCAGGACAAAATCGGCCTTGGCCGGGGTTTTCACCGCACGGCCATCAAGAAGCACGCGCCAGCCTGCGCCGGTTTCATCGGCGCCAGCATCGGCCTTTTTATAGAAACGTTTGATTGATTGTGTAAGCATGACCGCCATATGCCCAAAAGCAGCGGATTGCGCAAGTGATTTGCCACATAATTTGCCAGATAAAGAGCGCCAATTGAGCGATTATCAAGAATTTTTGTATAATTTTTGATCAAATTGCCCCATTGACCAAATAATAAACACCCTTACTCTGCTGGGCGAAGGTTACAAAACCGCAACAAAGCGGGCGCACAGGCGACATGGCATGACCATTGCTAAGTGCGCATTGGATTTATCAGGTGGCTGGATTGTTTCATCGATCCGCATTCAGGAGGCTTCTTTAGACATGACCACGTTTACGAACCGACTTTTGGGGGCTGCTATCGGGGCGGCTGTTGCCCTTGGCGCGCAGGCGGCCCTTGCAGATATGGCGATCAAATTCTCGCTCGACTGGAAATACGAAGGTCCGGCGGCACCGTATCTTCTGGCCAAGAAGAACGGCTATTTCGAAGAAGAAGGCCTTGATGTCACGATTGACTCGGGCAACGGTTCGGTCGGTGCGATCACCCGCGTTGCCAGCGGTGCCTATGACGTATCCCTTGCCGATATCAACTCGCTGGTTGAATTCAACGCATCAAACCCGGATCGCGCCATGAAGTCGATCTTCATGGTTTATGACCGCCCGCCTTTCGCGCTGTTTATGAAAAAAGATTCCGGCATCACCAAACCGGAAGATCTGGTTGGCAAGACCCTTGGCGCGCCGGTTTTTGATGCATCGCGCAAACTGTATCCGGCATTTGCATCGGCAACCGGTCTCGACCTGGATGCTGTGACCTGGGAAAGCATGGACCCGCCGCTGCGTGAGCCGATGCTGGTGCGTGGTGATGTGGATGCGATTTCCGGTCACTATTTCACCTCGATCCTGAACCTGCAGGCGCAGGGCCTTGCCAAGGAAGACCTGACCGTCTTCATGTATAAAGACTACGGCATGGACTTCTATGGCAACGGCATCCTGGCATCGCCGGACATGATGGAAAACCACCCGGAAGAGCTTAAAGGCTTCTTGCGCGGTGTGGTCAAAGGCTGGGCCGCTGCGATTGCCGATCCGGCAGCTGCCATCGAAGCGCTTAAAGAAGCGGATCCGCTGATCAACCCGGACCTTGAACAGCAGCGTCTGCAGATGGCGATTGATGAAAACGTCGTCACCCCGGCAACCCTTGAAGAAGGCATGGGCCTTGTCAAAGCCGACCGTATGGCGAAGGCCATCGATCAGGTTGCCCTGGCATTCGGTTTCGAGAACAAGCCGTCTGTTGATGACATTTATACCGATGAATTCATGCCGTCTGCCGAAGACCGCATGCTGAAGTAATCATCTTATAAGGCGGGGCAGTCGGATTTTCTGACTGCCCCGTTTCCCATGACAGAGAAACAAGAATACGATCAGGCCAAGCAGGGGGAATAACTGCAGTGTCCAAAAGCTTCGTCGAACTCAACGACGTCAAACTTCGCTATAGCGAAGGCGATGAACTGGCGCTTGAAACCACCAATATGAAGATCGACAAGGGCGAATTTATCGCCGTTGTCGGCCCGTCGGGCTGTGGCAAGTCATCCTTGCTGAAACTGGTTTCCGGCCTGATGCCACCATCAGAGGGCAATGTCATTGTCGATGGCAAGGAAGTTTCAGGGCCGCTTAAAATTGTCGGCATGGCGTTTCAGAACCCGACCCTTTTGCCGTGGCGCACGACCCTTGATAACGTTCTGTTGCCGATGGAAATCGTCAAGCCGCACCGCAACCGCCTGCGTAAACATCGCGCGGAATATGAAGAACGCGCGCGCAAGCTTTTGGCGACCGTCGGGCTTGAAGGCCACGAAGACAAATACCCGTGGGAGCTTTCAGGGGGCATGCAGCAACGCGCGTCGCTGTGCCGGTCATTGATCCACGAGCCGGATCTTTTGATGCTTGACGAGCCGTTCGGTGCGCTTGATGCCTTCACCCGTGAAGAGCTTTGGGACATCTTGCAGAACCTTTGGATGATCAAGCCGTTTACGGTCATCCTCGTCACTCATGATTTGCGTGAAGCGGCTTATTTGGCCGATACGATTTATGTGATGTCCAAACGCCCGGGCAAGATCCTGGTGGAACGTGAAAACACCCTGCCCCGCCCGCGCGATCAGGAAACCACCTTTACCCAGCCTTTCACCGATCTTGTCCACGAATTGCGCAGTCACATTCGTGACGTGCGAGAATCATAAGGAAGGGCGGGAGAAATCATGAGAAAGAAATTGAACCTTCGCAAAGCAACACCGTGGTTGAGTGCCATCGGGCTTTTCGTGCTGTGGGAATTGATTGTGCGGATTTTCAACATTCCGCCCTATGTCCTGCCGACCCCGTCTGAAAGCATTATTGTCGGCTGGCAGTTCCATGAAGCAATCTGGATGCATGCCTATCACACGCTTTATACGACGCTTGCGGGATTTGCCATTGCCGTGGTGTTCGGGGTTGTGCTTGGCGCACTGGTCGGGTCCAGCCGGGCGATTTATGATGCGGCCAACCCGCTTTTGGTCGGGTTTAACTCTGTGCCCAAGGTCGCGCTTGTCCCGGTTCTGGTCATGTGGTTTGGCATCGGGACGGTGCCTGCGATCATCACGGCGTTTTTGATTTCGTTCTTCCCGATTGTGGTCAATGTCGCCACCGGCCTTGCCACGCTGGAACCGGAATTGCGTGATGTGTTGCGGTCGCTTGGCGCGACACGGCGTGACATCCTGATCAAGGTCGGCTTCCCGCGCGCCATGCCGTATTTCTTTGCATCGCTTAAGGTTGCAATCACACTGGCCTTTGTCGGGTCGGTGATTTCCGAAACTGTCGCATCGAATGTGGGGGTTGGGTATTTGATGTTATCCGCGTCGTCGAAATTCAACATGCCGCTGGTGTTTGCCGGATTGCTGGTGATCGCGGTGATGGGGATTGCGATGTATGAGATTTTCAACGTGATCGAACGCCGGTCGACCAAATGGGCAAACCGTGGCAATCCAACGAATTAAGCCCAATCATCAGACAAATAAAAAGGCCGGGTTTACCCGGCCTTTTTTCATCGTACCATTGGCTGTGATCAGCTGAGATGCTCGTCAAAGAAGGCCATGGTGCGTTCCCAGGCCAGCATGGCATCTTCGCCGTCATAGCGACCGCCGGTCGGGTTGGCGAAGGCGTGATCCGCATCGTACCAGAAAATCTGGTAATCGGTCTTACCAGCCTTTTTCAGGCTTGTTTCAAAGTAGCTTACCATACCCTTGTTAATGTTCTTATCAAGCGTACCGAAATGCCCCATAACCGGTGCATTGAGGTTTGCCAATTGATCAGCTGATTTTTTGACATTGCCATAGTAGATCACGGCTGCATCGATGTCGGTGGCAAGAGCAGTATTGAGCGACCATCCGCCGCCAAAGCACCATCCGACTGATCCAACCTTACCGGTTGAATCCTTGTGATTTTTGAGAAAATCATAAGAAGCTTTGAGTTTTCGAGTGGCGGCATCCGCGTCCATGCTTGCCATCAAGGATTTCGCCCCTTGCGCCGTCGTAGCAGGAGGCTTGCCATAAAGATCAACGGCAAGCGCAATGTATCCCTGTTTAGCATATTCTGCAGCGACACTACGGATTTGGTCATTTAGGCCCCACCATTCGTGGATCAGAATGACCGTGGGCGCCGGCAAGGTTGCCGGCATGGCAATTTCGGCAACCATTTCGTCACCTTCTGGCGTTGTGATGGTCACTTTTTCAAGCGCGCTACCCGCCGCATGAGCCAGCATCGGGTCAGCAAGAATAACAGCCAAAGGCAGGGCAACTGCGCCCTTCAGAAACAATCGGCGTTCTTCGTCGGTTGCCTTGGGCGGCGGACCGAGATGTTCGTGGGAGCCACATCCGTCTAGCGTACACATGTTCTAGCCTCCTCTGATTCCTGTTTTCGGGTTTTCCCGTATCACCATCATTCGCGATGGCACGCCCGGTTGGCAAATGAATTTCTTGTCATCAGATCAGTAACCATCGATCAGACGCTACCGAATTTTGTTCGAGTTTGTTTACGGTGCCAATCGCAACAAGGATCATGATTACAGAGAGTATTGCATAGAATATTGCATAGAGTTCTGTCACTTAACTGCTGCTTGCGCCAAAGCACGTCACCTGATTAAAAGGGGCACCAAGCAGCCACACCAAGCCAGATGGAGAAGATATGCGCGATATTGAAACGGTTTTGTTCGACCTTGGTGGCGTTCTTGTCGACTGGGACCCGCGCTATCTGTATCGCAAGATTTTCAAGGATGACGCGGAGATGGAGCGTTTTCTGGCCGAGGTCTGCCATCCGCACTGGAACCACCTGCATGATCAGGGGATGCTGAGCTTTGCCAATTCCATCCCCGACCTTCAGCACCGCTATCCGCAGCATCATGACGAGATCGCTGCATGGCAGGAACGCTGGCCGGAAATGCTGGGCGGAGCGATTGAGCGAACGGTCGGGATTCTTCAAGACCTTAAAAAACGCAAAAAGGTGCGCCTGTTTGCCCTGACCAACTGGTCGGCGGAAACATGGCCGCATGCGTTGGAACGCTTTGAGTTCCTTGATCACTTCGAAGATATTCTGGTATCGGGGCAGGAAAAACTCGCCAAGCCCGATCCGCGGATTTTTGATCTGGCGATTGCGCGCTTCAAACTGAACCCGCGCGAAACCCTGTTTATCGATGACAGCGAGCGCAATATTCAGCAGGCGCGCGAACTGGGCTTTATCACCCACTGGTTCCGTGACCCGGTCAAATTGCAGCGTGAATTGATCGGATACCGGCTGTTCTGATCAGCGCTTTTGACGCAAGTAATTGCCAAAGCATTCGCCAAAGGTAAATTCCCAGCCTTTGAGGTAGCCTTCACGAAGGGCTGGAGCGATTTCGCCGACATTTTCCCATGCCTTGTGCTCCAACCGGATGACACAGCGACCAAACTCGTTAAGGTCAAAGGACACCTCAACCAGCGTAAAGTCGCCGGCATTCCAGCCCGGATGCCAGGTAAAGGACACATGTTCACCCGGTTGCCAGCTTCTTACCCGCCCCCACGGGATATCATCCTGCCCCTTGGCGCGTTCGATGATTTCCCCGCCGACACCGTCATTGAATTCGACCGTGATGCAGTCCTTTTTCGAGATCGAATGGGTATCGGTCGGCCACCAGTCGCCAAAGCCCGATGTGAAGGCGTTAAACGCATCATCGGGATCGACGGCAAGGGTCAATTCAAAGCGGATCGGGGCAAGGTCTGGGTTCTTAAGCGGCGTCACGGTCAATTTCCCAAATCGTATCAAGGGCAGTGGTCAGTTCATCAAAGTGGCTGATGACAGCGTGCGCACCGGATTTATGCAGGGTATCAACATCATGATAACCCCAATCAACGCCGATGGCGATCATGCCAGCCGCCCGGCCCATTTCGATATCATAGCTGGTATCGCCAACAATCACCGCGTTGGGCGCATCGACGCCGGTTTCTTCAAGGGCTGCCATCAACATCGCGGGATTGGGTTTTGACGGGTGATTGTCGCAGGTCTGAAGGGTGACAAAGCGGCCTTCAAGTTCGTTGCGCGCCAGAACAGCATCCAGGCCCCGGCGGGCCTTGCCGGTTGCCACACCGCTTAGCCATTTGCGGCCATCGATCTCCATCAGAACTTCGTGCACACCGGGGAATAGCGGCTCGTGGAAATCGGGGGTCTGACGCAGGGTGAAGAACGCTGTTTTATAGGCCGCTGTCACGGCTGCGATGATGTCATCATCCACCCGTGCCGGGCTTGCCAGCTTTGTGATGGCTTCGGGCAGGCTCAGACCAATGATGGTGCGCGTGTTTTCAAGCCCCGGGCAATCCAGACCGTGCTGCGCAAAGGCATGATCCATGCAGTGCGCAATGGCGTGCTGGCTGTCGACAAGGGTGCCGTCGCAATCAAAAATCACAAGTCTAAGCGGATCAGTGGTCATGTGGGGTCTTTCATCCTCAATTTTGGGAAAGCGGAGACTAATGGATCGCATCGAAAAGATCGAGTCTCCTGCAGTTGTTTTGCCTGTCGGGTTTTGTGCTGTGCGGGAAGCAACAGAAACCACAAGTGAATTTTGTATTACTGTCTAAGCGGTGCAATGCGCGCTACAATTGAAATCTGGCCCACAGGGTCCTGCCCGACAGAGGCAGGCTCTCTGCGACAGGAGGCAGACCATGCTTACACTTCGCGACTGCATCGACTTCAGCGACCTCACTGAGGAAGAAGTACTGGCTATTGCCGAGTGCGAGCATATTCCATTGGTCACCGCCCTTGAGGAGGGTGAGTGCATGGTACATACCAAAAGTGGCCGCAAGCAGCTTGCGGTGATGATAAAGGGCCAGGCCGAAATGTGTGAACGCATGGGCAATACGGTTCATGCAGAGCATCTGAACCGGGTCTATGACACCTTCATGCGACGTTTCGACAATAAAAACGCCTAATACAGACTGTGTTCCAACGCCGTTTGATCAGGAGGACGAAAAAGCCGACGCAGTGCGTCGGCTTTTCGGTATCTGATGATCTATCAGCCCTGCCCTATTTCTTGCGGGCGCGCGACGGCTTTGCCTTTGGCTTGGGCTTTTCTTCCTTCTCGCGGTGAATTTCCGGGGTCAGGAATTTGGTCGGCGTTTTCGGATCGAAGTTCAGCTTTTTGAGCGTTTCGGCGAAATGTTCCGGCACGGGAGCCTCTATCACGACGCGCTGCCCGGTGACGGGGTGCGGGAAGTCAATCGCACGCGCATGCAGGTGCATTTTGTTTGACACGCCATCAAGGAATGCTTTGGGCCCGCCATATTTGCCATCGCCGAGGATCGGGCATTCAATCGCCTCGCAATGAACGCGCAGCTGGTGGGTACGACCGGTCAGTGGTGACAGGGCAAGCCATGCGGCCTTGCGCCCGGCGCGATGAAGCTGGCGGAAGACGGACTGTGCCGATTTCCCGAGCTTTTCATCGATGACCATTTTCTCCCCGCCCTTGCCAGCGATTTTGGCAAGCGGAGCATCAATCATGCCTTCGCGTTCCGCAGGCGCACCGGTGACGATCGCCCAGTAAAGCTTGCGGGTCGATTTATCCTTGAACGCCTTGGTCAGCGCATGGGCCGCCGATGCCGAACGGGCCAGCAGCAAAACACCACTGGTGTCCTTATCCAGACGGTGGACCAGCTTCGGGCGTTCCTTGCTATCGAGTTTCAGCGCATCAAGCATGCCATCGACATGAACACTGGTGTTGGTTCCGCCCTGTACGGCAAGACCGGCGGGCTTGTTAATCGCCAGAACCAGCTCGTCATAAAAAATGACGGAATCGCGCAGCGCCTGCAGCTCTGCCTCGGTCGCGTCAGACTTGGCGGGGCCGGCGTGTTTGCGTTGCTGGACTTCAGACGGGTTATAACCCGAACCGTCTTCGCCCCATGGGCCGGTGCCGCCACCGGACATAACCGGCGCGGGCGGCACACGGATTTCCTGGCCCGGCTCAACACGCTGGTTGGCCTTGGCACGTTTGCCATCGACACGGATCTGACCGCCACGCAGGAATTTCTGGACCTGACCAAATGTGAATTCGGGACAGTTGCGCTTAAACCAGCGATCGAGCCGAATGTCGGCCTCGTCTGCCTTGACCTTGCGCAGAGTGACACCACTCATTGCAGAATACCCCTTACCAGCGCGATTGCGCCAAACAATGCCGAAATGCCGACCACCACGGAAACACCAACGTAAAGGGCGGCAAGCCCCATATTGCCCCGTGCATACAAGGTCGCGACATCCAGCGAGAACGTCGAAAAAGTTGTAAACGCCCCCAGAAAACCGGTCACAAGGAGTGCGCGCGTTTCAAGCCCCATGGATAGTTTCAGGGCGGAAACCTCGATCAGCACCCCCATCAGGAACGAACCGACGACATTGACCGTCAAGGTTCCCCAGGGAAATCCAGTACCCATCACAGAGCCCATCATGACGGAAACACTGTGACGCGCAACGGCACCAATGGCACCGCCCAAGGCAATGGATGCGATTAACAACGGTGAAAATTGCATGGCGCGGAACCTATTCTCTCAGTCCTGAAATGTCACGTGTGAATACGGCATGGGCCCATGCCAGCCAAGGGTATCAAACACCATGGCCGACGGATGATCAATCGCATTGGCCTTGGCGGTTTAATCCCGGTTATTGACTTTGCCCCATGCGGGCTTCGACATCGGCAAACCAAGCCCGTGTGCGTTTTTCATTTTGCCCGAAATCATCGCGACCATAGACCGATTGGGCGAACAAACAGAAAGCCACATCATTGCCGGTTTCAGTATCGACCTCAGGCAGGATCAGCTCGATCTCGACCCAGTCGGGAAAGCGAAATACTGCTGAACGTGCCAGGAAATAAAGGCGACCGGCCTTGCCACCCGAAACATCGGTCATCAATGTCATGCTGTGATCCGGGGCGGTTTCGATCAATACTTCGGTCAGTGTCGCGACCGATACTTCGAAAGACGGACTTTGCATCGCGCGGTCACTGTCAGGCAGGCGATCAGCCGGACAGGCTAGAAAGAAATTCGGTACGTCCGGAAGGTTGGCATCGCGCCCGAAGGTCATATTAGGGGGATCGCCGGCAGGCAACATATGATCCATCAGCCCGGTAAAACGGACCGTTACGAAAATGCCTGCCAGTACCAGCAGCCCCCAGATTGCAAACATTGCCAGCCGTTTCAATGACACCACCTGCCCTTTTGCGAACTCCGATACCATAAACACAAAAGGTTAAGAATCAAAATGCCCGAACGGGAGGGAACCGTCGGGCATTTCGGGAAACACGCCCGTCAATCAGCAAACCAAGGGGGGGGATATGGAAATTCGCTGATCGGCGGGAATGTATCGGGACTTTTGAACCGGGATGCTTAGGCAGCGACCGGAAGCTTGGCAGCTTCGACATTGGCAATGGCCTTGGCCATTGCTTCTTCGGCGTTAACACCAAAGCCAGACGCTTCGACGACTTCGACATCGGTGATGCCGATAAAGGCCAGAACCTGCTTGAGGTACGGGGTCGCGAAATCAGCCGGGCTATTGACCGGAACGCCACCGGTTGCGGCAACGATGTAGGCCTTTTTGCCTTCGACCAAGCCAACCGGGCCGTTTTCGGTGTAATTGAAGGTCACACCAACACGGGCAATCAGATCAACCCAAGCCTTAAGCGTCGAGGGGATGGAGAAGTTGTACATCGGCGCACCGATCACAAGAACATCTGCATCCATAATCTCAGCCACCATCTTGTCAGATGCGGCGATCACTTTTTTCTGAGCTTCCGAACGGTTTTCAGCCGGAGTGTAATACGCACCGACGGTTTCGCCGGTGATCGCTGAAACGACAGCCTCGTTGGTATCGCGTTCGATAACGGTTGCCGACGAATCAGCGGCCTTGATGCGGTCGATCAGTTTGAGGGCGATCTGGCGGGAGTTCGAGTTCTCACCATTCACAGATGCGCTAACATGCAGAACTTTAGTCATTTTTCAGTCTCCGAGTCCGGGTTTATTTGTTGCCCTGAACTTACGCCTGCCAAACCGATCTGTTTAGCCAGAGACTCTTCACCAGATTGTTTCCAATTTGGAACCTAACACGCCTTACGCTAGTTATTGTCGCGTT
>Ga0207828_100354_pt1 | contig 18509 bp, 19 predicted proteins | sample TtaePargueraPR_11_FD_187276 | JGI IMG/M metagenome (GOLD analysis project Ga0207828, IMG submission 187276) | Aerobic enrichment media microbial communities from Bioluminiscent Bay, La Parguera, Puerto Rico - Tt and P2 (3) (SPAdes) | ecosystem: Environmental > Aquatic > Marine > Unclassified ...
GGCTCGGCAGCCGCAAGCCGATCCTGCTCGCCTGCACGGTGATGTTCTGCGCCTGCTCCTTCCTTTCGGGGCTGGCCGGCGGCTTCCTCGCCCTGCTCGGCGCGCGGCTGCTGATGGGGATCGCCGAAGGCGGGGTGATGCCGGTCAGCCATGCGATGATCGCCGCCGAAGTCGAGCCGCGCCGGCGCGGGCTGGCCATGGGCGTCGGGCAGAATGTCGGCTCGAGCCTGCTCGGCTCCACCGTCGCGCCGCTGGTGCTGGTCGGGCTGGCGACCGCGCTGGGCTGGCGCATGGGCTTCTATCTCGCCGCGATCCCCGGGCTGATTACCGCCGCGCTGGTCTGGTGGACGCTGCGCGAACCGCCACCGCTCGGCCATGACGGCGCGGCGGGTGCTGCCGCCGTCTCCGGCGAAGAGACGGCGGCGCCTGCCAGGCCGACGCTGAAGGAGGCGCTGAGCCACCGCAACGTACTGCTCTGCGCGCTGATCGCGGTGCTGCTGGTCAGCTATCTGGTCGTCGCCTGGTCCTTCCTCCCGCTGTACCTGACCCGGCTCAAGGGCTATTCGCCCGGCGCGATGAGCGGGATCATGGCGGTGCTCGGTGTCTCCTCCTTCCTCTCCAGCTTCGTGCTCACCGCGATCTCGGACCGCTGGGGCCGCAAGCCGACCTTTCTCGTCTCCTGCCTGATCGGCACCATCCTGCCGCTCGGCGCGCTGCATTTTTCGGGCTCGGCGGTGACCATGGGGGTGATCTTCTTCATCGGCTGGTTCTTCAACGGCATGTTCCCGCTGTTCATGGCCACGGTCCCGGCGGAAAGCGTGGACATCCGCCTGACCGCGACGCTGGCCGGCTTCGTCGGCGGGATCGGCGAAGTGCTCGGCGGCGTGCTCAGCCCCTCGCTCGCGGGCATGCTGGCCGACATCTACGGCCTGGCCGCCCCGGTCTGGCTGCTGCTGGTGCTGGCCCTGCTGGCCTTCGCCTGTTCGCTGTTCCTGCACGAAAGCGCCCCCGCCGTTCTGGCCCGGCGGCGGGAAAGTGCAGCCATGGCCTGACTGACTTCGCTGTCAGCCTTGCCCGGGCCCGCGGCATTGGGCAGTGTGCCCATAACGAGCCCCGCCAGCGGGCCGCGCATGGAGAGAGAGACCGATGCCCGAGACGCCTACCACCGAACCCTGGGCCGGCACCCCGCCGGTGCCGCACGCGCTGCGACCGGGGGCCAAGCCCGAAGCCTATATGGCGAAGATCGCCGAGGGCGACGAGCGGCTGTGGGTGCCGATCGTCGAAGGCGTCTATTCCAAACCGGTGTGGATCAGCCCCAGCCTGAACATGTGGGCCGACGTGCTGCGCGCGGACAGGCCCTGCATCGTCAACCGGCACTATCACCCCAAGCCGATCTGGGCCTATACGATCAGCGGCAAATGGGCCTATCTCGAGCACGAATGGACCGCCACGGCGGGCGATTTCATCTTCGAGACGCCGGGGGAAAGCCACACGCTGGTCTCCTATGAGCATCCCGACCCGATGAAGGTCTTCTTCGTCGTTTCCGGCCCGCTGATGTGGCTCGACGAAGAGGGCAACACCATCGGCCATTACGACGTCTTCGACTACATGAAGGCGGCACGCGATCACTACGAATCCTGCGGGATCGGCGCCGGCTACGTCGACACGCTGATCCGCTAGGCAATTCATTCCGGGAGATATCCGACATGGCCAGCAACAAGATGAAGGCCCCGGCCTCCGACGTGAAGGAAATCGTCGACGTTCCCTGGGCCTATCGCGACACCGTCGCGCGGCTCAGCCCGGGCGGGCGCTATATCGACATGGAAAGCGATGCCGACAGCCCCTGGGTCCCCTTCGGCGAAGGGGCGGCGATCAAGCATCTGAGCTTCGACGTCCGCACCAATACCTATTCGAACATCCTGTGGATGAAGGGCCCGGGCACGATCGGCACCCATCTCCACCGCGGCGCCGTGACCATGGTCCCGATCACCGGCAGCGTCCGCTATCTCGAATACGACTGGGTGGCGACGCCGGGCGGGCTGATCCTCGAAGTCCCGGGCGAGGCGCATACGCTGGTCACCGATCACCCGGAAGGCTGCAAGCTGTTCGGCTGGATGACCGGCCCGATCGATTTCTTCGACGCCGAGGGCATCTATGCCGACACGGTCGACGTCTGGTGGATGATCACCCACTACGAAACCTACTGCAAGGAAAACGGCATCCCGATCAACGAGAAGCTGTATCTGTGAGCACGCGACAGAACGAACACGCCCTCCCCTTCCTCGTCGTCCCCGCGAAAGCGGGGATCGCGCTGTCTTCTGACACAGCGCAGGACAAGGAAGCGGGGTCGCCGCTTTTGCGGGGACGTCGAAGGGCGGTGATGGAAGGATGGAAATGACCGACCCCAGAACCCTCGACCAGTTCGCTATCGCCGGGCGCAGCGCGCTCGTGACCGGGGCAGCCAGCGGGATCGGCCTCGCCTATGCCGAATGCATGGCGGAAGCCGGCGCCAGGGTCAGCCTGACCGATATCGACGCCGAAGGTGCCGAGCGCGAGGCGGCCCGCCTGCGCAGCCTCGGCCATGACGCGCGCGCCGATGGCTGCGACGTCTCCGATCTCGCCCAGGTCGCCGCCGCAGTGGACAACCACGTCGCCGCCTTCGGCGGGCTCGACATCTGCTTCGCCAATGCCGGGCTCGACGTCGGCAACGGCTTCTGGACCCCCAATGACACGCGCAACCCGGCGGGCCAGCTCGACGTCTACGAGCCCGAGCGCTGGTACAGATCGATCGGGATCAACCTCACCGGCGCGTTCCACACCGTGCGCGAGGCGGCGCGGGCGATGAAGGCGAACGAGGCGAACGGCCAGCGCCGCGGCGGCAGCATCGTCATCACCAGCTCGAACGCGGCCGAGGTCAACGAGGCGATCGTCGGCGTGCCCTATATGGCGGCCAAGGCCGGGGTGAAGCACTTCATGCGCCACGCCGCCTACGAGCTGGCCGCCTTCGGCATCCGCGTCAACGCGATCGCGCCGGGCCCCTTCGTCACCAATATCGGCGACGGCTGGGTCAAGAAGAACCCGCAGGCCAAGAAGGCCTGGGACGAACTCTGCCCGCTCGGCAAGATGGCCGAGACCTACCAGATCAAGCCGCTTGCCCTGCTGCTCGCCAGCGACGCCGGCAGCTACATGACCGGCAGCCACGTGATGATCGACGGCGGGATGCAGCTCGGTCCGATCAAGCCGCTGGTGTTCGAGGAAGAGTGATCATGCGCCGGCTCCTCGCCTCCTTCGCTCTTGTCGCCGCGCTCCTTTCGGCCCCCGCGGCAGCGCAGGAGGCGCCGCCGTTGGCGGTCGAGGTGCTGCGCACCAGCGCCGGCTCGCTCCATTCCAACGCCGCGCTGATCATGGGCGAGACGGACGCGGTGCTGGTCGACCCGCCCTTCACCAAGGCCGATGCCCACCGGGTCGCGGCGATGGTGCTCGACAGCGGCAAGCGGCTCACCCACATCTTCGTCACCCACGACCATCCCGACCATTTCTTCTCGATGGACGTGCTGGCCGAAGCCTTCCCCGAGGCCGAGATCGTCGCCCATGCCGATGTGGTGGCCGCGATCTGGAAGAGCCTGCCCTACAAGGTGAAGCGCTGGAGCCCGATGCTGGGCGCGAACGGCCCGGCCTGGCCCGGCGCGCCGCGCCCGCTGGAAGGCGACACGATCCTGCTCGAAGGACATGCGCTCAAGGTCGTCGGCCCGATGTGGGGCGACCATGCCATCTCCACCGCGCTGTGGGCACCGGAGATCAGGGCGCTGTTTCCCGGCGACCTCGTCTATAACGACATGTTCCTGTGGTTCGGTGAACACGGCCCGGAAGACATCGCCGCCTGGGGCGAATCGCTCGACCGGCTCGCCGCGCTCGGCCCGGAGATGGTCGTCGCCGGCCATGCCCGGCCCGGCCTGCCCAACGACATGAGCGGGATCCGCTTTTCGCAGCGCTATATCGCCGCCTGGCCCGGGCTGGTCGCCCAGGCGAGCGATTCCAAGGACCTGCAGGCCCGCGTGCGCGCCGCCTTTCCCACCGCGATCGACATTCTCGGCGGCTTCCTGCTGGTCAATTCCACCGAAGTCGCCATGGGCGAGCAGCCCAGATGGGAAGAATGACTGGACGCGGGGGGGCGAAAGGTGTTTGCCCCCTGACGCGATGAGCAAGCGCAAGATCGATCTCGAACGGCGCGCCGAAATCGGCCGCGAGCGCCGGGCCCGGACCCGGGCGAAGATCATCGACGCCGCCTTCCGCATCTTCGGCGACGAGAACGGCCTGCTTGCCCGGATCGAGGACATCGCCAGTGCCGCCGGCGTCACCCGCGCGACCTTCTACAACCACTTCAGCGGCATGCCCGAGCTGCGCGAGGCGATCTCCTACGAGCTGACGCATGATTTCCTCAGTGCGGTCAACAATACCACCCGCCGGCTGGCCGATCCGCGCGAACGCGCCACCACCGCGATCCGCTTCTATCTCGAACGCGCCCGGCGCGACCGGCAATGGGCATGGTCGATCGTCAACATCAGCGCCAACGGGATCATCTTCGGCGCCGAAACCTACCGCCAGGCCGAGCAGACGGTGATCGAGGGGGTCGAGGCTGGCAGGCTGCGCATTCGCAGCAGCGCGGTCGGACGCGACATCGTACTCGGCACCTGCCTCGCCGCCATGGGCACCATGCTGCGCCAGGCGACCGACGACGACTATCCCGAACTCATGGCGGGGCACATATTGATGGGCATGGGCGTGCCCTTCGACGAAGCCAAGGAAATCGCCAACCGGCCGATGCCCGAACTGCTTCACTCAAACCAAACTTGACGTTTTGACAAATTCGAATAGGCTTCCGATTCGAAGCTGACCGGCGGAACAGCCGGCAGCGCGGGAGACCATGGATGACGTCGAGGCGAATTCTGTCCTGCATACCGGTCCTGCTCGCCGGCGCGGCGAGCCTCGGCGGCTGCGGCCTTGCGGCCCGGGCGCAGGACGCACCGCGTCCGCCCGAGACAATCTACGCCAGCACCTGCGGCTATTGCCACGGCCACAATGTCGGCCCGATCATCCGCGGGCGCGGCCTGCCGCCCGAAGCGGTGGTGCCGATCGTCCGCGCGGGGCTCGGCGCCATGCCCGCCTTCAAGCCGACCGAGATCACCGACGCCGAACTCGCCGGCCTCGCCCGCTGGATCAGCGAATCCGCGGCCGACCCGAAGGAACACGGCCAGTGAGCGGCCTGTCGCGGCGCGACATGCTGCGCAGCGCCGGCGCGGGCGGTGCCCTCCTCGCGAGCGGCGCGGTCGCCTCCCCGCTCGGCGGCACGCGCATGCTCCCGCCCGAACTTCCGCGCGACCGCTTCGCCGCGGCGGTCGGGGAATTGCGCGCGATCGTCGGCGAGGAATGGGTCTTCGCCGACGAGGCCACCACGATTTCCTACAAGAAGAGCTTCATCCCCGACCTGCGGGGCGAGCATGTCCCCTCCGGTGCCGTCGCCCCGCGGTCGGTGGATGAAGTCCAGGCGATCCTCAAGGTCGCCAACACCTACAAGCTCCCGCTATGGCCGGTCTCGACCGGGCACAACATGGGCTACGGCATGGCCACTCCCGCCAGCAGCGGCCAGATGATCCTCGATCTCAAGCGGATGAACCGCATCCTCGAATTCGACGCCGATCTCGGCACGGTGCTGGTCGAACCCGGGGTGACCTACCAGCAGCTCAACGATTACATCGAGGAGAACGACCTGCCCTTCTGGCTCGACGTGCCCACCGTCGGCCCGATCGTCTCGCTGGTCGGCAACACGCTCGAGCGCGGGGTCGGCTACACCCCCTATGGCGACCATTTCTTCATGCAGTGCGGGATGGAGGTCTGCCTCGCCGACGGCACGCTGCTCAAGACCGGCATGGGCTCGGTCAGGAACTCGAACACCTGGCAGGCCTTCAAATGGGGCTACGGGCCCTATCTCGACGGGATCTTCACCCAGTCGAACTTCGGCGTGGTGACCAAGCTCGGCATGTGGCTGATGCCGCGCCCGCCGGTCTACAAGCCCTTCGTCGTGCGCTCGGCCAATCTCGAGGACGTGGCGAAGGTCACCGACGCGATCCGCCCCTTCCGGATGAACAACCTCATCCCCAACGGCGTGCTGATGATGGGCGCGCTCTACCAGCTCGCCATGTTCCACCGCCGCCACGAGATCTGGGAGGAGGACACGCCGATCCCCGACGAGGTGCTCAAGGCCTTCGCCGCGAAGAACGGGCTCGGCATGTGGAACACCTATTTCGCGCTCTACGGGACCGAGGAGATCATCGCCGCGACCGAGCCGATCCTGCGCTCGGCCTTCGCAGCGACCGGGGGCGAGGTGCTGACCGAGGCCGAGATGGCCGGCAACCCCTGGTTCGAGCACCACAGGACGCTGATGCGCGGCGGGATGACGCTGGAGGAAATCGGGCTGGTGCGCTGGCGCGGGGCCGGCGGAGCGGTCGCCTTCGCCCCGGTCGCCCCGGCCAAGGGCGCCGAGACCTTCGGCCAGACCGCGCTGGCGAAGGAGATCATGGAGAAGTGGGGCTTCGACTATGCCCCGGCCTATGCCGTCGGCGGGCGCGAGCTGCACCACATCATCTTCCTGATGTTCGACAAGGGCAGCGACGAGGAATCCGCCCGGGCCGAGCAATGCATGGAAGAGATGGTCACCCGCTTCGGCGAGAAGGGCTGGTGCGCCTATCGTTCGAGCGTCTCGACCATGGATCTCGTCGCGCAGCAATATGGCGCCGAGAACCGCGACGTGAACGCGCGGCTCAAGCAGGCGCTCGACCCCAACCACATCATCGCGCCGGGCAAGCAGGGCATTGCCTGATGCCCGGCGGCCGGCTCCGTCTCCCTCCCCCACCCGTCCCGTGGCGGAGCCAGCCCCCGACCGAGGAGTGCAGCCATGACCGGCACCAGCCATGACTTCACCGGCAGGACCGCGCTGGTCACCGGCGGCGCCACCGGCATCGGCCGCGCCGCCGCGCTCGCCTTCGCCGGGGCCGGGGCGAAGGTGATGATCGGCGATATCGACGAGCGCTCCGAGGAGACCGTCGCCCTGATCCGCCAGGGCGGCGGCGAGGCCGAATTCCTCCCCACCGACGTCCGCAGCAGCGCAGCGGTCTCAGCGCTGGTCGCGCTCTGCCTCACGCGCTTCGGCAGGCTCGACATGGCCTTCAACAACGCCGGCGTGCTCCCGCCGCAGCGCCCGATCCACGAAGTGACGGAGGAGGAACTCGCCCTCGCCGTGGATGTCGATTTCAAGGGCGTCTTCTACGCCATGCAGGCCGAGATCCGCCATTTCCTGAGCGTCGGCGGCGGGGCGATCGTCAACACCGCCAGCGTCGGCGCGCTGATCGCCGACCCCGGCATGAGCGCCTATTGCGCGATGAAGCACGCGGTGGCCGGGCTGACCAAGGCCGCGGCGGTCGAATACGCCCGGCAGAACATCCGCGTGAACGCCATCGCCCCCGGCTTCGTGCGCACCCCGATGACCGAGCACTGGGCGGCGAGCGAGGCCTTCACCGACGCCTTCTTCGAGCACAATATCTCGGGCCGCTACGCCCTGCCCGAGGAAATCGCCGGGACCGTGCTGCACCTGTGCTCGGACGCCGCCAGCTTCGTCAACGGCGCGCTGTGGACCATCGACGGCGGCCAGACCGCGCATTGATCGATTGCCCCTTCCCCTGAGGCCGGGCTAGGGCTTCCTCACACGAGAGAGGATTCCCATGCGCGCCGTCACCTTCCAGGCCCTCCACGCCCCGCTGGCTTTCGAGACCCTGCCCGACCCGACCCCCGAGGACGGCGAGGTCGTCGTCCATGTCGGGCGCTGCGGGATCTGCGGGTCCGACCTGCACATGACCGAGGACGCCGCCTATGGCTGCCGGAAGGGCGATGTGCTGGGGCATGAATTCGCCGGCGAAGTGGTCGCGCTCGGCAAGGGGGTGACCACTCTCGGGACCGGCGATCTCGTCTCGGTCATCCCGCTGAAAAGCTGCGGCGAGTGCGAGCAGTGCCGCAGGGGCACGGTCCAGTGGTGCAGCAACTTCGGCCTCCAGGGCGGCGGCTATGCCGAATATGCCGTGACCCGCCCCAACCAGTGCGTGAAGCTGCCCTCCGACCTCTCACTCGCCGATGGCGCGATCGTCGAACCGCTGGCGGTGGCGCTGCACGGGGTGAACCTCTCGGGCATGAAGACCGGCGACAGGGTGCTGGTGCTCGGCGCCGGGCCGATCGGCCTCGCGGTCGCCTTCTGGGCCAAGCGCTACGGCGCGGGCAAGGTCGCGGTGCAGGATATCGTCGATGCGCAGGAAAGCCGCGCGCTCGAGATGGGCGCGGATCTCTTCGTGGTCGATCCTGCCGACCCCGTCGGCAGCGCCGAGCGCGCGCTCGGCGGCAAGGCCGATATCGTCTTCGAATGCGTCGGCATCCCCGGCCTGATCCAGCAGGGCGTCGACCAGGTCCGCAACGACGGCATGATCGTCCTGCTCGGCCTCTGCACAAGGCCCGACACGCTCAACACCTTCGCCATGCTGTCCAAGCAGGTGAAGCTGGTGACCAGCGCCTTCTTCACCCGCCAGGAATACGAGGCCTCGCTCGACGCGCTCCACCAGGGCGCCATGCAGCCGCGCCTGCTGGTGACCGACACGATCGCGCTGGGCGATACGCCCGCGGTCTTCGAAAGCCTCAAGCAGCGCACCAGCCAGTGCAAGGTGCTGATCGCGCCGTGACATGACGGGGCTGCCGGGCCGGCGCGATGACACCCTGTTCACGCCCCTGGCGGCCGGGGGGCCGCACTGCCGGCGGCCCGTTCCACTCCGCGGCGGATTGCGCTAGGATGGCGCCGGAATGAGCGTGCTTCGCGCGATCTTGGGCTGGATTGGCCGGCACGCGATCCTTTTCGCAGCCCTCGTCCTCGCCCTGCTCGCCTACCAGGCCTGGCACGGCCAGCGCGCGAGCGGGCAGGCCAGGGAACAGGCGGCCCTTCACGCGGATCGCGCGCAGGATTTCGCGCAGCTGGCGGCACAGCTGGACGCCGCGCGCGCAGAAGCCATGGCCGATCTCGAACGGGCCGAGGCCGAGGCGCGTGCAATGACCGACGCCGAGCTTCGGCGCAGCCTCGAGGCCGCGATCGCGGAACGCGACCGCCTGGTCGCCCAACGTCCGGCACCGCTCGCGCGCAGGACGGCCCTGCTCACGCTCGATCGCGCGGCCCTGCTCGAGGACCGCCTGCGGGAAATCCGCATCGGCTTGCGCGAACGCCAGATCGCCGGGCTGCAGCAGGCGATCGCCGCGCGCAACACCGGCATCGGCCTCGAAACCGCGCAGGCCTTTGCCCGGCAGATGAGGGACGAGAGCCGCAGGGCCTTCGCCGCCGCGGACCGCCGCTGCACCGCCGCAGGGGACGAACTCGACCGCTTCAACCGCCAGTGGAATTGGGTCAAGAACACGCGCGAATGGCTGTTCAGCAAGCGCTCGCGGCTGGAGGCGGTGCGCGACGCGCGCTGCGAGGAGGCGGATCGCCTGCGCGGCCTGCTGGACGCCGGCGAGGAACGGCTGCGCAGGGCCGAGGCGGGGCTGCGCTCCGCCCGCGAGAGCGCGCATGCCTGGATCTACGAGGACCTGCCCGACCAGGCGCAGGACCTCGCCGAGAGCGCCGACCAGGAAGCGCGGCAGGCCGAGGAACTGGCTCGCCAGGCCGCGCGCAGCTGGTGGCAGGAATGGGGCATGGACGCACTGCTGCGGCAGGCCGCCCTGCTCCTCCTGCTCATCGTGCTCACCCCCTTCGCCATCCGGGCGCTGTTCTATTTCGTGCTCGCCCCGGCGACCGAGCGGCGCCCCTTCATTCGCCTTGCCATGCCCGGCGGACCCGGCAAACTGCCGGTCCCGGGACTTCGTTCCGCGCCCTCGCTATCCGTCCGGCTGGCGCGGGAGGAGGAAATCTTCGTCCGCCAGGACTATCTCCAGACCAGCCCGCTCGACGGCGCCAAGTCGACCCGCTGGCTGCTCGACTGGCGCCATCCGCTGGCCAGCCTCGCCAGCGGTCTCTACTTCCTCGTCCGGCTCGCCGGGACCGATGGCGCCGTCACCATCTCGGCGCTCAGGGACCCGATCGCCGAAGTGGCCCTGCTGGAACTGCCCGAGGGCGCGGCCTGCACGCTCAAGCCGCGGGTGCTGGCCGCGGTGGTGCAGCCGCTGGGCCAACCGCTCCGCGTCACCAGCCACTGGCGCCTGTTCACGCTCAACGCCTGGCTCACGCTGCAATTGCGCTATCTGGTGTTTCACGGCCCCTGCCGGCTGGCCGTCCACGGCGGGCGGGGCATTCGCATCGAAGCGGCGGAGAACGGGCGCATCTTCGGCCAGGACCAGCTGGTCGGCTTCAGCGCCGACCTCGCCTATTCGGTGACGCGGACCGAAACCTTCTGGCCCTATTTTCTCGGCCGCGAGCCCCTGCTCAAGGACAAGGTCGAAGCAGGCACCGGCCTGCTGCTGATCGAGGAAGCGCCCTATGCCGGACGCCGCAAGCGGGGCGTGCGGCAGGGGCTCGAAGGGATGTTCGACGCCGTGCTGAAGATCTTCGGCCTGTAGCGCGCGGCACGGGACGCGGTCACGAATCCTGCGCCGGCGCCCGCGCGAGCTGGCTGGCGAATTTCACCTTACAGGCGTGGAAATCGCCGTCCGGCGTGATGACCAATTCCGAAACCTGTTGGGCACGATCGACCCAGCGGCCCTGCATTTCCTCGGGAAGCGGCGCATTGCGATCGAAGCGTTCCATTGTGCAGCCCCTGGGAACAGTGCCCGACCGATCCTGGGCCGCGCGGACAAATTCCAACCTCAATGATCGACCGTTTTCATCGTGGTCATGCAAGCTGCTGAGCGACCGGAAATGGGGTGTAAGCGGACTGGCTGGTTCAGCCTCCTATTGCTTCGACGTTCTGTCCAACTTCGCGCATTTCCATGCCATCGAGCCGGATTTCACATGAACGTTCGAGGGCAGCGCTTGCCCGTTCCATCGCCTCCAACGCAGGCGGAAAAGCAGCTTGGGGCAACTCCGCACCGATACCTGTGAAGTCGTGAACGATGCGAGTGCCGTGCTCCGTAGAACCGACCTTTATTGTTGCCCATCCATCACGATCCGGCAGATTGAAATACGCGAACTGCGCGACTGACGTTCCTTCGGGAAAGAACTGCCCGTCACTGACATAATCCCAGCGCTCGATCTCACCGAAAGTCTCCACAAGCGCACGATCGATACAGTCGACACTTACCGCATCAGTAAAATCCCGATCCGCGCGAATGCCTCGCTCGGGTTCGCAGCCGCTCAATAGGATCGCGATCCCGACTAAGGCGATGGGCTCACAAGTGTATGGCTTTGGCTCGTTCATACTGAAAGCTTAGCCAACCAGTGAGTGACTGCAACCGGGTCGTTACCGGCTGGTCTGGCTTCAGGCGCAGGCGGCGGAAAGCAGCCAGGCAGCTACAGGGATTGTCGCAGCGAGGCAGTTAGTTCTGCTTATGGGTGGGAAAGCGGGCATAACTATTGTGCCCGCTCGCACCGGGCACGTCATTTTGGCGCGAACCGATCGAAAACCGCCTGAATGCACGCGCGGTGGTTGGGAAAGTCTCGCTCCAGAATATCATCCCATTGTGCGGACATTGTCTCAAGATACTCACGGTCGGCCACGCCTATCTGATCAAGCAACATGAGGAATTCGTCTTCGTTGGAAATGAACGTCGATGCGCGGCTCCAAGAGTACAGGGCTGATAGGTAGGCCTGCCGCGTCTCCGGCGTGAGGGTCAGATCCGACGTCAGGGGCGAGAGCGCGTCGGCCGCCGCTAGCTCGCGCTCGAATTGCCGCTGCATCGCGGCGAGGCTCTCGTAGAGATCGACATATTGCGCGAACCGTTCGCGTTCCATCGGCTCGAGCGCTCCCGTCGCCAGCGCGGACTGCCACGCCGCATCTTTCAGGCTAGCGCGCGGTACATGGAGAACACCCGATATCGATTCATTGTCGTCAATCGGTTCGATGGTAACCGTATGGCGACGAAAGGCCTCCCATCCCGCGTCGCTTTCGCGCAATTGCGATAGCAGCCGCATCTGCTGGTCGCGCACGCAGCCTTGCATCGATTGCCGAAACGCAAGGTAGAGCGCAGCCTCGTTGAGTTCCGTCGACATGGCTTCTTCCGCCGCAGCCATCCGTTTGGCCGCCGTGCGGCCCTCTGCCCATTCGGCGAGCAATAGGGCCAAGAGCACGCCGACAACCACCACGACCAGCTCGATCGCCCAATGGCGGATCGAGCGAATTTCGCGTGGTTTCAAACTTCGAAATCGTGGTCCCAAGATCACTGCCCCCGCGCACGTTGCAGCCAGCTTGCTACAGCCTGCTCTGTATTGAAAGCACCTTCTCCACCTCCCGCTCCGATGTCCGCTATCGGGTCGTTAGCGGCTGGTCTGGCTTCAGGCGCAGGCGGCGGAAAGCAGCCAGGCAGCTATAGGGATTGTCGCGGCGAGGCAGTTAGTTCTGCTTATTGGAGGTTAGCGGACGTCCCCCAAGCATTCGTCACCCCGGACGTGATCCGGGGTCCAGCTTGGGGAAGTCCGGAACTCGGCCGAAAAGCGGGATCCCGGATCACGTCCGGGAGGACGAAACTGGGTGTCCGCTATCGGGTCGATTCGGGAAATGCCGCTTTCGGATCAACATCGCGAAAAGCTGCCTTCAGGAATTGTCCACGCGGCCGAGTGCGTTTGCCGTGGCCTGCAAATCTCCCGGGCACACGCACCGCTCAACCGTGCTCTTTCCCGCAATAGGCCAGCACCAGCCGAAGGATCGCCTAGAGCGCTCCCAATATCGCCGCGGCGATCATTTCACCCGGTAGAAACGGATCTTCACCGCCGGCCCCTCGACCCCCTCGGCCATGCCGAGCGTGCCGACGAAAGTGCCCGTGTTGAGCCAGTCGTATTTGCCGATCGGCGCCTCGAACACCGGATGGGTCCGCACCGGGACCGGCACGCCGTCCTGCGGCGGGCAGATCGTGCCGCTGTTGACGACGTTGATCAGCACGCCGTCGTCGGTCTCGAGGAAATAGTCGGCGACCAGTTCGGTGCAGCCGTCGCCGCGGACCAGCTGCCAGTCCCACCCGCCGGGGACGATCGTGCCGCTTATGCCCGGCCCGGAAAAGCTCCCGCCGGTGATCGGGATGTACTGCCGCTTGCCGCGCGGGGTCTCGCCGACGACCACGGCAGGGGCGAGCGTGACCACTTCCTCGAAGGCCAGTTCGGGTGCGGGCAGGCTTTCCTGCGCGGCGGCGGGGGCGGCGAGTGCGAACAGCGCAAGGGCGGCAAAGCGGGTCATTCCCATCCTTTCGGCAAATAATAGATTGGCGAAGTCCAGCCGCGTTCCTGGATCGCGGCGGGAACGTCCTTCGCCAGCGGCAGGCCGTTCCTGGCCGCGAGATAGGTGGTCCAGCGCGGGGTCGGGATCTCGAGCACGCGGGCGTAGTAGATCGCGGGGACGGCCGGATCGAACTCGGGATCGCTCCATTCGCCGGTCAGCCGCACCGCGCCGATGGTGTTGCTGTAGGTCGCCGTGCGGGGATCGACCGTATTGCCGATGGGCGCAAGCCTGCCCTCGGCATCGAGCGCGCGCTCGCCGGCCCAGCGGACCTCGAAGATCTTCTCGCGCGGCTCGCCGTCCTCGAGCCACAGCTTGACCAGCTGGATACGGTCGAGATTGCCCGAATCCGGATCCTTGACCGCGTCGAAGAGGAAGCGCGGGGCCCGGGCCTTGCCGCGTTCCTGCGCCAGCTGGCCGCCCATCGGCACCCCGCGATCATAGGCCGTGCGCAGCCAGTCCGCACGGCCGGTCAGCCCCGCGCGGTAATCCCATCCGCCGAACATGCGGAGTTTCATCCGCACCCCGCTGGTGGCGAAGGTCTCGCGCCGGCGCATGGCGGCGAAGAGGTCCTCGCGCGTATTGGCCTCGGCCCAGACGCCGGTGATCCCGCTGGCGGAGATCTGCTGCAGCGGGCCGTTGAGCACCCCGCCCGACTGGACGCTTTCGGGATGGAGCAGTGCCTCAGGCTGGTCGAGATCGTCGGCCCCCAGGGCGCCCGAATAGTTGAACTCCTCGGTCCCGCTCACCGCGAGGTGGAAATCGCTCGCGCCGACGAAGCCGAAGCGCCAGGGATTCACCCCCAGCTTCTGCCGCAGCATGAGCCCGCGCTGGAGCGCCTGGCGGACGTAGGAACCCTGGACCGGGCGGTAGAGCCTGCTCGGCTGGGCATAGTAATAATGGTTCATCAGCTCGAAGCCGGCGAATTCGTCGGTCGGGCTGAGATCGGGATGGGTCTCGCTGGTGCCCTTGACCTGGGTGATCTCGGCCAGCGGTTCGTTGCGACCGGCCAGCTCGGCGAATTCCCTCGTCAGCGGGCGGCCGGCGCTGTCGACCCAGTTGAAGGCGAAGCCGTCCGAAAGGTTCGAATTGTGCGGGATCATCAGGCTGTCGATCCCTTCCTTGCGATGCGCCTCGGCATAGCGCCAGAGATCGGTCACATCGCGCGAATCGAGCGCGCTGTAGGGCAGCTGCGGGTAGCGCGGGCCCTTGAAGATCGCGACCCGGTGGTAATGGGCATTGCCCGGCGTGTGGCTCCATTCGAAGCCGACGAAGCTGGTGAAGCGGCCCGGACGGTTGTAGCGCTCCGCCGCCGCAACCACCCGGCTCCACACGCTGCGCCGCAGGTCGTAGCGCCACAGCTCGGGGATCATTTCGGGATTGCCGTAGAAGCCGCCGCCCATGATCTGCCCGGCCCGGCTGTCCCGCCCCAGCCCCTTGGCGATCTCGCCCGGCCAGGCGGTGTCCGCCAGCGGCCCGCCGGGATCGCGCGCGAGCATGACCATGCCGAGATATTCGGCGTGATCGGTGACCGAGAGGAAGTCGAGCGGGGCCCGGCGGCGCACCTTGCGCCCGAGTATCTCGACCTCCTCGCCCATGGCGTAGCGATAGGAGGCCTCGGGCCCGAGCTGGATGCCCGAGGCCAGCGCGGCGTCGAAGCTCATCCCGGTATGGAGGTGGAGATCGCCGAAATAGGCCTCGCGCAGCGGGTTCTTCGCCGTCTCCCCCTGCGCCGAGAGCGGCCCGCCCCCCGGCAGCATCGCGGCCGCGAGCGCCAGCCCCGCTGCGGTCCAGATCCTCTTGCCCATGCAACCCCTCCCCGGTTTTCCTGTCTTATGCATGGCGCTTCATAGTATGGCCAGCCTCTGGATGAGCCAGAACATCGCCAGCGGGCCGACCGCATAGGGCAGCGCCCGGCGAACTCTCGCCAGCCACTCCCCCGAAATGCGCCCGGCCAGCCAGGCCAGCGCCAGCACCCCCGCCACGAACAGCAGCTGCCCCGCCTCGACCCCGAGGTTGAACCAGGCCAGCGGCCAGGCGACATGGTCCGGGTCGAGCCCCATCTCGCCCAGCGCCCCGGCAAAGCCGAGCCCGTGAAGCAGGCCGAAGGGAAAGGCCATCAGCCACGGCCGCCCGCGCAGCCAGCCGCTCTCGCCGCGCCCCTCCTGGACCGCCTCCACCGCGAGCACCGCGATCGAGAGCGCGATCGCGGCCTCGACCGGGCGCGCGGGCAGATCGACATGGCCGAGCGTCGCCAGCGCCAGCGTCAGCGAATGGGCAAGCGTGAAGCTGGTCAGCGCCAGCAGCAGCCCCCGCCAGCGCCGCACGAGCAGCATCAGCGCGAGCACGAAGGCGAGGTGATCGTAGCCGGAGAGGATATGGTCCACCCCCAGCCGCAGCCAGCCCAGCCCGCCGGCGAGGCCGTTGCCCGCGCTGCCCAGCGTGGTGGTGGGACTGGCCGGGGTCAGCAGCACGCTCTGCCGCGCGAGGCCGGGACGTTCCACCGTCACCAGCACGTCGAGCAGGGTCGTCTCGAGCCCCTCGACCGTCACCTCCTGCCCCGCCAGCGCTTCCGCCGGTTCGCGCAGGAGCCACAGCCGGTCGAGCGCCGCCGGGCCTTCGACCATTCGGTCGGGCGCACGGTCGAGCCAGCCGGAGGAGAGGCGCGGGGTGAGCTCGATCGCCATGCCCTCGCCCTCGAGCGGCTCGCGGAAGGTGACCTCGATGGTGCCGCCCGTGCTTTCGGTAATCGTCAGCAGCGCCGGGCGCGATTCATGCGCCTGCGCCGCCAGCGGCCAGAGCAGCGCGGCGAGCAGCAGCCAGAGCCGCGTCACTTGCGCTCCTCGACCCGGTAGTGCTCGCGCAGTTCCGTGACCAGTTCGTCGACCTGCCGCATGCGGTTGTCCTCGGCCCAGGCCAGTGCGACCTGGTCGGCGACCGCCTCGAACTCGGGCACTTCGGCCTCGGTCCGCTCGCGCAGGAACAGCAGGTGCCAGCCATAGCCCGAGCGGAAGGGCCCGCTCCATTCGCCGGGGGGTGCGGCAAACAGGTGCTTCGCAAACTCGCTGTCGCCGAAGGTCTGGCTCGCGTCCTGCGGCCCGAGCAGGGTGTATTCGTCCTGCAGCACGAAGCGCTCGCCGCGCGGCGAACCGCTCGCCAGCGCCGCCGCGGCCCGGGTCTTCGCGGCCTCCCAGCCGCCCTCGTCGGGGTTGAAATAGAGCTGGCGGAAGCTCGCCTGCGGCGGCACGCCGAAGCGGGCCGGATCCTCGTCGAAGAAAGCCCGCAGCGCCGCCTCCCCGGGTGCGCCCTCGCGCACGGCGAGGAATTCCATCTTCTGCACCAGCCGCCGGCGGACGATCTCGTCGCCCCGGTCGAGCCCGAGCCGCAGCGCCTCGCGGTAGAGCATCTCCTCGCGCACGTGGCGTTCGACCAGCGCCGCCATCTCCTCCGGCGAGGGCCAGGTGCCGAGCTGCGCCTCATAGAGCATGGACAGGCGCTCGCGCAGCGGCGGGTCGACCACGATCACGCTCTCGTCCGGCCGCCCTCGCCCGCCGTCGAGCAGCAGGAACAGCAATGCCCCGAGCACGGCGAATTGCAGCAGCGGCTGGCGCGCGGCGCTGCGCAACAGGTCCTTGATCCCCGACATTCCTCTCCCATTCCCCTGCCGTGCTCGCGAGCGACGCAGCCCCGGCCGATGGCGCGCCGGATTGCCTCGTTCGGCTCGCCCGGACAAACCGCTTTTCCCATGGTCTGACAGCCCATGAGCTTGACTTGCCGCCGGGATAGCTCTTGCTATCGCGGCATGGCAAGCAGCGGGGAACAGGACGGGCGCTCGCTCGGCAGGCTCGACAAGGCGTGGCGGCTGGGCGGACGGCCCAATCTCGCGCTCCATCTCGCGATCCTCGGGCGGCTGGTCGATCGCTGCATGGTCCGCCAGCTTTCCGAATACGGGATCAATATCGCCCAGTGGCGCGCCATCGCGCTGCTCTCGCTCTCCCGGCAGGCGACCTTCGGCGAACTGGCCGGCTATGGCTGGCACGACCGCGGCGACCTCAGCCGCGCGCTCGCCCGGCTCGAGGAGATGGGCCTCGCCAGCCGCACGCCCAACCCCGCCGACCGGCGCAGCTTCCTCTTCGCCCTGACCGAAAGCGGCCGCACGACCTATGACGGCTTCAGCAAGGAATGGCGCGCCTTCGAGAGCGAATGCGACCGGCTGTTCCCGGCCGGCGACCTCGCCACGATCAACCGCGGGCTGGAACAGCTGGCCGGCCATTGTCTCGACCATATGGAGCGGGACTAGGGCCTATCTCCCGGCCCGAAACCAGGCCAGCGCCCGCGCCTCGACCTCCCGGACGAAAGGGGCCTTGCGTTCCTGGTACTCCGCGCGCGTGGCGCCCGCCCGCCGGAGAGCGCGCTTGCGCTCCGCATAATCCGCCGCGACCTTCGGATGGACCCGCAGGAAATCGCGGAAGGCGAGGTGGCGTTCGGCATGGGGCGAGCCGTGCGCGAAGACATGCAGGTGGAAACCCGTGGGTCCGGCGCCTTCGAGCCGGCTGAAATAGCGCCGCCCCGCGATGCCGTTCTCGCCCTTCGCGCGGTAACCGAGAGCGAGGAAGCGCCCTTCCAGCCGGTCGATCGCGGCGAGATCGGCGGTCGTTCCGAGCATGTCGACGATGGGCTTGGCCAGCAGGCCGGGAACCGCGGTGCTGCCGATATGCTCCCACGCGATCGGGCAATCGCCCAGCACGCCTCCGATCCGCCGCGCTTCGGCGGCGAAGGCCACTGCCCATCGCGGATCGTGTTCGGCCAGCTGCAGGTCCATCCGGGCGGGCTAGGCCCGCGGCAGCCCGGCGGCAAGCCTCCCCCGCGCGCCTTCCCTCCTCATGCGCCCTGCTCCGCACCCGCCATCCCCCACCCTCCCCTTTCCCGGCGTCAGCGGCTGCACCGGCCGGGTCAGGCCCCATCCCCACCATGTCGTCGCCCCGGACCTGATCCGGGGTCCCGCTTTGCCGGCGGCGCTGCGGTGAAGAAGCGGGATCCCGGCTCGGGGCCGGGATGACGGATCAGCGG
>Ga0207828_100355_pt1 | contig 18447 bp, 16 predicted proteins | sample TtaePargueraPR_11_FD_187276 | JGI IMG/M metagenome (GOLD analysis project Ga0207828, IMG submission 187276) | Aerobic enrichment media microbial communities from Bioluminiscent Bay, La Parguera, Puerto Rico - Tt and P2 (3) (SPAdes) | ecosystem: Environmental > Aquatic > Marine > Unclassified ...
AGCCCACCCTGGTCTGGCATGGCGACACCGAGCTGCCAAAGACCGACATCATCATGGTCCCGGGTGGCTTTTCCTATGGCGACTATTTGCGTTGTGGCGCCATGGCGGCCAAGTCGCCGATCATGCGTGCGGTTGCCGAACGTGCCAAACAGGGTGTAACCACCATTGGCGTTTGCAACGGCTTCCAGATCCTGACCGAAGCAGGCCTTCTGCCCGGCGCGCTGATGCGCAATGCCAGCCTTAAATTCATCTGCAAGAACACGCATCTGAAAGTCGAAAACGCTGATACGCGCTTTACCAATCTTTATGACGCTGGTGACATTGTCGAATATCCGGTCGCCCATCACGACGGCAACTATTTTGCCGACGCCGACACGCTTGACCGCCTTGAAGGCGAAGGTCGCGTTGTCCTGCGCTATTGCGATGTGGATGGCAAAGTGGATCCGGCAACCAACCTGAATGGGTCACAGCGCAACATTGCCGGCATCATCAACGAGGCGGGCAATGTCCTTGGCATGATGCCCCACCCGGAAAATGCAATCGATCCGCTGCACGGTGGCACCGATGGCCGCAATCTGTTCAAAAGCATGGTGGAGGCAGCATCGTGAGCTCCAACGATTTCAACAGCACCCCGATCACGCCGGAACTGGTCAAGGAACATGGCCTGAACGAAGAAGAATACAAACTCGTTCTCGAAATCATGGGCCGCGAACCCAACATCAACGAGCTTGGCATTTTCTCGGTCATGTGGTCTGAGCACTGCTCCTACAAGTCCTCGAAAAAATGGCTGAAAACCCTTCCGACCAAGGCCGACTGGGTCATTCAGGGTCCGGGCGAAAACGCCGGCGTGATTGACATTGGCGATGGTCAGGCTGCCGTCTTCAAGATGGAAAGCCACAACCACCCGTCCTTTATCGAACCCTATCAGGGGGCTGCAACCGGTGTTGGCGGTATCATGCGTGACGTGTTCACCATGGGGGCACGTCCAGTCGCAAACCTTAATGCCCTTCGCTTTGGCGAGCCTGATCATCCGAAAACCCGCCATCTTCTGAGCGGTGTGGTCGAAGGCATCGGCGGTTATGGCAACTGCATGGGCGTTCCGACCATTGGCGGCGAAACCAACTTCCATGCGTCTTATAACGGCAACATTCTGGTCAATGCGATGACCGTGGGTCTGGCTGATACCGATAACATCTTCTATTCAGCTGCGGCTGGCATCGGGAACCCGGTGGTTTATGTCGGGTCAAAAACCGGACGTGACGGTATCCATGGCGCGACCATGGCATCGGCCGAGTTTGATGATGACAGCGAAGAAAAGCGTCCTACCGTTCAGGTCGGTGACCCGTTCACCGAAAAGCTTCTGCTGGAAGCCTGCCTTGAACTGATGGCAACCGACATGATCGTCGCCATTCAGGATATGGGGGCGGCTGGCCTGACCTCGTCCTCGTTCGAAATGGCGTCCAAGGGCGGTGTTGGTGTTGAACTTTGGCTTGATAAAGTTCCGATGCGCGAAGAAGGCATGACGCCTTATGAGCTGATGCTTTCAGAGTCGCAGGAACGCATGCTGATGGTTCTTAAACCCGGTTGCGAAGATGCCGCCAAGGCGATCTTTGACAAATGGGAACTCGACTTTGCCGTCATCGGGACCCTGACCGATACCAAGCGCATGGTTCTGAAATGGCATGGTGAAGTTGCCGGTGATCTGCCGATTGATCCGCTGGCCGAAGCATCGCCGGAATATGATCGTCCGTGGGAGCCGACCCCGAAACAGGATCGCATCGATCCCAACAGCATTTCGGCCAAGGTCAGTCATGTTGACGCGCTGAAAACCCTGATCGCATCGCCCGACCTCGCGTCGCGTCGCTGGATCTGGGAACAGTATGACCATCTGGTCCGTGGCAACACGATTGTCCGTCCGGGCGGTGATGCTGGCGTTGTCCGCGTTGAAGGCAAGAACAAGGGCCTTGCCGCGACCACCGACTGCACCCCGCGCTATGTCATGGCCGATCCGGTCGAAGGCGGCAAACAGGCTGTTGCCGAAGCATACCGTAACCTGGTTGCAACCGGCGCCAAGCCGCTTGCTATCACGGATAACATGAACTTCGGCAACCCGGAACGCCCGCGCATCATGGGTCAGTTCGTTGGGGCCTGCCAGGGCATTGGCGAAGCCTGCATCGCGCTGGACTTCCCGGTCGTGTCGGGGAACGTGTCGCTGTACAACGAAACCAACGGTGTTGGCATCATGCCGACCCCGGCCATTGGCGGCGTTGGCCTGATTTCTGATCTGGGTCACCACGCAACGATCGGCCTCAAACGCGATGACAGCGCGCTGATCATGATCGGTGCGGCCACCGGTGAACTGGGTCAGTCGCTGTATCTCAAGACCATCGAAGGTCGCGAAGAAGGCGCACCGCCGCCGGTCGATCTGGGGGCTGAAAAGCGTGCCGGTACGCTGGTGCGTGAACTGATCGAACTGGGCCTGGTGCGGACTTGCCACGATATCGCTGATGGCGGCCTGCTGGTCACCGTTGCCGAAATGTGCCTTGCGGGCAATATCGGTGCTGACCTGCACCTGCCGGAAGCAGGCAGCGAAGTCGCATGGCTGTTTGGCGAAGATCAGGGCCGCTACGTGATCGCAACCCGCGATCCTGACAAGGTTCTGAACGCTGCCGGCAGTGCCAATGTCGCAGCCGTCATTATCGGTCAGGCTGGCGGTGATGCGGTCGTCATTGATGGCGGCGACAAAGTATCGCTTTCAGAACTACGCGAACTCAATGAAGGCTGGATGCCATCCTTCATGGCCGAAGCCGTTTAATCACGCCTCAAACAAAACCAACACAAAACCCCGCCGGAGCAATCTGGCGGGGTTTTGTGATTTTGACTTGGCAGCTACCACAATTCCGTTGTCGGATCAGATAAACAGCCCCATATGAGTTTTCAGGGGCTTCGACGAGGGTAAGATGCAAGGTTACTGCAAAGTCATTCTTTGGGCTTTTATGTTGTGCGTTCTTCAGGGCGTTGTCGCAGTCTTGCCTGTAAGTCAAGCGCAGGCCCTGACCATCTATGTTGATGAGGCCAATCCGCCCTTCATGTATCGCGCTAACGAACGTGCTGCGGGCATCTACCCTGATATCGTGCGCGCAATCTCTGCCCGCGCTGGTCTCAATGTCAAAATTGTCCCCGTGCCGTGGCGTCGCGCACTGTTTCATCTGGATAATGGCGATGGTGCTGTTGCCGGAATATACAAAAACCTTGAGCGTCAGAAGAAGTATGCGTTCAGCGAGCCGATTCACCGCGAAGGTTTGATGATCTATCGGCTCAAAGGCGACTTTGACCGTGAAACCAAAATCGAAGACCTGTCAGGCATGAATGTCGGCGTTATTCGTGGATGGAGTTACGGTGACGCATTCGATAGCTCCCGTACGTCCGGCCTGTTCGAAACATCCGAAGCCGCCGGAGATGACCAGAACTTCGCGATGCTGGTGAATAATCGCGTTGATGCGGTGATCGCGGTGCGTGAAGCAGGAGATATCTGGATAAAAAAACTCGAACTCGACGACCAGATCGTTCGCGCCCTAAGTCCAATTTACGAGAATCAGACTTTCATTGCCATCAACAGAACGTCAAAGGACATCGCAACACTGTCGTTGATTAATCGCGCAATCGCCGAGTTAATTGAAGACGGCACAATCGAAACCGTAATTTCTAATGCCGTAAATCAGGCAATCGGTTCAGGTTTTCATTGATCACGCGACGGGGTTTTGCGCCAAGCACCGTATGTCCGGGCACGCTCAGCGCTTGGTAAAGCCGTGATTGCAGTTAAGTAATACCAATAAAAAAGGCCGCATTCGCAGCGGCCTTTTTTGTATGACTATTTGAAGCTGATCTTGGGGAACAGGCCTTTTTTCTTCGGCGCTTCGGCCGGGCCGACACGTTCTTCGACGGCGGCGGCGATCTTGTCGGCAATCAGGCCATAGGCCTTGCTATGTTCGCCTTCGGGCTCTGTCTGGACAATCGGTTTGCCCTCGTCTGCGCCGAGGCGAATTTTAAGGTCGAGCGGGATGTCGCCGAGGAACGGCACGCCCAGTTCATCCGCCGCCTTGTGCGCCCCACCATGATCAAAGATGTGATCGACATGGCCGCATTCCGGGCATTTGTAATAGGACATGTTTTCGATCAGGCCGAACACCGGCACATTGACCTTGCGGAACATGTTAAGCCCCTTGCGCGCATCCAGAAGCGCAATGTCCTGCGGGGTTGAAACAATCACCGCACCTGTCACCGGCACGCGTTGCGCCATGGAAAGCTGAATGTCGCCCGTGCCCGGTGGCATATCAACCACCAGCACATCAAGATCGCCCCAGTCGGTATCGCGCAGAAGCTGTTCAAGCGCGCCCATCGCCATCGGGCCGCGCCAGATCACCGGCTGTTCTTCTTCGATCATGAAGCCGATCGACATGATCCGCATGCCAAAGGCCGACGGCGGGATCATTTTGCCCTGATGTTCTTTCGACGGGACCGGCTTGGCATCACGAAGGCCCATCATGCGCGGCAGGCTCGGCCCATAGATATCGGCATCCAGCAGGCCGACCTTGAGCCCCTTGGCGACCAGCGACAATGCAAGGTTGACCGAGGTGGTGGATTTACCCACCCCGCCCTTGCCGGACGCGACGGTGACGATGCTGCGCACGGTCGGCAGTTCAAGTGGCTTCTGACCACTACCCTGCGGGCGCTGGCCCGGTTGTGCGGGGCGGCTTGGCTGTGATGGCTGCGACGACGGCTGTGTGCTTTGCTGGGCGGCGGCTTTGGGACGCTCTGCCGTAAGCGCCACACGGGCAGTTGTGACCCCGTTCACAGCAGCCACCGCTTTTTCTGCCGCTTGGCGCAAATCTTCGAGGGCGGGGCCGCGTTCCGGATCAACGGCGATCATAACATTGACAGTTTCATCATGAATATCAATGCCTTGCACCATACCCTTGGCTGTGATTGATTGGCCGTCGACGGGGTCGATTACGCTATCGAGCGCGGCAGTAATCTGTTCACGGTTGAGGGAAGTCATATTGCGGTCTCCAAATTTCGGCTTAAGTCCGTGGTCACACAGAACTTGCAGGCGCGTATCATTGTTTTGCAAGGCAACCTGTCATATAAGGCCTAAGGGCATGCTCCGTCCAACAAGATTTCGTGAGTTTGCATTTGGCTACAATCTGTTGCAGTACCAACCGGCGTATCACAGGTTGGGTACAAAACTGGTGAGAAAAAAGTCTGATTTTCCCGGCATGTCCGGGCTGTATCAGGGAATTTGATCTTGTTGGACGGAGCATGCATTGGGGCTTACCCCAAGCTCGGTAGACAAAGATAAACACCGAACGGCAAGAAGAGGAAGAAACTCGATGCCTTGGAATAATCAAGGGGGCGGCGGCCCCTGGGGCGGCGGCGGAAATAAAGGTGGCGGCCAGAACCCGTGGGGACAGCGTCCTTCCGGTGGTGGTGGCGGCGGAAATACGCCCCCCGACTTTGATGAAATGATTCGTAAAGGCCAGGAACGTCTTAAACGGCTGTTCCCCGGTGGAGGCGGATACAAGGGCTTTGTCCTGATCGGTATCGCGGTCATCGGGTTGTGGCTTCTGACCGGTTTCTATCGTGTCCAGCCCGGCGAACAGGGTGTAACACTTCTGTTTGGCAAATGGGTGGGTACGACGGGCCCTGGTCTGAACTACTTCCTTCCGGCCCCGATTGGCGAGGTCATCAAGCCGAACGTCGAACGAACCAACCAGATTGAGGTTGGCTATCGCGGTGCAGGCACGGTGACATCCAACGGTTCGCGTGATGTGCCCGAAGAAAGCCTGATGCTGACCGGTGACCAGAACATCATCGACATTGATTATGTTGTTCAGTGGCGCATCAGCGATGCAGGTTCCTACCTGTTTAACGTGCGTGATCCCGAAAACACCATCAAGCTGGCGTCTGAAAGTGCGATCCGTGAGGTCATCGGTAAAACCGACCTTGAAGAAGCACTGACTGTTGGCCGTGTCCGGGTTGAAGAACAGACCCGTACCCTGCTTCAGGAAATCATGGACGGTTATGAATCCGGTATTTTCATTGCCGAAGTGAAAATGCAGAAAGTGGATCCGCCGCGCGACGTTATCGATGCCTTTAACGATGTGCAGCGTGCCCGTCAGGACCGTGACCGTTCCCAGAACGAAGCACTTGCCTATCGTAACGACATCATCCCGCGTGCAAAGGGTGAAGCAGAACGTCAGGTCCTGCAGGCCCGCGCATACAAGGATCGTGTCACCAAGGAAGCAGAGGGTGAAGCAGAACGCTTTAACTCCATCTACGATTCCTTCCTGACGGCCAAGGATGTGACGACCCGTCGTCTGTATCTGGAAACCATGCAGGAGATCTTGAGCAAGTCTGACAAGATCATCATGGAACAGAACGGTGAAGGTAACGGCGTTGTCCCGTATCTTCCGCTTCCGGAAGTTCAGAAACGTGCGAATGCAGGAGGCAACAACTAATGGCAAGTCCTAAAATTATTGCCGCTGGCGTCGTCCTGGTTATTGCTGCTGTCGTTGGTTCGATGTGCGTGTTTACCGTGCGTCAGGACCAGCAGGCACTCGTTCTTCAGTTTGGTAATCCGGTCCATGCGGTTTCCGAACCGGGTCTGCATTTCAAACTGCCGATCCAGAACGTTGAATATTACGAACGTCGTATTCTGGAACTTGATCCGCCGGTTCAGCAGGTTCTTCTTTCTGACCAGAAGCGTGTCAATGTTGACAGCTTTGCACGTTGGAAAATCATCGATCCGTTGATCTTCCGTCAGCGTGCAACCAACTCTGCCAACTTTGTGCAGCTGTTTGGTCAGCGTCTGAACTCGGTTATCCGTGGTGAGTTGGCACAGGCCCCGCTTGTGACGCTTCTTTCGGACAATCGTGCGCAGATCATGGAGAAAATCCAGTCGACCCTGATCAAACCGGCAGAAGAGTTCGGTGTCGAACTGATTGACGTTCGTATCGGCCGTACCGACCTGCCCCAGGAAACTTCGCAGGCGGTATATAACCGTATGCGTTCTTCGCGTATTGCCGAAGCTGCACAGCTTCGCGCAGAAGGTGAAGAGCTCAAGGCGAAGATCCAGGCAGAAGCTGATCGTGAACGTATCGGCATCATCGCCGAAGCCAACCGTCAGGCCGAAGTCCTGCGTGGTGAAGGCGATGGGCAGCGGAACATCATCCTGGGTAAAGCGTATGGCAAGGACGCAGAATTCTTCGAATTCTATCGTTCGCTCGAAGCCTACAAAATTGCGCTTGATAACGGCTCGACCATGGTGCTTTCACCAGACAGCGAGTTTTTCCAGTACTTTAATAAGTCTGGCCCAGCGACAAGCCGCTAGACAAAACATAAGGGCGACCTGCATATTGGGCTGGTCGCCCTTTTTGTTTTTATAAATTCGATTTGTCGGGCGACCGTCTGACAGATCACAAAGAAACGCCGGAACGTCCCTGATCATGAAGGAACTTGCAACAGCCATACTTCTGGCCATCGCGTTGGAAGGTATGCTTTACACGCTGTTTCCCGGCGGCCTGAAAAGGGTGATGGAGCTTGTTCAGGAAATTCCTGAATCGCAGTTGCGCGTTGGCGGGTTAATCGCCGCTGTCATTGCCATTGGCGGAATATGGGCAGTACGAACCTGGCTTTAGCAAACGGGCGCAAGGATCAGGGAAACCGGCAGACAAGGGCCACGCGCCACAAGTTTGTGCTCACAATTCCTTGATTTTTCCAAGTACCGCCCAATTTCTGCCAAAGTCGGGGTTAATTTGAGTACTTAAGCGACGGGTGAAATACAGTCCCGCCGCGCGCTGCTAGAACAGAATGACAAATACCGTGAACGCGGCAACGAACAGGATCAGACACATGCTAGACGCATTATACAACCCGGTGCGGACGAAAGTCACCGCAGCACTGGTGATTGTTCTCCTTGGCGTGACCAGTGTTTCGCAGATCGCGAATGCCCGCCCCGCTCCTGAGAGTTTCGCAGACTTGGCCGACAAACTGCTGCCAAGTGTTGTAAACATTTCCACCAGCCAGATGGTCGCCGAACGACAGGGACCCGATTTCCAGTTCCCCCCCGGCTCGCCATTTGAAGACCTTTTCCGTGATTTCATGGAACGAAACGGCCAGGGCGGCCAGGGTGGTGAAGCACCGCAACGCCGCCGCGCGACCGCACTTGGTTCGGGCTTCATCATCTCGGCTGACGGCTACATTGTGACCAACAACCACGTGATTGATGGTGCCGATGAAATTACCGTGCGCCTGCATGATGGTGATACGCTTGACGCCGAACTGATCGGGCGCGACCCGAAAACCGACGTCGCCCTTCTTAAGGTCGAACCAAAAGAAGATCTGCCCTTTGTCAAATGGGGCGATTCTGACAGTGCACGTATCGGTGACTGGGCCATGGCGATCGGCAACCCGTTCGGCCTTGGCGGCACTGTAACCGCCGGGATTATTTCCGCACGTAACCGTGACATCAACCAGGGTCCGTATGATGACTTCATCCAGACGGATGCCTCGATCAACCGCGGTAACTCTGGCGGTCCGCTGTTTAACCTTGATGGTGACGTGATCGGCATCAACAGCGCGATCTATTCGCCGTCCGGTGGTTCGGTCGGTATCGGCTTTGCCATCCCGTCGGGCATCGCACAAAGCGTTGTTGATCAGCTCAAAGAATACGGTCGTACCCGTCGTGGCTGGCTGGGTGTTCACATCCAGACCGTGACCGAAGACATCGCAGACTCGGTTGGCCTTGATGATGCGACCGGTGCCATGGTTGCCGGTGTATCTGAAGATGGTCCGGCGAAGACCGCTGGCATCAAACAGGGTGACGTCATCCTGACCTTTGATGGCAAGACGGTTGAGTCGATGCGTCGCCTGCCGCGCATCGTTGCCGAAACCAAGATTGGCAAGGATGTCGATGTTGTGATCTGGCGCGATGGTGAAAAGCAGACCGTCCAGGTCGAGCTTGGCGAACTTGAGGAAGAAGTGGTTGCCACAAGTGCTGGCGAATCATCGCAACAGGAAGCCCCGGCGGTTGCCGAGGCCAGCATCGACGAACTTGGCATCAAGATCGCCAATGTCGATGAAAGCCTGCGCCAACGCTATAACCTTGCCGAAGGCACCGAAGGTGTGATCGTCACCGAAGTTTCCGGCGACAGCTATGCTGCCGAAAAGGGCGTTCGCCCGGGTGACATCATCATCGAAGCGTCGCACAGCTCGGTCGATTCCGTCGAAGACGTTGTCGATGCGGTCAAAACCGCCGTCGATGAAGACAAACGCACCATCCTGATGTTGATTGAAACATCTGCTGGCCCGCGTTACTTCGGCCTGACGCTCTCGACCGACGACTAAGCCTTATGGCTTGGACAACAATCCAAAAAAGGGCGGCCTGATGATCTGGCCGCCCTTTTTGTTTAAACTATTCGCGACTTACGAAACGAAGTCCGACTTTGCGTAGCCCTGCAAATACAAAAGCGCGGTCAGATCACCGTGATTGATGCAAATGCGCGCCTGTTCCTGCACCGATGGCTTGGCATGGAAAGCTACCCCGGTTCCGGCAAGGGAAATCATCTGAAGATCATTGGCGCCATCGCCAACGGCAATTGCATCATCGACCGCGATCCCCTGCTGGGCCGACAGGCTTTCGAGCGCATCGACCTTGGCCTGACGGTCCAGAACCGGCTTCTGAACCTTGCCGGTCAATTTACCGTCCTTTTCAATCAGGACATTCGCCTGATCGTAATCAAAGCCAAGCTCGGCGCGGACTGCACCGGTAAAGAAATCAAATCCACCTGACACCAGGGCAACAAAACCGCCATTGGCCTTCATGGTCGCAACCAGTTGCTTCGCCCCGCCGGTATATTCGACCGTTTTCCAGGCTTCTTTCAGCATCTCGGTCGACATACCTTCAAGAAGACCGACACGTTCATCAAGGGCGGCTTCAAAATCAAGCTCGCCATTCATGGCACGTGCGGTGATGGCCGCCACCCGGTCTTTGACCCCGGCAAACTCGGCCAGTTCATCAAGGGTTTCACCGGTGACAATTGTGCTGTCCATATCGGCAATCAAAAGTTTCTTACGACGTGTGGCAACCTTCTGGGTGATGGCATCGACCGGAAGCTCTGCCTCGGAAAGCGTCGTGTCGGCGACATCAAGCGGGATCCCGTCAAAAGTCAGATCGCACGCCTCGCCCTCGGCAAGCCAGGTTACATCCCCGACCAGTGCGCCTGCCCCGGTCAGCGCGATGGCCGCGTTATCAATCACGGCCTTGGTCAACGCATTCGAATTCGGGGCGGCAATCAGGGTAAGAACCAATTTCATGATCGAGAGGGCTCCTTGGCGGAAAAGGCATAAAACATCGTTGTCGCCTTTATCCGAATTGCGCCGGACTGTGGCAAGAGAACTTTCGCATCCCCTGTTGCCGGGACGCATTATTTGCCGTGAAATTGCTTCGTAAATTCCTATGCCTGTCGGCGCGAACCCAATAGACTGGCCGACCTTTGAACACGTTACCCTGAAAGCACCCTGATGTCGGCCATACAAGCCAGCAGTTCTTTTGCCCCGGTCCTGATCGTCGCTGGCCCGACCGCCAGTGGGAAGTCGGCACTCGCCCTTGATCTTGCGGAGGCCTTTGACGGGATGGTGATCAATGCTGATAGCATGCAGGTCTATCAGGAACTGCGTGTGCTTTCAGCGCGCCCCGATGACAGTGAAATCGCGCGTGCGCCGCATCGACTTTATGGGGTTCTTACCGGACGAGAGGCTTGCTCGGCCGGGAAGTGGCGTGAAATGGCGATGGCCGAGATTGCCGACTGTCATGCCAGTGGCAAACTTCCGATCATCACCGGGGGTACAGGCATGTATCTGAATGCCCTGACCGAGGGCATTGCGCCGATCCCCGATATTCCGGCACGGATTCGCGATCAGGTCACAAACGAGCTTGAAGAACTTGGTCATGCCGAATTCTTTGCCAAACTTCAAGCGCAGGATCCTGAAACCGCCGCCAACCTTGATGGCAGCAACACCCAGCGGCTGATTCGCGCCGCCGAGGTTTTTGCCCATACCGGCCGCGGATTGGCAAGCTGGCACAAGGAACCAGTGATCACCCCGCCCGAGAATATGAAATTCAAGAAACTTTGTTACATGCCGCCGCGCGACATTCTGTATGACCGCTGCAACCGGCGTTTTGATCTGATGATCGAACAGGGTGCCATTGACGAGGTCAAAGGCCTGCTTGCCTTGGAATTGCCTGAAACAGCGCCGGTTAAGAAGGCTGTCGGCGTTCGTGAGATCTCAGCATATCTTGCCGGGGAGATTGATCTGCCCACCGCCAAAGAGAAATCACAGCGCGAAACAAGACGCTACGCAAAGCGCCAATTAACCTGGTTCAGGCACCAAATGTTAGCCAAGGAAATCATCGACGCGCAATATTCGGAAAGTTTGGCAGCAAAAATGCGTCATGATGTTAACCAATTTCTGTTGACCACGCCAAAGTGAGGCGATAGGTTGGCCCTTCCCCCGCCGAAATGGCGGAAAACCGCCGTTTAGGCGGATTTTTCAACTCCAATTCGAGGATAATTGGATCATGTTTCAATCACGCGGTTATCACGCGACACGTTGTTGTCGCTAAGTAAAGAGGCTCGAAAATCATGGCAGAACGTATTTTAAGCGGTTCGGAAGTAGTGTTGCAGGCCCTTGCTGATCAGGGTGTGGAAGTCGTGTTCGGCTATCCTGGCGGCGCTGTCCTACCGCTATATGACGAGATATTTAAACAGAACCGGATTCGTCACGTTCTCGTGCGCCATGAGCAGGCTGCTGTCCACGCTGCTGAAGGTTACGCCCGCTCGACCGGCAAGGTCGGCGTTGTGCTGGTGACTTCGGGACCGGGTGCGACAAACGCCGTTACGGGCCTTACAGACGCGTTGATGGATTCCATTCCAGTTGTCTGCCTGACAGGTCAGGTTCCGACTCATCTGATCGGGAATGATGCCTTCCAGGAAGCCGACACCACCGGCATTACCCGCCCGTGCACCAAGCATAACTATCTGGTGAAAAATCCGGATCGTCTGGCGCGCACGATGCACGAAGCCTTCCACGTTGCCTCAAGCGGCCGTCCGGGCCCGGTCGTTATCGACCTTCCCAAGGACATTCTGGTTGGCAAGGCACCGTATCTGGAACCAGCACAGGTTCAGCACCGCACCTATAATCCGGTGGTCAAGGGTGAACGCAGCCAGATCGAAGAAGCCATGGAAATGCTGGCATCGGCGAAAAAGCCGATCCTGTATTGCGGCGGCGGCGTGATCAATTCCGGCATGCAGGCCTGCAAGCTTCTGACCGAGTTCACCCGCATGACCGGTGCGCCGATCACGCTGACCCTGATGGGTCTGGGTGCTTATCCGGCGTCCGACAAGCAGTATCTGGGCATGCTGGGCATGCACGGCACCTACGAAGCAAACATGTCGATGCATGATTGCGATGTCATGGTCGCCATCGGTGCGCGTTTCGATGACCGTGTCACCGGCAACCTTGATTTCTTTGCGCCGAACTCGCAGAAAATCCAGGTCGACATTGATCAGAGCTCGATCAACAAGAACGTTCCGGTCGATATCGGGATCGTTGGCGATGTTGGCCATGTTCTTGAAGACATGATCAAGATCTGGAAAGCCAAGCAGTACAAGATCGAAGCCAACGCGCTTGATAGCTGGTGGAAAGAAATTGAAGGCTGGCGCAGCAAACACTGCCTGTCCTACAAACAGCCGACCGACGTTATCAAGCCGCAGCACGTTATCCGCCGTGTTCATGCGCTCACCCGTGATCGCAAGACCTATATCACCACCGACGTTGGCCAGCACCAGATGTGGGCCGCCCAGCATTTCGGGTTCGAACATCCCTATGAATGGATGACGTCTGGTGGTCTGGGCACCATGGGCTATGGCATGCCCGCCGCCCTTGGCGTTCAGGTCGCCCACCCGGATGCGACCGTGGTCTGCTTTACCGGTGATGCGTCGATCATGATGAACATTCAGGAATGCGCGACGATGACGCAGTATCGTCTGCCGATCAAAACCGTGATCCTGAACAACCGTTATATGGGCATGGTCCGCCAGTGGCAGCAGCTTCTGCACGGGTCGCGCTATTCCGAAAGTTATAGCGAAACCCTGCCCGACTTCGTCAAACTGTCCGAAGCCTTTGGCTTCACCGGCATGACCTGCAATAACCCGGCGGATCTTGATGATGCCATCAAGAAGATGCTGGAAATTGATGGTCCGGTGATTTTGGACGTCGCTGTCGATGACAAGGAAAACTGCTATCCGATGATTCCGTCGGGCAAGCCGCATAATGAAATGCTGCTTGGGCAGGAAACCAACGGCGACGAAGCCATTGATTCCGACGAAGGGATGGTTCTGGTCTGATCCGCACAAACAAACAATCTGTGCGAATTGATCCCATCACATCAAAATGAAAAGGCCGGCGCGGGCGGCACGTTCTGCCCCGACCGAGCCCTAGCGGAGCGAAACCGTGAAAGAAACCGAAATTTCGAAACACACCATATCCGTTCTGGTGGATAACGAGTCCGGCGTTCTGGCCCGACCGAGCCCTAGCGGAGCGAAACCGTGAAAGAAACCGAAATTTCGAAACACACCATATCCGTTCTGGTGGATAACGAGTCCGGCGTTCTGGCCCGTGTAATCGGGCTGTTTTCCGGTCGTGGCTATAACATTGAAAGCCTGACCGTTGCCGAAGTCGACGCCGACGCCCACCAGTCGCGCATCACCGTGGTTACCTCGGGCACCCCGATGGTAATCGAACAGATCAAGGCACAGCTTTCGCGTCTTGTCCCGGTGCACAAGGTCAGTGACCTGACCCTTGCCGGGCCAAGTGTCGAGCGCGAGCTTGCCCTGGTGAAAGTGATCGCAACGGGTGAAAAACGTGTGGAATCCCTGCGTATTGCCGACATTTTCAAGGCACGCGCAGTGGATGCGACCAACAATTCCTTCGTGTATGAAATCATCGGCAGCCCTGAAAAAATCGACGCCTTCATCAAATTGATGGAGCCGCTTGGGCTTTCGGAAATTTCGCGTACCGGTGTGGCAGCGATTTCGCGCGGCACACTGACGATGTGAGTTTGCCCTGCCCGGTGATCCGCATCGGGTACGGCATTGGGGCCTGCCCCATAATAATTATTACCATCCGCCACGCATGAAAATCAGCGTGGTCCAACGTCCAGAGGTATCGAAAGATGCGTGTTTATTACGACCGCGATGCAGATGTTAATCTGATCAAATCCAAAAAAGTTGCCATCATTGGTTACGGTTCGCAGGGCCACGCCCATGCGCTGAACCTCCATGATTCCGGCGTTAAGGAAGTTGTTGTTGGTCTTCGTGAAGGCTCCAGCTCACGCAAGAAAGCCGAAGCTGCCGGTCTGAAAACCATGACCCCGGCCGAAGCTGCTGCCTGGGCAGACGTTGTCATGATGCTGACCCCCGATGAGCATCAGGCTGCGATTTACGCTGATGAGCTGCGCGACAACCTGAAACAGGGTGCTGCCCTTCTGTTCGCACACGGTCTGAACGTGCATTTCGGCCTGATCGAGCCGCGCGCTGATCTTGACGTCATGATGATCGCACCGAAGGGTCCTGGCCACACGGTTCGTTCCGAATACAAGCGTGGCGGCGGTGTTCCGTGCCTTGTTGCTATTGAGCAGAACGCATCTGGCAACGCGCTTGAAGTTGCTCTGTCCTATGCTTCGGCAATCGGTGGCGGTCGTTCGGGCGTTATCGAAACCACCTTCCGTGAAGAGTGCGAAACCGACCTGTTCGGCGAACAGGCTGTTCTGTGCGGCGGTCTGACCCAGCTGATCAAATACGGCTTCGAAACCCTGACCGAAGCAGGCTATGCGCCGGAAATGGCATATTTCGAGTGCCTGCACGAAGTTAAGCTGATCGTTGACCTGATGTATGAAGGCGGCATGGCCAACATGCGTTACTCGATCTCCAACACCGCAGAATACGGCGACTATGTCACCGGCCCGCGCGTGATCGATCCGTCTGTCAAAGAACGCATGAAAGAAGTTCTTACCGACATTCAGGAAGGCAAGTTCGTCCGTGACTTCGTTCAGGAAATGCATTGCGGCCAGCCGATGTTCAAGGCAACCCGTCGTCTGCATGCTGAACACGAAATCGAAGAAGTTGGTACCAAACTGCGCGCCATGATGCCGTGGATTGCTGCAAACCAGCTCGTCGACAAAGAAAAGAACTAAGCACAGCTTGGATCCTTTTTTGCGCAAACGGCCGTCCCGATGGGGCGGCCGTTTTGCTTTGGGCATTTCGGGTTTGGCTTATCCGCCGTGTTTCATCTGTTTGACCGGGAACCGCAACTCGGTTCCGGCCCAAATCACAACACACAGGACCGACACCCCGGCCCCGAGAACCACCACAGCTGGCCAGCCGCCAATGCCATAGGCGATGGCTGAACTGGCGGAGCCACAGGCACCACCCAAGAAATAACTGGCCATATAGCCCGTCGTCAGACGACTGCGGGCCTCGGGGTTCAGGCGATAGACCTCGCTTTGATTGGAAATATGCGCCCCCTGAATACCCAGATCGATCAGGACCACACCAAGCGCAAAGGCAATCAGCGACCATTGGCCCCAATATAGCAGGCCCCAGCTTGATACAGTGGTCATCAGGAAGGCACCGGTGCTGAGCCGCGCCCAACCCTTGTCGGCAAGCTTTCCGGCAATGCGGGCCGCCAGGATACCGATTGCACCAATCAGGCCATAAAGCCCGATCACCGCTTCGGACATGCCATATTGGCGCACCAGCATGAACGCCATCGAGGTCCAGAAAATCCCGAATACGGCATATTGCAATCCGCCAATCAGGCTGCGGCGGCGCAGGACCGGCTCATCGCGAAACAGATGCAGGATCGAAAGATACAGCGTGCGGTAACTGGTATGCGAGGTCGGCGGGATATGCGGAATGATCCGGTAACAGGCCACCGCATAAATCGCCATCAGGACAGAGGCCGCGATAAACACCGAACGCCATCCGGCAAGCTCTGCCATGATGCCCGAAAACGTCCGGGCCAGAAGAATGCCCAGCAACAGGCCACTCATCACCGCCCCCACCGCAGACCCGCGTTTGTCATCCGTCGCCAGGTGGGCGGCAAGCGGCACAAGGATTTGCGCGGTCACACAGGTGATCCCGACCGAAATACTAAACACCACCAGCATCAAGAATGAAGGTGCCAGCCCCATCGCAAGTAACCCGAGCGCGGTCAGGGCCGAGGTCACGGTCAGTAATTTGCGCCGTTCATGATGATCACCCAGTGGCACCACGGCAATCAACCCGGTCAGATAGCCAAGCTGCGCCACGGTCACCAGAAAGCCGGCACTGGTTTCGCTCAGCCCATATTCACGGGCAAGCAGTTCCAGCAATGGCTGAACATAATAAAGACTGGCAACGGACAGACCGCTTCCGACCGCCATAAAGATCAGGAGGCCGGTGGTCAGGGTGGGCTTGGAATGCATTCTCAGATGGGCCTTGAACGGGTTGGTGGTGGGTTTACGATAGCCGCCAAATCAGAGACTTACAATGCAGTGCCTGACACAGGTGCCATGCCGGGGCGGCATCGGTTGTCCCCAGCACGCACAGCAGCCATTCGTAAAACACCCTGCTTTGCGCTGGATTTCAAAGGCCGATCTGTTTAATTCTGGCCTTTAAAACTTTAAACCAGATATGAGCATTTCGGAATGTCGGACTATATTGATATCGCCCCCGAGGTCGCAGAGGCCTTTGCCGCAGGCAAGCCTGTTGTTGCCCTTGAATCAACCATCATTTCCCATGGCATGCCCTATCCGCAGAACCTGGAAACCGCGCGTGCGGTTGAACAGGATGTGCGTGATAACGGTGCGATCCCGGCCACCATCGCCGTGATTGGCGGTCGTTGCAAAATCGGGCTTTCCCCAGAGGAACTGGAATATTTCGCCAAGGGGACCGACATTCTTAAACTGTCGCGTCGTGATATCCCCTATTGCCTAGCCAAAAAGCTTGATGGTGCTACCACTGTATCAGCAACCATGATCCTGGCGGAAAAGGCCGGCATTCGCGTCTTTGCCACAGGCGGTATTGGCGGGGTGCATCGTGATCTTGCCGGTAATTTCGATGTGTCGGCCGATTTGACCGAGCTTGGCAAAACCAGTGTTGCGGTTGTCTGCGCCGGGGCCAAGGCGATCCTTGATATCCCCAAAACGCTTGAACATCTTGAAACGCTGGGCGTGCCGGTTATTGCCTATGGCACCGATGAATTCCCGGCATTCTATTCGGTTGAAAGTGGTCAAAAAGCCCCGCTGCGACTTGATACCCCCGAAGAACTCGCAGCTTTCCTGAATTCGAAATGGGAATTCGGCCTTGAAGGTGGCGCCGTCATTGGCAATCCGCCAGAAGCCGACAAGGCACTGGCGCGCGAAGCCATCGAAGGGGCGATTGAAGATGCCCTGATGGAGGCCAAGGAAAAAGGCATTCAGGGGCGCGATGTCACCCCGTTCCTTCTGGCCCGCGTGACCGAGTTGACCAAGGGCAAAAGCCTTGAAGCCAACATAGCCCTTGTGCGCAACAATGCCCGCCTGGGTGCGAAAATTGCCGCTGCCATGGTCGGCTGATCGGCACTGGGCATCCTTAAAGACCAAAAGAAACAGGCTGGCCAATCTGCCAGCCTGTTTTGCATTTAACCGCGCTGATATCCCTTGCCTTCGAACCCGGGCTTGATGCGTGCATCGTCAACCGGTGCGCCCCACGTCGTTGTGCATGGCAAGACACCGGCCCAGACAGACCAATCATAGTCTTCATCGTCATCGACCGGATCCCCGGCACGGACCTTTGCCGAAACCTGGTCCAGATCAAAGCCCAGGAACATGGTCGCCTTGAGTTCCTGTTTGTTGGGATGACGGATGTGATCCCACCGCCCCGGCTCCAGTTTTTCGGTAAACAGCCGGGAATGTTCCATCTTCTCGGCATCATCACTCACCACCGTTCCTTTGCCATAAATAACGACAGAACGGTAATTGGCCGAATGGTGAAAGGCCGAACGCGCCATCACCAAACCATCAAGATGCGTGATGCACAGACAGGCTTCCGCCCCGTCTGCAATGGCGGCAAGGATCCGGTTCTTTGACGCGCCATGGATATAGATCCGCTCCCCCACGCGCCAATGGGCCGTCGGGATCATGGCGGGGCGCCCGTTAACCACGGTTCCGACATGGCAAATCAGGGCATCATCAATAATGCCATGCACCTGATCGCGGTCATAACTGGCGCGATTAGGGCCCCGGACAACTTTGGTGTGGGGATGGACTTCGTATTGATCGGACATGGCGGGACCTCTTCGTCAAAA
>Ga0207828_100356_pt1 | contig 18422 bp, 14 predicted proteins | sample TtaePargueraPR_11_FD_187276 | JGI IMG/M metagenome (GOLD analysis project Ga0207828, IMG submission 187276) | Aerobic enrichment media microbial communities from Bioluminiscent Bay, La Parguera, Puerto Rico - Tt and P2 (3) (SPAdes) | ecosystem: Environmental > Aquatic > Marine > Unclassified ...
TAAGATACTCTTTGTTGACATCAGTTATTTCAAGTTCACCTCGATGACTTGGTTTGATGTTTTTTGCAATTTCAACAACATTGTTGTCATAAAAGTAAATACCTGGAACTGCAAAATTAGATTTTGGATCAGCGGGTTTTTCCTCAATTGAAACAGCCACACCATTTTTATCGAATTCAACCACACCATAACGTTCAGGGTCATGAACTCTATAGGCATAAATTATGCCTCCATCTGGATTATTGTTCTCTTGTAAAAGTTTTGATAATCCTGAACCATAAAAAATATTGTCTCCCAATATAAGTGCCACCTTATCATCACCAATAAAATCTGCTCCAATGATAAAAGCCTCTGCTAAACCATTTGGTTCGTCTTGAACAGCATAATCAAATTTGCAACCATATTTTTCTCCATCCCCTAAAAGGTCCTTAAATAAAGGAAGGTCTTTAGGTGTTGAAATAATCAAAATTTCTCGAATTCCAGAATACATCAACGTGGATAAAGGGTAATATATCATTGGCTTGTCATAAATAGGCATCAATTGCTTACTTACGGATAGCGTCAATGGATGTAGTCTTGTTCCAGAACCTCCTGCCAGTATAATTCCTTTCATTCTTTAATTATATTGCTTTTGGTAATAATTTTGATACTCTCCGCTAGTGACATTCTTAAGCCACTTTTCATTGTTCAGGTACCAGTGAATTGTTTTTTTCAAGCCTTCTTCAAACTGTAGAGACGGCTCCCATCCCAATTCATCTTTTATTTTCGAAGCGTCTATGGCATATCTTAAATCGTGTCCTGGCCTGTCCTTAACATAGGTGATTAAATCTTCAGAAGTGCCTTCAGGTCTTCCCAGTTCAATATCCATTTGCGCGCACAGCAATTTGACCAAATCTATGTTCTTCCATTCGTTGAAACCTCCAATGTTGTAGGTTTCTCCATTTACACCATCATGAAATGCCACATCAATGGCTCTTGCATGGTCCTCCACGTACAGCCAATCTCTAGTGTAGTTTCCGTCTCCATATACCGGAAGTGGTTTGTTATTGATGATGTTATTTATAAACAGTGGTATCAGTTTTTCAGGAAACTGATTTGGACCATAGTTGTTTGAGCAATTTGTGATAATATAAGGCAGTCCATAAGTTTCTCCATATGCTCTTACAAAGTGATCAGAGCTGGCTTTAGACGCAGAATAGGGTGAGTTTGGGTCGTAAGCTGTAGTTTCTGTAAAAAGACCAGATTCGCCTAAAGTGCCATATACTTCATCAGTACTTATATGATAGAATCTCTTGTTGTTGAAATTGTTGTTCCAAAGATTTTTAAAAGCATTTAGCAGCACCATCGTGCCTATCACATTGGTCTTCACAAACGCTAAAGGATCTTTAATCGACCTGTCTACGTGTGATTCCGCAGCCAAATGGATGACACCATCAAATTTGTATTCTTCAAATAATTTGTTGATAAAACCTTCATCTGTAATATCTCCCTTGATAAAGGTATAGTTTGAAGAGCTCTCTAAATCTTGAAGGTTTTCCAAGTTTCCAGCATAGGTCAACGCGTCAAGGTTGTAAATATGATATTCCGAATATTTTTCTACAAACAACCTGACCACGTGCGAACCTATAAATCCACAGCCTCCGGTTATCAGTAATGATTTTTTAAGCTCCATAGTTCTTTACAAATCTTAACGTTTTTAATGAAGCGAATATCAAACAAAGAATAATAAATGCTCCAACGGGAAATATAAACCAATATTTTGATGTTAATTTTGATGACTCATTTCCAACTTCCGGAAAGCGCGAAAGCACATCATAGTACGAATCTTCCTCTACTTTTATCTGTTCGATAGCACGTATGGAATCTCTGATTCTCATTTCACTAATGAACAACTCATACTCCCAAGTTTTTGACTTCTCTTGTTGCAATGGCAATAATCCCTGTACGTTTACATATGCTGCTCCTTTTTCTGATTCTTTCTTTACAATGTCTAAATAAACCTCTTGAAGCGCATCCATTCGTTCCAAATCCCTTTCATACACTTGCTTTTTTATTTCGAGTGTTTTGTCTCTAATTGTTTTCTTCTCGGAAGAATATGTGTTTGAAAATGTAGAATCAAAACCACTTTCAAGCTTTCTAAAAATATCCTTCTGAAGTGATTTTACCCGAACCAAAAATAATTCGCTAGAATAGATGTCTCGATTCTCTACAAAATCGTTATATGTAATGTTTTGAGCTCTAGTACTATCAAGTGATTTCAAGTATAGATCGTACTGTTTCAATAGCTCGTTTTTGGTTTCAGGACCAGACTCCACCTCAAAACTAACCAACTTTTGAGCTTCCTTTTCACCAATATCAAATGATTCTGCCAGAACTTCATAATTGCTCTCGGCAAGAAGAGAATTAAAATAATTGACGTTGGTGACCAATTGATATTTTGAGTCAAAATATGGCTTTACCAGCATGTCTGCTTCATATACGGTAGGTTTTTGCTTTTCTAAAAAATAACCTACCACAAATGCAAGGCCCACAACAATTCCAACAATAAGAAGATGGTCTATAACCGCCTTCAAAAAGTAAATAAATGCAGAGAAAATTCCTTTAAAGATAATCCCAATGAACTTAAAAAACCTTTCAAAAAGCTTTCCAATGGAATTAAAAACCTGGCCTAAATCTATTTCTTCTGTTTTTGATTCGTTTTGTAAATCTTTACTCATTTCAATCCTTTAATTAAAAATCTGTTGTAATATTTTTCTAGTGATCAAATATGTTGGCTTTACTCCTGACGTTCCCAGTCCTCCTGAAGCTAAAGTGCTTCCTGTCTCCAATGGATTGTCACTTGCATAGTATGCGTATCTTACTTTCACATTCGGGTTAATACTGCCTCTCACTTTTGAAGCTGCCTGAATGGCCTTTTGGTAGTGCGCTCCTTCCATCTCAAGTCCAATCACATTCCATGTAGAGTTAAAAAAGAATTTCAAAATCTCTTTGTTTTGAAGCGAAGTGCCCAGAACCGTAATCATAGAGCCTTCACAAACATGGATACCTTCATTGTCTAAATCGGCTTTCGAGAGTTCATTGTCAAACGGATAATTATCTGCAGTGCCCTCGAAAATGTGAGCGGAAGGAATCATAATATCTCCTTTGCCTCCTTCAAGAATACCCGCTTTTCCCATAATGGAAACCGATTCAACATTCAAATGTACTTTTTTGCCATTCACCTTGATTGGTTTTAACAACTCGTCCATGGTCTCATAAGCCTGCTCACCAAACGCGTAGTCCATTACAAAAATGACCGGTTTTTCAGTGTCTTTGGCTTTTTTAGATATCTCAATGTCAGTCTTTGAGAAATCTATTTTTGCCGTATCAAAAATTTGAACGTCAATATAAGTGCCTGATGCGTCAGGAATATATATCATTCCTCTTTGCAACGCTTCTTTGGTGACTTTATTGCGTAGGTCTTGATTGCCTTTTTGACTAAGCGCTTCATAAACCTCAAAAATTGATTTTTTTGCCGCAAACGTCTTCAGGGCGTGTGGTGCAAACAATGAATTCATAACACTATGCATATTAGCGCTTATGATATGAATAGGACGCTCTATGAGATTATTTTTTATTAGTGTTTCTTTGATGGTGTCTGCCCATATTTCACCATGAATGTGATGGCCCAAACGCTCTCTCAAAACTGGGCTAAAAGTAACTGTTCTTTTGTTATTGTTTACAATCTCTTCAATGGCCAATTTTCCCAGCCAATAGACCAAATGCAACAAACGGTCAGGCTGATTTGGCAATGAGAATGATTCGTAAACCTGCGTAAGTTCATTAAACGTTCTGCCCAAAATATTGGCTGTGTGAGTAATAGCTACTTCACGTTCCGTCTGCGACAACTCTTTCTTTGTCATCACCGCGTTTTCAAGCTTTATCCAATCTCTCGTAGTCGTACCTTGCTCGTCAATCAAAACACGTTTGCTGATTTTATGGGATTCAACAAACATGAAAGTTAAATGCGTGAGAATGTCATAAATTTCTGAACGACCTCGAGTGATTTCAATGTTCATCTGCTCTTCGTCAATACGAAAACAGTTTCGTCGTCTTTTCGGGGGAATTATCGCTTTGAAATGAGAGTTACTATAGCCTTCATCACTCGTGAGATTGATAAACGTACATTCTTCGATACCATATGGTAATCTGTCGATAACGTAGAGCAAACCATCTAATTCGGCTTTTTCCTCTCCTATGGAACCATAGATTTCTGGGCGCAACAGCAACAAAGCCTCTCGAAGTGTTTCGCCAGAAATTCCCATAGGTTTGTAGAAACCTCTATTGAACAAATGACGCATTGTAATGTACATTCTTTCAATAGCATTTGAGCTTTCTTGAGCTCTCGTTCTGGCATGGTTTTTTTTACTGCTCATAGTGTTCTTTAGCCTGCAAATATAGTATTATTTAGTTAAATTTAGTTCGAACAAGGCGTCGGCTATTTTTCGGTCATTTGACAATCTTGGTATTTTGTTCTGACCTCCTAATTTCCCAATTGATTTCATATAGTCTTGGAAACCATTCTTCTTGATTTGAGTGATTTTCAAAGGTTGCAAGACATTGCCTTCAATCAAGTCAAAGTAATAGGAGTTTTGCTTCTGAAGAGAGTCTTCAATCTTATCTATGATTTCTTGAAGGTTTTTCGGTTCATTTTCAAATTCAATTAGCCATTCGTGATATGGCAAGCCTTGTGAAGGATTGATTTGTGGTGCTACCGTAAACTCTGAAACCTGTATGGAGCTATTATCAAGTGCATCCTTTAACGCTTGCTCAACCTCTTTGCCTATAACATGCTCTCCAAATGCAGAAATAAAGTGTTTTATTCGACCTGAAACAATAACTCTATATGGTTTTGTGGATGTAAACTGAACCGTGTCGCCAATATTGTATGCCCAAAGACCTGCATTAGATGAAATAATCATGACATAGTTGACTCCTATTTCAACATCTTTTATAGTGATGCGCTTTGGATTTTCGTCAAAAAACTCTTCTGCTTTCACAAATTCGTAAAAAATTCCGGAGTTCAATTGTAACAGCATTCCTCTTTCTCCTTGCTTATCTTGAAATGCAAAGAAACCTTCGCTGGCAGGATATAATTCGATGCTATCTACCTTTCTGCCGATTAGATTTTCAAATTTCGATCGGTATGGTTCATAGTTGACACCTCCAAAAATGAACAGGTTGAAGTTCTTGAAAACTTCTCCAACCTTCTTGCCTGTTACTTTGTTTATTTTCTCAAAATACATTTGAACCCAAGATGGAATTCCAGAAATCACCGTCATATTTTCTGGCAAAGTTTCTTTCACGATTGCGTCTACCTTTGTTTCCCAATCTTCAATGCAGTTAGTTTCCCAAGAAGGCATTCTGTTTTTCTGAAGATATTTAGGGACATAATGTGCAACGATTCCTGAAAGCCTACCTAATTGTATACCATTCTTTTCCTCTAAAATAGGGCTACCTTGCAGAAAAATCATCTTACCATCCACAAACTTACTATTTCCTGTTTCTGCGATATACATTAAAATGGCATTGCGAGCTGCATCAATATGTGATGGCATACTTTCTTTGGTAATTGGAATGTATTTTGACCCTGAAGTTGTTCCTGAAGTCTTCGCAAAATAAATTGGTTTACCTTTCCACAGAATATCTTTTTCTCCAGCAACAACCCTTTCAACATATGGTTTCAGTTCTTCATAATCTCGAATAGGCACTCTTTTAACAAAATCTGAATGCGTTTTGATATTTATAAAATCGTGGTCGTTGCCGAATTGTGTGCTTGCAGCAGTAGCAATGAGATTTTGAAAAACTTTTTCCTGTGTCTCGACTGGTGCATTAGCCCATTTTAAAATCGACTTTTTTATTCTTGATGCGAAAGGTTTGGCTAAAGCAGATTTTAATGAAAACATTATTTAAAGTCGATAAAATTGGTTGGATTGATAGGGTAGCCTTTGCTCCACAATTCAAAATGCAAATGTGGCCCAGTGGAATATTCGCCAGAGTTTCCTGCCATGGCTATGACCTCTCCAGCTTTGACCAAATCGCCTTGTTGTTTGGTCAACGATGCGTTGTGTTTATAAACGGAAATCAATTCTTGATTATGCTCTATAATCACAACATAACCGGTTTCTGCTGTCCATTCAGCAAAAATAACGGTTCCATCTGCGGTAGCTTTTACAGGAGTGTCTTTGGCAACCACAATATCCACTGCATAATGCTTTGTTTTTAAATCATATCCTTCGGAAATGGTTCCGTTTACAGGTGGGAAGAGTACAAAATTAGAGCCAGAAACACTGCTTTCGAAAAGATTGTATTTGTCTTCTTTATCCACCTTTTCACGTAGCAAGGAATCTTCCTTTGATGCAGCAACTTTTAACGCAGCCATATCTTTCCCTGCGGCATCAATGATAGAGTCTCTGTTGAATTCAACGGTTTTAACATCACCTGTTAATACCCTTCTGATCGATGCGTAATATTTTTCGTTTAAGGCAATGACTTGTTGTAGCGAATCGGTTTTATAATTGAGCTCTGTTGCTTGCTTCTTCAATTTGGCAGAGGAATAGCCCGGAATGAACTCTCTTAAGGACGTAAATGCTATCAAAAATGTTGTGCCTGCAATCAGAATAATGGCTGACAGCATCACTATGACGAAAACGTTTAGCCTCGTGAGTTTAATTGCAAAACGCTCTTCAAAGGTGTCTTCATTCAAAACTACCAAGCGGTATTTATGAAGTAGCTTTTTTGCGAATTTTTTTTCTTTCTTTTTTTGTGCCATTTGATAACAAAATTAGTCAAAAATCGTTCAGGATGTTTTGAGTAATGTTCTAAAGTTTGTTTTTAACGCATAAATTGAAGTTTAATTACTAACTTTGTTCTTCAAAATAAAATGTTATGATATCAGCAAGTATATTTTTAGCAATTGGCCCTTGGCAAGTTGTTATTGTGGTGGTTTTGGTTCTATTGCTTTTCGGTGGGAAGAAAATTCCAGAATTAATGAGAGGCCTTGGAAGCGGTATCAAGGAATTCAAAGATGCCAGCAAGGATGATACAGATAAAAAAGCAACTTCAGATAAAAAAGATTAAGAGATTATAAACCTTCTCAAAAAAAAGCCAACTTCGACAGTTGGCTTTTTTGTTATTTGAATTTTACCGACCTCAATATCGCCTCGAGTTCAAAAACGTGATCTCTTTTCTCGACTGATGGCGCAAAAACATAGCCTTCGACCACCAAATACCGATTGTTCGCTTTATCCTCGATGGCGTAATTGATAAAAGGTCCTGACATAAATGCATTCTTCATATCCCAAATGCCTTTGGTTTCAATAGTTGGTCTTCCATCAATTGTAGTATCAAAAACATAAGGTGCATAAGCTTCTTCAGTGATCATATAAGCACCTTCTGTTGAGTTCTGAATATGTGCTTTTCCTATAGAATCTCTCATTCTGATAATGTCTCCTACAGTTGTACTATCACTTTTACGGATTCTATCAAGAGGCACCTCATATATCATAAAATCCATATTGCCTGTATTGATATCCTTTCTTATCCAGAAAAAATCACCATCATGTGTCGCAATTCTATATGCTGTTGGGAACTTAATATCAATTCCCAACTGTTCTTGAATGAGTTTAGTATCAAACAGTGATAATTTGATGCGTCGTTGATTTTCTTTGATTTCTTCGTCTTTGAAAGCTTGGATTATTCTATCAGAATTTGCCTTTAATTGATCAATAATTTCTTGGTTCGTTTTTCCCCTAACAATTATCAAAGTCTGTGGTCTAGCATAAGCATCTTCAGCTATGGAGGTGCCAGCGTCTTTTCCTTTTTCAATTTTTAAAACGATGCGATTTTTTGTGGCAAAACCTGAAAATACCTGCGTAGGCATTTGGCTTATGGAAAATAAAGGTTCTTCTTGATTAAGTGCTGGAACAGGTGCGGCAAAAATTTCCCTAACAGTTTCGCCTATATTTTCTTCCCAAAGTAAATTATCAACTACTACTAACAGATTATTGATTCTCCCTGAAGATGAAGGAACTAATCGTTGGTTTGAAGACTTATCGTTGCAACTGAAGCTCAAAAGTATAACGAGAATTGCAGCGATTTTCAATAAAGGTTTCATTTAGATATTTTTAAAGTGGTTCCTACTTTTAAGTTAGTACCACTAATATCGTTCCATTTTTTGATATCGTCAACAGAAACTCCTGAAAATTTTTGAGAAATGCTCCAAAGAGAGTCTCCTTGTCTTACTTTATATGTTTTTACATTTGTTGATGCGACCGCATTTGATGCGGTTGTGCTCGCCTCTTTTTGAGAGCTGGTATTTGCAGATGAATTGCCTCGAGAATAAATTTTTAATCGTTGTCCGACATTCAAATTGTTACTTCGCAAGCCATTCCATTTCTTTATATCGCTTACTCTAACGCCATATTTTCTGGCAATTTTGCCCAAATAATCTCCAGATCTTACTTTATAAGTTGTCCTAGTTTCTTCCTCAAAAAGCTGTGGCATAGGTTTTTCGCGCTTATCGAGTTCGGTTTGCACATGGGCATAGATATCCTTTTCATTCGCGACAAACTTTCCAATAGCATGCCTTGGAAGTCTCAATGTGTAATTTTCATTTTCAACATACGGAATGATATCCAACTTGTATGAAGGGTTTAAAAATTGAAGTTCTTCGATAGGAAGTTCCATCAATTCAGCTACTTGATCCAAGCTAATGGTTTGCTTCACGTGAATGGTATCAGTTTCCATATATCGATAATTGGAAGAAGCTTTTTTGAAGCCGTGTTCTTCAGCATATTCAAAAATATACATGGTGGCCAAAAATGCTGGAAGATAACCTGCGGTTTCTCTTGGCAAATGACGTCTTAAATTCCAATAATTTTGATAACCTCCAGAACGGCGAATAGCTTTGCTGACATTACCTGGTCCTGAATTATAAGCAGCTAAAGCCAAATCCCAATCACCAAAAATCTCATATAATTTCGCTAAATATTTACTGGCCGCAATCGTAGATTTTATGGGATCACTGCGTTCGTCAACATAACTGGTGACGTTTAGTCCGTACATTTTACCCGTCGGATACATGAATTGCCATAAACCTGTCGCTCCAACGCGAGATTTTGCCCTTGGCTTCAAAGCAGATTCTACAATGGCTAAATACTTTACTTCCAAAGGAACATCCATGTTGTCCAATTCCTTTTCAAACAATGGAAAATAATATTCGCTCAATGCCATCAAACGCTGTAAAGTGGATTTTCTGTTTTTTAAATAGGATTTGATAACACTTTCAAGATCAGGATTATACTCAATATTGAAAGGTGTTTTGGCGCTCAACTTATGAAGCCTTGCCTTTAAAGTATCTGTAGATAACTCTGGAAGGTCGATTTCTTCAAATTTAATGTCTGTAATTGACTCATATATGGTGTCGAACAGAGTGTTACTGTATAGTTCTTCTAACCATTTTTCATCATAAGCAGACGCTACTTGATGATCTTCTAGCTTCTTTAAAGACAACGAATCCGCATTGGGTTCAATGGCTTTAACAGCTATGCTGCCATCAATGATTGAATCTATTTTTGTCTGATTTGTTTTGCTTTTAACCTTTTTTTCAGACTGCACAGTTTGTGAAAAGCAGGTACCAATGCATAGCACAAAGGCAAAAGATATTGTAAAATGTCTTGTGTTCATCCGTCAGGTTTATGAAATATCTTAACGATATGATTGGTTAAATCGTACAATGATATTCAAAATGTCAATACAAAACAATATTTTAACATTATTTTTTGCGCTTTGTCGGTGTTTTACTGCGTTTCATCGATATTTTGATTAGTCTCGAATCGCCGCAATGCCAGGCAATACCTGTCCTTCAAGGCTTTCAAGCATTGCACCACCACCAGTGCTCACATAACTCACTTTATCTTCAAATCCAAATTGCTTAACCGCAGCAACAGAATCACCACCTCCAACTAATGAAAAAGCTCCATTTTTAGTGGCTTCGGCAATCGAATTGCCCAACTCAATGGTTCCTTTGGCAAAATTCTCCATTTCGAAAACGCCAAGTGGTCCGTTCCATAAAATCGTTTTACTTTTTAAGACCACGTCGTGGAACAATTTTAAAGATTTTGGACCAGCATCAAGCCCTTGCCAACCATCAGGAATATGATACACATCGACTATTTGGGTATTGGCATTGTTATCAAATGCATCTGCCGCAACAACATCAACTGGTAAATGAACTTGGACATTTTTCTCTTTTGCCTGTTTCAAAATATCCAATGCCAAATCCAATTTATCATCTTCGCAGATAGAATCGCCAACAGCTCCTCCTTGCGCTTTTACAAAGGTAAATGTCATTCCTCCGCCAATAATCAAATGGTCAACCTTATCCAAAATGTTTTCAATGATGGTTATTTTAGAAGATACTTTTGCGCCACCCAGAACCGCTAATACTGGTTTTTCGCCAGTTTTCATAACCTTATCAATACTTTCAATTTCTTGTGCCAACAATGCTCCAAAACATTTTTTGTCTGGGAAAAATTGCGCCACAATGGTTGTTGATGCGTGTGCACGATGTGCTGTTCCGAAGGCATCATTCACATAAATGTCTCCCAACTTTGAAAGCTCTTTTGCAAATTCGGTGTCGCCTCCTTCTTCCTCTTTATGAAAACGTAGATTTTCCAACAATAAAATTTCTCCAGGTTTTAAATTTTCTGCTGCTTCGGTTGCTTCTTTTCCAATGCAATCTGACACAAAATTGACCTCAACACCCATAACATCCTTCACTTTATCAACAATATGACGAAGTGAAAACTCATCTTGAACGCCTTTTGGCCTTCCAAGGTGAGACATCAAAATACAGCTTCCTCCATCTTCCAATATCTTAATTATAGTAGGTTTTGCAGCTTGAATTCTTGTGTCATCGGTAACATTGAAATTATCATCCAAAGGCACGTTGAAATCTACCCTTATAAGTGCTTTTTTGTCTTTAAAATTGAAGTCGTTTATGGTTTTCATTGTCAATTGTTTTATATGTTGAAGCACAAATGTAACCATTTATAAAGAGCTACGAAATGGCTTTAGAACGAAAAGATAATCTTAAATAAAGATTTATATTTGCCTATGTTATTTTCAGAAGTTTTAGGTCAGGAACATCTCAAAAGTCATTTGACACAAAGTGTGGACAATGGTAGAATTCCTCACGCCCAATTGTTTGTAGGACCCGAAGGTTGTGGCACTCTACCGATGGCCATTGCATATGCCCAATATATATTGTGTAAAAACGTGGCGTCTGAAAATACGGGAGGCAACGAATCGTGTAACTTGAAGTTCAAAAATTATTCACATCCTGATTTGCATTTTGCATTTCCTGTAGCTACTACGGATAAAATCAAAAGCCATCCTGTCTCAAACCATTTTATGGAGGAATGGCGACAACTACTTACAGATCAGCCTTATGGCAATCTTTTTGATTGGTACAAAGTTTTGGGTATCGATAACAAACAAGGTCAAATAGGTGTTGATGAGGCGCAGGACATTGTAAAGTCATTATCCTTAAAATCTTATGAAGGAGGTTATAAAGTGATGCTGATTTGGATGGCTGAAAAAATGAATTCGTCTGCCGCAAACAAATTGCTAAAACTAATAGAAGAACCGCCTAGCAATACTATTTTTCTGTTGATTGCTGAAGATGAAGAGCAGATCATCAATACGATACGCTCTCGTTGTCAACTTTTGCACTTTCCGCCATTAGCTGAATCCGTTATAAAAGAAGCGCTTATCAAAAATTACCAATTGGAGGAATCTGTTGCGATAAAAATCGCTCATCAATCTAATGGAAATTACAATAAAGCCTGCGATTTGGTCTATCAGGATTCTGAAGATATTCAGTTTGAAGAATGGTTTGTATTCTGGATACGTTCGGCTTTTAAGGCCAAAGGAAATAAAAGCGCCATTCACGATTTGATTTCTTGGAGTGACAACATTGCCAAGTCAGGACGTGAAACACAAAAGCAGTTTCTACTGTTTTGTGTTGATTTTTTTAGACAAGCATTGCTGCTTAATTATAATGCATCAGAATTGGTATATGTCGATCCAAAAACCAAAAATTTTAAGCTAGAAAACTTTGCTCCTTTTGTGAATGAAGCCAATATTATGGAGATTAGCGACGAGCTTCAAGATGCTATTTACCATATAGAACGGAATGGTAATTCAAAAATCATTCTTACAGATTTGTCAATAAAACTCACGCGTTTATTGCATAAAAAAGCCAGTTAAATTAACTGGCTTTTCTTCGTTTCTTTGATTTGTAACTTAATCTTTCTTGTAAGTTTTGTTCAACTCTTCCAAAATTTCCTTTGTAAGATCTTTGCTTTCTTCTCCATAAAGAACACTTCCTGCTTCATTGCTTCCCAAAATATAAGTGTAACCGTTCTTTTTTCCGTATTCTTTCACAAAAGCTCTCACTTCTTTGATTAAAGTATCGATTTCCGTTTGGCTTTCCTTTTGAATACTTTGTTCTTGCATTTGAGTTTGCTGCTGAAACATTTGGTACTGTTGTGTCAATGCTTGATATTGCTCTTGGCTTTCCTTTCTCACCATTTTTGGATCGTTTTGTTGTAAAGCTGCAGCTTTGGCTTGGAAAGATTTGCTGATACTATCAACTCTCTTGTCGAAATTTTCAATCTTTGTGTTGATGGAAGTTTCGATATCCTTTTTCTTTTGATAATCGTTGATCAATTTTCCATTGTCAATGAATCCTGTTTTCATTTCTTTCTGACACGAAACCATTAACACCATTCCGAAAACTAACAATACTACTTTTTTCATTCTTTGAGTGATTTTAAAATTTTTGCAAATGTAGCAAAGTATGGCGGAATTCTTCCAAAATTATTTCAATAAGCAAAATCGATGGAATCAAAAGACATTATAGTTATTGATTATAAAAACTGGCTTAATTAGGCGAAATAAGCCGTGTTTTTGGAAATTAGTCAATAGGATTTACTTCCGAAGCGCCAAAGACCTCTTAAAGGGCTTTAAATTAAGTTTTGGTCTTGTTTATAATGTAAATGTGCGAAGAATATTCCTTGGAACGACTTGCTGCGATATTTGAACGGCATCCAATCCAAAATGCTTTTAAGGGATTCATTGTGCTGTTTTTATATTTTTCGGAAAGTAAGCTCACGTAAAAGGCATCAAACTTCATAGGCAAAACTTTCGTAACAGTCATTTGATGTTTAGCAACAAGTTTTGAAATCGATGTTTTAGAAAAATGCCAAAGATGGCGCGGCACATCATAAGCCGCCCAAAACTCTTTATAATGATTGGCATCAAAACTTTTGTAATTAGGAACTGCGATGATCAAAGTGCCGTTCTGTTTTAGCAGATTTTCCAAAACAGTTAAATACTCGTTTAAATCGGGAAGATGTTCAAGCACGTGCCAAAGTGTAATGACATCAAAACTTTGAGCATTTAAATTTAATAGGTAATCACTGTCAAAAACAGAATTATTTGTTTTTTGATTCGCATAACTCCTAGCCTTTTCGTTGGGTTCAATTCCCACAACTTCCCAGGAATTCTTTAATGCAAACTGAAGAAAATCTCCTGTTCCGCAGCCAACATCTAACAAACTTTTACCATCACTTGCAACCGAATTTATTAATTTTAATTTTCGCTTTAAAGAAATAGATTTTACAAAATGGTATGCTTTTTCAAATAGATTTCTTTTAGAATCGGTGTGCGAAATGTAATCCTCGCTTTGATAATAATTTGGCAGTTTTTCTGGTGAGGGTTGTGGATATGTTTCGAGCATATCGAACTCTTGATTATAAACCAAATCAAATCTCTCTCCCGAAACGGAATGATCTTTTACGTTTAAGTATGTGTTTTTATCTTGCATAAAACAAAGATTCCTGCTTTTGCAGGAATCACAAATCTATAAAATTTAACAAACGTTCCACGTGGAACGTTCAAAATTGGAAATCAAATTATCTTCCCATATACACCAAAAGTACGGAAACATCGCTTGGCGATACGCCACTGATTCGTGATGCCTGGGAAATTGTGACTGGTCTAATTTTCTCAAGTTTTTGTCTTGCCTCAATACTCATTGATTTCAATTGCGAATAATCAAAATTTGCCGGAATTTTGACGTTCTCCAAGCGATTCAACTTATCAGCATTATTCTTTTCCTTATCGATGTATCCAGAATATTTCACCTGAATTTCTGTCTGCTCAATAATCTCTTTATCTAAATTGTGCTCCTCTATATAGGTTTCAACAGCATTGATACGACGCACATCATCCATCGAAATATTCGGTCTCGCAAATATTTTAAACAACTTTCCAGATTGGTTAACTTCCGCAGAATTGTTTTCTTGAAGAATAGGATTTATCTCCTCGGGCGTCACGCTGGTTTCTTTAAAAAACTCAACAAATGATTCCGCCTTGGAGTGTTTTTCTTCCATTCTTCGCAATCTCTTTTCTCCAGCCAACCCTAAATCAAAACCTTTCGGAGTCAATCTTAAATCAGCATTATCTTGCCTTAACAACGTACGATACTCCGCTCTTGAAGTAAACATTCTATAAGGCTCTTCTGTGCCTTTAGTAATCAAATCATCAATAAGAACACCAATGTATGCTTCGTCTCTTTTCAAGATAAACTCTTCCCGCTCCTGAACTTTTAAAGCCGCATTAATGCCAGCCATCAAACCTTGTGAAGCAGCCTCTTCGTAACCAGTGGTTCCGTTAATTTGACCTGCAAAATATAGATTCTCCACTAACTTTGTTTCAAGCGTGTGCTTCAATTGTGTTGGCGGGAAATAGTCATATTCTATGGCGTATCCAGGCCTAAAGAACTTGACATTTTCAAAACCTGCCACCGAACTTAAAGCCTTAAATTGCACGTCTTCGGGTAAAGATGTTGAAAAACCATTCACATATACCTCAACTGTATTCCATCCTTCCGGTTCGACAAAAAGCTGATGCCTGTCCTTATCCGCAAATCGATTAATCTTATCTTCAATTGATGGGCAATATCTAGGCCCTGTACTTTGAATTCTACCATTAAACATAGGTGAACGATCAAAACCTTCACGCAATAAATCGTGCACTTCAGGACTTGTATAACTCATATGACAATCCCGCTGCTTCGTCAATGGCTTTGTAACATCAGAATATGAGAACTTTTCCGGAATATCATCACCTGGCTGTACAATCATTTTGGAATAGTCCAGAGAACGGCCATCAACTCTTGGAGGTGTGCCGGTCTTCATTCGCCCTGAATCAAAACCAAGACCAACCAACTGCTCGGTTATTCCAAAAGCAGCCCTTTCGCCAGCGCGTCCTCCACCAAAATTTTTATCGCCTATATGAATCAACCCGTTTAAAAATGTACCATTTGTGAGCACAACCGACTTGCCTCTTATTTCAATTCCCAACGAGGTTTTAACTCCAACCACATTGTGGTTTTCGACCAATAATCCAGAAACCATTTCCTGATAAAAGTCAAGATTAGGCGTTTGCTCTAACATCATTCGCCATTCTTCTGCAAACCTCATACGGTCACTTTGAACCCTTGGACTCCACATTGCTGGTCCCTTTGACTTGTTGAGCATCTTGAATTGAATAGCGGAATTATCACTGACAATCCCACTATAACCACCCAAAGCATCAATTTCGCGAACAATCTGTCCTTTAGCAATGCCTCCCATTGCGGGATTACAAGACATTTGAGCAATGTTTTGCAAATTCATTGTAATCAACAAGGTCTTGCTTCCCATATTTGCGGCAGCAGCAGCAGCCTCGCTTCCTGCGTGGCCAGCTCCAACAACTATAACATCATATATCTCGTTGAACATATTATTATGATTGTTCCACGTGGAACATTTGTTTTAAATTTGAAAAAACGACTGCAAATATACGTTGATTCTCTGAATATTAAGTAATCTTTGAAATGTAGTAATTTTCTTTCGAGCGCATCAACTGTTCGTCCTCTTCGCTCTTATCTTTGAATCCACAATAATGTAGCACACCGTGCACCATCACTCTAGACAATTCATTCAAAAAAGGCTCGTTAAATTCCTCCGCGTTCTCCTTCACTCTTTCTACAGAAATATAAATATCTCCGTTAATTTGTTTTCCTAGAGTATAATCAAAACTAATGATGTCAGTAAGCGTATCGTGCTGCAAGAACTCTTTGTTCAACTTTAACAGATACTCATCATCACAGAAAATATAATTGATTTCGCCTTCGTTGAACCCTTCTTCCTTAATCACAGAAGAAAGCCAAAGTGAATACTTTTCATCATTCTTCAACTCAAAATCACATTCGTAATTATAACTAATCATCAGCTTTCTTAAAATACTCCTGAACCTTTTTCTTGTAAACTTGCTGCAAAGGTAATGCTTGTCTGTTTAATATTTCAGTCGTGTTGAAGTATTCTTTAGCGGTAGGAATTTGGTTGTTACTATTATTGTCATACTGCTTAAAGTTGCTTTCGGCCTTACGCTTGTTGTCCTCATCTTGCAGAAACGATGCATTTTCGAGTTTCAATAAACGGTGTTGCAAATCCATCATTTTTTGAAGCGTCTGGTTTGTGAATCCCTTATTGATTAAGTCCATTTCGACTTCTTCCATTTTCTCCAAAAGCATCTTGCCCTCTCCTTTGGTTCCTGCTTCGCCAAGTTTATTTTCCAATGCCTGACGCAATTGCTGCTGCTGCTGATAAATTCTATACAATTCTCCGTTTAATTCTTCATCAGAATTTGCGCCTTCACCTTCTCCCTGTTCGTTTACATCTTTACCGTTCTTGCCGCTCTTATTATTTTTACCATTTTCACCTTCGCTGCCTTCTCCTTCACCGCCCGAACTTTGACCTTGCTTCTTCCCTTGACCACCCTTTGGCTTTCCGTCTTGCCCTTTTTCCATACCTTCCTGCATTTGCTTGTTAAGCTCTTCTTGACTCATAATGATATCTGGCAACTGCATTCCTCCCTGACCTTGACCCTGCCCTTTTCCTTGACCTTGTCCCTGGCCTTGACCTGGATTCATTTGAGCTTCCATATTATCAAGTACGTCACTTAAAAAACTTGCTAAATCATTGGTTGCTGTAATGGTATATTGTTGTGTTGAAACACCTTGATACATCTGATTTTCAGATAACTGCCCCAAAGATTTATCAATATTGAAAAAAACATCAGTTATTTTCGCATTGACGGTTTCAGATATCATAGGTTGACGCAAAGAAAGTGCAAACAGACTATCATCGATATGCTCAAAATGCTCCCGAAGACTGCTCTGCTTTCTCAAGTATTTTCCATAGGAATTATTATTGATTTGAATGCTCCTAAACTGATTCATCAAAGCTTCTTGATCGAATGAAAACAAAACCAAGTTGTCTAAAATCTGTCGCAACATCGCAGCGTCTTCAGACATCTGTTCTCCACCACCAGACATCATAGATTGTTGCATTTTGGCACTCATTTGTTTCATTTTCTTGCCAGCTTCCTTTTGCTTTTTTTGAGCATTCTGCTGACTTTGTTGTGCGCCTTTTTGGTCATTATTTTCCTCGTTCTGTTCTTTGTTCTCTAAATCGTCTGTGGCCTCCTGCTGGTCTTTCTGAATGTCCTTTTCGCCCTCTTTGTCTTGGGGAACATCAAACGGCTCTTTAAGAGCTTCATTTTCCTTTTGAAGCGCATCCATTTCCTTTTGGAACTCTTCAAACTTTTCATTCAGCTCTTCCTGCTTTTCTTTTGTGTTGTTTTCTTCGGTTTCTTTAGACAATTTTTCCTGCTCATCTCCCAACTTATCCAATTCATCTGCCAATTTCTCTGCCTTCTTTGCCACATAATAGCGCTTGGTCAACTCCAAAAGTTGCTCCAGGCTCTTTTGCTTGTTTTTGTTTTGTTTCGCCAATTGTTCCAACTTCTCACTCAATTCTTCCTTTTCAATCTTCTCTTGAAGTTTCTCCAATTCCTCTAACAGTTTCTCATCCTTCTTTAGCTGTTCCTCATTATCTTTTAAACGTTCTTTTAAAGCTTCTTTGAACTCGTCATTTTCCTTATTTTCAGGTTGGAACTTTTCAAGGTTTTGCTGGAGCTTCTTATTGAAATTCTGCATCATCTCCTCCTGCTGCTTCTGGCGTTGCAAAAAGTTTTCAAACTTCTTTTTATCATTAAAATTAAGCTCATTCTTTTCCTTTTGCGTTTTTGACAATTCTTTCAACTGCTGCTCTTGCTGCTTTAATTTATCAACCGATTTGCCAATATCTTTTATCGCTTCGTTCTGTTCTTTCAATTGCTTGTTTTCCTCTTCATTCCTAGTTAGTTTTCGATAGGAAAAAACAGTGCTTTTTGTGCTTTTATAGTTATGAATGGCATCATTATCA
>Ga0207828_100359_pt1 | contig 18130 bp, 14 predicted proteins | sample TtaePargueraPR_11_FD_187276 | JGI IMG/M metagenome (GOLD analysis project Ga0207828, IMG submission 187276) | Aerobic enrichment media microbial communities from Bioluminiscent Bay, La Parguera, Puerto Rico - Tt and P2 (3) (SPAdes) | ecosystem: Environmental > Aquatic > Marine > Unclassified ...
ACAGCGGAAAGCTGAACAACACCGCATCCGCCCATAAAAGCTTGTCTTGCTCGGCGGCAATATCATTGGACTGTGTGCCTGCGGCATAGGCATTCTTGGATTCCGCGATGTAAATCAGGCGATCCGGATCGCGGCGCTTGGTAAAATCTTGCGCATCGGCAAGCGGCTTCCACTTCATCGCATACAGATCAGAAACCTTCACCTCATGCCCGTCCGCACGCAGTTTCTCAACCGCGATATCCTTTAATGCGCTGGTCAGGGATGCGGGTTCGGGATGGGCATGAACAATCAAGATATTCGACATTGGGCCGTCCTTTTCAAAGGGGATCACGTTCGATGGGTGATCATGGCCTGATGTTCTGATATCTTTGAAATTCAATTATTTTTGATCTGGTATAAATATGACAGATATCAGCAAGCTTGACCTCAACCTGCTGGTCACGCTCGATACCCTGCTGGCCGAACGTAATGTCACCCATGCGGCAAGGCGCCTGAACCTGAGCCAGCCTGCGATCTCGACCCGGCTGACGCGCCTGCGTGATTTGCTGGATGATCCATTATTGCTGCCGGCACAGCGCGGCATGATCCCGACCGAACGCGCATTGGAACTGCAAGAACCACTGCATCAGGCGCTCGAAGGCGTGCGCCGGGTGATTGCGGAAAACAGCCCGTGTGATCCATCAACAATCACCGCCACCATCGCCATTGCCGCCAGCGACTATGTGCAATACGCGGTCCTGATGCCACTGCTTGAAATTCTGCGCCGCGATGCGCCGGGCATCAGAGTTGCCTGGCGCACGATTGATACATCAATGCTTGATACCCAAATGGCACGCGGCGATGTCGGTTTGGCACTTTCGACGCCTGAAACCGCGCCTGAAACACTTCGGATGCGCAAAATCTATCGCGAGGAATATGTCGCCATCGCCAGATGCGATCATCCGGCAATTGGTCGTTCGCTTGACCTCGACAGCTTTTGTGCGCTTGACCATGTAATTGTATCCCCCGAAGGCGGCGGCTTTGAGGGGCCAGCGGACAATGCCCTGGCGGCACTTGGTCGCAAACGCAATGTTGCCCTGTCTGCGCCGGGCTTTCTTGTTGTCCCCGAAATCGTCGCGCGCAGCGATATGATCGCCCTTGTGCCCAGCCGGGTAGCACAGGGCCGCGCCGAATACATCCAGATCTTTGACCCGCCCCTGCCGGTCACCGGGTTTGACATGGCGCTGATCTGGCATGATCGCACCACCACCCATCCACTGCATCGCTGGATCCGCGATCAGATCACAACCCTGATCACCGCCGATTAATCTACCCAGCCAAACGAAAAAGGCCGACCCGCGACATATGCGGATCGGCCCGAAATCAGGATGCCTGTTATCTCAAGGCCCAAGGATCAGTCGGCAATACCGTCAAAGGTGATCTTGCCGATGGCCTTGCCGCTTTCAAGTAGCGCATGGGCTTTCTGCAAGCTTTCCGGCGTCAGCGCGCCAAAGCTTTCATTCGCGGTATTGGTGATGGTTCCGTCATCAACCAACTGGGCCACCGTCGCCAGAAGCTTGTGCTGCTCGATCATATCGGCCGTCTCAAACATCGAACGGGTAAACATGAACTCGTATGAGAAGCTGGCAGACTTGGCTTTCAGAAGATCCACATTGTGATTTTTCTGGGCCTCGGTGATCGTGACGATCCGGCCCTGCGGCGCGATGACGGTGGCCATCACATCAAAATACTGATCGGTTTCCGACGTGCAGAAGATGTAATCAACACTGGCAACATCAATCGCAGCCAGTTCTTCATCCAGCGGATTGCGATGGTTGATCACCTGATCCGCGCCAAGCTTTTTGACCCATGCAATGGTTTCCGGGCGCGATGCGGTCGTGATCACTTTCAGACCGGCAAGCTTAGCCAACTGAATGGCAATTGATCCAACCCCACCGGCACCACCAATGATCAGGATCGTTTTGTTTGCATTGGCGTCAACCGCCTTGCGGTCAATCAGAAGACGATCAAACATCGCCTCCCACGCGGTAATCGTGGTCAGAGGCAAGGCCGCAGCTTCGGCAAATCCAAGTGATTTGGGCTTGGGCGCAACAATGCGTTCATCAACAAGTTGCAGTTGGGCATTGGAACCCGAACGGGTCACATCCCCGGCGTACCAGACCTCGTCGCCCGGACGGAAAAGGGTGACGTCTTCGCCGACGGCTTCGACAACACCGGCCGCATCCCAGCCAAGCACCTTGAACGCGCCGTCATCCTGCTTGCCCTTGCGGACTTTGAAGTCAACCGGATTGACCGCAACGCCCTTGACCCGAACCAGGATATCGCGTCCTTCGGCAACCGGGGCATCGGTTTCGATCTGGGTGAACAGACCGTCGGTTTCGACCGGGGCAGATTTATAAATACCAATGGCTTTCATCTTTGGCATTTCCTTCCATCAAAGGTTTGATTTGTGAATGGCCAAGTTTTAACGCATAATCCCCATTAAAATAAGTACGCACAATTTCAGCATATAGTATAAATCCGTATACTATTGTGGATTTCCGGGGACTACAGGCACATTCCCTGTACCGGTTTTGCTGATTTGGAGATTGAAGATGAATAGCTGCCCACCCAACAGAAGCCCCGGCTGCCCGGTTGAAGGCACCCTTGATATGATTGGCGGCAAGTGGAAGGGCGTTGTGATGTTCCATCTGCTTGATGGCACGAAACGCTTTAACGAGCTGCGTCGTCTGATGCCCGGCGTCACCCAGCGCATGCTGACCCGCCAGCTCCGCGAACTTGAAGCCGACGGCTTGGTGCATCGTGAAGTCTATGCCGAAGTCCCGCCGCGCGTTGAATACAGCCTGACCCAAAAGGGTGAAACGTTGCGTGCGATTATCGTGGCGCTCAAGGACTGGGGTGAAACCCATGTTCCGTATTATGCGATGTCAAAACAGCCGATGCCCAACAGTGAACCCGCATGAACAAGCTGTGAATAAAGACGTCCCGCCATGATCCCCGGGGCTTTTGGCCCGGTGTGATCTGGTTACTGGACGGCACAGGCGTCAATGTGCAAACTGTTGTTATTAAAGATGGCACGCGACGCTAGTTATTTTACGTAAACGGAAAATGTGGGCTGCATATCGGTCGCCCCTTGACGTAGCGGGTCGATATACTATGTTCCGCCCCATTGTTTCCCAGTCGGATATGATGCCCTGATGCATAACTTCCTCGATTTTGAAAAGCCGATCGCCGAACTTGAAGGCAAGATCGAAGAGCTCCGTCATTTGACGGGCAGTGACGAAGTCAACATCGCAGACGAGGTTTCCCGCCTGCAGGAAAAGCTGACCAAGCTTTTGCAAGGCACCTATGGCAAGCTGACCCCCTGGCAGAAAACCCAGGTGGCGCGCCATCCCGATCGTCCGCATTTCACCGACTATATCGCCAACCTGTTTGACGATTTCACCCCGCTTTCCGGTGACCGCCAGTTTGGCGAAGACGCCGCAATCATTGGTGGTTTTGGTCGTTTGCAGGGCCGCACGGTGATGGTCATCGGCCATGAAAAAGGCCGCGACACCGAAACCCGCGTAAAACACAATTTCGGTTCCGCCCGTCCGGAAGGCTATCGCAAGGCAATTCGCCTGATGCGCATGGCTGAGCGTTTCAACATTCCGGTTGTCACCCTTGTTGATACCGCCGGCGCCTTCCCGGGTGCCGATGCAGAGGCGCGCGGCCAGTCCGAAGCCATCGCACGCTCCATCGAAGCCTGCCTTGATATCAAGGTGCCGCTGGTTTCCGTCATCATCGGCGAAGGCGGATCGGGTGGCGCGATTGCGCTTGCGGTCGCCAACAGCGTTCTGATGCTTGAAAACTCGATTTATTCGGTGATCTCGCCAGAAGGCTGCGCATCCATTCTTTGGCGTTCTGGCGACGAAGCCAAAACCGCCGCCGAGGCGCTCCGTCTGACCGCACAGGATCTGTTGCAGCTTGGCGTGATCGACGAAATCGTGCCAGAACCGCTTGGCGGCGCACAGCGTGATGCCAAGGAAGCCTGCAAACGGGTTGGTAAAGCGATCATCAAGCAACTTGAAAGCATGGACGATGTCGAAGGTGGTGTGCTGAAAGCGCGCCGTCGTGACAAGTTCCTTGAAATGGGCCGCAAGGGCCTGAACTGATTTTCCATTCAGGGCGCAGACCATCATCAGTGATGCTGCGCCCTGTTGTTATTTTCCGGCGCAGTCTGTCCGTCGGTTATATCCGGCACATCAAAGCGCCCTTTTCCGACCTGGTCGGGAGGCACCATGAACTTTCTTCGCCGGATTGTTGAATCCACCCGCTTTAAAAATTTCATCACTTCCGTCATTGCGCTCAATGCCATCATCCTCGGGCTTGAAACATCGCCCACCGTGATGAATGCGGCGGGCACGGTGCTACATGCGCTTGATCAGATCGCCGTTGCGATCTTTGTTATCGAACTGGTGATGAAAATTGCCGTCTATAGGCTGGCATTTTTCAAGCGCGCCTGGAATATCTTTGATTTCACCATTGTTGCCATCACCCTGCTGCCCGCGGGCCAAGGCCTCTCGGTCCTGCGTGCGCTACGCATCCTGCGTGCCTTCCGCCTGATTTCAACCGTGCCCTCCATGCGCAAGGTGGTCGAAGCATTGATGCGCGCTATTCCCGGCATGGTGTCGGTACTGACTCTTCTGTCGCTGGTCTTTTATGTCTCGGCCGTGATGGCGACCAAGCTGTTTGGCGAAGGCTTCCCCGACTGGTTTGGCAATATTGGCGCGTCCCTTTATTCGCTGTTCCAGATCATGACGCTGGAAAGTTGGTCGATGGGCATCGTCCGTCCGGTGATGGAGTCTTACCCGCTGGCGTGGCTTTTCTTCGTGCCGTTCATTCTGGTGACGACATTTGCCGTCCTGAACCTGTTTATCGCGATTGTGGTTGATGCGATGTCGAGCCATGTCGATGTTGAAGAAACCCAGACACGCGATGTGATCGAACTCGATCATCAGGAAATCATGACCGAACTGCGCGCTCTGCGTAGTGAAATGAGCAAACTTGCCAACGCCCGGAACGACCATCCACAAGACGTCCCATCCGACCAAAACAAGACATCGACACCATCCTGAACAGTCGGTCAAGCCAGGCTTGCCGGGAAAATTGAGCGGTTACTTATAAAAAGGGGGTGGTTAAACGCCCCGAACCTCGTCTAATCTTTCGACAAATATCGGGAGATCGGGGAATGAAGCTAACGTTTGCGGGGACAGGATCGGCCTTTTGTATGGCCGCTGACAATTTTCAGAGCAACATGGTTCTGGAAACGACCCCGTCGGGCAATGACCAGCCACAGCGCCTGCTGATTGACTGCGGTTCAGACGCGCGCCATTCGCTGCGCAACATTGGTTATATGCCAAACGACATTCATGGCGTCTATGTCAGCCATCTGCATTCGGACCATATCGGTGGGCTCGAATGGATGGCGCTTGCCAATTATTTCGTCTTCGAGGGGCACCGGGCGGAACTGTATGCCGTCGATGAACTGCTTGAACCGCTGTGGGAGCACTCTTTGCGCGGCGGCCTTGAAATCAGCGACCACGGCAACAGCAAACTGTCGTCCTATTTCGATGTGGTTCCGCTGTCGACCAAGGACGGATTCGACTGGCATGGCATGCATTTCGATGTCATTCCGGTCGCCCATGTTGTCACACCGGAAAGTACGATGTTTTCCTATGCCCTGTTCGGTCACGGTCAGAACAAGTCTTTCTTCCTGACAACAGATGCGATTTTCAATCCCGAAGACCATATGCCGTTCTACAAAAAGGCGGATATCATCTTTCAGGATTGTGAACTCGGCCCCCGCCATTCCGGGGTCCATGCCCATTACGACCAACTTGTAACCCTGCCTGCCGACGTAAAGGCGAAGATGTGGCTCTATCACTATCAGGCCTATGACAAACCCGACGCGGTGGCGGACGGTTTCTGCGGGTTCATTGAACCGGAACAAAGTTTTGATCTTGGTTGATCAGACATCCGGCGCATAACCTGTAATCTACCCAAACATAAAAACGAGCAAACGGAACAAAAATGTTCCACAACCACAAAACGGGACGTGCGAATGCCCAAATCGGTTTTTGCCTATATATGGCGTCATAGCCGCCTCCAGCAGATCATGCTGACATTGGTCACGCTGGCCTCTTTCCCGTTTCTTTATTACTCGCTTGATCTGCCCAAGCAGATCGTCAACGAGGCCATCGGTGGTGCCGGTGCGCCCTATGACATCCTTGGCGTCGATCTGACCCAGATCGAGTATCTTTTCGCCCTCTCGGGCATTTTTCTCGCCCTCGTCTTCGTTAATGGCGGCTTCAAATACTTCATCAACGTCTATCAGGGCGTGATGGCAGAACGCATGCTGCGTCGCATGCGCTACGAGCTTTTTGATCGCGTTCTGCGCTTCCCGTTGCCGCATTTCCGCAAGACCAGCCAGGGCGAAATCGTTTCCATGATCACCGCCGAAGCCGAACCGTTGGGCGGCTTCTTTGGCGAGGCCTATGCCCTGCCGCTTTATCAGGGCGGTATTCTGATCACGATTTCGGCCTTTATCTTTATTCAGGATCCCTTGATGGGGCTGGCTGCGATCGCGTTTTATCCGTTGCAGGGCTATCTGATCCCGAAACTGCAACGCCGCGTCAACCTGCTGGGCAAACAGCGCGTTCAAAACGTGCGCCGCATGTCCGAACATATCGGCGAGACGGTTGGTGGTGCGACCGATATCCGTGCCAACGAAACGCAAGGGTTCGAACTGACCCACTTCACCCAGCGGCTCGGCCGGATCTTTGAAATCCGCAAGGAAATCTATTTCCGCAAATTCTTCATCAAGTTCCTCAATAACTTCATCGCCCAGATCACGCCGTTCTTCTTCTATTCCATCGGCGGCTATCTGGTGATCAAAGGTGATCTCAGCTTTGGCGCATTGGTCGCGGCCCTTGCCGCCTACAAAGATATGTCGGCCCCGTGGAAAGAGCTGCTGGCCTATTATCAGCGCCTTGCCGACGCCAACATCAAATATGAACAGCTCCACGAACAGTTCGAACTGCCCGATCTTTCTCCGGAACATCAATTGGTCGCACCGGTTTCGCCAAAACTGGCCGGGCCGCTCGATGTCAGCGCCCTGTCATGGACCGATGAGGACGGCACCCGTGTTGTCGAAAATGTTTCCTTTAACATGGGATTACCGGGCAAGGCGCTGTTGACCGGCGCATCTGACAGCGGCAAATCGCAGCTTGCCCGTCTGATTGCTCACATCATGACCCCGACTGGCGGGCGCATTCAGTTTGCTGATTTTGATGCGACCACCCTTCCGGCTGCTGTGGTCGGGCAACGCCTGGCCTATGTCGGGGCGGATGCGTATCTGTTTAATGGCAGTATTTCCGATAACCTGTTCTATGGCCTGAAACACCGCCCGATCATTCTTGAACAGGATAACGATAACCCCGCACCTGATAGCGATGCCGACGTCAAAGCCTATCCCGATCCCAAATTTGTCGATGTCGTCGAACTTGCTGATCCAGCCGACCTGCCCTGGAAGCTGACGCGCGAAATGTATGACGAGATCAAGATGTCGGGCAACATCCCCTATGATCCGTCGGCCGAGTGGATCGATTATGTCGGACCGGGCTTCCAGTCACGCGAAGACATGCAAAAGGAACTGATGCGCCTGCTTGAGGTCGTTGGCCTTGATCGTGATATTTATCGCATTGGCCTGCAACGTCGCATCAGCCCGGAAGAACGCCCGAACCTTGTTCAATCGGTGCTCGACGTTCGCCCGCGTCTTAAGGAAATTCTCGCCGAACGCCAGCTTTCTGATCTGGTCGAACCCTATGACTTCGAAAAATACAACGACAACGCACCTGTTGGCGTAAACCTGCTGTTCGGGACGCCATCACGCACAGAGTTCAAGCGGATGGACTTCCTGTCCCATCCCTATATCCAGAAAAGCCTGCGCGACAGTGGCCTGTATGAGAAAATGGTCAAGATGGGGCGTGAAACGCTTGATCTGATGATCGAACTGTTTACCGGCCTGCCACCGGGGCATGAATTCTTTGACCGCTACAGCTTTGTCTCGGCCGATGAAATCCCCGAAGTCAAAAACATCCTCAAACGCACTGATGGCGTCAGTGTTGATGACATGCGCAAGGAAGACCAGTTGCGTCTTCTCGATGTCGCCATGCATCTGACCCCGGCCCGCCACCGTCTGCGTGTGATTGATGATGATTTCCGTGAACTTGTGCTGAAAGCCCGCCCCAAGGTGCGTGAAAACCTGCCCGATGATCTGGCTGGCTATATCGACTTCTTCGAAGTCGATGGCTATGCACCGGCTGCACCGATCCTTGATAACTTGCTGTTTGGTCGCTTTGCCTATGGCCGTGCAAATTCCGAGGAACGCGTGGGTGAAGTGCTGTTTGAAATCGCCCACGAAGGCGGCCTTTACGAAGGGCTCGTTGCGCTGGGTCTTGAAAGTCAGGTCGGGGTTGGCGGCAGTCGCATGTCCCAAACCTTGCGTCAGAAAATCGCCCTTGTCCGCGCGCTGATCAAGAACCCGGATCTTCTGGTCGTTGACGAAGGTCTCTCGGCGCTTGATCGCGAAACCCGCGAAAGCATCATCAACTACCTGACGGGTGAAACAGATCAAACCAGTCTGATCTGGGTCGACGATGACGATCACGTCGGTGAAAAGTTCGACACCCTGCTCTATATGTCGAACGGAAAGCTGGTCAAACGCAAAAGCCTTGCCGATGACAGTGAAACAACAACCGACGACACCGAAGACGATGCCGCAGCCGCTCTGGCCGCAGGCGACATCGATCAGGAAGTCCGGCTGCTGCGCACGATCCCGCTGTTCGCAGGGCTTGATCCAAGTGTCGTCAAGCTGCTGGCCTTTACCAGCCCGCGCCTGACCTTCAAACATGGCGAGGTTCTCGTCAAACAGGGCGATCCGGGTGATGCCGCCTATATCGTCATTTCAGGGCGCGGTGAAATCTGGCTGACCACCGATGAACACCAGACGCTCAAACTGCGTGACGTTCATGCCAAGGAGGTCATTGGTGAAATCGCGCTTCTGGTTGATGCGCCGCGTTCGGCAACAATCCGTGCGGTCGAAGACATGACAGTTCTGAAACTCGACAAGACCGAATTCCTCGGCCTTGTTCGACAGGACCAGGCTGTTTCCAATCAGCTGATCCGTGTTCTGGCCGAACGGCTTGACCAAACCACCAAACAGCTGACCAACCGCAACAACGACAAGAACTGACAGAATCGGACGGAGCTCCCCAAGGGGCTCCGTCCATCCTTCTTTGCCTGACCTTATGAACTGCGCCTTATGAACAAAATCGCCTCCATACTTCTTGCCGTATTGCTTGGCATCATCATGCTGGGCGGCTTTATCGCCCTTGTTGGCGGCAGTGTTATCGGCGCACTGGCCTTTGTCATTGGCATCCCGGTCGCCTTCCCGATGACGACAAGCGTCGTGATCTTGTTTTTTGCGGCCATCATCATCCGAACCGCCATCGAAAAGCGCCGCCAGAAACGCGAAATGCGCAAATATCTTGATCGCGCAGACGACTGATTTTCTGCGCCTTTTGGCACTCAGCAGAAAAAACATCCGCTTTTTGCCACTCCGCGCCAAAAAAAACGCATCAAATGGCGCCGAGTTCGGTCACCTCCTCTGATCGCCTGTTGATACCTTCCTCTCAGTTCAATGACATGCTTCGCGCAAACCGCGCCAAGCTCAAGGAAGGAGGCCACCATGACGGCACAATCAAAGGAACAGCGTTGCGTTTCGCTCAGCCAGCTTTCCGATCTGCGTTTGCTGCGCGAACATGCCTATATTGATGGTCGCTGGTGCTCGGCTGACAACCTTCAGGTGATCGAGGTCACCAACCCGTTCGATGGCAGCTTCATCGGCACCGTTCCGAACATGGGCATCTCCGAAACCCGCAAGGCCATCGCGGCTGCCCGGGAAGCCTTCCCGGCATGGGCCGCCCTTCTGCCCCAGGAACGCAGTGCCGCTTTGCGTCGCTGGCATGATCTTCTGATTGAAAACAAGGAAGACCTGGCGCTTCTGATGACCCTTGAACAGGGCAAGCCGATCAACGAAGCCCGCGGCGAGATCGATTACGCCGCAAGCTTCATCGAATTTTACGCCGAAGAAGCCAAACGGGTGAATGTCGAAAACATCACATCCCACCTGCCCGGCCGCAACATGTCGATCAAACGCGAACCGATCGGGGTGACTGCCGCCGTTACACCATGGAACTTCCCGTGTGCGATGATCACGCGCAAGGCCGCGGCTGCGCTGGCAGCCGGTTGCACCATGATCGTACGCCCGGCCACCGAAACGCCGTTTTCGGCCACCGCACTGGCCGAACTGGCCGAACGTGCGGGCATCCCGGCGGGCGTATTTAACATCGTCACCGGTGATCCGAACCCGGTCGTGGGCGAGCTTTGCGGCCATCACGATGTCCGGGCACTATCCTTTACCGGCTCGACCGAGGTTGGCCGTCTTCTGCTGTCGCAAGGCGCACAGACGATCAAGAAAATGTCGATGGAACTCGGTGGTCATGCGCCTTTCATCGTCTTTGATGATGTCGATCTGGACGAGGCAGTTGCCCACGCGGTGAACGCCAAATTTGCCACCAGTGGTCAGGATTGTCTGGCGGCCAATCGCATCTTTGTTCAGCGCGACATCTATGACGACTTCCTTGATAAATACGCCAAGGCCATCGCCGATCTGCGGGTTGGCAACGGCATCGAGGAATATGTCGAAATCGGTCCGCTGATGCATGACCGTGCGGTTGCCAAATGCGAAGAACATGTTGCCGATGCGCGCGCCAAGGGTGCCCGTGTTGTCACCGGTGGCAAGAAAATGGGCGGGCTGTTCTTTGCCCCGACCCTGCTTGCCGATGTCACCGATGACATGAAGATCTTTTCCGAAGAAACCTTTGGTCCGGTCGCACCGGTCATGGCGTTTGATACCGAGGACGAAGTCGTCGCCAAGGCCAATGACAGCGAATATGGCCTTGCCGCCTATCTGCTGACCAAGGACAACGACCGCGCCGCACGCGTCTCAAACGCCCTTGAATACGGCATGGTTGCGCTGAACTGCGTGAAAATCACCGGTGCACCGATCCCGTTTGGCGGCGTCAAACAATCCGGCCTTGGGCGCGAAGGATCGCGCCATGGCCTCGAAGAATTTACCGAACTGAAATACGTCTGCGCTGCTTACAAAGCCTAGGTTTTAACCTTGGTGCGCGCAAAAGACATCAACCGCATTCACATGGGAGAATTCAAATGAATGTCATCAAAAACACCACTGCTGATCTGCAGGAAATGGATCGGGCGCATTTCATGCACCCCTCGACCCACATGCGTCAGCACGCCGACGGCGAAACCCCGAACCGCATCATCAATGGCGGCAAAGGCATCTATATCCATGACACCGAAGGCCGCGAAAGCCTTGATGCGTTTGCTGGCCTCTATTGTGTAAACGTTGGGTATGGCCGCACCGAAATTGCCGATGCGATCTATGCCCAGGCCAAGGAACTGGCCTATTACCACACCTATGTCGGCCACGGGAACGAGCCGGTCATTCGTCTGTCGGACCGCATCATCAAAAGCGCGCCCGAAGGCATGCAGCGCGTCTATTACGGCATGTCCGGATCGGACGCGAACGAAACCAACATCAAGCTGATCTGGTACTACAACAACATCCGCGGTCTGCCGCAGAAAAAGAAAATCATCTCGCGTTGGCGCGGCTATCATGGCTCGGGCATCATGACCGGCAGCCTGACCGGCCTTGCCGCCTTCCACAACGCGTTTGATCTGCCGCGTGCACCGATCCTGCACACCACTTGCCCGCACCACTACTGGAACGCAGAGGCCGGTGAAACCGAAGCAGAATTCGCCAAACGCTGTGCGAATGATCTGGAAAAAATGATCCTGCGCGAAGGTCCGGAAACCGTTGCCGCCTTCATCGGCGAGCCGGTCATGGGCACGGGCGGCATCATCACCCCGCCGGAAGGCTACTGGGAAGCCATTCAGGCTGTCCTGAACAAATATGATGTTCTTCTGGTCGCCGACGAAGTCGTGACCGCCTTCGGCCGTACCGGGTCTTACTTCGGGTCGCTTCACTATGGCATCAAGCCGGACCTGATCACGATCGCCAAGGGTGTTTCGTCGGGTTACCTGCCGCTATCGGGCGTCATCATTGGCGAACGCGTCTGGAAGGTGCTCGAACAGGGCTCCGATCAGATGGGCCCGATCGGTCATGGCTGGACCTATTCGGCGCATCCGGTTTGTGCGGCTGCTGCCAATGCCAACCTTGATATTGTCGATGGTGAAAACCTGACCGGCAACTCGGCCGACACGGGCGGTTACTTCCAGAAACGCCTGCATGAAACCTTTGACAACCACCCGCTGGTTGGCGAGGCGCGCGGCGTTGGCCTGATGGCTGCTCTTGAATTTGTTGCTGACAAAACCAAGAAGGAACGCTTTGATCCGAATGCGAAAATCGGTCCGCGCGTATCAGCCGCCTGCCTTGAGCGTGGCATGATTGCACGTGCCATGCCGCACGGCGACATCCTTGGCTTTGCTCCGCCGCTTTGCATCACCAAGGCAGAAGTCGACAAGGTCATCGACATCGCCAAACAGGCTGTTGATGCGGTTGCTGACGAAGTTGCTGCTGGCAAATAAGCCGGACTGATATCACTGCGACATCACAAATACCCGCCGCGTCAAACCTTCTTCCCGACGCGGCGGTGCACAGGGGCCGGGCCCATGACCGGCCCCTGTTTTATTTCCACGCGACGATGATCTCACTGCGCCGGTCTAACTGCCACCGGGCGCAAACCCGTGGTTACTGACAGGTCGTCGCAAACTTCCCGGCAGTATCTTTCTGGGAAGTCACCGTGCAAGCAGCAGTGACGCTGCCCGATGCATTTCTGATTTGAAGTTGGATCTCGGCATTGCCGCCATCTGCCGACGGCCACCAGATCGAACCGGCACCGTCAGAACCAAACAGGTTCAGATAAGGTGCCGCACCCGCATTGGTCACACCGGCAACAACCGTGGCATTCCCGGAATTGCTAAGCGCATCCTTTACCGTCACCTTGGCTGAGTCCGGCGATGTTTCGGCCCATTCGCTGGACGAGATCGGCACGCCATTGGGATTGTAAACTTCCGCCTTTGACGACGTCACAAGCGTTCCAAGCGCCATCAAGGCAAACATGATCGCCGGGAAAATCGCGTCACGAACAGTTTGAAGCAGGTTAAAGATATTCACAGCCAGTTCCTTTCACGTCAGTTTCATCACCACAGTCCGGTCATCGGAAAGGGCACGTATGAGACGCGGAAACGCTGATCTTGTGAGCATCACCGGGATGGATGTCCGTAGCGTCAAGGCAAACAAAAACCCCCGCAAGCATGGCCTGCGGGGGGTTGCGAAATCCCGTTAGATCGGGAAAATCTGATTACATTGCAGTACCGAATTCTTCACGAAGCGAATTCAGAACTTCTTCGGTATCACCACCGACTTCTTCAACAAGGCTTGCACCAACGCCTTTGGATGCTTCCTTAAACGCCGCACGCTGTTCGTCTGTCAGACGAATAACCTCGATTTCCGGCTTGGCTTCCTTGATGCGGGCAAGGGCCTCTTCATTTGCCTTTTTCTGGGCGTCATAAATGAAGTCATCCAGCTCGGCTTTTACTTCTGCCAGCATCTCTTTACGTTCGTCAGACAGGCCGTCATAGAACGCCGCGTTTGACACCACGGTGGTGGTGTATTGCTGCTGACCGGCATAGATCAGATGGTCGGTCACTTCATAGAATTTGGCACTTTCGATGAAGAAGATCGGGTTGACCTGTGCATCGACGACACTGGTCTGAAGACCGGAATAAACTTCACCCCACGGCAGGGCGACCGGATCGGCCCCGAACGACTCATAAGTCTCGATCAGGATCGGCGAGGTCATGACACGGAATTTCACACCGTCGAAATCAGCCGGTTTTTCAACCGCTTTCTTGGTGGTCCAGACCATTTCGCCTTCCGGGTACATGGTATAAAGCTTAAGTCCCTTGGACTCGAAATCCTTGGACAGACCTTCGTAAATGGTCGGGCTCGAAGACAGAACCTTCTTGTTCACCTCGTTATCCTGCGACAGCAGGTAGGGAACGCCAAAGACCTGAATTTCCGGAACAAAGGTACCCAAATGACCCGGCGACGCGTTCGAGAACTGAACAGCGCCGGCTGCAGTCAGCTCGGTAATATCGTTCTCCGTGCCAAGCTGGCCATAGGTGTAGATGGTTACATTCACATCACCATTGGTCTTTTCCTCGACCAGGCGTTTGAATTCCTGTGCATAAAGGTCCTGAACATCACCCGGGCTTTCTTCGTGGGCGAATTTCCATTCCTCGGCGTGGGCGGCGGTTCCTGCAACCGCGAACAGCGCGGCGGCCGAAAGGGTCGCCTTAAGGAGTTTGTTCAGACTCATATCGAAGTCTCCCGTGTTATCGCGCTCAACGACCGGCGCCAACACTCTTGAAGGCACCCGGATCGGAACGCTTGATTTCAACATCATTTTGATGAACGTCCAAAGTGTTGAAATGTTCCTGCATCAGGTCAATGTTAGTTTTGTCTCATGACAAATTAGCATCAAGACCTACACAGAACCCCTCCCGGCATGTTACGGTTCCGAAAACGGCAGGGATGGAAACACAATCATGTGGCTACCTGAAATCGACCTCAGCGGCGAAACAGGTCCGAAATACAAGGCACTGGTCGAAGCAATCATTACCGATATTGAATCAGGCAGATTGCGCCACGATGTCCGCATGCCAACACACCGTGAACTGGCCTATCGCCTGAAAGTCAGCGTTCAAACCGTCAGTGCGGCCTACAAGGAAGTCGAACGGCAGGGTTATCTGCGCTCCGAACGGCGTCGCGGCACCTTTGTTCAGGCCCGCCTTACCGACCGGGCATCGTCCTTTATCCTCGACAGTCGCCAACCCGATCTGGTTGATCTGTCGATTGTGCGTGCCGCCTATACCGATTTTCACAATGACCTGTCGCGCCAGATGCACGCCAAGCTGGCCGAAGAACCCCACCACGGCTGGATGGAAAGTTGCCGACCGGTTGCCGGGTTTGATTATCACCGCGACATCGGGCGCAATTGGCTTTCCGGTATGGGGGTCAATGTAGAAATCCCCAATCTTCTGGTCACCAATGGTGCCGCCCAAGGCGTCTTTACCGCTCTTTCCACCGTCATTCAGCCTGATGACGTCGTGCTGACTGAAAGCCTGACCGATCATGGCGTGATTGGCTCGGCCAGCATCCTGCGCTTTAAGCTCGGCGCATTGCCCACCGATGATGAAGGCATCCTGCCCGACGCCTTTGAGCAAGAATGCCGCACCCGCCAAATCCGGGCCCTTGTCGTCACCCCGATCTTTACCAACCCGACCAACTGCCTGATGGGGCTGGAACGCCGTAAACGCATCGCCAAGATTGCCGAACATTATGGCGTCTACGTCATCGAGGATGATGTTTATCGCCCGCTTCTCGAAGAAAACCTGCCACCGATCACAAGTTTCCTGCCCAAGCTTGGCTTCCATGTTTCAAGCCTGACCAAGGTGGTCATGCCGGGCCTTCGAACCGGCTTTTTGACGGTGCCTGCGCACTTGTCGATTCGTGCCAGCAGCGTTTTGCGCGTCACCGGATGGATGGGGACTCCATTGATGGCAGAGATCGGCGCACGCTGGATTGCCGATGGCACGGTCGATCAGGCCGTCACAGTTCAACGTGCGCTGATGCGCGAACGCCAGGCACTGGTGGCCGATATTCTGGGCGATGCGGTCGTGCGTCATCACCCGACGTCACTGTCGGCCTGGGTACGCATTCCCGAACATTGGCAGGAAGAATGGTTTGCCTCTGAATTGCGCAAAAATGGCGTCGCTGTCACGATTTCCGACCCGTTCATGACCGTCAAGGTCCCCCGGCCAAACGCCATGCGGATCTGTCTTGGTGGTGCGCCCGATACGCCAACGGTCCAACATGCCCTGATGCAAATCCGCCATACCATGGATCAAATGCCCGGCGTTCACGCCTTCGATGTCATGTATTGATTTTGTGTCATGACAAAAATCTGATTGAACCATTACAAAGCGTTTTTATTCTGACTGAATCAGCGTGAAGCGAACGGAAGCCCGTGTGGGAGGGAACCAACATCCACACACAACGTTCCACAAGAATGTCTCGCACACGCATCAAGGAGGTTCTATGTCAGGTGCAAACGGGGAGGCCCCCGCTCCGAGTGGCGGGGCGTTGGGGATTTTAAGAAAACTCGATCACGGCTTGTCCGTTGTCGAACGACAGCTCCTCGGATGGAGCATCATCATCATGGCGGTGAACACCGTCGCCAATGTGATCATGCGGCTCGGATTTAGTTCGAGCATCTTCTTCTCCGAAGAACTCAATCAGTTTCTGATCATTCTTGTGACATTTGTCGGCATCAGCGAGGCCGCCCGCATGGGACGCCATATCCGCATGTCGGCCTTTACCGATATGCTCGGGCCCCGCGCCAGCAAGATCATGATGATCATCATTACCCTTGGAACCGCCTGCCTGCTGTTCCTTCTGGCCTGGTATTCGATTGATTATGTTTCGTCGCTGATCACATCGAACCGGCTGACCCCGGCTTTGCGCATCCCCTATTACCTGACCGTTCTGATCGTGCCGTTTGGCCTCTGTGTAACCGGCATCCAGTTTGTTCTGGCAGCGTTGACCAACATCCTCAAACCGGGGACGCACCTGTCCTATCAGGTCGAGGATACGTTTGACGACGCCGACGAGCATCATCTGTAAGGGGGAATGGAAAAATGGATTTAGGAACAACAATCCTTCTGGTGATGCTGGGGCTTCTGGTGTTGGGCTTCCCGATGATGGTACCGCTAGCAACCGCCAGTGTCGTCGCCTTCATGTTTTACATGCCGATCCCGGAACGCATCCTGATACAGCAAATGGTCACCGGGATTTCGCCGGTCGCCCTGATCGCGGTGCCGATGTTTATCTTTGCCGCCGACATCGTGACAAAGGGACACACGGCCAACCGGCTGATTGACCTTGCCATGACCTTTGTCGGCCATGTGCGCGGCGGCCTTGCGGTTACTACCGCCCTTGGCTGCACGATGTTTGGCGCGGTATCGGGCTCGACACAGGCGACTGTGGTGGCCATGGGTGGTCCGCTGCGCCCCAAGATGCTCAAGGCGGGCTACGAAGACAAATTTGCCATGGCGCTGATCATCAATGCCAGTGACATCGCGTTTCTGATCCCGCCATCGATCGGCATGATCGTGTTTGGTGTGGTTGGCAAGGTTTCCATCGGGGAACTGTTCCTGGCCGGTATCGGCCCGGGCATTCTGATCCTGATCATGTTCTCGCTGTACTGCATGTACTACGCCAAAAAGAACAACATCCCGACCATCCCGCGCATGACCTGGGCCGAACGCGGCAAGGCCGTGATCAATGCCGGTCCGGCCATCATGTTCCCGGTTCTGATCGTCGGTGGCATCTATCTTGGCTGGGTCAGCCCGACCGAGGTTGCGGCTGTTGCCGTGGTCTATGCGATCATTCTTGAAGTTCTGATCTTCAAGTCGGTCAAATGGTCGGAGCTTCTGGCAATTGCCCGTTCTACCGGTCTGATCACGGCGGTTGTGTTCATTCTGGTCGGTGCCGGCACGACATTCTCGTTCGTGATTTCCTTTGCCCAGATCCCGCAACACGTGATTGGCGCATTGGGGCTTGAAGGGGCGAACTCCTATGTCATTCTGGCCGCGATCTGCATTGCCTTCTTTATCGGCTGCATGTTCGTTGACCCGATTGTTGTCATTCTGGTCCTGACCCCGATCTTCATGCCGCTTGTCAATGCGGCGGGGCTCGACCCGGTTCTTGTCGGTACGCTGGTCACGCTTCAGGTTGCCATTGGCTCTGCCACGCCCCCATTCGGGTGTGACATCTTTACAGCCATCGCAATCTTCAGGCGACCCTATGCCGAGGTGATCAGTGGAACACCGCCCTTCATCATCATGCTGCTGCTTG
>Ga0207828_100362_pt1 | contig 17919 bp, 18 predicted proteins | sample TtaePargueraPR_11_FD_187276 | JGI IMG/M metagenome (GOLD analysis project Ga0207828, IMG submission 187276) | Aerobic enrichment media microbial communities from Bioluminiscent Bay, La Parguera, Puerto Rico - Tt and P2 (3) (SPAdes) | ecosystem: Environmental > Aquatic > Marine > Unclassified ...
AGGCAATCCATTAACTGGATTTAAAATAGGAGCAGCTGAAGTGTTTACGAAAATGCTTTTATATTTCTTGCATGAAAAAGTTTGGCACAAATCAGACTATGGATTGGAAAAACATGATACTCAATTAGAGAAATGAAGAATATTTTTGATCAAGAATATCAAATAAGCATAGAAGAAAGAAAAAAAGCCAATGGGCACAACTCTTTTTTGCTTTGGTTTACAGGTCTTTCTGGTTCAGGAAAGTCTACAATCGCAAACAAAGTTGAGCAAGAACTGTACAATCAAGGTATAAAAACCTATACTTTAGATGGAGACAATATCAGAAAAGGGCTTAATAATGACTTGAGCTTTTCTCCAGAAGACAGAACTGAAAACATTAGAAGAATTGCCGAAACAGCAAGCTTAATGATAGATGCTGGCTTGGTTGTTCTGGCAGCTTTTGTTTCTCCCTATAAAAAAGATAGAGAGAACATTAAGAATATCGTCAAAGATATTAATTTTGTTGAGATTTACGTAAATACGAGCGTGGAAGAATGTGAGAGAAGAGATGTCAAAGGGCTCTACAAAAAGGCTAGAGCAGGAGAGATAAAAAACATGACAGGAATTTCAGCGCCTTATGAAGCACCAGATAATCCTGATATCGAAATTTTAACAGAACACGAATCAGTCGATGAGGCTGCGAAGAAAATAGTGGATTTTATAAAACCCAAATTAAAACTGAAAAATGAGTAAGTATTATCTTAATTATTTAGACGAGTTAGAAAGCGAAGCAATATTTGTTTTGAGAGAAGTGTGTGCACAGTTTCAAAACCCAGTAATTCTGTTTTCTGGAGGAAAGGATTCAATTGTAGTGACACATTTAGCCAGAAAAGCGTTTCATCCTGCAAAAATTCCGTTTTCGCTAATGCATGTAGACACTGGTCACAATTTTCCTGAAACTATAAAATTTAGGGATGATTTAATCAGTGATTTGGGCTTAAATCTTATTGTAGGTTCCGTACAGGAATCAATTGATAATGGACGCGTAGCTGAAGAAAAAGGTAAAAGCGCAACGCGAAATGCTTTACAGACCACGACTCTTTTAGATGCAATTGAAAATCATAAAGTAGATTGTGCAATTGGTGGAGGAAGACGTGATGAAGAAAAAGCGAGAGCCAAAGAACGTTTCTTTTCTCATCGTGATGATTTTGGACAGTGGGATCCTAAAAACCAGCGTCCAGAGCTTTGGAATCTTTTTAATGGTAAACATTTCGAAGGTGAACATTTTAGAGTGTTTCCAATTAGTAATTGGACAGAAATGGATGTCTGGAACTATATAGAAAAAGAAAATTTAAGCATTCCTTCGTTGTATTTTGCCCATGAAAGAGAAGTGGTTTGGAGAAATGATTCTTGGATACCATGCTCCGAATTCTTGACACTTGAATCCAACGAAAAAACCGAGACCAAAAAGATCAGGTTTAGAACATTGGGAGACATCACAATTACAGGAGGTATCGAATCGGATGCAGACACACTTAAAAAGATTGTAGAAGAAGTCTCCACGATGCGTCAAACAGAACGAGGCAATAGAAGCGACGACAAACGTTCAGAGACAGCAATGGAAGACCGCAAACGTCAAGGATACTTTTAAACCATTTAAATCAAATAGAGAGATGATAGACAATAATCAATTATTACGTTTTACAACTGCTGGAAGTGTTGATGATGGTAAAAGTACATTGATAGGAAGGCTTTTATACGATTCAAAATCTATTTTTGAAGATCAACTTCAAGCGATTGAAAAAACCAGTAAAAAGAAAGGTCATGAAGGCGTAGATTTAGCTTTGTTTACCGATGGTTTAAGAGATGAACGAGAGCAAGGTATTACCATTGACGTCGCTTATCGATATTTCACAACTCCAAAGAGAAAATTTATTATTGCAGACACTCCTGGACACGTTGAGTACACGCGTAATATGGTTACAGGCGCCTCTACGGCCAATGCTGCAATCATTTTGGTGGATGCTCGCCACGGCGTAATTGAACAAACGCGTAGACATGCATTTATTGCATCGCTGTTACAGATCCCTCATATTTTGGTTTGCATCAACAAAATGGACTTGGTTGATTATTCAGAAGATGCTTATAATAGAGTTATCGATCAGTTTGAAGAATTCTCATCAAAATTATTGGTGAAAGATGTACGCTTTATTCCTATCAGTGCTCTTGAAGGAGATAATGTCGTAAACCGTTCGTCAAACATGTCTTGGTATCAAGGAGCTCCATTGCTTCATACATTAGAGACAGTTCACATAAGTAGTGACGTTAATAAAATTGATGCGCGTTTTCCTGTACAAACAGTTTTAAGACCGCAGAGCGAATCTCATAGAGATTATAGGGGTTATGCAGGCCGAATGGCGAGTGGTGTTTTAAGAGTAGGAGATGACGTGACGGTACTTCCGTCTGGATTTACATCAAAAATCAAGAGTATTGACACTTTCGATAAGCAGCTGGAAGAAGCGTTTGCGCCAATGTCAGTATCCATATGTTTGGAAGACGACGTGGATGTGAGCCGAGGAAACATGATTGTTCGCTCAAACAACAAACCAGAAACATCGCAAGATATTGAAGTAATGTTGTGCTGGTTGAACAAAACTTCATCAAAACCAAGAGAAAAATACTCCATTTATCATACTTCAAATAGTGAAACAGCAATGATTAAAGAGTTGGTTTACAAGATCGACATGAAGACTTTGGACCGAAACACGAACGATGAGGTATTGAATATGAACGACATCGCAAAAGTGAGAATCAGAACTACTAAACCGCTGATGATTGACTCTTATAGAGAAAACAGAACTACAGGCAGCATTATTCTGGTCAATGATTCAACCAACGAGACTGTGGCGGCTGGGATGATAGTATAATTGTAAATGAATATTTTAAGATCTTATCAAGATAATGTTCAAACTTTAGTAATATTGTAATTTCATTATAGTTTATATTATGCCTGTAATTTATAGAATCATTTCACTTTTTTTACTGATGATAATTGGAGTTTCTTGCAAGGAGAAACAAGAAAAGAGTGATATGAGCCAGCCTATTGAGCAGGAGCGAGCACCTCAAGAAACCCAAGCCAATCAACCAGCACAGTTCTCCTTAACGCTTAAGGCAATGCTTAAAACTGATGATCAGTTGCAGTTGTTTTACATACAAGAACAGAGTGAGGGATATGGTATAAACCAAATGATTACGAAAGATATAGTGGGCAGCCACGACTATCAATCCATTACTTTTGAGCTTCCAAAGGAAGATTATCCGCTCAATTTGAGGCTTGATTTGGGCGTTAACAAAAATCAAGGTTCAATTTCTATTGAAGAATGTATCTTGAAATATGGTAATAGCAGTTACGAAATAAAAGGGGAACAGTTTAAAGAATATTTTATACTTAATGCAGGAGTCCAACTTGCAACTGACGCTAAAACATTCTATTTGAAATCCTTTATGGAACAGGGAACAGAAAAGTATGACCCATTTATGCAAGGAAGCCCAAAACTTAATGAGGCACTCTTAAAAAGTCTTTAAATCATGAATTTAGATAATAAATCTATTTTAATTACAGGAGGCACAGGCTCTCTTGGAAAAGCACTCACCAAACACATTTTAGATAAACATCCTGAAGTAAAGAGGCTTATCATTTATTCTAGAGATGAACAGAAGCAGTTTCAAATGGCTCAAGAGTTCCCATCTGATAAACACCCTCAAATTCGTTATTTCATAGGTGATGTAAGGGATAAAGAAAGACTCATAAGAGCCTTTCAAGGGGTGGACTACGTCATTCATGCCGCAGCTATGAAACACGTTCATATCGCTGAATACAATCCAGACGAATGCATCAAAACAAATATAGGCGGAGCTGAAAACGTTGTAGACGCTTGTTTTAAAACAAAAGTAGAACGTGTAGTTGCACTGTCTACTGATAAAGCATGTGCACCAATTAATCTTTATGGAGCAACAAAACTGACATCAGATAAATTATTCATTGCAGCTAATAACATTAAAGGGGAAAATCCAATTCGCTTCTCGGTAGTCCGCTATGGAAACGTGATGGGTTCTAATGGTTCGGTCATTCCATTCTTTATCAATAAAAAGAAAGAGGAAGGCATACTTCCCATTACCGACCCTAATATGACGCGTTTTAATATTTCACTGCAAGGAGGAGTTGACATGGTAATGCATGCCCTTGAGCATGCATGGGGAGGTGAGCTTTTCGTTCCTAAAATACCATCTTATAAAATTATGGATGTTGCAGAGGCCATTGGTCCTGAATGCGAAAAGCCAGTAGTGGGTATTCGACCTGGCGAAAAGGTACATGAAGAAATGATAACATCATCAGATTCATTCTACACGTACGATCTGGGCAAGTATTATACCATTTTGCCTGCTACCCATAAATGGAAGCTTGAGGAATTTATTAAAACCTTTAATGCAAAAAAAGTTAAACAAGGCTTTAATTATAATTCTGGCGATAACGATGATTGGGAAACAGTTGATGGATTAAGAGAACTTATAAAGGAACACGTAGACTCAACCTTCACCGTCTGATGAAACAGAAACCAATTCCATACGGCCGTCAACATATTACTGAAGAGGATATTGCCGTTGTCATTGAAAATCTTCAGGCCGATTATCTAACACAGGGCCCCAAAATACTTGAATTCGAGCAAGCTTTTGCGAATTATGTAGGCAGTAAATATGCTGTGGCTGTTTCAAATGGTACAGCTGCACTGCACTTGTGCACCTTGGCTTTGAATGTTAAAGAAGGAGACAAAGTGATTACCACACCCATCACCTTTGCGGCTTCTGCCAATTGTGTGCGCTATTGCGGAGGAGAAGTCGTTTTTGCCGATATTGACCCAGAAACATATTTGATTGATTATGACTCTGTCAAAAGGCTTGTTGAAACCTCTCCCAAAGGGACTTATAAGGGAATCATTCCCGTTGATTTTGCGGGACGAGCGGTTAATTTGGAGAAATTCAAAGGCTTGGCTGAAGAGCACGAGCTTTGGATTATTGAAGACGCCTGTCATGCTCCTGGAGGTCATTTTTTAGATAGTAACTCCATAAAGCAGCACTGTGGCAACGGAAATTTTGCCGATTTGGCAATTTTCTCATTTCACCCGGTAAAGCATATTGCCACAGGAGAGGGAGGAATGATTACAACAAATAATCAGGAGCTATATCAAAAGTTAATGACTTTACGCACACATGGCATAACCAAAGACAGTGATTGCTATCAAAACTCACCCGATTTTGCATCTGGTTTGCCGGGACAAAAAGAATATCCTGCATGGTATATGGAAATGCAAACTCTAGGATTCAATTATCGCATCACCGATTTTCAATGTGCATTGGGCCTTTCTCAATTGAACAGAGCAGAATCTGGTTTGGTACGACGCAGGGAAATTGCCAGCAAATATGAAGAAGCCTTTAAAGGAAAAACATTTATCAAGGGACAATCTGCTGTGGTTGAGGGGCACGCTTACCATTTGTACATTATTGAGGCAGAGAACAGGCTTGGGCTTTACAATTACTTGAGGGATCATCATATATACGCTCAAATTCATTATATTCCATGCCATTTAATGCCTTACTATAGAGATTTTGGATGGAAAGAAGGTGATATGCCCAAGGCAGAAGAATACTATAAGCACTGTATTAGTTTGCCCATGTTTCCGACCTTGACAGATGACGAACAAGATCTTGTTATCTCAAAAATATGCGAGTTTTATAATGAATAACTCCTTTTAATAATGAAACGCCTATGCATTATACCAGCAAGAGGCGGAAGCAAGCGGATTCCTAGAAAAAACTGCAAGGATTTTTTGGGAAGACCCATCATTTCTTATTCTATTAAAACAGCCTTGGACTCACAATTGTTTGATGAGGTTATGGTTTCAACAGATGATGAGGAAATCAAGGAAATCGCTGAAAAGTACGGAGCTAAAACCCCATGGCAACGTAGTGCTAAAAACGCTAATGATTATGCCACAACCTTTGATGTGATTGAGGAAGTCATTTTTAACTATAAGAATGAAGGAGCGGTATTCTCGCAGGCTTGTTGTCTTTACGCCACCGCTCCGCTGGTAACCGTTCATAACTTGGAAAAATCGTTTCTGATGTTAAATGATATGAATTTTACTACGGTTTTTCCGGTAATAAGATTCGGTTTTCCCATTCAAAGAGCTCTGACTATTGGAGAGGCAAATAAAATGGAATTGCTTTCTCCTGAACACGAAACAAGTAGGTCTCAAGATTTGGTACCATCTTTTCATGATGCTGGCCAGTTCTACACTTTCAATGTTGACCAAACTTTGAGAAGCGGGAAACTATATACTGCCAATTCAGGAGTTTTTGAAGTTCCTGAAAGTGAAGCCCAAGACATCGATAATGAAATTGATTGGAAAATGGCAGAACTCAAATATAGGCTTCAAAACAACTTGCATTGAGCTCACGCCTTTAAACACAATTCGCATTTAATCCCCTAAACATATGATTTTTGAAAATGCATCACACGTCGAAGTCAAATATTGCAAAAAATGTTTGTTTCCCGAAACGAAACCCGATCTCTATTTCAATGATGAGGGAGTTTGCTCTGCATGTATAGCAGCAGATTCTAAATTTGAAGGCATTGATTGGGAGCAACGAGAAAAGGACTTCTATACCATAATAGAAAAATTTAAACTTAAAGAAAATGAAATAGGATATGATTGCCTGATTCCTGTAAGCGGAGGAAAGGATTCAACCTACCAAGCCTATTTTATGAAAGAGGTATGTGGAATGAACCCACTTTGTGTATGTTTTGAAACCACCAAAGTCACTGAACTGGGAAGGCAAAACCTCGATAATATATCCAAGATGGGCATCGATGTCATTCATTTCAAGAAAAACTATAATGCCTATCGTTCAATGGTAAAGGAAGGATTTATAAGGGTAGGAGACGAAATGTGGCCTAACCATATAGGTATATTTACCATTCCTGTTAATATAGCCGTAAAATTTAGGATCCCATTGATAATTTGGGGGGAAAACCCTCAACAGGAATATGGAGGGCCTTTAGAAAGCATTGAAAAGAACAAGTTAACCCGCCGATGGCTTGAAGAGTTTGGAGGTCTTTTAGGAAACCGTATCCAAGACATGATTGGTGTGGATGGAATCACTGCAAAGGATTTAACGCCGTACTTTTATCCGTCAGAAAAAGAGATGGAATCAATAGGAGTTACAAGCTTGTTTTTAGGGCACTATTTTTTTTGGGACGCAAGAAAGCAGCTCGAGGTCATTAAAGGTTTTGGATTTCAAGTAAAAGAAGACGGCCCTGTAGAAGGCACTTATACCAACTATGAAAACTTGGACGAAGAAATGCATGGGCTGCACGATTACCTGAAATTTGTAAAATATGGATTTGGGAGAGCGACAGATCATGCCTGCATTGATATAAGGAACAAAAGAATAACCCGCGAAGAAGGCATAGAATTGGTAAGAAAATATGACGGCATCTATCCGCACCTATCTGTAAATGCTTTTGTGGAGTATAGCGGGATGGAAAAACACGAAATAGATGACATTATTGATTCTTATACCAATCCGGTCCTTTTCAAGATGGATGACGAAGGCAACTTTTTAAGAGATATATCAGGAAATCTCATAAAAAATTACGAGATAGAGTAATGACCATTGCTATTGTGAAATATGGGATGGGCAACGTGCATTCTGTCCAAAAGGCGTTAAGAAAACTGGGTTATACAAGTATTATAACAGATGATCATGATTTGTTGAGACAAGCCAACCTTATTTTGTTGCCTGGTGTTGGTTCGTTTCAAAAAGGGATGGAAAACCTTAATCAAATGGGGTTGTCCGAGCTATTGACGCAAGAAGTATTAAACCATAAAAAGCCATTTATAGGCATTTGTTTGGGAATGCAGTTGATTGCAACACATGGAAACGAACCAAAACCGACCAAAGGATTGGGGTGGATTGAAGGAGAAGTGGTTAAAATGGAGTCTCCCTTAGGGCTGCGCGTTCCGCATTTGGGCTGGAATAGCATCAAGACATCTTTAGACGATGAGTTTTATAAGGAGTTCAACAACCTAGATTATTACTTTATTCATAGCTATCATTTCAAAGCAAAGAACCCAGAGGACGTTACTATGACCGTCATTTATGACAATGAGATGGTGGCAGCGCTTCAAAGGGACAACATTTATGCCGTTCAGTTTCATCCTGAAAAGAGTCAAGAAGTCGGCATGAGGCTCTTAAAGAAAATCATTGACAAGAATGCTAAAGTGTAGAGTCATACCAATTCTTACCTTTAATGGTGTAGGGCTTGTAAAAACAAAACAGTTTGCAAACCCAAGGACCGTTGGGAATGCTATCCAAGCTGCAAAAGTCTATAATTCAAGAAATGTAGATGAACTTGTGTTTTTGGATATTTATGCTTCTGATAAAAATCGGGTTATGAACCTTCAAATGGCAAGGCAAATCATCAATGAATGCTACATGCCGGTAGCACTTGGAGGAGGCATTCGAACCATTGAAGACATAAGCAACTTATTAGCAATTGGTGCCGACAAGGTTATTTTAAAGCGCAAAGCAATTGAAGAACCAAAGTTTATTGAACAAGCAGCATCAATATTTGGAAGTCAGTGCATTACATTGGCAATAGATGCATTTAAGAATTCCGATGGAAACTATTATCTTTATAACAGATGGGACAAAGTTATTCCGTTATTTGAGTTTTTGGAAGAAATCAAGATGTATCCATTCGGTGAGGTGATCCTAAATTCAGTAAACAACGATGGGATGATGGACGGTTTTGACATCGAATTGGTTCAAGCGGTAGAAAAAATCCTGAATGTTCCGATTGTAGCTGTAGGTGGAGCAGGAGAACCGCGGCATGTATTTGACCTTTTCTCCAAAACAAATATAGAAGCCATGGGAGCGGCGAGTATTTTTCATTTTACACAATACACACCTCGAGATCTCAAGATGGCAATAGAAAGTACAGGAAAGCCTGTGCGAATCGTTGAAAAGAACTATATTCCGGAAAATTAAAGGAATGAACTTAAAAAAGCTGGTTTTTAGAGCAGATGGAAATTCCCAAACAGGTTTAGGACATCTATATCGTGTTTTTGCCCTGATTGAGATGTTTGATTCTTATTTTGAAATTGTTTTGGTCACCAGAACATCTTCCAATATTGAAGTGATACCAAAAAAACACAAAACCTGCTTGATGCCTTCGGGTGTTACTATTGAAAATGAACCTTTCTGGCTTCATGAGCAATTTAACCCTTCTAGCCATATGATTATTGCAGACGGTTATCAATTTGGCTCTCATTATCAAAGTCAAATTAAGAAACTAGGCTTTAAACTTATGTATGTAGACGACCTAGTTGAAGGCAAAATACATGCTGATATAGTTGTGAACCATGCAGCGAATATCAACCTATCGCACTACAGCACAATCAAAGAAACAACCTTTGGTCTAGGAACAGACTTTGCCATCTTAAGGCCGTTGTTTCTAGAGGCAGCACTAAATGATAGACTGGTTGATAACATCACGGATATTTTTGTCTGTTTTGGAGGTGCGGACACTTTAGATTTAAGCCTGAAAGCCGTACAGGCTTTGTTGCAATTGCCCAATCAGCTATCTGTACACATAGTGTTGGGTGCGGCCTATCAGCATTCTAAAATGTTTGAACTTGCCAAAGACCAGAACAATATCACACTATATACCAACCTTGACGAATTGGCTTTGTATCAGCTTATGAAGAAATGCCAGGCTGCCATTGCTCCCGCAAGCACTATTGTTTATGAATTGTGCGCCATAAAGATGCCTGTTCTTTCAGGATATTTTGTCGAAAACCAAATTAACATCTATAATGCACTATTAAATAAAGGCGCTATTTTTGGCTGCGGAGATCTAAAAACATTTACTGTCAATGACTTTAAGGATAAATTTGAAAAGTTTTTTTCCATAAGGAATTTTTCCAGTTATATCGATGCGCAAAAGACGTTGTTTGACGGTCAAAGCCCTTCAAGGTTCCTTCAGTTGCTACATTCAGTTTTTATTGAGTTTAGAAAAGCAACGCCGGAAGATATGGCAATGGTTTATGAATGGTCTAATGACCCTTTAGTGAGAAGTAATTCCTATAACTCATCTAACATAGACATAGACACGCACAAAAAATGGTTTTCTTCAAAGATAATTGATTCGAGAGTACTGTTTTTAATAGCTGTGTATGACAGCCAACCAGCAGGGATTGTGCGCTATGAAATAGGAGATAGCCACACAACCGTGGGTGTTTTAGTGGCAGACGGGTTTAGGGGCAAAAAATTGTCGCCCACACTATTAAAGGAATCAGCAAAAGAGTACTTTAAACAAAACAAACTTCCTATTTTTGCATATATCAAGAAAGAGAACACAGCATCTGTAAAAGCTTTTGAAAGTGCTGGCTATTCGTATCACAAACAGGAGATTGTAAAAGGAGCACAAAGTTTTGTTTATAAATTGGAATTGAATGATCACAAAAAATAAATGTTTCATCATTGCAGAATTGTCTGCAAACCATGGTGGAAGTTTGGACATAGCAAAAGAAACCGTCAGAGCAGCAAAACGTGCAGGTGCTGACGCGATCAAACTGCAAACCTACACTGCAGACACCATTACCATTGATGTGAAAACAGATGACTTTAAAATCAAGCAAGGCACGGCTTGGGATGGTCAATATTTGTATGATTTGTATAAAGAAGCATCCTTGCCATGGGAATGGCACCAACCGCTATTCGAGTTAGCAAAAGAAGAAGGTTTGGTGTGTTTTTCATCGCCCTTTGACAAATCAGCTGTTGACTTCCTGGAGGATTTGGAAACGCCTATTTACAAAGTCGCATCCTTTGAAATCACAGACATTCCACTGATCACCTATATGGCTTCAAAACAAAAGCCCATGATTATTTCTACAGGAATTGCGACCATTGAGGATATTGAACTTGCTGTTGAAGCCTGCAAATCAGTCGGCAATAATGACATCACGATCCTAAAATGCACCTCGGCCTATCCTGCAGCTCCTGAAGATGCCCACCTGCTTACCATACCTGATATTGCCACACGTTTTGGAGTGGCACCAGGATTGTCCGACCACACCATGGGCACAGAGGCGCCGATGATAGCCGTGGCTTTAGGTGCTAAAGTGATAGAAAAGCATTTCATTTTGGATAAAAGCATTGGAGGTGCAGATGCTCATTTTTCACTTGATGAGCAAGAGTTCAAACAAATGGTAGACGCTGTGCGACTGACTGAAAAATTGATGGGATCCGTCGATTATGAAATGACCGAAAAAAAGAAAAAAAGCCGTGAATTCTCGCGTTCTTTGTATGTTGTAAAAGATGTGAAACAAGGCGATTTAGTGACGGAAGACAATGTTCGTTCAATTAGACCGTCTTTCGGTCTTCACCCTAAATATTGGTCAAAAATTATAGGAAAACGTTTTACCAAAGATTCAAATAGAGGTACAGCATTAGATGTTTCATTAATTGAATGATGAATTAATATGAATAAATACATCCAAAAAATATATCGTGAATCCATGAAATTCAACGTGTTAAGAAGCGCTTTGATTGGGATTTACAATAGTACAAATAAAAATCCCGAACTTCAAAGGAATAAAACAAGTTACTTTTCTGATTTAGAGGTTAAAAGAACGGTAGATCAACTGAAGGAAGTGGCGGTTTCAGAAACATTTAAACTCGACGATGAGATTTTGGACGAACTTCATCAATTCTGCAAAGAAAATCTGGTCTATCCGCAATTACGTTATGACGGTACACCTATTATAGATGGGAAAGGGAGATTAATGGATTTTGAAAGGCCAGAATCTTTCCAAAAGGATTGTATTTGGTACGCATATAAAAATATTGATGAATGGGATGCTTTAAAAAAGATTACCTATGACCCTAAAATTTTGGAAGTGGCCAAAAGCTATTTAGGAAATAACCCCATTGTTAGAAATGAGTATTTATGGTGGTCTTTTCCTGCCAAGGGGGCAGAAAATGAAGATTATGACTCACCTCGCTATTGGTTTCATTATGATATTGATGATTTCAAGTTTTTAAAGCTATTCATTTATCTAAACGACGTTGATGCCGAAACCGGGCCCCATATAGTGGTAAAGGACACACATAAATACAAGCCTTGGAGATATAAGCTTAATAGAAGAGTTAAAAATGAAAATTTAAATGGCTTTTTTGACAATAAGGAGATAATAAAGCTCATTGGCGATAAGGGTACCTGCTTTTTTGAAGATACATTTACTTATCATAATGGTACCCCACCTCAAAAGCCACGACTCGTGTTACAGATAGAATACTCACTCACAAAGCTCAAATTGGGTTGAAATGTTAGCAAGTATTATCAAGCTTAGTGTTGTACGTTGGAGTTGCCGATTCTTGCTAAAGTTACATTCAGTTTTTTGGGACAGGTTCATAAGTAGTCTTAAATTTAGGGCACTCATAAAAAGATCTGGAGCTAAAAGTTACTGTCACCATTCCGTTGAAATCAAGTATGGAAATAATATATGCATAGGTGATTATACGAGAATAGGGCCTAAAGCAACTTTGGGGGCAATGGAGAGCATTACAATAGGGTCTAATGTGGTTATTTCTAAAGAGGTGTTTATTGAAACGGCAGGTTTAGATTTTAAAGAGCAAACAATTCCATATAAACATAAAGCGAGGGCAATAACAATAAATGACAATGTGTGGATTGGTGCAAGAGCAATTATTTTAGGAGGTGTAGTAATTGGTGAAAACAGTATTATTGGAGCGGGAGCAATTGTCACTAAAAGTGTTCCTAAAAACAGTATTGTTATAGGCCCAAGGGCAGAAATAAAGACAATAGAAAAATAATTTGAAGTAATTTGAAGTTCAATAGGAGGTTTTTTAGATCCAACAAGAATTTAATGCTGTTTATGGCCTTAAGTTACTTTGACAAAGCCATCATTTTTCTTCTTCCCATAGTTGTATTATTCTTTTTCAATGACAAGACAATATACTTGTCTATAGAATATATTTATTCAGTCACTTTGGTGGCGGTGCCTTTGCTGGATTTAGGCTTGTCAGGATACTTTTTTTATGCTTATCGTAATAGCGCTTGCCATAAGGAGACCACAAAAAACTTTGTTGTCGTCTTTCAAAGCTTGTATTTATGTTTGTTTTTAGTGGGTATTGGCTTGATTTTTTTAAACCACTATATTTTTGATTTTGAAGAGCTTATCATTTTTATAGTAACCCGGATTTTATTTGTATTGTCAACTACTTTTCTTGCCTCCTTTTATAGATTAATGGGAAAGCCAGAAAAAGTTTTGTATATAAGCATATTTTCCAATGCTATTTCCTTGCTTTTTGTCTTTGTATTTTTCTTTGGCGAAGCAGAGTTTTCATTGTGGTTGATTTTTATCGGCCAAATATTGTTTTGCATTTATTACTTATTGGTGTGCCTCAAAACAAAATTAAAAGAATCGTCAAATAAAACCGAAAACAGCAACAAAAAGAAACTGTTTCTAAAAGCAATAATGTTTTCATGGCCCACTATGCTTCAGGTATTTATCACAATGTATATCACAAATTATGGAAAAATTAATGCTTTAGATAAAATGACTGTTGAGGATGGAGTGTTACTATCCTTGATACAGCGACTATCCATGATTGTTTTTTTGACACATTCTTCACTCTGGGCTTATCTGATTAAGGATGTATATGTTAAAGGCAGATTGAACGAAATTCATAAAGGAATACTTTTCAAGTATCTTAGCTTTTTATCACTTGCGCTTCTGGCGGTCTCTTTAATCGCTTTTGGATATCTTTTATTTAATTTTGATGGACCGAATCTACAAAGATCGACAATAATATCAAGCCTGATTATTGCTCAAACATTTTTTGGTTGTATTCTTGCCTATTTAGAACTACATTATGGCAGAGAGAACAAAAACATTATAACACTTTATCTAGCAATACTCAGCGCGGTCATATTTGTGTCAATTTTAACTGTAGTGGAAATAGATATTTTACTTCGCATTTCTATTGCGATGTTTATTAGTACATTTGTCTCGCTTATCGTGAGTGTTTTAATTTTAAAACGAAGAAACTACAAAATTGTCTGACGTCTATTAACTCTTTACTGAAAATGAAGAACATATGTTTTGTTGCAAACTATTTTAAAACAGACATATTTGTTGAGGTGGCCAAGGTGTTACAGCAGCACAATGTACAAGTCTACTGGATTGTTCCTAGCAAAAAACAATATTTAGAGCTAAGCAGCAGCTATTCCCGGGACAGGTTGCTTTACATTGGCAAAAAGGAGGTTTTGGCAACAGAAGGAAGAAGTATGGATTATGACCTGAAAGCCCATGAGCTCATATATGGCGACCGTGTGTTGAGAGAAGAATCAAAAAGCTGGGCGTATGACTATCTATTAAAGCTTCAGCCCTTGTTTTATGACTTTTTGAAGAAAAACGACATTCATCACATATTTGGAGAAATTACTTGGGCACATGAACTGCTGGCTCAACGTTTGGTAAGGCAGGCAAAAGAACTTAACTGTCAATACTTCTCAACCCAAACGGTAAGAATTCCCAATGGTCGATTTGCTTTTTTTATTGATGATTTTGAATCCCATATATTTGAAACCAACTCGTCACAGACACCTTCACACGCTCCTATAGTTCTTGAAAAGCCATCTTATTTGGCTATAATGGATAATCACATAAAGCAGCAGAGCAGTGTAAAAGGAAATTTCAAGAAACTTAAGAACTTTATCTTCAGGACCAATCAAGATAGTAATGACCCTACGCTTTACAGCAACCCATACACACTTTTTAGAATAAGGACAAAGGAGATTTGGAACCGTATCGTGTTTAAAAGATTTGTGAACGAAACAACCTATGACAAGTTGCCAAAAGGTAAGCGTTACATACTGTTTACACTTCACAAACAACCCGAGGCCTCCATAGATGTCTGTGGGAGGTACTATGAAAACCAGTTGCAGCTCATTACAAACATATGGAGGATGTTGCCAGAAGGATACCTGTTGCTGGTGAAGGAACACTCAAACGCTATTGGTGATAGAGGTTTAAACTTCTATAAAGCCGTAAAAAGGTTAAGAAACACGGTTTTGATCCATCACAAAGAGGACTCACATCGATTGATAGATTTATGCGACGCGGTTTTTACGGTTTCAGGGACCATTGCTTACGAAACGGCCTTAAAAGGCAAACGTTCATTCACCTTTGCTCCTGCGTTTTTCAACAAGTTGAATAATTGTCAGGAGATTTCATGGAAGGACTTTAGAAATTCCCAAAACCTATTAGATTTGATCAATACTCATGAAGAATCCAACATCAAGGAGTTTTCAACTTGGCTGATGAACAATTCGTTTGAAGGGATTATGACAGATGCATACACAGACCCAATTACCGCAAAGCCTGAAAACATCAATAAGCTTTCGGGTGGATTTTTGAAAGTAATAAACCATGGCAGTGAAGCAAATTAATCTAAAATTTGACCTCTATCTTTCACTGATTTTTGCTTTAATCATATTATTGTACAGTGCATATGACTATGCGCCTGTTTTGATTATTCCTGTATTGTTTATTTCGTATAAACGAATATTGTCAAAAAGAGACATAACCACAGCACTAATCTTAATGCTTATTTCAAGACTCATAATGGGGCCTTTTATTCCAGGCAGTAATTTGTCATTCAACATCTTAAACATATTGTGCAACTATCTGCCACTGACCATTATAGTTTCTTATCGGTTTTTGACATTGAGAACAATAAAGGCTGAAAAAACAAGAAGGGTTAAATGGACAATTCTTTATGTCGGTTTCTTGTTTTTCTTAAGTTTGTTTCACATCACTTTTGCAATATCAGTTTTTGCAGAAGAAATTTTACCCATAGCACTGTTTTTGTTGGTTGTGTTAATAAATGAAGAGAACCACATAGATTTCGATTATCTTCTTAAGTTTTTTAGATACTCCTTTTTGGCGTGTTTGATCATTTACCTACTTCCTAATTTTGCACACCGTAGCTGGGAGTTATTCGGTTTAGGCATAGTGTTTAAAGAGGCAATCCCCTATATGATTCTGTCAGTATTTCGAGATATCCCTAGAAATACCGGTTTTGTTTTTGATTTTAGAATTTTGGGTCAATTGGCTTGTATCTATCTCATACTATTATACTATTTAGGAAAGACCAAAAATTATTGGGATGTAGCACTACTCTCAACAGTGTGCCTTATTACTTTTTCACGCGGACCTATTTTAATCTTGATCTTGATCTTGATTGCTATTTATGCGCCACATAGAAACACAATTACCAAACGACAAATAGTTATTATAGGAGCGTCTTTTATGGTAGTTTTAGCTGTGGCAATTTATTCTTTGAACAATAAAACAATAGATAAGTTTATAACATCATTCAACCCTGTTTCTAAAGAAAATGCCATTTCTCAACGATCGGCCTTTATAACCTATTCACTTGATAGGTTTTATGAGAAACCATATGGCAATGGTATTGGCGCACTTTCTTCAGATGAAGCCAATGTAAGGGTTTTTGCCGGGTACACAAATTTGCACAAGGAAGTTCCTGATAAAGTCATCTATAATAAGGTGGGAGATGCTTACTGGGCTCTTTCTTTGGCCGAAAAAGGTATAATCGGGTTTGTTTTGATGCTCTTGTCATTTGGCGAAATATTTTATTTTAACAGAAATCGGATATCGCTGTTTTTTATGATTGGCTTTTTCATCAATCTAATTGGTACAGATATTCCCAAACAAGGGTTTTTCTATTTTGTGATTATATTAATTTATTTTGGGGTAAGTCAGCTTCCACAAAAGCGGAAGGAAAATATCGCTTTAGTAAAGGGTTCAAATTAACATAGTGGACAGGTTGTTTGAAAGATTGAGAGTTGTTTCCTTTTAACTAGAAACATTGTCAATTTTTATTTACTTTTGGAAAACCATATTTACATGAATATTAATCGAGTGCCATTATGATACATTTTGATAGATTGGAGCAGAACCAAGAAGAGTTGCGTTTGCAATATTTGACAAACAGACCGTTTTCTTATTTGGTTATAGATGATTTTTGCGACACAGAAAAACTAATGGAATTGAGAAGTCAGATTCCTGACCTCAAAAACAAGAGCAGAGATTATATGTTTGCCAACAATAAGTTTGAAAAATCAAACTACAAAGAGCTTGGACCATTGTTCAACGAAATATACGAAGACCTAAAGTCCGAAAGATTCAACAAGTTCCTTTCTTTTATTTCTGCTAAAGATGTTTTTGTCGACCCTAAAAATCATGGCGGAGGCCTGCACCAAGGAAAGAAAAACAGTTTTCTGGACATGCATTTAGATTTTAACTACCACCCAATCAACACCCATTGGTACAGGCAGATGAACTTATTGCTTTATCTAAACTCTGAATGGAAAGAAGAATACAAGGGACACTTAAGAATTGAAGACTTAAGATCTGGAGAGTCAAAAACCTTGGCAGTTCCGTTCAACAGAATGATCATTCAGGAGTGTGGTCCATACACGCTTCATGGTTATGATATGACCGCTTTTCCAGACGGAAACTTTAGAACATCCATAGCAACGTATGCCTATACAAATCATTTAAGGCACATGGAAAAACCAAGGACAACTGATTGGTTTCCGGATCAAAATGCATCTCCATTGAAAAAGACCATTGCAAAAAACTATGATTTTGCAGTAAAGATCAAGAACAAATTATTTGGTAGTGGAACCGCAAAAAACCAATAGACTAAAGGTTATTTCGTTTTCAGAGCCGTTTTCATCAATATATACCAGTGATGTAAAGG
>Ga0207828_100363_pt1 | contig 17891 bp, 13 predicted proteins | sample TtaePargueraPR_11_FD_187276 | JGI IMG/M metagenome (GOLD analysis project Ga0207828, IMG submission 187276) | Aerobic enrichment media microbial communities from Bioluminiscent Bay, La Parguera, Puerto Rico - Tt and P2 (3) (SPAdes) | ecosystem: Environmental > Aquatic > Marine > Unclassified ...
GCAGCATCGGGACGGTTTCCTGCAGGTTCAGGATGTGGATGTCGTTACGTGCACCAAAGATGAATTTTTTCATCTTCGGGTTCCAACGGCGGGTGTGGTGACCAAAGTGGACACCAGCTTCCATGAGCTGGCGCATGGTAAAGGTTGGCAATGCCATAATAGTTCCTACCTTTTTCCGGTTAATACCTCCGCGAAAGGGAATTTCACGCCTCATGCATGAAACACCGGATGGACGAGTTGCCATATGACGGCAGTCGCCGCTCTTCCGCGTGCGATGTTCGGGGCGGGTTTTAATCCCGTACCGACAAGAATGCAAGCCCTAAAGTGGGCATTTCTGCGCGCTTTGTGAAGGATCGAACCAATTTAACAGATCACACAATGGAATTGATCAGATTTCTTCGGCGAATTCGACACCGGGAATGGCACCGATCGCCCCGATAAGGGACGGACCGACCTTGTATTTGTCGTCAAGCTCGATTTCGGCCATCCGGCCGTCATCACAGACAGACGAAAGCGTCACAAGACCACGCCCCTTCCCCGCACCTTCGAGAAGCTGGCGAATTTCAGCAACCGGATCGGGGCGGTTCAGGCGAATACGGATGCCCTCAGCAGCACCGGCAACGGCCTGCTCCAGATCCTCGACGCGCTGTCCCTGAATACGCAACTGCCCCTCGCGCATCTCGGCGGCCACCACGAGCAGTACGGGACGACCCGCATTGATGATTTCCTTATAGGCTGCCCAGGCTTCGGCCCAAAAGGCGACCTCGAAACTTCCAGTCGGATCGGAGAACATTACAAAGGCAAACTTTGACCCGTTCTTTTTTGATATCATTTCACGCGCGTTGATCAATGTCCCGGCAAGGCGAATGGCGCCCTTGTTCTGTGCACGCATGCGGGCAGGCAGTTCCTTGATCGGGGCAATCCCGATCCGCTGGATACTTTTACCAAATGTATCAAGGGGATGAGCCGACAAGTAGAAACCGATGGCCGAGAATTCCTCGGTCAGCTTTTCCATCGGCACCCAGTCACGTTCATCCGGCAGACGGATCTTGTCTTTGCCAAAGCCGCTACTGTCACCGAACATTGAAATCTGATCATCGTTGCGGGCCTGCATTTCACGCTGGGCAACGGCGATTACCTTGTCAACATTCTCGAACATGACCTTGCGATTGGGTGACAGGCAGTCAATGGCCCCTGCCCGCACAAGGTTTTCAAGCAAACGCTTGTTCACAGCACGGCTGTCAATACGTGATGCAAAATCGGTTATATCCTTGAAAGGCCCATTGGCCTCGCGTTCCGCCACAAGGCTTTCCATCGCCGCGTCACCAACATTTCGGACCGCGGCCAATGCATAGCGGATCTTGCGCACGCCATCGTGGTTTTCGACGGAAAATGCCACTTGGGAATTATTGACGCATGGTGGCAGGATTTCGATCTCAAGACGTTCGACCTCCTGCTTGAACACCGCAAGTTTTTCGGTGTTATGCATATCGAGCGTCATAAGTGCGGCCATGAACTCGACCGGATAGTTCGCCTTCAGATAAGCTGTTTGATAGGCTACCAGCGCATAAGCAGCGGCGTGGGATTTGTTAAAGCCATAGGATGCGAACTTCGCTACCTGATCGAAGATGTCAGACGCCTGCCCGCGATCAACGCTGTTCTTTTCCGCGCCATCGACAAACAGGCTGCGCTGTTTTTCCATTTCCTCGGCGATTTTCTTACCCATTGCACGGCGCAACAGGTCAGCACCGCCAAGCGAGTAGCCCGCCATGATCTGGGCAAGTTCCATGACTTGCTCCTGATAGATCATGATGCCATAGGTTTCTTCGAGGATCGGCTGCAACATCGGGTGCATGTAATCAGGTTCTTCCTGACCATGCTTACGCGCAATGTAATGCGGGATATTGTCCATCGGCCCCGGACGATACAGCGCCACGACAGCGATAATATCTTCAAGCGTATCGGGCTTCAGCCCCCGCAAAACATCCTGCATGCCCTGGGATTCAAGCTGGAACACGCCAACCGTTTCCGCAGCAGACAGCAATTTGAACGACGCTCTATCATCAAGAGGAATCGCACTGATATCAAAGTTTTGCGGGACGTCTTTACGTTGAAGCATGAGCTTGACAGCTTCGATGATCACCGTCAGCGTCTTCAGACCAAGGAAGTCAAACTTCACAAGACCGGCATTTTCAACATACTTCATGTTGAACTGGGTGACCGGCATGTCCGAACGCGGATCGCGATAGATCGGGACCAGTTCATCAAGGTCGCGGTCCCCGATCACCACGCCCGCCGCGTGGGTCGATGAGTTACGATAAAGCCCCTCGATCTGCATCGCAATTGACAGCAAACGGTCAATATCGGGGTCTTCACGCGCAATCCGGCGAAGGTCGGGTTCCATGTCGATCCCTTCCTTAAGCGGGATCGGTTTGGCTGGATCACCCGGGATCATCTTACAGATCTTGTCGACATAGCCATATGGGATGCTCAGAACGCGACCAACGTCACGCACGGCGGCCTTTGCCTGCAGCTTACCGAAGGTGATGATCTGGGCAACACGATCATGTCCGTATTTCTTCTGGACATATTCGATTACCTCACCGCGCCGGTCCTGACAGAAATCGACGTCAAAGTCAGGCATCGAGACACGTTCCGGATTAAGGAAACGTTCGAACAGCAACGAGAAACGCAACGGATCAAGGTCGGTAATCAAAAGCGCATAGGCAACCAGCGACCCTGCACCCGAACCACGGCCAGGCCCGACCGGAATCCCGTGATCCTTGGCCCATTGGATAAAGTCCGCAACGATCAGGAAGTAACCGGGGAACCCCATCTGGTTGATGATGCCCAGTTCGTAATCAAGGCGTTCCCAATATGGTTTGGCGATTTCTTCCTTTTCGGTATCCGACATGCCTTCGGTATAGACATATTTTTCCAGACGCCCCTTAAGGCCTTCTTCGGACATGTGACGCAATTCATCGACCTCTGTGCGGCCTTCGCCGCAGTCGAATGGCGGCAAGATCGGGTCGATCTTTTCAACGTGCCAGGAACAACGCTTCGCAATCAGAAGCGTATTGTCACAGGCCTCGGGGATATCGGCAAACAAGTCGCGCATTTCGGCTGCGGTCTTGAAGCGGTGATCGGGCGTGAGTTTCCAGCGATCTTCCTGGCCAACAACAGCCCCCTGTCCGATACAGATGAAGACGTCGTGCGCTTCATACATATCAATCGACGGGAAATAGCAGTTATTGGTGGCGACAAGCGGCACATAGTGATCATAGGCAAGTTTGATCAATCCGGGCTCGACCAGATCTTCCAGCTCTTCACCGTGGCGCTGCAGTTCAATATACAGACGATCACCGAATATATCCTTGAGCTGGGCAAGGCAATCTTCGGCCTTTTCAACCTGTTCTTCGGCCAGAAGTCGCGCCAGTGGCCCGGTCGGGCCACCGGTCAGGCAAATGACGTGATCGGAATAGGTGCGGATATGCTCGTACAGGGCTTTGGGTTCGCTACCGGCTTCGGATGTCATGTGGGCGCGCGACACAATTTTCAGAAGATTGAAATAACCTTCCTTGTTTTGAGCAATCAGCACCAGACGATCAGGCATCGGTTCGCGGGCGATTTTCCCGACAACGGGTTTATCGCCAAAGCGTTCCACCCCCATCTGAACGCCAAGGATCGGCTGAACACCGCTACCACTAAGTGCGCCAGCAAAATCAAGAGCGCCAAACATGTTGTCGGTATCGGTCATTGCAACGGCAGGCTGGCCGTCAGCGGCACAGAGTTTCGCCAGCTCCTTGGTCGTGATGGCACCTTCGGCAAGCGAATAGTTGGTGTGAACACGAAGATGGACGAAACCGTTTTCCATCGGAGCTAGACCTCTGAGATAAAGTAAAAAGGCAGGTGACACATCGCATTCCGGGGCCGGAATGCGATGTGTCAGACCAGCTTAAAGAATTTTGATCGCTTAGGAAAGTTCGGCAGGATCAAGTTCGATCAAATGACCATCACGCAGGGTCACGACCCGGTCCATCTGGCGCGCCAGTTCCGGGTTATGGGTCGCGATCAGCGACGCAAGTCCGGTTTCGCGTACCAGTGTCATCAACATGCCAAACACGGTTTCCGCGGTCTGCGGATCAAGGTTCCCGGTCGGTTCATCGGCAAACAGGACATCCGGCACATTGGCGAGTGCGCGGGCAATTGCCACACGCTGTTGTTCGCCGCCCGAAAGGCGTGCCGGACGGTGATCTGCACGCTTTTCAAGACCAAGACAGCGCAACAGTTCAAGTCCGCGTTCTTCGGCTTCTGCCCGTTTAAGACCGTTGATCATTTGCGGCATAACGACATTTTCCAATGCGGAAAATTCCGGCAGCAAATGATGGTACTGATAGACAAAACCGATATGCTTTCGACGCATCTCGGTACGGGCAAGATCAGAAAGATCGGTGCTGCGTTTGCCACCAATCGACACCAGACCACCATCGGGCTTTTCCAGAAGCCCGGCAATCTGAAGCAGCGTAGATTTACCGGCACCGGACGGGCCGACAAGGGCGACGATTTCGCCCTGATGAATTTCAAGATCAACCGATTTGAGAATTTCGAGCTGATCTGGCCCCTGATTGAAGATGCGATCAATCTTTTCAAGGCGCAGAACAACATTGCGCGAACGCTGTTTGGCTGTGGTTTTGATCAGATCACTCATAACGCAGGGCCTCCACCGGATCGAGGCGTGACGCACGCCATGCCGGATAGACGGTCGCAAGGAAAGACAGGCTCAGTGACATCACGCAAACCAGCACCACTTCGCTGACATCCATGTCCGCAGGAAGCTGCGACAGGAAATAGATCTCGGCGTTAAACAGATCGGTCCCGGTCAGGGTTTGAATGAACTGACGGATATTTTCAATGTTCAGACAGAACAGAACCCCGATGATCAGACCGCTGAGCGTTCCCAGGACACCAATAGAGGCACCTGCAAGGAAGAACACCTTCATGATGGACTGTCTCGTCGCCCCCATTGTTCGCAGGATCGCGATATCGCGTCCCTTGTCCTTCACCAGCATGACCATGCCCGAAATGATGTTAAATGCGGCGACCAGAATAATCAGGGTCAGAATCAGGAACATCACATTGCGTTCGACCTGAAGTGCATTGAAGAATCCAGCATTGGATTGCTGCCAGTTCACAAGTCGCAAGCGTTCACCAGACAACGTGGTCAGCAACTGATCCATGGTATCTCCAAGGACCGAGATATCATCAAGCATGACTTCGAAATGCGTGATCTGTTCAGGCAGACGGAAATAAACCTGGGCTGCTGATAACGGCATGAAGATAAAGCCGCTGTCATATTCATACATGCCAATATCAAACAGACCGGCAACCGTATAAGCCCGGACGCGCGGAACCGCGCCAAACGCTGTTACATTGCCCTTGGGCGAAATCAGGTTGACCGTATCGCCGACACCGACGCCAAGTTTCATGGCAAGGCGCGCACCCATGATCACAGTATCATCGCCCTTGAAGTCATCAAGCGAGCCGAAAACGATGTTATCAGCAATCGTCTTGCGCTTTTTGACGTCTTCAGGACGCATACCACGTACAATTGCACCCGATGCACGACCGTTTTTCGATGCCATCACCTGCCCTTCGACCACGGGGACCGTCATCATGACGTTTCCGGTCTCGGCGATCTGCTTTTCGATCTTGGCATAGTCACCAATGCCGCCATTGCCCTGCGCATAAACAGAGATATGCCCGTTCAGCCCCAAAATGCGGCCAAGCAGTTCGGCACGGAAACCGTTCATCACCGACATAACGATAATCAGCGTCGCAACACCAAGCATGATGCCAAGCAACGAAAAGATGGCGATGACGGAAACAAAGCCTTCCTGCCGACGTGGACGCAGGTAGCGAAAGGCCACCATACGCTCGAACGGACTGAACATGGGCAATCTATCCTTGTGGAATATGGTCAGGAAATGGTCCGGGTGGTCTGGGCCCCCCAAAGCCGAAATGATAACGGGGCAGCCCTAAGCCGCCCCGTCAAACAATATTTTATCAGGCGCTGATCTGGTTCAGAGCCGCTTCGAATGTGACTTCTGTTTTTTCACCGGTTCTGCGGTTTTTCAGTTCAACCACACCGTTTTTCAAGCCTTTCGGGCCAATCACGATCTGCCATGGCAGACCGATCAGGTCCATATCGGCGAATTTGCCACCAGCACGAATGTCGCGGTCATCATAAAGAACCTCGATGCCAGCGTTCGACAGCTTTGCATAGGCATCTTCACAGGCAGCATCGCATTCATCGTCACCTGTACGCAGGTTGATCAGACCAACCTTGTAAGGTGCAACCGCATCGGGCCAGATAATACCGTTTTCGTCATGCGATGCTTCGATCAATGCACCGACAAGACGGGAGACACCGATCCCGTAAGACCCCATCATGACCGGGACTTCCTTGCCATCCGGGCCAAGAACAGTCGCGCCCATCGGTTCGGAATATTTGGTTCCGAAGTGGAAGATATGGCCGACTTCGATCCCGCGGGTCGCGATCAGGTCATCACCGGAAATCGGGCTGTTGGCCGGATCGTGCTTTTCTTCGGTCGCGGCATAATCAACCAGCGTACCCTGCACCCAGTTTTCCAGAGCAGTACGGTCATTAAGATCAACGCCCTTGCCGCTCAGGTCCTTGGCGAGCCACTTCTGGTCGCAGAAGACTTCGCTTTCGCCAGTATCGGCGAGAATGATGAATTCATGGCTCAGATCACCGCCAATCGGTCCGGTATCCGCAACCATCGGGATGGCCTTGACGCCCAGACGGGTGAAGGTCCGGCAATATGCCAGGAACATCTTGTTATAGGCGTGACGCGAGCTTTCGTAATCGATATCGAACGAATAGGCATCCTTCATCAGGAATTCGCGCCCGCGCATCACGCCAAAGCGCGGGCGGATCTCGTCACGGAACTTCCACTGAATATGATACAGCAGCTGCGGCAGCTGTTTGTAGGAACGCACATCCTTACGGAAGATATCGGTGATGGCTTCTTCGTTGGTCGGACCAAACAGCATCTGACGATCATGGCGGTCCGTAATGCGCAGCATCTCAAGACCGTAATCGTCATAACGACCACTTTCCTGCCAAAGCTCGGCCGGCTGGATCGTCGGCATCAGCAATTCGTTGCAACCAACAGCGTCCTGTTCTTCACGAACAATCTGTTCGATCTTTTTAAGAACACGGTAGCCAAGCGGCAACCATGAATAGATCCCTGACGTGAGCTGACGCACCATGCCGGCGCGCAGCATCAGACGATGAGAAACGATCTGTGCTTCTGACGGGGTTTCCTTCAGGGTCGGCAGAAAGAACTGGGAAAGACGCATCAATGCCTCGTGATGATCAAATCTGAATATGTGGGTGTATAAACCTTGCCCGGAAAATGCGACAGCACAGCCCGAAACGCAAGCCGGAACTTCGTAATATGATCCCGGCCTGCATAGTTTTAAATGATGGCAAAACTGCGATGGTCGAAATCAGGCGCGTATTCCGATCAGCGAAAGCCCGCTTCGCGACAAGCGGCGATCAGTTCGTCACTATATGCCTCGTCGCCCAGCGGCTGATCATTAAAGTACACCCGGCCGTTGCGATATGTAATTTTGCCAATCGACTGCTCGCCGCTAACACCGTCCGGCACTGCGATGCCGCTATATGCGAAGAAGTCCAGCGTCACCGGAAATTCGATTTCCTTTGGCAAGGATTGCAAAATATTGCTGCCCCCATTCAGATCAGCTCCGACAACCTTGTTGCCACGAACATCAACACCGGGCTGATAGGCAACATCCGCATCCGGCACGTGTTGCACCAAAGCACGACAAGCCGACTTTGACACGGTGATCGTCTGTTTGACATCCTCGACAACCGGAGACGTCGCGTCGGCATCCCCGGTCAGCGGATTTTCTTGCGAAGATGGGAACGGGGATTCGGCCTGCGCCATCGCCCCGGACACCGGAACCGCAATCATCAAGGTTGCAGAAACAACCGCCAATAGTCTGATTTTTAGACCCAAGCCATGGCTGGAAATAGGTTCGACCAATGGAATATTAGTCATCTTGTAGTTTCACCCTATCTGTGTGCGGTGCAGCATCGAAACATTTGTGAAGTTTGGTCAAAACATCTTGCATAAAACTGAAACATGTGGCTTTTTAATCCTCCGCTTTCGGCGCAAGATCGTTGCGGGAGGCGTATCGCAGCCGCTCATAAAATTGCGGGAGGCTTTGTTGCCAATAAGCATACAAGAAGCAGGCGCGACGTCGAATTAAAACCTGTGCTACATGCCCAGGTCTTAGGAGGAAGCATAAAAAAGATTACGGGAAAATAGCTATAAAAATAGCATCTTAGCAAGATCCTCGCGATCTTGCTTTTTTTTTGCTCCTGCCCCGTCCAATCCGATTTTGTGCAGTCTTTAACGACAAAACCCCGCAGAATTTTGTGCGGGGTTTTATGTTATCTGCAATGACTGTCTGGTTTATTGCGGCGGGCGGACTTCGATCATGCCACTGGTAATCACAAAGACTGCAACAGCCCACAAAATTGCTGAAATGACACTGGTGGCGAAGACCTTTTTCCACATATGGGCTTTTTGCGGTGCTCCGCTGTCATTTCCGGGTTCAACATTTTCCTCGCGCTTCACGCCGAATGGTAAAACCATGAACAGAACAAGCCACCAGATAACGATATAGACCAGCAGTCCTGAAAACCAGTTCATGAGTTTCTCTTCTTTGTGGTGGGCAAAATTCTTGTCGGTGGGAAACAGCACGCCTGCCCGGTGATATCATCACAGGACAGGTGCCTTGATTGCACGGGGTGTTGTCAAACCTGCTCAAGTTCGACCAGTGTGCCGTTGAAATCCTTGGGATGCAGGAACAGAACCGGCTTTCCATGTGCTCCGATCTTTGGTTCACCATCACCAAGCACGCGCGCGCCGCTTGCCTGAAGCTTGTCTCGTGCTGCCAGAATGTCATCAACCTCATAGCAAACATGGTGAATGCCGCCAGACGCGTTCTTTTCAAGGAATCCCTTGATCGGTGAATTCTCGCCCAGTGGATAAAGCAATTCGATCTTGGTATTGGGCAGTTCGACAAAAACCACCGTCACGCCGTGATCGGGTTCGTCCTGTGGCTCGGATACTTTGGCCCCAAGGACATCACGATACTGCGCAATGCCTGCTTCAAGGTCCGGTACGGCGATGGCGACGTGATTTAGCCGTCCAATCATGGTCTTGCTCCTGCGAATATGATCTGCCCGATCAGCGTCAATCTAGGATAGCCGAACGCCAAAAGACAATTCCCCATTTCGTCGAACAGGCAATTAATCGCCGGGTTCTTTCCCGTGACTGTGATCGGGGTCGCTTTACGGGCAATCAGCTCTTTTCCGTGACACGCACCAGATGGACTTCGATCAGCGGACGTTTGCCAAGACGCTGGCGCACCGGCCGACGCAAGGCCTGACGAACGGCAAGGATAACAGCCGCATCATCAAGAACCTCGTCGTCATTAAGCTGATCTACCCGATTGCCGATTTCTGCAGCGAAATGATCCAGACGCGTTTCGTCTCCCGGCTCGTCAAACAGGCTGGGGGCCGTGATCATCGGATCATTGACCATTTCACCGAACTGGTTGAGCACCAGGGTGACAAACATGACACCATTCCAGACGATCCGGTTACGGTTGCGGATGGTATCGGCATCACGCTTAAGCAGGCGCCCGCCATCAAGGGCAAGAATGCCTGCCTCGGCAACACCGATCACATGTGCTTCGCCCGGTGACAGACGGATGACCGTGCCATCATGGGGAATGACTTGTTCGGGGATCTGGCATTCTGCGCCCAGTGCCGCCTGTTCACACAGGTGACGGGTTTCCCCATGCACCGGAACAAGGATTTTCGGACGGGTCAGCTGATACATCCGCGTCAGGTCTTCACGTCCGGGATGGCCTGAAACATGGATCGGCTCGTCACGTGCAGTAATGACCTTGATGCCACGACGGATCAGAAGATTCTGGATATAGCCGATGGATTTCTCGTTCCCCGGAATTTCACGGGCCGAGAAAACAACCGTGTCACCGGGATCAAGTTCGACCGTCGGATGATCGCCCTTGGCAATGCGCGACAATGCAGCACGCGGTTCACCCTGTGATCCCGTGCAAATCAAAAGAACCTGATCCTTGGGTACTTCCATGGCTTCGTCATCAGACAGAAGATTCGGATAACCGGTCAGATAGCCGACTTCACGCGCAGCCTCGGTCACGCGATTAAGCGACCGCCCGGCAAGACCGACACAGCGCCCGTTTTCATGAGCAGCTTCGATCACTGACTGAACACGCGCGACGTTGGTGGCAAAGCAGGCAACGGCAATGCGCCCCTGTGGATGCTCCTTAAACAGGGTCGACAGATTCTTGGCAACGTCGCCTTCTGATCCGGTTTTACCTTCGGAAAAGACATTGGTCGAATCACAGACCAGCGCCATCACCCCCTCATCGCCCAAAGCTTCAAGCTTTTTGACATCGGATGCTTCGCCAATCTGGGGGTCAGGGTCGAATTTCCAGTCACCTGTATGGACGATCAGTCCCTTGGGCGTGCGGATGGCAAGGGCATTGGGTTCGAGAATCGAATGGGTCATGGTGACAAATTCGATATCAAAGCAGCCCAGTTTGAACCGGCCGCCAAGTTCGATCACGTGGATCAGCACCTGATCGGCAAAATCGGTTTCTGACAGTTTGGCCTTAAGGAATTCCGCCGCAAACGGTGTTGCATAGATCGGACATTTCAGTCGCGGCCACAAATAGGGCACAGCGCCCAGATGGTCTTCATGCGCATGGGTCAGAACAAGACCAAGCAGCTTGTCCTTGCGTTCCTCGATAAAGGCCGGGTCGGGCATAACCACGTCAACACCGGGAAGTCCGTCCTCGCCAAAGGAAACACCCATATCAACCATCAGCCACTGATCGTCGTAGCCATAAAGGTTAAGGTTCATGCCAATCTCGCCGGAACCGCCGAGCGGCACAAACAACACTTCGTCTTTTGGCAAATACAAATCCACTGACGGTATTCCTTTACTTTCGGCACTCGGATCAGATACGGGGATCATTCCCCGTATCCGGCGCAAGCCTTTATCAGGCCTGATTGGCAGTCTTGTTGCTGTTGCGACGGTAAATCATCAACAGCCCCAGCATGGTCAGATCGCCATGCAAATGTTCAATTTCATCTACAGCCTTTGTAAATAGCGGTGCAAGCCCGCCAGTTGCAACGACCTTGATATGCTCAAGGTTTTGCTGTTTGCGGATACGGGCAAGCAGGCCTTCGATCATGGACACATAGCCCCAGTAAACGCCGGACTGCATCGCTTCGACGGTATTTTTACCGACAACATTGCGCGGGGCTTCGATCGCGACCATCGGCAACTGGGCCGCCGCCATGTGAAGGGCCTTGATTGACAGGTTAACACCGGGCGCAATCACACCACCCAGATAATCACCATTGCTGTCGACAACATCAAAAGTCGTCGCCGTCCCGAAATCAAGAACCACCAGCGGTCCGCCAAACAGGGCGTGGGCTGCGACCGCGTTGACAAGACGGTCAGCACCTACTTCGCTGGGGCGGTCCATGACGATCTTCATATCAAGATCAATCTCCGGGTCCCCAACGACCATCGGTTCAACATCGAAATAACGACGACACAGGGTCTTCAGGCTGAATTCGGCCGCGGGCACCACTGTCGCGATGATCGCGCCCGTGATCGCGTCCACCGGCACACCGGCCAGCGTAAACAGGTGATGTAACCATACGCCCAATTCATCGGCAGTACGTTCTGTTGTGGTTGAACAACGCCACTGTCCCTTGATGGTATCCCCATCAAATACGGCGAAAACGATGTTGGTGTTCCCGGCGTCAATCGCAAGCAACATGATGCTTACAGGCCTCCGCTAATCGCAAGGGTATCATTCATATCAGGACGCAAAGAAGACTTCGCCAGCCCCGATACGGTGTTCTGTTCCGTTGTCTTCTCTTAGGACAAGTGAACCATCATCATCAAGTCCGACAAAAGTTCCCGACAACTCGCGTTCGGTCAAACGGGCAACAACCGGCTTGCCAATCCCGTAGCCACGCGCGAGCCAGGCTTCGCGAATGGGTGCAAACCCATCGTTCTCCCAGATCGGCAACCAGTGGGCAATGCGCCCGACATAGGTCGAAACCAGATCATCGACCGAAACCGGCGCGCCAAGGGCGGCAAGCGACGTTGCCGGACGTTCAGAGTCCTCGGGGAAAAACGCGACATTCACCCCTGCCCCGATCACAAGGTAATCGGTCGCCGATCCCTGATTGGATGCACTTTCAAGCAGGATACCGCAAATTTTGCGGCCATTGACCATCAGATCATTGGGCCATTTGCAATCGGGCCGAACCTGATTGCCAGTCACTGTCTCAACCGCCTCGGCCATAGCAACCGCAATCAGAAAAGTCAGGCGTGCTGCGTCTGCCAGCGAACAGGCCGGACGCAACAGCAAGGAAGAATAAAGATTGCCGACCGGTGATGACCAGCCCCGACCGCGACGACCGCGACCGGATGTTTGTGTTCTTGCTAGAACAAGGGCGCCACTTTGGGCGCCCTTGTCTGCGAGGCGCTTGGCCTCATCATTTGTGCTGTCGATCGCTTCCAGTTCATGAAGGTAGAACCCTTCGGGAAGACGGATCGTTCGCGCTGTCATTCTTACATTCCGAACAGGGATGCCGCAGCGGCAGCTGCGCTGTCCATCAGAAGGTTCGGGAAGAAGACAAAGGCAAGGATGATAATCGTGGCAACAGCCATGATCACGTTCATCTCGGTGCCATTGCGATCGAACCCTTCGACCGGCTCATCGAAATACATGACCTTGATGATGCGCAGATAGTAATACGCACTGACAACCGAAGTCACGAGACCGATAACAGCAAGCGTCACAAGACCGGCATCAACAGCCGCCTTGAAGACATAGAACTTGCCAAAGAAGCCCGCAAGCGGCGGAATACCGGCCATCGAGAACATCAGGATCGCGGTAATCGCAGCCATCAGCGGCTTGGTTTTGGCAAGGCCTGCAAGATCGGTGATCTCTTCGGCCATACGGTCATTACGACGCATGCACAGGATGACGGCAAAGGTGCCCAGGTTCATGACAAGGTAAATACCAAGATAAACCAGAATACCGGTAACACCGTCCTTGGTGCCTGCTGCCAGACCGACCAGTGCAAAACCAACGTGACCAATGGACGAATAGGCCATCAGACGTTTGATGTTTTCCTGGCGAAGTGCGGCAAAAGAACCAACAGCCATCGACAGGATAGAAATCAGAACGATGATCTGCTGCCAGTCTTCAACAACACCACCAAACGGGCCGATAGCGACACGGATAAACAGTGCTAGACCTGCAATCTTCGGAGCAACCGCAAAGAAGGACGTGACCGGGGTCGGCGCACCTTCATAGACGTCCGGAGTCCACATGTGGAACGGAACAGCGGAAACCTTGAAGCACAGACCGGCAAAGATGAACGCCATACCGACCATCGCGCCAACCGGCAGGTTGCCCGCAACCAGGGTTTCTGCAAGCACGTCGAAATTGGTGGTTCCGGTGAAACCGTAAACCATCGACATGCCATAAAGCAGAATGCCCGAAGCGATCGAACCAAGAATGAAGTATTTCAGACCCGATTCCGTCGAACGCACAGTGTCACGGCGAATAGCTGCAACAACATAAAGCGCAAGCGACTGCAGTTCGAGACCGAGATACAACGACAGCATATCGGTTGCCGAAACCATCGCCATCATGCCAAGGGTGGCAAGGGTGATCAGGATCGGGAACTCGAAACGTGACATATTTTCGCGTTCGGCAAAGTTCATTGCCATGATGATACCGGTTGCAGAACCGATCAGGATCATGACCTTGCAGAACTTGGCAAAGGCATCAGCCGTGAACTGACCATAGAAAGCAGTTCCGCCCTCGCCTGCCACCACCAGAACGATGGTAACAAGCTGAACAGCAACGGCCAGCCAGGATACAGTACGGAAGGCTTTGTCCTTGCCTGCGAAAACCCCAAGCATCAACAGCGCCAAGGCAGAAACTGCCATAAACATTTCGGGCAGTGCGGCCCCGAGGTTGAGCATAGAAACTCCCATGTTCATTCCCCTCAATTCGCGGCCAGCTGGGCGGCATGTGCCGCTGCAGCCTGGGCCGTTTCGACCTGGTTGACGAGGTTTTCAACCGAAACATGCATGATGTCGAGGAAGGAGACCGGATAGACCCCCATCCACAATACAACGACCACCAGCGGTGCGAAGATCAGCCATTCACGCGGACTCAGATCGAGGATTGATTTCAGGTTCTCTTTGGTGAGTGCCCCGAAAATAATCCGGCGATAGAGATACAGCGCATAAGCCGCACCAAGGATCAGACCGGTTGCAGCAAAGAATGCAACCCAGGTGTTTGCTTCGAACGCGCCCAGCAGAGCCAGGATTTCGCCAACGAAACCACCCGTCCCCGGAAGACCGACAGACGCCATGGTGAAGAACATAAAGATCAGCGCATAGCTCGGCATACGGTGAACAAGACCGCCATAGGCGTCAATTTCACGGGTATGGATGCGGTCATAGACAACACCGACACAGAGGAAGAGCGCGCCCGAAACCACACCGTGGCTCAGCATCTGGAAGATCGAACCTTCGATACCGTGCTGGTTAAAGGTGAATGCACCGATGGTCACGATACCCATATGGGCAACCGACGAATATGCAATCAGCTTTTTCATGTCCTGCTGGGCCAGAGCGACCAGCGAGGTATAGATGATTGCAACAATCGACAGCGTGAAGACGAGCGGCGCGAAGGTTTCAGATGCCAGCGGCATCATCGGCAGCGAGAAACGCAGGAAACCGTAACCACCCATCTTCAAAAGGACGCCAGCCAGAATAACCGAACCGGCAGTCGGCGCCTCAACGTGGGCATCCGGAAGCCAGGTATGAACCGGCCACATCGGAACCTTGACCGCGAAGGATGCAAAGAATGCCAGCCACAGCCACAGCTGCATATTATAGCTGAACCCGTGCTCCATCAGGGTCGGAATGTCGGTGGTACCTGCGTCGAAATACATCGCCAGCAGAGCAACCAGCATCAGAACCGAGCCAAGAAGCGTATAAAGGAACAGCTTGAATGCCGCATAGACACGACGCTGACCGCCCCAGACACCGATGATGATGAACATCGGGATCAGGACACCTTCAAAGAAGAGATAGAACAGCAGACCGTCAAGCGCGCTGAACATGCCGACCATCATCGTTTCAAGAACGAGGAAGGCGATCATGTATTCCTTCACGCGCTTCTGGATGGCTTCCCATGCCGAAAGAATACAGATCGGCGTCAGGAAGGTCGCAAGCAGGACGAACAGAACGGAAATACCGTCAACGCCCATGTGATAGGAGATGTTCAGACCCGGCATCCAGTCCGCCTGTTCGACGAACTGGAAATCTGCGGTCGTTGCATCGAAGTTCACCCACAGCATCAAGGAGACGAGGAAGGTGAACCCCGAGGTCCAAAGCGCAACCCAACGGGAATTGCGGGCAACAGTCGCCTCTTCACCATTGATCAGCAGCAGCAAGGCTGCGCCGATCAGCGGCAAGAAGGTGACGATCGAAAGAATTGGCCAATCACTCATCGCCCGTTAACCCATCTTCCAAATTGTGTAGGAGACCAGCGCTGCAATACCGATCAGCATTGCAAATGCATAGTGATAGACGAAACCACTCTGAATGGCGCTGACGCGACGTGCGATGTTACGGCAAGCAGCAGCAACACCATCCGGGCCGCAACCATCAATGATGGCACCATCACCCGATTTCCAGAAGCCATAGCCAAGAGCAAAGGCCGGCTTTACGAAAATCTTGTCATAGAGTTCGTCAAAGTACCATTTGTTCAGCGCAAAGCGATACAGACCGTTGAAGGTGTTCGCCAGAGTACGCGGAAGCGACGGAACCAGTTTGTACATCACAAGCGCAATGACAAAGCCTGATACCATGGCAACAAACGGTGCCAGTTTGACCCAACCCGGAACATGGTGGGCATTTTCAAGGGCAGTATGACCTTCGGCCATGAAGATCGCGCCGTTCCAGAAGGACAGCATTTCTTCATAGTCGCCGCCACCGAACCAGTCTTTTGCAAACCAGCCGGCAAAGATCGCACCAACAGTCAGGAACAGCAGCGGACCGGTCATGACAGCCGGGCTTTCATGAACATGTGCCATGGTACGTTCATCGGCGCGCGGAGCACCAAAGAAGGTCATGAACACCAGACGCCAGCTATAGAACGAGGTCATCAGTGCAGCAAGGATACCAGCCCAGAAGGCATAAAGACCGACATTGGTATGTGCAGCATACGCACTTTCGATCACAAGGTCCTTGGAATAGAAGCCTGCAAGGCCCGGGAAACCGGTAATCGCAAGCGTACCAACCATCATGACAGCAAAGGTCAGCGGAACCATTTTCCAGATACCACCCATCTTGCGCATGTCCTGTTCGTCAGACATCGCATGGATGACCGAACCGGCCCCAAGGAACAGAAGCGCCTTGAAGAAGCCGTGGGTCATCAGGTGGAATACACCAGCCGAATATGCCGACACGCCGCAAGCAAAGAACATGTAGCCGAGCTGCGAACAGGTCGAATATGCAATCACGCGCTTGATGTCGTTCTGAACGCAACCGACGGTCGCGGCAAAGAATGCTGTGGTCGCACCAACGATGGTGATGATCATCAGGGTGGTTTCAGCATATTCGAAGATCGGCGACAGACGCGCGACCATGAATACGCCAGCCGTTACCATGGTTGCCGCATGGATAAGTGCGGAAACCGGGGTCGGGCCTTCCATTGCATCGGGAAGCCATGTGTGCAGACCAAGCTGTGCCGATTTACCCATCGCGCCGATGAACAGCAGGAAGCAGGTAATTTCCAGAGCGGAGAATTCGTGCCCCAGGAACATCAGTGTCGTACCGGCGACTTCTTCGGCATTACCAAAGATGACGTCGAACTGGACGCTGTCAAACAGCACATAGACCGCAAAGATACCAAGTGCAAAACCGAAGTCACCGACACGGTTAACGACGAAAGCCTTGATCGCAGCAGCCGACGCCGACGGTTTGGAATACCAGAAACCGATCAGAAGGTAGGATGCAAGACCAACGCCTTCCCAACCGAAGAACAGCTGGATCAGGTTGTCGGCAGTAATCAGCATCAACATCGCAAAGGTGAACAGGCTGAGATACGCCATGAAGCGCGGCTTGTCCGGATCATGCGACATGTAGCCGATCGAATAGATATGCACCATCGAGGAAACACCGGTCACAACGATCAGCATCACACAGGTCAGCGTATCAATACGCAGGGCCCAGGAAGCATCGAAGCTGCCCGAAGAAATCCAGGTGAACAGTTCGATCGTCTGCGGGTTGCCGCCAAGGGCGACATCCACAAAGGCAAAGATCGAAATGATAAAGGCAATAACAACACCGCAAACGGTGACAAGCTGTGCCACACGATCAGCCGAAGAAACACCATGATGGTGATGACCATGTGCGTCATGCGGGGCATCTTTTGCGGTCGACATTGCGCCGACCAGCGTGATGGCCCCGGCAATGGCTGCCGCGATCAGGGGCAGGAATACAATCAACGGATACATATCTGCCTTACCCCTTCATCATGTTGATGTCTTCAACCGCGATGGTGCCGCGGTTACGGAAATAGACGACCAGGATCGCCAGACCAATCGCTGCTTCAGCCGCAGCAACCGTCAGAACGAAGATGGTGAAAACCTGTCCAACGAGGTC
>Ga0207828_100364_pt1 | contig 17880 bp, 13 predicted proteins | sample TtaePargueraPR_11_FD_187276 | JGI IMG/M metagenome (GOLD analysis project Ga0207828, IMG submission 187276) | Aerobic enrichment media microbial communities from Bioluminiscent Bay, La Parguera, Puerto Rico - Tt and P2 (3) (SPAdes) | ecosystem: Environmental > Aquatic > Marine > Unclassified ...
GTACGGCCTCACGTATAAATGCTTCGGTATAGCGTGGACTATTCTTGAACTTCATGACACCTTCTCCTAAAAAAAAGGTGTCTACTTTTTTAGGGCCGCTCCACATTGTGCATCAGGCAGCGGGCGCGCTGCCTGATGATGAGATGTTAGGCGGGGGATTTGGCCTGCTGGGGGCTGTGGGCAGCGTGCAAGCGGGCGATGAGCTGGTCTTCCAGGGCAAAGCGCTCGGTCAGGCCTTTGGCAAGGCGGTCGATCCAGGCGGGAAGACGCGCTAGGTTTTGCTGGCAGCGTACTGAAGAGGCGAAATCCTCGTCGAACTCCAGCACCATGGCCGTGGACATCTCTAGCCGTTCGAGCAATTTACCGGCGATTTGCAGCGCGCTATCGTCGTCGAAGGCTTTGGCTTCTTCCGCTAGCTGCGGATACACTTCGAAGTGACCCGCGCTGATGTAGTCCATCAGCAGCTCGCTGAAAGTGTCGATGCGCGCCTTGCTCACGGCTTCCAGCTCCGCGTCACAGGCATCTTTTAGCTCAATGAAGCTCACCAGCAGCGCTCGGCGTTGATCCAGCCAGCGGTCGATCAGGCTGTGCACGCCCCCCCAGCGCTCCAGGGCATTTTTGCAATCTTCGAGCATGGGGCTTTCTCCTTGCAGATAGCCGCCTTGAACAGGGCTAGACTCGCTTTTCCTTCTACCTCTGTCAATCCTGGCGGGAATGATTTCCTTGATACTGGAGAGTACGTCTTCGATAGTCAACGCTTGCGTTAGACAGCCGTCGATAGATCGGCTGCCTAACGACTATGCTAGCGCTTGATGGCTAGCCACAGCATACGCAGCGGCGCCAGGGCCAGCACCAGAAAACCGATCAGCGTCCAGGCAGGCAGTGACAGCCCTAACAGCATGAAGTCGATCTCAGCGCACTCGCCTGACCCTGTCAGCACCATGGCGACAACGTCCTGCATGGGCAGGATATCCATCATGTAATCGAGCCCCGGGCCGCAGCTCGGCACTTCATCGGCAGGCAGCCCCTGCAGCCACACATGCCGCCCAGCAATGAAGGCGCCAGTGCCTACGGCCGCCAGCCCCAATACGCCGTAGAGGCCTTTGCCAACACCGCCTTTGGGGTTATGGATGGCCGCCATGGCTAGCACCAAGCCAGCCGCGATGACCGCTACGCGCTGAAAAATACATAGCGGACATGGCTCCAAGCCAGCAATGTGCTCTAGGCTCAAGGCAACGGCCATCATCAATACGCAAAAGGCAACACCGGCAAGTGCCGCCGGACGAATAGCGGAAGGGGTCATTGGGCATCCTCGGAGGGTAAAGCGGACAGCGCCCGTGACTCACGCGCCTTGGCAAAATAGCTCTCAAGAAACGCGCTGAAGCTCTCTTGGTCGGCCTCTTCGATATCCCGTTGCTGCTGATGCGAGGTATCGATCAACTGCGCCAGCAGTGCTTCGCGCGAGCGTAACATGGGCGTGGCTTTTAGCTTATCGGCTTGCGCCTGCGCCATTTCAAGCAGCGTATCGCTCAGTGAGCCATTGCTTTCCTGCAGACGCGCCAGCATCTGCCCTGACGGTGTTAGCGATGGATTCTGAAGGCGTGGCGCCAACTCGTCGAGCGCAGCAGCGTGGGGCTCGCCCTCTTCGACTGCATCGAGCAGCCGCGCCACATCGGCCATCTCCGCAAAGATTTGCTCGCCCCACTCAGGCAGTGTGACCGACTCGCCATCCCGCGTGAGACGAAGCTCCGGATCGCGCCCCCGCTCTACCACTAGGCGACGGTTATCGTCCAAACGGTCGCACTCCTCATCGGAAATCCATGGGCTATCGCTAAGTAGACACCACATCAAGAAGGTATCGACGAAGCGCATCTGCGTTTCGGTGACGCCCAGCGGGTCGAACGGGTTGAGGTCCAGGCAGCGCACTTCGATGTACTCGACGCCACGCGCCTCCAGGGCTTGGCTGGGGGTCTCGTTGTGTTTGGCAACACGCTTGGGCCGAATATCACTGTAGTACTCGTTTTCGATCTGCAGGATATTGGCATTGAGCTGCCGCCACTCGTCGCCGTTTCTCACGCCGAGTGCTTCGTAGTCGGGCCAGGGAGTGGAAATGGCATGACGCAGCGTATTGACGTAGTTCGACAGCGAGTTGAAACAGATTTTGAGCTGCGCCTGCACCTTGTTCTGGTAACCAAGATCCGACATGCGCAGTGTGGTCGCATAAGGCGCGTAATACGTGTCGTCGCTCAGCAACTGAAGTTTATCCGGCACGTGGCCATTCGGCAGAAAGCTCTTGTCGATGGCCGGCGAGGCGCCAAACAGATAGAGCAGTAGCCAGCTATGGCGACGGAAGTGGCGAATCATCCCGAAATAACGGGTCGAGCGGTAATCATTGAAGGGAATATTGGTGGCTTTTTCCATTTCCCGTAGGGCGTGCCACATATCCTCTGGCAACGACACGTTGTAATGCACGCCTGCAATGGCCTGCATGATGCGCCCGTAACGCACGTCCAACCCTTTGCGGTAAACGTGCTTCATGGTGCCCACATTGGAGCGACCGTAATCGGCAATGGGTACGCTGTCGTTGCCAGAAAGACGTGCTGGCATGCTGCCCGGCCAGATCCACTCGCTGTCTAGATGATGATAGGTAAATGTGTGCAGATCCGATAAGAAGGCCAGTGCCTCCTTCGGCTCGGAGTAGACCGGGGTGATGTACTCCAGCAGCGCTTCGGAGTAATCGGTGGTGATATGCGGGTGCGTCAGTTTCGATCCGAGCGCGTGCGGATGAGGCGTTTGGGCGATATGTCCATGGGCATCGACCCGCAAACCCTCTTTTTCCAATCCGCGACGCAGGCGACCCAAACGCCCTAACCGCGCGCTCGGCAGCAGCCGCTCTACCTGGGCGGTGAGCGAGGGTGGCACAGTGAGTGGTTCAGACAAGGTGAACACTCCTTGTTAGTAAGGCCTGCATCGCGCAGGCCTCGTTGAGATCAGCTGGCATCGCCATAACCATTACCCTGCTTTCCAATCGAGAATAGACAGCAGGATATGGCGGCAATGGTGAAATATTCAAGACACGCGACTATTTGCCCCGCTTGGCTTTGAGCAGCGCAGCACCGAGCGCCCCCATGGCGGCAGGGGCTTCATTTTGCTGTCCCGCTGGACGCTTGCCACCTTGGCGCTGGCTTCGGGCAGGCTTGCGCGGCGCTGGCGAGGCCGGACTGCCCGACGCCTCGGGCTGTTCCGGTTCGTCATCCAAGCGCATGGATAGCCCAACCCGTTTACGCGGAATGTCCACGCTCATTACCTTCACCGTGACGATATCCCCCGCCTTGACGATGCTGCGCGGGTCATCGATGAAACGGTCGGACAGCGCCGAAATATGCACCAAGCCGTCTTGGTGAACGCCAATATCCACGAAGGCCCCGAAGTGGGTCACGTTGGTGACGGTGCCTTCCAATACCATGCCCAGCTTCAAATCCTTGAGGGTTTCGACGCCCTCTCGGAATTCAGCGGCCTTGAACTCCGGGCGCGGGTCGCGACCGGGCTTATCCAGCTCTTTGAGAATATCGCTTACGGTAGGCACACCAAAGCGCTCATCGGCGAAGTCGGCGGGCTTGAGCGCTTTCAGGGTAGCGCTGTCGCCAATCAGCCCTTTCACGTCGCGGCTGTTCTGCTTGGCAATGCGCTCCACCAGCGTGTAGGCCTCGGGGTGAACCGCACTGGCGTCCAGCGGGTTCTCGGCGTTGCTGATACGCAAGAAGCCTGCGCACTGCTCGAAGGTTTTCGGGCCCAGGCGGCTCACTTCAAGTAGCTCTTTACGGCTCTTGAACGCCCCCTGAACGTTACGCTGCGCCACGATATTGTCGGCGATCGCCGCGCTGAGGCCTGCCACACGCGATAACAGCGCGCTGGAGGCGGTATTGAGATCCACGCCCACGGCGTTCACGCAGTCTTCGATGACCGCTTCCAGGCTGCGCGAGAGCTGCACTTGAGAAACATCGTGCTGATATTGGCCAACGCCGATGGATTTCGGTTCGATCTTCACCAGCTCGGCCAAGGGGTCTTGCAAGCGGCGGGCAATCGAGACAGCGCCGCGAATGGTCACGTCGAGATCCGGGAGTTCGCGCGCGGCGTACTCGGATGCCGAATACACCGATGCGCCCGCCTCGGATACCATTACCTTGCTCAGCCGATGGGCTGGGGCCAGCGCTTTTACCAGCTCGCCCGCGAGCTTGTCGGTTTCCCGGCTGGCGGTGCCGTTACCCACGGCAATCAATTCCACGCCATGCTGCTTGACCAACTTGGCGAGCACATTGAGCGCCTCGTCCCAGCGGTTTTGCGGCGCATGGGGATAAATGGTGGCTTGGTCGACGAACTGGCCGGTGGCATCGACCACCGCTACTTTACAGCCGGTACGTAGGCCGGGGTCGAGCGCCAGGGTCACTTTCTGTCCGGCCGGTGCGGCGAGCAGCAGATCCTTCAAATTGGCGGCAAACACGTCGATGGCGGTCTGTTCGGCCTGCTCGCGCAGGCGGCCCAGCAGCTCGGTTTCCAGCGCGGTGTATAGCTTCACACGCCAGGTCCAGCGCACCACTTCATTCAACCACTTATCCGCTGCACGCCCCTCATCGCTAATGCCCACCTGCTTGGCAATCGCTACCTGGGCGGGATGGATGGGCGCGTCGTCTTCGCCCGGCAAGCGGATCGCCAGGCTCAAGATGCCTTCGTTGCGGCCGCGGAACATGGCCAGCGCCCGGTGCGAGGGCACTTTCGCCAGCTTTTCGTCGTGCTCGAAGTAGTCGGAGAACTTCGCGCCCTCCTGCTGTTTGCCCTCCAGCACGCGCGCACTCAGCTCGCCCTCTTGCCATAGCCGCTCGCGCAGTTGACCAATGAGCTCCGGGTCTTCGGCAAAGCGCTCCATCAGAATCTGCTTGGCGCCATCCAGCGCCGCTTTGGCATCGTCGATGGCGGGGATATCCCCCTGGGCTTCACGCAGGTAGTGGGCGGCTTCGCTTTCGGGCTCGAGCGCTGGATTCGCCAGCAGCGCGTCGGCCAGGGGCTCCAACCCCGCCTCACGGGCAATTTGCGCTTTGGTGCGGCGCTTTTTCTTGAAGGGAAGGTATAAATCTTCCAAACGCTGCTTGGTATCGGCGGCTTGAATGGTCGCTTTAAGGCTCGCATCCAGTTTGCCCTGCTCATCGATGGCGGCTAATACCGCCTCACGACGCTCTTCCAGCTCGCGCAGGTAACGCAGGCGTTCGTCCAACTGGCGAAGCTGCGTATCGTCCAGCGCGCCAGTGACTTCTTTACGGTAACGGGCAATGAAAGGCACGGTAGCGCCCCCATCCAGAAGCTCTACCGTGGCGGCGACCTGTTCCGGCCGGACGCTTAGCTCTTCGGCCAAGCGTGCAGTAATGCGTTGTTTGACATCCATAACGTGCAACTAACTCATGCAGCATTCGAGGTGCCGACAAGGTACCACAAACCACCTAGGGTGGCATGGCTTGGGTCGCATGGGCTGCGTGGCCGACACCCGATACCGCTAGGCAGGCACGAAGCGCAGCGCCACGCCATTGTTGCACCAGCGCAGGCCGGTTGGCTCGGGGCCATCTTCGAACACGTGCCCCTGGTGACCGCCGCAGCGGGCGCAGTGGTACTCGGTGCGCGGCCAGACCAACTTGAAATCCAGTTTGGTCAGCAAGTGACCTTCGATATGGTCGAAGAAACTCGGCCAACCGGTGCCCGAGTCGTACTTCATGGCGCTGGTGAAGAGCAGCAAATCGCAGCCTGCACACCGGTACTCGCCCTCACCGTACTGTTCATCCAGGGGGCTCGAAAACGCCGCTTCGGTGCCCTCTTCGCGCAGTACATAAAAGGCGTCGTCCGAGAGGCGCTCCCGCCACTGCTCTTCACTCAGCTCCAGCGTATCCAAATCCGGGGCGGCTTCGAGATCGAGACGGGGAAAACCGAACGAGACTCCCGGCAATACACCGGCCAAACCGGTCAACCCTGCCAGTCCTAGGAAGTGGCGACGTTTCATTGGCGTGACTCCCATCGACAACGGTCGAATAGCAAAGAGAAACAAGCAGATAAGAAAAAGGGACGGTGCCTACGCACCGTCCCTTTCTGACTACTTAGTTGCCCTTACGTTCGGCAACTGTTCGCGAGACGTAAAAAATCACGTCAGCTGCGGGCCTGCTTGAATGATCGCGTCGTTGACGCCTTCGAATTTCTTGAAGTTATCGACGAACTTGGTGGCCAGCTCCTGCAGATGGCGGTCGTAGGCGTCGCGGTCTGCCCAGGTGTCACGCGGATCGAGCAGGCTGGAGTCGACGCCCGGCACGGCGACCGGTACGTCCAGGTTCAGGCCGTCGATGTGTTTGGTCTCTACGTCACGCAGGATGCCCGACTGAATGGCGCTGATGATCGCGCGGGTGGTCGGAATGGAGAAGCGCGAGCCGCCTTCACCGTAGGCACCGCCGGTCCAGCCGGTGTTGACCAAGTAGACCTGAGCGTCTTTTTTCTCGACGCGCTTGATCAGCAGGTCCGCGTATTCACGGGCCGGACGCGGGAAGAACGGTGCACCGAAGCAGGTGGAGAACGTTGCCGCCAGACCTTCGGACGAACCCATTTCGGTAGAGCCGACCTTAGCGGTGTAGCCCGACAGGAAGTGGTAAGCCGCCGCTTCTTTGGACAATATGGAGACGGGTGGCAGCACGCCCGACATGTCACAGGTCAGGAAGACAATGGCGTTCGGCTCACCTGCCAGGTTTTCCGCCACGCGCTTCTCGACGTGCTCCAGCGGGTAAGCCGCACGGGAGTTCTGGGTCAGGCTGTCGTCGGCGTAATCCGGCTCGCGACGGTCGTCGAGGACGACGTTTTCCAGCACGGTGCCGAACTTGATCGCGTTCCAGATGACCGGCTCGTTCTTCTCGGACAGGTCGATGCACTTGGCGTAGCAGCCGCCTTCCATGTTGAAGACGATACCGTCGCCCCAGGCGTGCTCGTCGTCACCAATCAAGAACCGTGCCTGGTCGGCAGACAGGGTGGTTTTACCGGTACCCGAGAGGCCGAAGAACAGGCAGGTCTCGCCATCTTCACCGACGTTGGCCGAGCAGTGCATCGGCAGCACGTCGGACGCTGGCAGCAGGAAGTTTTGGACGGAGAACATGGCTTTCTTCATTTCGCCTGCATAGCGCATACCCGCAATCAATACTTTGCGCTCGGCGAAATTGATGATGACACAACCATCGGAATTCGTGCCGTCACGGTTCGGGTCGCACTCGAAACCGGCGGCGTTAAGGATCGTCCATTCGTCTTTCGCAGCTTGGTTGTAGGCCTGAGGGCGCACGAACATGGTACGGCCAAACAGGTTCTGCCAAGCGGTTTCCGTCGTGACGCGTACTGGCAGGTAGTGCGTGGCATCGCTGCCAACGTGAAGCTCGGCGACGAAGTGATCACGACTCTCCAGGTGCTCTTCGACCCGTGCCCATAAGGCAGAAAACTTGTCGGCGTCGAAGGGACGGTTGACGCTGCCCCAGTCGATGCTATCGCGGGTGGTCGGCTCATCGACAATATAACGATCTTTCGGTGAACGCCCAGTGCGTAGTCCTGTATTGACTACCAGGGCACCATTGGCGGACAGGCGGCCTTCACCACGGGCCACGGCGCGCTCGATCAGTTCGGCGCTGCTGAGATTGACGTGGGCTTGGGGGGCGGCTTGAGTCGTGGTCATGTCGATTCCTGGGTCTCTAATTTACCGGGCGTCGCCGACGCCTTGAGAAATCATCCTAGCCGCTGGCAGGGTGGTCACAGCTGACTAGGTGCGCTGAAGTCCGGCGCATTATGGCAAAAAGAACCCCCCCGGGAAACGGGGGCTTCGAGCAAATATCTTGTAGTTAAACTACTACAACACCACTACATTTTGTGTTGCAGCGCAGTAACTTTTCAAACAACCGTTTGCCCGCCTGGCGCTAGACGGGACGACCTGGGAGGTCTAGACGATAGGCCAAATAGCATGCCCAGCCAGCGCCGACTACACAATTAGTGAATCACCGGCGGCGGCGCACCTGGGTCTTCCAATAAAATTTCAATATCGGCGGCGGTGTAGTGATATTTCGTGTGACAAAAATGGCATTGAGTGTCGATGGCGCCTTGCTCGTGCAATATATCGCGCAGTTCGTCCTTTCCTAATGTATAGAGCGCGTGGCTCATGCGCTCCCGCGAGCAGGTGCAGCCAAAGCGGAGCGTTTTGGGATCGAAGACCCGTACGGTTTCTTCATGGTAAAGACGGTAGAGCACGTCACGCTGCTCCAGACCCAGCAGCTCCTCTGACTTGATGGTGTCGGCCAGGTACACGCTGCGCTCCCAGGCGTCGACGTCTTGATTTTGCGACGCATCCGGCAGGCGCTGAAGCAGCAGGCCGCCTGCCCGCTCACCATCGGCTGCGAGCCAAAGCCGGGTCGGCAACTGCTCGGATTGGCCAAAGTAGGCTTCCAGGCAGCCACCCAACGTGTCGTGGTCCAGCGCGACGATCCCTTGATAGCGGTGGCCCTCTCGCGGGTCTAGGGTAATCACGATTTGCCCCTCCCCGACCAGCTCGCGGAAGCTGGCGTGCTCGCTGGGCAGCGCGGCGTCTTCGGCAATGCGCGCGATCGCTCGCAGCTCGCCACCTGGGTTGGATTCCGCCATGAGCAGAGCGAGCGCCCCTTGGCCACGCACTTCGATACTGAGCGTGCCATCAAGCTTGACGGTATCGGTCAGTAGCGCCACCGCCGCCAGGAGCTCACCCAGCAGTTGGTTCACTGCCGGTGGGTAGGCGTGTCGGTCGAGTACCTCCTGATAGGCGGTACCGAGCGTGACGATTTCGCCACGCACGTTGGTTTGGTCGAACAGAAAACGTTGGATTTGATCGGACATAACGAGACCATGAAAGAGAGAGTCAAAAGAGAGCGCTGGGAGTCAGCCGCGGCTTACTCCCCTTGTTGACGCTGAAAACGCTGGATATCGCGCCGCTGCTTTTTGTCAGGACGCTTGAGGGGGTGCTGCATGACTTCATTGGTCAGCCGCCGCGCCTCGGCTTCTTTAGCACGCCGCGTCGCGCTCTCTTGGGTTTCTGCATAGAGTTTGCGCGCCTCGGGGGCACCCCGACGCTGATCCGAGAGCGCCGTTACCTCCACTTCGAAAATATCCCAGCCCTGCGGAACGCGGATCAGCGCGCCCAGTTCGACGTTCTTGCTGGTTTTGACGCGGGCGCCATCGTAGTGAACTTTTCCGCCTTCAATGGCTTTTTTGGCTAAGGCGCGGGTTTTGAAAAACCGCGCTGCCCATAGCCACTTATCCAAGCGAACGCTATCACTCATTCACGCTCTCCTCAGGTGGGTGGATGCTGCCCTGGCAGATCGGCTGGCAGCAGTTGGGCAAATCGATCCAGAGCGATGAATTCCTGCAGCTCTTTTTCGGGGCGCTGACTATCGGGCTGCTTGATACCCAACAGATGCTTGATACCGAACTCGCGAGCGCTCTCTAAAACGCGGGGGTTATCATCGATGAAGAGCGTACGAGCAGGATCGAACGGCTCCCGTTCTTGCAGAGCCAACCAAAACGCCTGCTCCTCTTTGGCTGCCCCCACGTCTTCCGATGAGATGATGGCGTCCAGGTAGTTTTCCAACCCCGTGAGGGGGAGTTTCAACGCTAAGCTTGCGCGGTCGGCGTTGGTCGCCAGTACGACCCGGGGGTGCGACTGCTTTAGCCACGTCAAAAAATCGTGTGCATCGCTGCGCAGACCAATCAAGTGTTGCACTTCGCGCTTGAGCGCGACGATGTCGACATCGAGCTCGCGGCTCCAGTACGCCAGGCTATACCAGTTCAGCGTCCCCTGCTCCCCCATGATGCGGGTTTTCAACGCGTCTTGACTGGCTTGGTCTAACTGGTGCAGCTCGACGTAGCGACGTGGCAGATGCTCGAGCCAAAAGTGGCTGTCGAAGTGGAGGTCCAGCAGCGTGCCATCCATATCGAGCAGGACGGTATCGATCTCTCGCCAATCAATCATTGCCGCTCCAGTCTGAAAGAGTAAGCGTGCTATTGTAGCGTAACCCGTTTTTTGCAGCCACGGAGGCAGGATGTCACGCGACGATACAGCACACGGCGATACGCCAAACGGCTACCCACGCAAGCCGCAAATCCTGGGGCGCCAGCGTGTTGCGCAAAGCCGCTTGTTCCAAATCGAAGCGCTGGACTTACGCTTCTCCAACGGAGAGGAGCGACAGTTCGAGCGGTTGACCGGCGCTGATCGAGGCGCGGTCATGATCATTGCCATGCCCGACCCAGAGCACGTGTTACTCATTCGGGAGTATGCCGCAGGGTTCGAGGACTACGTGCTCACGCTGCCCAAAGGCTTGGTCGACCCCGGTGAAGACATCGTGACCGCCGCGAATCGCGAGCTAATGGAAGAGTGCGGTTTCGGTGCGCATCGCATCGAACCGCTGGTCGAGCTGTCGTTGGCACCTAACTACATGCGCCACCGTATGCAGGTTCTCATGGCGACGGACCTCTACCCCAAGCGCTTACCGGGCGACGAGCCCGAGCCGCTGATCGTCGAGACCCATGCCATCGAAGAGTTACCCGCGCTACTGATGCGCGAAGACTTCCATGAAGCGCGCGCCATCGCAGCGCTCTATATTGCGCGGGATAAGTTGCGCGAAGAGAAGCGCCGTAGTGAGATGGATTTGCTCTAACCGCCTGGTTCAACAGCCAGAACGCGCCGGGCGTTCTGGCTGTTGAGCATTACAGATGATGCTTGAGCGGAATCCAGCGACGCTGGCGGTGGCTGTCTAGGCCCGCTTCCAGAAGCGCCATGCTGCGAAGGGCGTCATCGATATCCACTGGAAGCGGCGCTTTATCACGAATCGCCGCGCTCACCCCTTGGTAATAGGCGAGATAATCACCTGGCAGCGAAGGATGATCGTGGCGCACCAGTGGCGCCTCCTCGCCTTCTCCCTCGCGCAGCGTGAGTATGCCAGGGCCATCTGCGCCCCAAGCGGCTGACGGCGTCTCCCCGGCTTTCAGACGATCTTCCTGCGGGTCTAGGCCGTATTTGATGTAGCTCCCCTTCGTGCCATGCACGCGGTAGCGCGGCGTCGGCTCGGCCACCAGCGTACCGGCACTCAAGCTGACACGTCGATCGTCATACTCCAGCAAAGCGAGAAAGTCGTCGTCGGCCCTGGCACCGTCGCGGCGTGCGCCTAGCTCGAGCAAAATGGCACTGGGCATGCCAAACAGTTCGCAGGCTTGATCGAGGAGGTGCGGTCCTAGGTCGTACCAAATACCGCCGCCAGGGGTGGCTTTTTCACGCCAGCGATCACGCACTTCGGGGCGAAAGCGATCGAAGCGCGACTCGAATCCCGTTATTCGCCCCAGCGTCCCTTCTTCCAAAAGCGCTTTGAGCGTCAGGAAATCGCTATCCCAACGGCGGTTATGAAACACCGATATCAACCGCTCTTTGTCCATTCCCAGGGCTTTTAACTGCTTGGCCTCGGAGAGCGTGACGGTGAAGGGCTTATCGACCACCACGTGCTTTCCAGCAGAGAGCGCCGCTTTGGCCAACGGGAAGTGAGTGTCGTTTGGCGTGGGGATGACGATCAGGTCGATATCCGGTCGCTTACATAGCGCCAGCGCTTGGCTTTCTACCTCTACATTGGGCAGGTCTGCCTGCACTTTGGCCGCATCGCTCGATGAGACGGCCACTAGGTCCATCCCTTCGGTTGCTTGGATGAGCGGGGCGTGGAACGTCTTGCTCGCAAAACCATAGCCAACGAGGCCAACGTTGATGATCGCCTTCATTACAATCCTTAGTCGATGTGACGGTTCAGGCTGGCAAAAAAACAGCCCGCACGAGACGGGCTGTGGTGTCACTTAATCTAGCTTGGACAGATCGCGCACCGCGCCTTTGTCCGCAGAGGTAGCGAGCAGCGCATACGCCTTGAGCGCAGGTGTGACCTTACGCGGGCGCTGCTCGACGGGCTTCCAGGCATCTTTACCTTTGGCGTCCATTGCCTCGCGGCGCTTGGCCAGCTCGGCATCGCTCAGTTGCACGTTGATCGCGCGGTTGGGAATGTCGATCAAGATGGTGTCGCCCTGCTCGACCAAGCCTATGGCGCCGCCCGCCGCTGCTTCTGGGGAAACGTGGCCAATCGACAGCCCAGAGGTGCCGCCAGAGAAGCGGCCATCGGTGAGCAGCGCGCAGGCTTTGCCTAGGCCTTTCGATTTCAAGTAAGAGGTTGGATAGAGCATCTCCTGCATGCCCGGCCCCCCTTTGGGACCTTCGTAGCGGATAACCACCACATCCCCCTCTTTCACCTTGCCATCCAAGACGTTGGCCACCGCTTGGTCTTGCGACTCCACCACGTGGGCTTTGCCCTCGAAGACCAGAATGGAGTCGTCGACGCCGGCGGTCTTCACGACGCAGCCATCCAGCGCGATGTTGCCGTAGAGAACGGCCAAGCCGCCCTCGCGAGAGAACGCATGCGCCAGGTCGCGAATACAGCCGGTGGCACGGTCGCCGTCCAGACTCGGCCAGCGGGCGCTTTGCGAAAACGCGGTTTGCGTGGGAACGCCGCCGGGGCCTGCTTTAAAGAACTCCACCACCTCTGGGCTTGGCGAGCGCATGATGTCCCACTCATCCAGCGCCGCTTTCAGGCTGTCGCCATAGACGGTCGGCACCGAGGTATCCAATACGCCCGCGCGGTCCAGTTCACCCAGGATGGCCATGATCCCCCCGGCACGGTGGACGTCTTCGATGTGGTACTTCTGGGTATTGGGGGCCACCTTGCATAGCTGCGGCACTTCCCGGGAAAGACGGTCGATATCCGCCATGGTGAAGTCGATTTCCGCTTCTTGGGCGGCGGCCAACAGGTGGAGGATGGTGTTGGTCGAGCCGCCCATGGCGATGTCCAGCGTCATGGCGTTCTTGAAAGCGGCTTTGCTACCAATCGCGCGGGGTAGCAGGTGCGCCTCTTCACCTTCGTAATAGCGTTTGGCCAGCTCGACGATGCGATGCCCCGCGGTCTCGAACAAACGCCGACGGTCAGCGTGGGTTGCCAGCACGGTACCGTTACCCGGCAGCGCTAGCCCTAGCGCTTCGGTGAGACAGTTCATGGAGTTGGCGGTGAACATACCCGAGCAGCTGCCGCAGGTAGGGCACGCACTGCGCTCGACTTCGGCGAGGGTTTCGTCGTCGACACTGTCGTCGGCCGCCATGACCATGGCATCGACGAGGTCGAGGCCGTGATCCAGCAGCTTGGTCTTCCCGGCTTCCATCGGGCCGCCGGAGACAAAGATGACCGGAATATTGAGACGCATCGCGGCCATCAACATGCCTGGGGTGATCTTGTCGCAGTTGGAAATACACACCAGCGCATCGGCACAGTGGGCGTTACACATGTACTCGACGCTATCGGCGATGATGTCGCGGCTCGGCAGCGAGTAGAGCATGCCATCGTGTCCCATGGCGATCCCGTCATCCACGGCGATCGTGTTGAACTCTTTGGCCACGCCTCCCGCTTTTTCGATCTCGCGCGCCACCAGTTGCCCCATGTCTTTTAGGTGCACATGCCCTGGGACGAACTGGGTAAACGAGTTAGCAACGGCAATGATCGGTTTATGAAAGTCATCATCTTTCATACCGGTGGCACGCCAAAGGGCACGAGCGCCAGCCATATTGCGGCCAGCGGTGGTGGTACGGGAGCGGTACTCAGGCATGGTGTCCTCTACATCTTTATCGTGGCCCGCCGCATACGTGGCGGCAGGCAATTGAATCCAGCGGCCTTAGATTGTGGCATGAGCGCACCGCCTAGACTAGATGTAGAGGGCAACCAAACGCGTGGGATGCTGATGCCTCCTTAAAAGGTCTCCCACTCCTCCTCGGCAGGGGCCGTTTCTCGACGCTTGGGCGCAGGTGTGGATAGCGTCTCTGCGCGCGCTTGTAACGCATGTTGCGACGGTAGGCCGGGAGCTGGATCGTTACGCTGAGACAGTCGCATCCGCGCTGTCTCGCTGCTCTCTTCCTCCGCGCCCTCTAACCGGAAGGCGGCAATGACGTTCGCTAGGTCTAGCGCTTCGTGGGTCAAGCGCTGGGCGGCGCTAGAAATCGACTGCACTTTGGTCGCGTTCTGCTGGGTGACATGATCCATTTCAGAGACCGCCGTATTGATCTGAGCAATGCCGCTGCTCTGCTCGTCCGAGGCGGTACTGATCTCTTCCATGATGTCGCTTACCCGCATCACTTGGTTGACCACCTGCTCGATAGATCGCTCGGCCTCTTTGACGGCATCCGCGCCACCGGCAATCTCTTGAGAGGAGGTATCGATCAATCGGCGAATCTCGCCCGCCGCATCGGCACTGCGCCCGGCCAAATTGCGTACCTCGTTGGCGACTACGGCAAATCCTCGGCCCTGCTCACCTGCCCTAGCGGCTTCGACCGAGGCGTTCAAGGCCAGGATGTTGGTCTGGAAAGCAATACCATCGATGACCGTGATGATATCGTTCATTTTAGCGGCGCTTGCCGCGATGCGCTCCATCCGCTCCACCAACGCCTGCATGCGCTCACCCGTTTCGCGGCTGGTCGTCGCATTTTGCATGGCCAGTTGATTGGCTTGACGCGCGTTTTCGGTATTTTGCTGCACCGTTGCGGTCATTTGGTCCATGCTGGAGGCCGTTTGCTGCAGCGACGAGGCCTGCTGTTCGGTGCGTGAAGCCAACTCCTCGTTTTGCTGATGGATGTGCTCCGAGGCGGGCGTGACGATCTCCACTTTGTTGCCGACTTCGGTAATCAATCCTGAGAGGCTGGCACGCATGGTTTCCAGAGAAGCCAATAGCTCGCCAAGCTCATCGTTTCGCTTGAGGGTGACCCGATTGGCCAAATTACCTGCTGCAATTTGAAACGTGACGCGACGTGCTTCATTGAGCGACTTGATCAACGACCGTAGCACGGCCACGCTGAGCCCTACCATCAGCAAAATACCGAAGAGTAAGACGCCCAACTGCCCCCACAAGAGCCATTGCTGCTGACGCTCTGCATTGGCCATGAGTGTTTGAGCCGCAGCACGCTCGTTATCGACCAGCAAATTGATGGTGGCACTAATGCTATCGGAGGTCGGCTTCACGACATCGTTGAACGCCTCGAACGCCGCAAAGCCATTGCCATCGCGTATCGCGGTGAATGCCGTCTCAGCGCCGCTCAAGAACGTCGTCAAATGCGCCGTCAGCCCCTGCTGAACGCCACTGGTTTCCGTGCGCTGGGCGGTGAACCCCTGCCATGTTTGGTTGATATCACCTTGGAGTGTGTTCAACTGCTCTTCGAGCACATCCAGATCGGCACGTCGCGGGTTACGCACGGCAGGCTCCAGCGCCTGCAAGAGCTGGGCGGTACCCTGCTCGATTTGCTGCAGATTGGCCACCCCTTCGAGCCCGGTTTGGTTCAGTGTGCGCAGCCGGTCAGCAGAGCTGGTGATGCCATACACGCCGGCGGCCCCCGCCACGGCCAGCAGCGCAATAGCGGCAATGACCATCCCCATCAGTTTGGCCTGCATACTGCTGAAGCTAAAACGCTGCACCCATCCGCGCACCCCGGTGCGCCGTAATGCACCATGATGGAGCTTGAACCCTCGGCTTCGGCCCTGTTGCATAGTGCTATACGCCCTGGCGGCGCGGGCAATGGCTTTTTGTCCGGCTTTACGGCGAATCGCCGTAAAGCCTGCCACTCGTTGACCATCGAGTAACGGTGCTACCGTGGTATGTACCCAATACGTGTCGCCATTTTTACAGCGATTTTTGACGACCCCTTGCCACGTTTTTCCCTTTTCGATGGTCGCCCACATATTGCTGAAAACCATCGCAGGCATGTCCGGATCACGAAAGATGCTGTGGGGTTCCCCCATTAGCTCTGTCTGCGCGTAGCCACTGACATCGACGAATGTCTGGTTCACGTAGGTGATCTTTCCCTGGCGGTCAGAGCGTGAAATCAACACCTGATCATCAGAGAGTTCGAATGCTGCTTGGCTGGATATGCTCATCAAGAACCCCTACTGTTTTTTTATGAAAGGCCTGTTTTGCCTGTGACCCAGCGACGTCCTTTTTACCAAGCCGTTATCGAGCGTCGATCCACTTTCCGACCTACGCCCATCCACAAAAACGCAGCAAAAAATATGCCACCCGGCGGGTGGCATATTCAAATGATCGACCATGCGAATCATCAATGGTGATTAAACGCAGCGCTTCCCATGAAATGCCTTAAAACGTATCCCACTCCTCCTGTTCGTCTTGGGACGGTGTGTACGAATGTGTTTGACGACGGGCGTGTTTCGACGGCGCGTCACTAGGCAGTCCTGGAACGTTCTGCTTGATGGCTCTTTGGGCACGTGCCAATTTTTCGCGTGCAGCGCCGATACTCTCGGCTTGTGCGCCCTCCAGGCGGAAGGCATCGACGACGTTGGCCAGCTCGAAGGCCTCCAGTGCTAGGTTGTCTGCCGAGGCCGCAATCGACTGCACTTTAGTGGCATTTTGCTGGGTGACGCTATCCATCTCGGCAATGGCGGCGTTGATTTGACCAATCCCGCTGCTCTGTTCGTTCGATGCCGTACTGATCGAGGCCATGAGCTCGCTGACGCGGCTGACCTGCGCCACGACGTTCTCGATGGCGCTCTCGGCTTGCTCGACAGCGCTACGCCCGCCGCTCACCTCTTGCGTCGTGCTATCGATCATTTTACGAATTTCCTGGGCGGCATCGGCACTACGACTGGCTAGGGTGCGTACCTCACTGGCGACCACGGCAAAGCCCCGGCCATGTTCGCCCGCACGGGCGGCCTCTACCGAGGCGTTGAGCGCCAGGATATTGGTTTGGAAAGCAATGCTGTCGATGACGCCGATCATTTCGGTCATTTTTTCGGCGCTTTTGGCAATGCGCTGCATGCGCTCGACGAGCTGCTCCATTTGTTGGCGAGTATCCCGCGTGCTGGCGGCATTTTGCTGGGCTAGCTCCGTGGCTTGACGCGCATTGTCGTTATTCTGCTGAACGGTGGAGGTCATCTCCTCCATACTCGAGGCGGTTTGCTGCAGCGACGACGCTTGCTGCTCCGTGCGCGAAGCAAGCTCCTCGTTTTCGGCAGCAATTTGTTGGATCGCAGGCGTGACGACCGACACGCGGTTTTCGACGTCGCCCACGATACTAGAGAGACTGAAGCGCATCGTATCCAACGAGTAGAGCAGTTCCCCCAGCTCATCGTTACTCTGGCGACGCTCACGGGCCGCCAGGTTACCGGCCGCGATTTGAAACGTCATATAGCGCGCCCCCGCCAAACTGCGAAAGACCGACTTCAAAATGAACACGCTGAGCGCCACCAGTATGCAAAGGCCGATCAACAGCAGTACTAGCTGAGCAATGAACATCTGCTGACGGCCTTGTCGTGCGTCCTCCACCAGATCGGCGGCACCGGCACGCTCGTCGTCCACTAGCTGGCTGTTGAGCTCTCGGATATTGGCCGTTGCGGGCAGCACCACGCTATTGAGCGCCTCGAACGCTGCAAAACCGTTGGCTTGATCGATCGCTTCGATGGCGCCCGTCACGCCGCCGCGCCAAGCTGCGAACGCTTCATCGAACCCCTGAAGCACCGTTGACGACGCGCTGCTGGTTTGGCGATACGCCTCCCATAGTGTTTGGGCACTTTGAGTGTTGGCCGCCAATTGTGCCGATACCGTTTCCATATCGACACGACGCGGGTTTCTGACGGCGGGCTCTAGCTCCTCGACGGCCAGCCCAATATGGCGCTCGATGAGCTGCAAATCGGCGACGGACTCCAATCCAGAACGGTTGAGGGTTTCCAG
>Ga0207828_100366_pt1 | contig 17687 bp, 15 predicted proteins | sample TtaePargueraPR_11_FD_187276 | JGI IMG/M metagenome (GOLD analysis project Ga0207828, IMG submission 187276) | Aerobic enrichment media microbial communities from Bioluminiscent Bay, La Parguera, Puerto Rico - Tt and P2 (3) (SPAdes) | ecosystem: Environmental > Aquatic > Marine > Unclassified ...
TCGAATTTCAAGAATTTGGTGTAAAGAACAGTCGCAACGTCTGCCATGCCCATCGGCATGCCGGGGTGGCCGGAATTGGCCTTCTCAACAGCGTCTGCCGAGAGGAAGCGGATGGCATTGGCCATGCGGTTGTGTTCTACTTGCGTCGTCATGTGATGCGGTTCCTGGGGGTTTCGCGGTCGGGCGATCAAAACACTTTAAATACGGTTATTCCAGAATTAACGGAATTCGCGCGGAAGATGCCCTTACAGGGGGCATACGTCAACCGCTTCTGTCGAAAAACTGTACCTGTTACCCGGATTCTGGCTAACAGATGTGCCAATAGTGCATGGCTGGTGACGCGCTTGCTGATCTGCCTGCAATTGTCATACAGTGTTTTCATTGCTTTACCGGTCTTCAAACAATTCACAGATTTCTTGTTCAATCGGGCAAAAATGTTGTTGATCGGGATACTGGATGCTAAATCAGCCATTATCATGACATCTTCGCCGGGCTTGATGTCGCCTTTGGTGATTCGTCACAGTTCAGTTCGTTCTGTGGTCTTGGGTAAAACAGCAAACAATCGGGTAGTGATCAATGTCGCGGTTGCAACAGGCAAGTGATCGGCTGAAAACAGCATTGGACCGTCTTGAAATGGTCGCGGAGTCGGCTATCGCTCAAAAAGACCAGTCTGCAGTTTCAGATACACAGGAAGTTGAAGCACTGCGTGCCCAGCTTTCGGCAATGCGCGCTGATTACGACCGTCTGACCGAGGCGACCGAGACGGTGTCTGCCCGTCTTGATGGGGCGGTTGATCAGCTTAAATTCGTTCTTTCCGAAGATCCCGTAAAGAAACAGGCATAACCCATGGCACAGGTATCCATTCGCATTAACGGTCGCAGCTACGACATCGCATGTGATGACGGGCAGGAAGATCGCATTAACGCCCTTGCCGGTTATGTCAACGAACGGGTCAGGGAAATCGCCGAGGCCGTCGGCCAGATCGGCGAGCAACGTTTGCTGGTCATGGCAAGTCTTCTGATTGCCGATGAACTTGGGAACACCCAGGAAAAGCTTGAAAACGGTGCGCAGCAGTCGGCTCAGGTGACCGGGCTGTCGGATGCGGAAAGTGATGCCCTGGCTGACAATATCGAAACCATGGCCGCGCGCGTCGAAGCAATCGCCGAAAAGCTTGCCCAAAACTGATTATCCCGATGCATATCGGTCAGCCGGGCTTGGTCTGGCAAAGCGTTGCGCCTAACGCGCAGCGGGCATATCGATGCAATCTACTTGAAATTCAGCCGTCCGGGGACTAAGTTCCGGGCGCTGACAGTTTGCGATGCGTCGTTCGCGGCGATCAAGAACCCAGCATAAGGGGGCTGCCCTGTTCGTCAGGTTCGCTAATTCCCGGGGCCGATGCTCATTTCTCTAGGGAGCTGTCCCTTTCCAGGCCGTGGTCTGGTTATACGGCGCCCACCTGCACCTGCAGGTCACGAGGAATTACCACATGGCCAACGGCAGCGGTGGCTCCCGCTTATCTCCCGGATTTTGATCCGGACATTTCCCTTCTCCTTTGCGTAGTGCAATATGCTGTGCGTCCCGGATAGGGTGCATTGATCAAAAGCCATGCCAAATATTCGGACATGGAAAAGACACAGGAAAGAATATGCGTTTACTTCATCTTGGCGACGTTCTGGGCCAAACCGGTCGCAAGGCAGCACTTGAGGCATTGCCGATGCTCCGCGATCGTTTGTCAGTCGACGTCGCAGTGGTGAATGTTGAAAACGCCGCGCACGGCTTCGGGGTAACGGCAAAGATCTGCAAGGAATTCTACACTGCCGGGGCCGATGTCCTGACCACAGGCAACCATGTCTGGGATCAGCGCGAAATCATTGCCTATATCGATGAAGACGAAAAGCTTTTGCGGCCATGGAACTTCCCTGATGGGACGCCGGGCAATGGTGATTATGTTTTCAAAACCAGATCAGGCAAGAAAGTTTGTGTGATCAACATGATGGGTCGCCTGTTCATGGATCCGCTTTCCTGTCCGTTCCAGGGTGCGGACAAGCTGTTTTCCAAGCATAAGCTTGGCAAGAATGTTGATGCGATCATTCTTGATTTCCATGCGGAAACCACGTCGGAAAAAATGGCCTTCGGGCATCACTGTGACGGTCGTGCATCGCTGGTTCTGGGAACGCATACCCATGTCCCGACGGCAGATGCGCAAATTCTTCCCAATGGCACGGCCTATCAGACGGATGTCGGCATGTGTGGTGACTTTGATTCCGTCATCGGCATGAAAAAGGAAAACTCGGTCCGTAAATTCCTGACCAAGATGCCGGCGGGGCGTTTTGAACCGGCTGAGGGGCCTGCAACAGTTTGTGGCGTCTTTGTCGAAACCGATGATAAGACCGGTTTGGCAAAACGTATTGAATCAGTGCGGATTGGCGGACGCCTTAAGGGCAGTTGGCCAAGCGCCTGATCGCGAAATCCATTATCGGATTACCAATGTAAAAGGCCCGCCAAATGGCGGGCCTTCGTTTGTTAAGGTCGGGCAGGATAATTACGCTGCGCGGTCTCTGGCCTGCTGACGCAATGCATCAAGAATGGTGGTAATGCGGTTTCGCATTTCACCGACCTTTTCAGATGCAGCCCGGGAAGTCGTAAGAACTTCGCCCGACAACTGACCGGTGCGACCGGTTTCATTTGCAACCTCGGTGATTGATGCCGAAACTGCACGGGTGCGGTCGGCAGCCCCGCGAACATTGCGGCTGATCTCGTCGGTTGCAGCACCCTGTTCCTCGACGGCCGCCGAAATCGTGGTGGCAATCTGGTTAAGGCTTTCGATGATTGAACCGATTTCGCCGATCGCGGAAACTGATTCATCGGTTGCCTTCTGAATGCCGGAAATCTGCCCGGCAATTTCCTCGGTCGCCTTTTCGGTCTGGTTGGCCAGGTTTTTGACCTCGGCAGCAACCACGGCAAAGCCCTTGCCGGCATCACCGGCGCGGGCCGCCTCGATGGTGGCGTTCAGGGCCAGAAGGTTGGTCTGTTCGGCAATATCCGTGATGAGTGCAATCACTTCGCCAATGCGACCTGCCGATTGCGACAGGCTGACCACCAGTTTGTTGGTGTGCTGGGCACGTTGGGCGGCTTCGTTGGAAATGCGGGTGGTTTCGGCCATCTGGCGATTGATTTCCGCATTCGAGCTTGAAAGCTGCTCGGTTGCGGCGGCAACCGTTTCAACGTTGCCGGTGGCTTCCTGAGCCGAGGATGAGACATCTTCGCTCTGGTTGGAAACCAGTTCGGCACTTTGGGTCATCTGACCCGAAACGCCCTGAAGCTGTTCCCCAAGGGCCGCGATCTCGTTAACCGCACTTTCGACTTCACCCTGAAGCGTATCGGCAAGGCTGAGCAACTCGTCACGAAGGGCTTCATTGCGTTCACGGTTCAGGCGTTCTTCCTCGGCCTGCATGTCGCGGACCTTGATGGCGTTTTCCTTGAACACGTCAACCGCACGGCCCATGGCGGAAATCTCGTCACTGCCCCTGGAGGGGATCGCAACTTCAAGATTGCCATCGGCGAGGGAAACCATCGACTTCTGAAGGCCTGCCAGACGGCGCAGCAAACTGCCATGCACATAAAACACATAGATCAGAAGCGGGATCAGGATTGCAGCGACACCCACGGCATACATCACGACCGTACTTTGCTGGGTCAGGGTGTTTGCCGATTCCGTCGCATTATCAACACCGGTTTGCAACGTATCGACAAGGGCATTCACGCCGTTTTCCATGGCCGATGCATATTCTGCACTTTGGCCGACGATATCAATTTGTCGTGCCGAAAGTTCAAGCTCGGTTGTACGAAGGGTCGGAATGCTGCGCTCTCCGGTGGCTAGATCGGTGATGTCTTCCATCAGACCCTTGTAGAACTTTTTGAGTTTCTCGTTCTCAAGGGTATCGACGGTACTATTGACCACACCAACAGACCCTCGGACCTGAACCCCCATCAGTTTGAGCTGCATCGGATCGTTTGAAGATGCAGCTGACAGGATGGTATTGCTGATTTCAGAGCCGCGATTTGCAAGCTCAAGAACCGGTGCGCGTGATGTCATGATTTCATCAAGCTTGAACAAAAGCCCCTTGGTTGATGCATTCTGTTCGGCGGTCATGAAGGCTCCGCTCAGGCGGAGTTCCTTGATCTGACTGGTAACCCCGGTCAGCTGGGTCTGGGAAGCAGACAGAACCGGCTGGATCATTGAATTGAACCGTCCGGTCAATTGCTGAAACTTGCCGAGCGATGCGGCGAGTTCCTTGGCAATTGCGAACCGGTCAATGGTGGTTTGATGCAGTTCTGCAAGGGCGTTGGCAAGGTCTTTGCCATTCTGTTCAATCAGGGTCAGGGAGTCTTCGGGAAGACCTGATTGCTCCAGTTGCCCGAGATAGTCGTTCAGATTGGCCAGCAATCCATCAAGCTCGGACTTGAACAGAAGTTCCTCTTCCGGACTGGTTGCCGCAACAATGCGCGGTGCGGACGCTACGATCTTCGAACTGGTCGCAGCCAGTTGCTGTGCAGCAAACATGGGTGGCAGTTGCTCGTGGGCAATCTTGCCAAGCTGAGTGCCGAATTTTGTGAATGAGAAAACCGCAACTGCGGCGGCAAGGATGGCAATCAATCCGGTTAAAAAGAAAGCAGCAGCAAGCTTTTCACGAACGCCGAACCCTGATTTGTTCGTCTTGTTAGACGATGACGGCTTTACGCCGTGCTTTATGTTCAAACCCATATTTCTAGTAACCCCGTAGACCAAAAAGCCAAAAGCCGACACGGCAAAGCGTCGACGCAAAAGATGCGTGTTTCTTGGACTTTGTTTCCTGGTCAAGCCACTTCGGGGAGACCCGCATATCGCCCGGAGGCGGTGTTGCGGGAATAGAAAGGCACGGCTTGCTTTTATATTTATTAGAATAATCGATAGCACGTTATTCGTTGTATTCGCAGGATTTTCCTTTTGATCTATGCACCGGTATAGGTTTTTGTACTGAGGCAAAGAGATGCCGTAATCGTGCGAAGAATACGTCCCCAATTTTCCGGTAAAAGAAAAAGGCCCGCCGGATGGCGGGCCTTTGTTGATCTGGTCGGGCAGGGCGTTCAACGCCTATGCTGCGCGATCATGTGCCTGTTGGCGCAGGTCCTCAAGAATGGTTGCAATGCGGTTGCGCATTTCATTGACCTTCTCGGATGCCGCACGGGATGTTGTCAGAACTTCGCCCGACAACTGACCGGTGCGACCGGTTTCATTTGCAACCTCGGTGATCGATGCCGAAACCGCACGGGTGCGATCAGCAGCCCCGCGAACATTGCGGCTGATCTCGTCGGTTGCAGCGCCCTGTTCCTCGACAGCCGCCGAGATCGTGGTGGCAATTTCATTGAGATTATCAATGATCGCACCAATTTCACCGATTGCAGTCACGGACTCACCGGTTGCCTTCTGAATACCGGAAATCTGCCCGGCAATTTCCTCGGTCGCCTTTTCGGTCTGGTTGGCCAGGTTTTTGACCTCGGCAGCAACCACGGCAAAGCCCTTGCCGGCATCGCCTGCGCGGGCCGCCTCAATGGTGGCGTTCAGGGCCAGAAGGTTGGTCTGTTCGGCAATATCCGTGATGAGTGCAATCACTTCGCCAATGCGACCTGCCGACTGGGACAGGCTGACCACCAGTTCGTTGGTGTGCTGGGCACGCTGGGCGGCTTCGTTGGAAATGCGGGTGGTTTCCGCCATCTGACGGTTGATTTCCGCATTCGAGCTTGAAAGCTGCTCGGTAGCCGCGGCAACCGTTTCAACGTTGCCGGTGGCTTCCTGAGCCGAGGATGAGACATCTTCGCTCTGGTTGGAAACCAGTTCGGCACTTTGGGTCATCTGGCCCGAAACGCCCTGAAGCTGTTCCCCAAGGGCAGCGATCTCGTTAACCGCACTTTCGACTTCACCCTGAAGCGTATCGGCAAGGCTGAGCAACTCGTCACGCAGGGCTTCATTGCGTTCACGGTTAAGGCGCTCTTCCTCGGCCTGCATGTCGCGGACCTTGATGGCGTTTTCCTTGAACACGTCAACCGCACGGCCCATTGCTGCAATCTCGTCACTGCCGCTTGACGGGACATCAACTTCAAGATCCCCTTCGGCCAACGACACCATCGTTTTCTGCATACCGGCAAGGCGACGCAAAAGGCTGCCACGGACATAGAAAACAAAGATCATAAGCGGCAGAACAATCGCCAAGGCACCGACTGCATACATCACGTAGGTGCTTTGGGTGTTCAGGGTCTTTGCTGCTCCGGCAGAACGGTCAACGCCGGTTTGCAGGGACTGAACCAGCGCATCAACGCCGCTTTCCATCGCCGTTGCAAATTCACCACTTTCCGCAACAACATCCGCCTGTTCCTTGATCAGCGCAAGTTCGGACAGGCGCATGGCCGGGATGCTGTTATCGCCAACGGCAAGCGGTTTGATCTCGCTCATAAGGTCGGAATAGTATTTCTGGAGTTTTTTGTTCTTCAGGCCTTCGATCAGGGTCTCAACTGCACCGATCGCGGCATTGACCTGTACGCCTGTGATCTTGAGGCGTGTCTCGTCGTTGCTGGATGCTGCGCCAAGCACGGTGTTTGCGATTTCGCCACCAAGCTTGGACAGCTCAAGAACCGGTTCGCGTTCGGCAATGGCATCGTCAAGTTTGATCAGAAGTTCTGTGCCTTGGGTTTTCTGTTCAAATGTCAGATATGAAACATCCTTGCGGATTTCTTCAACCTGATTGCCGATATTGTTGATCTGGTTCTGCGACATTGCCAGCAACGGCTTGAGCATCGAGTTATATTTGCTGTTCAGGTCCTGAAACTTGCCGATGCCTTCCGCAAGTTTATTTGCGGCGTCGAAGCGGCGAAGTGTCGTTTCGTGCAGGGTTTCAAGATTCTGGGCAAGCTGTTTGCCATCTACCTCGATTTGCGACAGGGCAGAGGTGGGCAATCCCGAACTTGCCAGTACGTCAAGTTTCTCGCGCAGACTGTCGAGCAGAATATCAAGTTTGATTTTTACAACCTGTTCTTCCTCGGGCGAGGTTGCCGCGACGATGCGCGGTGCTGCTGCTACAACTTTCACACTGTCAGTTGCCAGTTGCTGGGCTGTGAACATTGGAGGAAGCTGTTCATAGGTAATGTCGTCAAGCTGCCCGCCAAACTTGTTGAACGAGAATACCGATACACTTGCTGCAAGGATGGCAATCAGACCGACGAGAAAGAACGCGCCAGCAAGTTTTTCGCGAACCCCCAGTCCTGACTTTTTTGTTTTACTGGATGACGACGGGGAGGTGCCGCGCTTAAAGTTAAGTCCCATAGTTCTTGATACCCCATAGACGAATAAGTCGAGTATCGACGCAGAACTGCATCGACACACTAATTACGGGTCTCTCAGATGTAGCTTCCCGGAGGCGTCACTTAAGGAAGGCCGATCAGCCAGATCGTGGGGCGGCATGACCGGAAAAAGTGACTTATCATTTATAGTTACCGCTCATATAGCACACAGAGTACAAACTAGGCATGAGTTTTTATGCTCAACCAGACGTATAGGTTGTGTTGCTTTTGCGTATATTGTGGCTAACGCTGACAGGTGGACTGTCTTGGCAAGCAGAGGTGACAGAAACGAAAAAGGGCCCGCCATGTGGCGGACCCTTGAAGTCAGGAGTGTTCAGGCTTCGGTCAGGACGCTGCCCGGTCATGTGCCTGTTTGCGCAGATCATCAAGAATACCGTTGATCCGTGACCGCAGGTTTTCGACCTTCTCGGACGCATCCTGTGCGGTTGCAAGAACCTGGCCGGACAGTTCGCCAGTTTTGCCGGTTTCACTGGCGACTTCCGTGATTGAGGCCGAGACAGACCGGGTCCGATCCGCCGCACCGCGCACGTTACGAGTGATCTCGTCGGTTGCAGCACCCTGTTCCTCGACGGCGGCCGAAATGGTGGTGGCAATCTCATTGATATTTTCAATGATGCGGCCAATGTCGCCAATCGCGTTGACAGACTCACCGGTTGCTTTCTGAATGCCGGCAATCTGGCCCGAGATTTCCTCGGTCGCTTTTTCGGTCTGGTTGGCAAGGTTTTTGACCTCGGCGGCAACAACCGCAAAGCCCTTGCCTGCATCGCCAGCACGGGCCGCCTCAATGGTGGCGTTCAGTGCCAGAAGGTTGGTCTGCTCGGCAATATCGGTGATCAGTGCGATAACCTCGCCAATGCGATCAGCCGATTGTGACAGGCTGACCACCAGTTCGTTGGTCTGCTGGGCACGGGTTGATGCCTCGCCGGAAATGCGGGTGGATTCCGCCATCTGACGATTGATTTCCGCATTCGATGCCGAAAGCTGTTCGGTTGCAGCTGCGACCGTCTCAACATTGCCGGTGGCTTCCTGCGCAGAATTGGCAACATCTTCGGTTTGGCCAGAAACCAGTTCGGCACTTGATGTCATCTGACCTGAAACGCCCTGAAGCTGCTCGCCCAGTGCGGCAATTTCATTCACCGCTGTTTCGACTTCACCCTGCAAGGTGTCGGCAAGGGCAAGAAGTTCGTCGCGCAGTGCCTCGTTGCGTTCGCGGTTAAGGCGTTCTTCCTCGGCCTGCATCTCTCGAACCTTAAGGGCATTGTCCTTAAAGACCTCGACCGCACGGCCCATGGCACTGATTTCGTCATTGCCTTTGGCCGGAACGATAACTTCCAGATTTCCATCCGCAAGCTGAACCATGGTTTTCTGCAAGCTGCCAAGGCGACGCAGAACGTTACCCCGGACATACAGAACATAGATCAGAAGTGAAATGACAACGCCAATGGCTGCAACGACAACAAGGGCCGTCAAACTCTGTTTTTCAACAACCTTTGCCTGGGCCGCGGCATCGTTAACTTCCTGATTAAGGCCGGCAACCAGTTCATTCACGCTTGCGCGCATGGCGTTGGCATATTCGCCACTCTGAACCACAAGTGCCTGGCTTTGTTCGCTGGCTTCAAGTTCACGTTTACGCAATTCGGGCAGGCTGCCTTCGCCGATCGAAAGGGCTTGCATCTTTTCGATCAGATCGACATAGAACGCCTTAAGCCGTTCATTGCCAAGAGAGTCAAGCTTGCTGAGTGCGTCGGTATAGGTGCCCCGAATTCGCACAGGGATGATCGAAAGGCGAACGGCCTGCGTTTCCGTGGTGCTCGAAATAATCATGTTGGCCGCGGCAGAACCCAGACGCTCGATATCAAGGATCGGGGTGCGGACATCAATTGCCGAGGCATATTTCTGGAAGGTCTCCAGAATTTCTTCTTTGTCAGTGCTGAACTGCTTTGCCGGATCATCTTTCAGCGATGCGGCGAACTGTCCGCCCTGCGAGATATCGTTTTGCGTATAGGACAGAACCGGTTTCAGCGTATCGGCATAACGTTTTGCCAAATTCTGGAATTCCGCGAGTTTCTCGGATTTTTGGTCAGAAATCTGGAAACGTTCCTGCGTGACCGTGTGGAGCTTTTCCAGGTTGTCCTGCAAAAGTCCGCGATTGTTATTGATGCTCGCAATAACCTCGGGCATGAAGCCGGTGGCTTCGATCTCGTTGATTTTCGAAACGAGTTCCTGAAGACGCAAGGCGAGTTCATCGTTAATCGCATTTTCTTCGTCGGTATTCGCAGAGGCAACAATGCGCGGTGCAATGGCGACGATCTCGGCACTTTCTGTTGCCAGTGCCTGGGCTGCTGCAATTGGCGGAAGCTTTTCTTCTGTGATGGTCGTAAGAGCATCACCGAACTTGTTGAAAGAAACCGCGCCGACGACAGCGGAAATAACCGCCATCAGTCCAACCAGAGCAAATGAAATCAGTAATTTGCTTTGGACCCCGAATTTAGTTCCCATTCTATCTAACCTTTGTTTCCTGACTGTTCCCGTATGGCTTCTTCGTCCATTCGGGTTAACTCGACCGCTTGAAAGGGCATTGCTCCCTTTGCTGATAGCCGGTTTCTTGGACCCCTGAGAGTATTCTTCTTTAGTTTAATAAGTACCCTTCTTGTTATTAATGAAAGAATATCCTTACATCTGCAACATCAAACCAAACAGGTGCCACGAATTGCAAGAAAATTACGGTGTTGCAAAGGGCTGGCGTCGGGCAGGCGGGGAGTGTCATCGACGAGATCGTGTTCGGAATGCCAAGCATCGCTGGACCTTCACAGGTAAACACGCTATAGGAGCGGTCGAATTTTTCGTTCGTGTCTGCTGCAGATGACATAAAACAGTCTTGCGGATGCCCGAGCGGGCTGGTCTGACAGGGAACTCCCGCATGACCGGCGTGGTATCAGCCGATACCGTTCCACATCGAGTTCAATGAATACAGGTTACAGGTTATGGCCGGCCATTCCCAATTTAAGAACATCATGCACCGTAAAGGTGCGCAGGATAAAAAGCGCGCCAAGATTTTCACCAAGCTTGCCCGCGAAATCACCGTGTCGGCAAAGATCAGTGACGACATCAACAGCAACCCGCGTCTGCGTGCGGCAATTGCAGCGGCGCGCGGGCAGAACATGCCCAAGGACAACATCGATCGCGCGATCAAAAAGGCGACCGGTGCTGGCGACGGCGACAATTACGAAGAAGTTCGTTACGAGGGCTATGGCACCGCAGGTGTTGCCGTAATCGTCGAAGCCCTGACCGATAACCGTAACCGTACGGCGTCGGAAGTGCGTGCTGCCTTTGCAAAAAGCGGTGGTAACCTTGGCGAAACCGGCTCGGTCGGCTTCATGTTCAACCGTCTTGGTGAAATCGTTTATCCGGCCGATGCTGCGGATGCAGACGAAATCTTCGAAGCAGCCCTCGAAGCGGGTGCGGCGAATGTTGAATCTGATGAAAACAGCCACGTTGTCGATACCGAACTTGAAGACCTTAACGCTGTGCGCGAAGCGCTGACTGAAAAGTTCGGCGATCCGGAAAGTGCAAAAATGGTCTTCCGTGCGGTAACCGAAGCCGAAATCAATGTCGATCAGGCACAGAGCATCATGAAACTTGTTGATGTGCTTGAAGACAACGATGACGTCCAGAACGTCTGGACCAACGTTGCCTGGACCGACGAAATCGTTGCCGGTCTCGATAACTAGACTTGTTTAAAAACCTCTCCCCCGAATATGGTTGCCAAGGCCATCATATTCGGGGACGGTTCTATGCCCGCCCTTCATTTTGTGAATGGCGGGTGTTTTGTATCTGGTTTCTGAATTTTAGGGTGACACTGTGGTCAGAGTTCTCGGAATCGACCCCGGTCTTCAACGTACGGGCTGGGGGATCATTGACCTTCAGGACAACCGCATGCGCCATGTGGCCAACGGTATTGTTACCTCGACCCAGTCTTTGACCCTGGCAGAACGCCTTGATCAGCTCCATACCGGACTGATCGACGTGATCCGGATCTGGACACCTGACGAAGCCGCAGTCGAAGAAACCTTCGTCAATAAAAACCCGGTATCCACCCTTAAACTTGGTCAGGCCCGTGGTGTCGCATTGTTGGCACCGGCACGGAATGGTATTCCAGTAACGGAATATACACCCAATGCGGTCAAAAAGACTGTTGTGGGTGCGGGTCATGCTGCCAAACAGCAGGTGGAAATGATGGTTTCGACCTTGCTTCCGGGATGTGAAATTGCCGGGGCGGACGCGGCTGATGCGCTTGCAGTTGCCATTTGTCACGCGCAACATGCCGGAAACAGATCGCTTGCGGCAAGCATGGCGGCCAAACCAACAGGAAACGGGAGACGATACAGGTGATCGCGAAACTGCGCGGAATTGTCGATTTCATTGGCGAAGACAGTGTCATCATTGATGTGAATGGTGTCGGCTATCTGGTTTTTGCCTCGCGCCGGACTTTATCCATGCTGCCCCAAAAGGGTGGGGATGCCGGTCTGATGATCGAAACCCATGTCCGCGAAGATCACATTCATCTGTATGGTTTTGCCGATAATGCGGAAAAGCAGTGGTTCTCCTTGCTGACCACCGTACAGGGTGTCGGGGCCAAGGTCGCACTGGCACTTTTGTCTGTTCTCAGCCCGACCGATCTGCTGCGCGCGCTTGCCGCCCAAGATACAACAGCCCTGTGTCGCGCACCGGGCATCGGCCCGAAAGTTGCGACCCGTATCGTTGGCGAACTTAAAGACAAGGCCGCCAAGCTCAATCTTGGCCCGGTGGCAGCACCAGCGGCCCCGGAACCGGCAAAGCCGACGAAATCAAAGAAATCTGACAAATCATCAGCCGATGTGAGCGTGCACACAGCCCCGGTCGAACCGGTTGTCGATGATAGTGTGGTGATGGCTGATGCCGTCTCGGCACTGGTTAATCTTGGATATGGCCGCTCCGAGGCCTTCGGGGCGGTGGGCAAAGCAGCCCAGCAGGCGGGTGAAGACAAATCGATTGATACCCTGATCCGTCTGGGACTAAAGGAGCTTAGCGCGTGAGCGAAGAAGAAGATCGCCTGCTCAGTGGTGAGCGTCGCGAAGAAGATCATCAGGATGGATCGCTGCGTCCGCGCCGGTTGGATGATTTCACCGGGCAGAAAGAAGTGCGCGAAAATCTTGATGTGTTCATTCAGGCCGCGCGCGCGCGTGAAGAAGCCATGGACCATGTCCTGTTCTTCGGGCCTCCGGGCTTGGGTAAAACCACATTGTCGCAAATCGTTGCCAGCGAACTTGGTGTCGGTTTCCGCGCAACTTCCGGTCCTGTGATCGCCAAGGCTGGTGATCTGGCCGCACTTCTGACCAACCTTCAGCCGCGAGACGTTCTGTTCATTGATGAAATTCATCGTCTGAACCCGGCGGTGGAGGAAATCCTTTATCCGGCGATGGAAGATTTCCAGCTTGATCTGATCATCGGCGAGGGACCGGCTGCCCGCTCTGTGCGGATTGATCTGCCGCCCTTTACCCTTGTTGGTGCAACCACCCGGTCCGGGCTTCTGACCACGCCGTTACGTGACCGTTTCGGGATTCCGTTGCGTCTTAGGTTCTATGAACCCGAAGAGCTGGTTAGCATCGTTTCGCGTGGGGCGCGGCTTTTGCATTTCGATATGACCGAAGAAGGCGCGATGGAAATTGCCCGCCGGTCGCGCGGAACGCCGCGTATTGCCGGACGGTTGCTGCGTCGTGTGCGCGATTTTGCCGCTGTGGCCGAAAAGTCACCGGTTGATAAATTTATTGCCGATGCCGCACTGACCCGGCTTGAAGTCGATAATCTTGGTCTGGACAGTCAGGACCGCCGGTATCTGAACTGTATTGCCGGGAACTATGGCGGCGGGCCGGTTGGTGTTGATACGCTAGCGGCAGCCTTGTCAGAAGAGCGCGATACCATCGAAGACGTGATTGAACCCTATTTGCTGCAACAGGGCCTGATTCAGCGCACCCCGCGCGGGCGTATGCTGGGCATCAAGGGGTTCCAGCATCTTGGTCTGACACCGCCGCGCGAGGCGGGCGGGATGCCGATATCGGACCTGTTTGACCGGCAGATTAACGGGTCGTCCGGGGGCGATTCCTGATGCCACACAATCATCACGATGCGTTGCTGGGTTATATGGATGGCACCCGGCATGTCTATCCGCTTGTTGTCTTCTATGAGGACACTGATGCGGGCGGAATTGTCTATCATGCCAACTATCTTGCATTTGCCGAGCGTGCGCGTTCAGCGATGCTTAACCTGTTGGGCTTTACCAATCGAAATGTTGCAGAACGCCACAAAGTTGCCATAGCGGTTCGACACTGTACCGTCGATTTTCGTCGCGCTGCCCAGTTGGAAGACCGCCTGACGGTGGAAAGCCGGGTGATTAAGCTAGGGGGCGCATCGCTTGGTTTCGAACAGAAAGTCATGCGCGACGGGGAAATACTTGTGGTGATCGAGATTTATCTCGCCTGCATGTCGCTGGAAGAGCTTCGGGCACAAAGACTGCCCGATGAATTAAGAACGATATTTAGTCGATATCTGGATGTGAACAAGGACTGACGGGAATATGGAAAATCAAGTGGTCGACGCGGTAACGCTGGGGCAGTCGGTCATGGCACATGACATGTCTCTGTGGGGACTTTTCATGCAGGCTGGACTGGTCGTCAAAACTGTGATGATCGGGCTTTTGATGGCTTCTGTCTGGGTATGGGCGATCGTAATCGAAAAGATTTTGCGCCTTCGCAAACTGCGCGCGCAGGCAAATACCTTTGAAGAAGCCTTCTGGTCGGGCGGTTCGCTTGAAGACCTGTATGACCGGATTGCGGACAAGCCGCGTGATCCGATGTCGGCGATCTTTGTATCGGCAATGCGCGAATGGCGTCGTTCGAACGCACGCGGCGTCCATGGGGACACCATGCGTGCCCGTTTGCAGCAGCGCCTTGAAAAGTCGATGGAAATTACGCTGGGCCGTGAAATGGACCGGGTTGAACGTTACATGACCTTCCTGGCATCGGTCGGCTCAACCGCACCGTTCGTTGGTCTGTTCGGGACGGTCTGGGGCATCATGGTATCGTTCCAGTCGATTGCGGCTTCGAAAAACACGTCGCTGGCTGTGGTTGCACCGGGTATTGCCGAGGCATTGTTTGCAACCGCCATGGGCCTTGTTGCCGCTATTCCGGCGGTTGTTGCCTATAACAAGATTTCCAGCGACCTTAATCGTTACAATAATCGTCTGGAAGCTTTCGTGGACGAGTTCAGCTCGATCCTCTCGCGCCAACTTGACGATTCGAGAGACTGATCATGGGCGCACAACTCGCATCCCGATCTGGCGGAGGTCGCCGCGGACGTCGCAATAACCGGCGTGCCGCAATGAGCGATATCAACGTCACACCGATGGTTGACGTCATGCTGGTGCTGCTTGTGATCTTCATGGTCGCAGCCCCGCTGATGACAGTCGGTGTCGAGGTTGATCTGCCTGAAACCAGTGCTGCCCCGATGACCGGGCAGGACGAACCGCTTGTTGTCTCGGTATCACGCGAAGGCACCATCTATATTATGGATAGCGAGATCGCCCAGGACACCCTGAGCGAAAAGCTCGCCGCGATTACCGACAACAAGGCTGACACACGCATCTTTGTCCGTGGGGACAAGGCCATTGATTATGGACGCGTGATGGAAGTCATGGGGCTGATCAAGGATGCCGGCTTTACCAAGGTCGCCCTGATCGCCGAACTGCCCAAAAAGGGCTCGTAACAGACGATGCTGCGTTACGCTCTCATATCGCTTGGTTTGCATCTTGCGCTGTTTCTGGTCGCATGGCTGGGTTTGCCTGACCTGTTTGATGAAACGCCGCTGGAATTGCAGTCCATTTCGGTCGAAGTCGTGACAGTGGACGAGTTTTCTGCTGCCCCGACCAAGGCTTTGCCAAAGCCCGAACCGAAAAAGGAACCCAAACCTGCACCCAAGCCTGAGCCGAAACCGGAGCCCAAACCGACACCCAAGCCGGAGCCGAAGCCCGAACCGAAACCGGAACCGAAACCGAAACCCGAGCCAAAGCCTGAGCCGAAACCGGAACCCAAGCCGGAACCGAAACCCGAGCCAAAGCCCGAACCAAAACCGGAACCGGTGCCCGTGCCCGAGGTTAAAAAAGAGCCTGAACCAAAACCTGAACCAAAGCCAAAAGAACTGGCTGCGGTCAAACCCGATAGCAAACCTCAGCCTCCCAAACCGGAACCGGTGAAAAAAACGGAACCGAAAAAGGAGGAACCGAAGAAACGCGACCTCATGAGCGTTCTCAAGGATGTGAGCAAGCTAAAGGAGACGGCACAGGCAACACCGGATACGCAACCCGATGACGTTCCAGAGGAAAATGCCAGCGAGGTTGTTGCAACCAGACTGGATGCCAATCTGACCATGAGCGAGCTTGATGCGGTCAAACGTCAGATTGAACGCTGCTGGAGCCCGCCGGCGGGTGCAAAGGAAGCAGGGAACTTTGCTGTTGAAATTCATGTCAGCGCAAATCCCGACGGAACTGTTCGACAGGCACGCATCAGTAATCTGAATGACATTCAGGGCGATTCTTCTCGCCGTACGATTGCAGAAAGTGCTTTGCGAGCAGTGCTAAATCCGCAATGCAGTCCTCTAAAACTGCCGCTGGATAAATACGAAATGTGGCGCACATTCACGTTTAATTTCGACATGCGTGAAATGCTGGGCCTTTAGTGATAAGTTCTTGAACACGCGTGGAAAATAGCGAGGCAGGATGACGATCAAGACCAACGCAGGAAAACGATTTTGGGTAAGAAGCGGTGTTGCCACACTGTGTGCCCTTGCCGTTGTCGCTGGCCTGAATGTCGGTTTCATGTCGCCGGCAAAGGCGGAACTCCGGATTGACATCACCCGGGGTGAACTCAAGCCGATGCCAATTGCTGTCACCCGTTTCCCGGGCGACGGTGTTGCCGAGACCGAGATCGGGCAAAACCTGACACAGGTGATTGCCGCCGACCTCGAACGTTCGGGGCTGTTTGCACCGATCAATGAGAAGGCATTCATCCAGAGTGCTGCTTCGCTGGCGGTCAACCCGAACTTTGCCGAATGGCGCGCCATCAATGCCCAGGCATTGGTCAATGGTCGTGTTGTTACGGAACCAAACGGATTGCTTCGTGTCGAATTCCGTCTTTGGGATGTGTTGGCAGAAACCCAGATGTCAGGGGTTGCCTATCGCACACAGCCCAATAACTGGCGCCGGATTGCACACAAGATCGCCGACGAGATCTATAAGCGCATCACCGGCGAAAGCGGATATTTCGATACCAGAATTGTGTATGTGTCTGAAACAGGCCCGGCCGACAAACGTGTGAAACGTTTGGCGATCATGGATCAGGATGGTGCAAACCACCGGTTCCTGTCGGACGGTCGGTTCCTTGTGCTGAACCCGCGCTTCTCGCCGACAGCACAGGAAGTGGTCTATATGTCGTACTTCAACGACAAGCCACGCGTTTATGTTTTGGACATTGATACCGGCGAGTTGGAATTGCTGGGCGATTTTCCGGGGATGACCTTTGCACCCCGATTCGCGCCAGACGGGAACTCGGTTGTCATGTCGCAAGCGCTTGACGGGAACAGTGAAATTTATCAACTGGACCTGCGCACGCGCGAAAAGCACCAGCTGACGCGACATCCGGCCGTGGATACCTCGCCTTCCTACTCGCCTGACGGTTCGCGCATTGCGTTCAACTCTGATCGCAGTGGGTCACAACAAATTTACGTGATGAATGCAGATGGTGGGGGCGTACAGCGTATCAGCTTTGGTGGCGGTCTTTATGCCACCCCGGTCTGGTCGCCTCGCGGAGACCTGATTGCATTCACCAAATCACAAGGAGGTCGGTTCTATATCGGTGTCATGCGGCCAGACGGCAGTGGTGAAAGGCTGTTGGCCGAAGGGTTCCTCGTCGAGGGACCAACATGGGCTCCGAACGGAAGAGTGTTGATGTATCACCGCCAGCACCCGTCCAGGGACGGGACCAAGGATCGCTATCGTCTGTATTCGATCGATCTCACAGGTTATAACGAACGAGAGATCGTTACACCTGCGGATGGGTCGGACCCAGCATGGTCACCCTTGATTCCCTGATATCTCAAGAGTATAGTCATCGCGAAGCACTGAATGCGATTCGCTTTAATCGCGGGCATTTTCGGTGTCGCGAGACATGGAAAACACCAACCTCGGGCGAATGCGTCCGGTG
>Ga0207828_100367_pt1 | contig 17559 bp, 9 predicted proteins | sample TtaePargueraPR_11_FD_187276 | JGI IMG/M metagenome (GOLD analysis project Ga0207828, IMG submission 187276) | Aerobic enrichment media microbial communities from Bioluminiscent Bay, La Parguera, Puerto Rico - Tt and P2 (3) (SPAdes) | ecosystem: Environmental > Aquatic > Marine > Unclassified ...
CCGTTTTGCGTTTGGAAATCACTTTTGCACGGGTGGCGCAAAGGGGGGGGCGCAATGGGAGGTGCAGGGAATGTATCAGCCCGAAACTGCTGCGGGGGAGGCGGGGGAGCTCAAACAGTTCCGGACTGATACAGCACGGTGAAGCGGCCGGGTTTTGCTGCTTTAAGAAGGGGGCGCACGCGGTTCATATGTTCGGCAAAGCGCGGGGAACTGGTCCAGTTGTCCAGATCGTCGCGGGATCGAAATCGCGACATAATGACAAAGGATTCTCCGTCTTCGGCGGCATAAAACCGCCCGCCAATAAGGCCTTCGATTTCCGGGGCGACGCTTTGCTGGAATTGTGTCTGGATTTCAACAAAGCTGTCTTTCTGCCCGGCCTTTGGCGTCACCTTGCTAAGTGTGATGACTTCGTCACTTGGCGGGTTGGTTGGTGTCATGATGCCACGGCCTCCGTAAGTTGATGTTTGCTTTGCGGATAGCGGGCTTCGCGCAATGCGCCTGCCCACCATTTCAAGTCAGTTGTCATGTTATGGAGTGCTGCCTTGGCACCAACCGGTTCCAGGGGCTGTCCGTCTTCGTCAAAGCGGTCCCATGCATTGGCGAAACTCACGACGTCGCGCATTGTGACGGCCTGCAATTCGGCAAAGACCAGTCGCAGCTGTTCAACAGCACGCAGTCCGCCAGACATTCCACCATAGGAAACAAAGGCCACCGGTTTGCGTCTCCATTCCTGTTTGGCGGCATCAATCAGAAGCTTCAACTCGCCCGTGAAGCTGTGATTGTATTCCGGTGTGACGACGATAAAAGCATCGGCCTCTGCCAGTGCGACATGAAGATGCTGAACAGCGGGATGCTGTGCCCCGACATGGAAAGCTGGCAAGTTAAGGGTGGCCGGATCAATCGTATCAATTGAAATGTCATGATCGGTTTTGAGTGTCTCGATCGCCCACCGGGCAACAATGTCACAAAACCGGCCTTCACGTGCGCTGCCATAGATGATGGCGACATTGAATGTCTCTTTCATGGATTTGACTCCTTGATAATTTCTCTTCAATGCGTAAGGTTGTAAAACCTCAACCAATATTAAGGTCAAGGGTGAATTTTCATGTCGGTGACAAGGCACAATGCAGGAGGGGGAAGTGACGGGTTGCGGCGTTTTACAGCGTTATCTGAGTGTCGGGGAAGTCGCCAGTCGCAGCGGAATTGCTGTATCGGCTGTGCATTTTTACGAGCGCAAGGGACTGATCAGTTCGATCCGTACGGACGGGAACCAGCGCCGGTTTCACCGTGGTGTGCTGCGTAAACTTGCCATCATCAAGGTCGCGCAGAAAACCGGGATTCCGCTTTCGGAAATTGGTGATGCGTTTGACAAACTGCCACCCAACACCGTGCCAACGGCCAAGGACTGGGCAAAGCTGTCATCGCAGTGGCGCGATGACCTCAACGAGCGGATCGAACAGCTTACCCGGCTGCGTGATCAGCTGGGGCAATGTATCGGTTGCGGGTGTCTGTCGATCTCCGATTGTCCGTTGCGCAATCCGGCCGACGAGCTTGCCGTCGATGGGCCCGGTGCGCGGTTGCTTGAACTTGAAGAACATTAAGACCCCGGTTATCGCGTTGATCGCCCGGTCAACTGAATTACTGAACCTGTGAAATCTTGTACAGTTCTGCGGTTTGCGCATGGCCGGGCACAGGCAGAATGCTTGACATCCCGCCGGTTCGCGTGTTGAAAGGCCCAAAGATTGCGACAGTCCGGATCATTGGGCTGTCGATTGGAAAAGTTTGATGCAGATTTCAACCCGAACCGGTCCCCGTATCCTTGCCATATTGGGGCCGACCAACACCGGCAAGACCCATTTGGCCATGGAACGGATGTTGGCGCACACGACCGGGATGATCGGGTTCCCGTTGCGATTGCTGGCACGTGAAAACTATGACCGTGCAGTGGAAAAGGTCGGCAAGGGGGCTGTGGCCCTGATCACCGGCGAAGAACGCATCCTTCCGAAAACGGCACGCTACTTCCTGTGTACCGTCGAAGCCATGCCAGTTGCCAAGCAGGTCGACTTTCTGGCGATTGACGAAATCCAGATGTGTGCTGATCCGGAACGCGGGCATGTCTTTACCGACCGTTTGTTGCATGCACGCGGACGTTCCGAAACCATGTTCATGGGGGCCGAAACCATTCGGCCGGTTATCCGCAAGCTGGTTGAGAATGTCGAATTTGATCGACGCGAACGCTTTTCGACACTGACCTATAACGGGTCCAAGAAAATTCAGCGTCTTCCGTCCCAGTCGGCGGTGGTGACTTTTTCTGCACAGGAAGTCTATGCCGTGGCCGAACTGGTGCGTCGCCAGAAGGGCGGGGCAGCCGTGGTTCTTGGCGCGCTCAGCCCGCGCACCCGCAATGCCCAGGTCGAGATGTTCCAGAATGGCGAAGTTGAACATCTGATTGCGACCGATGCCATCGGCATGGGGCTTAACCTTGATCTGAACCATGTGGCCTTTGCGGCGCTGACCAAGTTCGATGGCAAGTTCAATCGTGGTTTGACAGCGGCGGAAACCGCACAGATTGCCGGTCGTGCCGGCCGTCACATGAATGACGGCACGTTTGGTGTTACCGGAAACCTGTCGGGGGTTGATCCCGATATTATCGAACAGATCGAAGCACATGAGTTCGAACCGCTTGCCAAAGTTTTCTGGCGCAATGCCCGACTTGATTTCCGGTCAGTCGATGCGTTGCAGAAGTCTCTGCGTCGCCGGTCCGATGATCCGACCCTTATTCTGGCACGTGAGCCGGTTGATGAAATCATGCTTGATCATCTTTCGCATAACGAAGATGTCGCACGGATCGCAACGGCGCCCGATCGGGTCCAGTTATTGTGGGAAGTCTGCCAGATTCCCGATTTCAGAAATATCCATACCGATGCCCATCCAAGACTGCTAACATCTATCTATCGCTATCTCGCGAAACCCGGAAGCAAGCTGCCCATCGACTGGTTGGGTGAACAAGTCTTGCGTCTGGATCGTTATGATGGTGATATCGATCAGTTGTCATCACGTTTGGCAGGTATTCGCGTCTGGACATATGTATCGCACAAACATCACTGGCTCGAAGATGCCAATCATTGGCAGGAACGCACGCGGGCCATTGAGGATAAGCTCTCAGATGTGCTACATGAACGCCTGACCCAAAGGTTCGTTGACAGACGGACCTCGGTTTTATTGAAAAGTCTCAAGGACAAGTCTGAACTCATGTCTACCATCACTGCGAATGGTGAAGTACAGGTCGAAGGTGAATTTGTCGGCCGTCTTGATGGATTCCGTTTCATCCCTGATGAAACCGATGCTGCTTTCGAAGGCAAGGCTATTGCCAGTGCCGCACGCCGCGCGTTGACTGGCGAAATCGCCCAGCGCGTCAAACAACTTGAAACCGACGAAGACGATAAATTCGCGGTGAATGGGCAGCTTGATGTCCTCTGGAACGGCGCGCAGGTTGGTGTGCTGAAAAAAGGTGACACTGTTCTGTCACCCGACGTTCAGGTGATCGACAGCGAGTTCTTTGACGGTCCTACACGCGAACGGGTTCGCACCCGTCTTCAGAATTTCGTCAATGCCCACATCGAAGCCCGCCTTAAAATGCTGACCCGTCTGCGCGATTGTCAGCTTTCGGGGCCGATTCGTGGTCTTCTGTTCCAGCTGAACGAAGGTCTGGGCTGCGTTCCGCGCTCGGAACTCGAAAGCCTGGTCAAGGATCTGTCGGACGAAGACCGCAAGGCGCTTGCCAAACTTGGCGTGCGTCTTGGTGTTGAAACCGTCCATGTGCTTGACGCGCTCAAACCTGATCCGGTTGAGCTGCGCGGTATTTTGTGGGCGGTTGCCCGCGAACTCGATGCGCTTCCGGAATTGCCGCCTGCGGGCCGGACCTCGGTTCCCAATGATCGTGCAAACTCCAAGGGCTTCTATCTTGCTGCCGGTTACATGCCGGTCGGCCCGCTTGCCGCACGTGTGGACATGCTTGAACGTTTCGCGGCCCTTCTGCGTCAGAAGGCACGTGAAAATGATGGCAAGGTTCGTCCGGACCCTGATCTGCTGTCGCTTCTGGGCTGCACCGTCGAACAGGCCGAGGGCGTCTTTACCGCACTTGGCTGGCGCGCCGAGGTAACCAAGGTCAAGAAGTCCGAACTTCTTGCCAAGGAAGCCGAGAAAAAGGCCGAAGAACCCGCCAAGGCAGAAGCTGAAGTCAAAGCCGAAGAAGCACCGGCTGCTGAAAGCAGTGAAGCTGCACCGGCAGAGGCTGCAGAGGCAGAGGCAGAAGCATCAGAAGCATCAGAAGCAGCACCGGCCAAGGCCGAAGACGCGACTGAAGCGACCGACGCTGTCGAAACCGACGCCGATGGTGATGAACTGGTCGAAGTCAAATTCTTCGTCCGTGTTGATCGTCGCAAACGTGGTGGTGCCGGTCGCGGTCAGCGCGGCCCGCGTCAGGAAACGCGTGGCAAAGGCGGCCCCAAAGGCAAGGGCGGCAATAATCGTCCGAACCAGGGCGGCAAGGGTGGCCGCGGTGGCAAGCCGGGCGGACGTGGTCAGGCACCTGAAAAGAACAACCAGATCAACGAAGATTCGCCTTTTGCCAAGCTTAAGGAAATGCTGGCAGCCAAAGGCTGATTGCAGCAAATTTGATCTGTTGAACGGCGATCCTTGCGGGTCGCCGTTCTGCGTTCCAAATGTAAGTTAATCAGACAGTTATGAGATGCGAATGGCTGTGAAGGAACAGACTGAAAAGCTCAGGATTGATAAGTGGTTGTGGCATGCGCGGTTTTATAAAACCAGATCGCTTGCCAGCAAGGCCTGTCAGTCAGGGCATATTGTTCTGAACGGTCAGTCGGTTTCCAAGGCGAGTGTTTCAGTCGTTGCGGGCGACAGGCTTCAGTTCTTTCAGGGGCCGCATCTGCGAGTGGTCGAGGTTGTCGCACTTGGCGAACGCCGCGGCCCGGCCCCTGAGGCACAGGCACTTTATGTGGATCACTCGCCGCCAAGAATGCCGAAAAAAGAAGTGGCGTCTGATATACGAACCGCACCGGTTGCCGAACGTGAAGCCGGTGCCGGACGGCCGACCAAAGCCGAGCGCAGGGCGCTCGACCGATTGCGTGGTGACGGGGATGTTGGATAGACCTTTATCAAGGTTGTTCTGATGTGACCGGAAGCGATGTGATTCAAAGCCAGGATGGCGTGAATCTGAAAGTCATCAGGTTGTAAATTGTGCATGAATTTCTTGCGCCGGGTTTAGTGATCCGTTATGCATCCTATCTAATGGTATAATTCACCCTCTTTTGGATGGTGTTGATCTGTATGAGCTGGAGCATTCTCGTTTTATGACACGCCGGCCGGGATTGAATATCGGGACTTTGTCGCATTTGCGCGCAGGCCGTTTTTCGCTTTTGATTGCCGCTTTGGTAATCAACCTGCTGTCGCTTGCCCTGCCCATCACCCTGCTGCAGGTCTATGATCGTGTGTTGCCGCACAATTCGATCCCGACTTTGACGCTTCTTATTCTTGGCGTGCTTGGAGCCTTGCTGGTTGAGGCAATGCTGCGTCTTGGGCGCGCCTATATATCTTCCCTGTCCGCGGCAAAGTTCGAACATGAAAGTTCGCAAAGGGCGATTGGCCATCTGCTTTCAACAAGTTTGATCGACTATGACAAGACCGCGCCGGGTCTTCATCTGCAACGGCTTAACAGCTTGAACCTGTTGCGTGATTTCTATGCCGGGCAGGCAATCGGCGCGATTGTCGATTTACCTTTCATCATCCTGTTTCTTGCGCTGATTGCCATTATTGGCGGTGTTCTTGTCGCGGTGCCGCTGGGCATTCTTGTTGCATTTTTTGTCACGGCATCAATTCTTGGTCGACAGTTGCGCAATGCGCTCGACAAGCGCAGCCAGTCTGACGAACGGCGCTATAATTTCATTATCGAAACGCTGACGGGTATTCACACCATCAAGTCGATGGCGATGGAAAACCTGATGGTGCGTCGGCATGAACAGCTTCAGGAACAATGTTCCGGTGATGACCAGCTTGCAGCTCGGTCAGCGCACGCCGCGGTAAATGCCAGTGCAACCTTTTCGATGCTGACCATGGTGCTGGTTGCGGCCATTGGCAGTGTGCTTGTGATTGAAGGGCAGCTTACCGTTGGTGGCCTTGCGGCCTGTACGATGTTGTCGGGACGATCCATTCAGCCGCTGCAACGGGCCATGAGCCTGTGGACCCAGTTCCAGAACATCCGTGTTGCCCGCCAGCGCGTCAGGGAACTGTTTGAAATTGATCCCGAAGACAAGCCCGGTGCGCCTGAAATGCCATTGCTGAATGGCAAGATCGAGTTGCGCAATCTTGGTTTCGCCCATGCGGATGGCAAAAAGATCTTCGACCGGCTTGATCTGGTGATTGAACCGGGTGATTCGATTGCCATTACCGGCGATAACGGCACCGGCAAGACCACCTTGCTGTGGCTTTTGATGGGGGCTTTGCACCCGGATGAGGGTGACATCTTGCTTGATGGGAAAAGGCCCAAGGATTACAGCGCCGAATCAACCCGTCGACAGATCGCCTATCTGCCGCAGCATGGTGTGATGTTCAAGGGAACCATCCTTGAAAATATCACCGGTTTCCGCAAGGAGATCGGGGTCGAACGGGTGATTGAAATCTCCCGGCGTCTTGGTCTTGATGACATCGTCATGCGCATGCCCGAGGGCTATGACACCGAAGTTGGCGGACAGGCATCCGAAACGCTTCCGCGTGGTGTCAAACAACGCATTGCCGTTGCACGTGCACTGATCGACTATCCCCGGATTGTCCTGTTTGATGAAGCCAACAGTTCACTCGATATGGCCGGTGACAACATCATGGCCAGCCTGATGCTTGAACTTAAAAAACACTGCACATTGGTGATGGTGTCCCATCGCCCATCCCTGATTGCCCTGGCGAACAAACAATACCGGATCGTTGATCATCATCTTGTCCCTGTTCTGAAACGCAGTAACGCACGGATCACGCGTGCGCAATCAGCGTTCAGCGCACCAGTCGAGACGGGGGCAGAATGAAAAAGCTTGAGAATATGAATTATGCGCTGGGCTACCGCATGGGGCTGGCCAGCACGGATGCCCAGTCGGATTTTGACGCATGTTTGTGGCCATTGCTGCAGGCGCTGGGATGGCGCGGCCTGCCCCGTCAGGTGGCCGAGGCCTTGCCGCATATGGATCAGGCGCTTGATCTGACCGATTTTCGTAACGTTCTGGCGCATCTGAATTATCAGTCGCGTGAAATCATTGCGACCCTTGACCAGATCGACGAACGCATGATGCCCTGCCTGTTTGTGCCGGATAACGGCACGGCACTGGTTGTTATTCGCCCCGAAGATAACGGCATTCGCGTCTTTGATGGCGGGACGGATCGTGAAATGGTGATCCGTTCATCGGCCCTGACGGGGAAGGTTTACCAGTTTACAACTGCTGATCGTCGAGCGCGCTATTTCGAAGATGACAAACGCGGATGGTTTGGCGGGATCGCTGACAGATTTTCGTCGCTTGGCTATCAGCTATTGTTGATGACGCTGGTGCTCAACATCATGGCATTGGCGACCCCGATCTTTGTCATGGGCATTTATGACCGGGTGATCGGGACGCGGTCGATTCCAATGCTGATCCAGTTTTCCATCGGTATTGGCATCGTCATTTTGCTCGGCTGGATATTACGCGCATTGCGCAGTCAGATCGTCAGCCATTTTGGGGCGCGTCTTGATACGCTTGTCAGTGGCGCAATTTTTGAACGCCTTTTATCGCTTCCGCCTGCCTTTACCGAACGGGCACCGGTCGGTGTGCAGATTTCGCGTATTCGCGATTTCGAAAGCGTGCGTGAATTCTTCACCGGGCCGATGGCACTGGTGATGCTTGAAATGCCGTTTGTGCCGATCTTCCTGATTGTCATGTTTTATCTTGGCGGGTGGCTGGCCCTTATACCGATCGCCCTGATCGGGGTCTTTTTGCTGATCGGGATTGTGACCTTTCCGGTGGTGTCGCGGCGGGTTGCGGAACTTGGTCGCCATGGTGCCAACCGACAGGAATTCCTTGTGGAAACTGTCGGCAAGATGTCGGTTCTGAAATACACCGCAGCGGAAAAACGCTGGCTGGCGCGGTTCCGTGATATTTCGGCTGATACGGCATATGCCGGTTTCCGGGTTTCGATGGTCAATAACGTGATCAATACATCCGCACAGATATTGATGATCACGTCCGGCGCGCTGGTTCTGGCATTTGGTGCAGATCGCGTGATGAATGCGCAGATGAGTGTCGGTGCGCTTGTCGCATCCATGATGCTGGCCTGGCGTGTTTTGGGGCCGATCAATCAGGCGTTTCTTGGTTTGCCGCGTCTGGCACAGCTGCGCGGCAGTGTCCGGCAAATCAATCGTCTGATGAACCTTCAGCCTGAAGGCGATCTTGTGCCGCGCTCGGTCGAGCAACGCCGCTTTGATGGTGCGATCACGTTCTCGCGTGTCAGCTTCCGTTATACGGCGGATTCTGATCCGGCTCTTGTCGGTGTCAGTTTCGATATAAAACCCGGGCAGGTTGTTGCTGTTGTCGGTGCGAACGGGGCGGGGAAATCATCCCTGATCAAACTGATTGCCGGGATGTATCAGCCACAAGCCGGTGCCGTTCTGATTGACGGGGCGGATATCCGTCAGATGGACCCGCAAGCCTTGCGGCAAGCGATTTCCTATGTGCCGCAGGATATTGAATTCTTCCGTGGGTCGATTGCACAGAATTTGCGTCTGGCAAACCCTGTGGCATCGCAGGATGACCTTCGCATGGCCTGCATGTCAGCAGGTATCTTGCAGGAAGTGGAATCGCTGCCTGAGGGGTTTGATACGCGAATTGGCGATCAGCATTCATCGCGTTATTCGGCCAGTTTCCTGCAACGTCTTGCACTGGCGCGTGCCTTTGTCCGCGAAGCACCGATCATTCTGTTTGATGAACCGACCAATGGTCTGGACCAGCGCGCAGACCGCGCTTTCCAGCATACCGTCAACCGTCTGCGTGGCGGTTCGACGATATTCCTGATTACCCATCGGCCAAGTCACCTTGATCTGGCCGACCGCATTCTTGTTCTTGATGCAGGGCAGTTGCGCGGTGATGCACCGCCCGCACGGATCAAGCAACAAGTGATAGACGGAGGCTACCTATGAGCAATGCAGCTGTGCAGAATACTGCGATTGAACGGTTCCGCCGGTCCCGGCGCATGGCACGTTATCTTTCGCACGCGGTGTTGCTTGAAGAAGGCGGGATTTCGATCTTTGTCCGGGCGGCGATGGTGCTGCTATCGGTTGGTTTTCTGGCACTTGTGGCCTGGGCTGCCACCACCCAGATCAAGGAAACCGCCATCACCTTTGGTCAGGTGATGCCAACCGGTGCGGTGAACAAGATCCAGCATCTTGAAGGCGGCATCATTGAACAGATCATGGTGCGCGACGGTGACCTTGTTGAGCCGGGACAGGTTTTGATGCGCCTTAAGGCCGATGGTGCACAGGCCGAACTTTCGCAAACCGAAACCAAACTTGGAAATTTGCAGCTTGAATCCGAACGCTATCGCGCCTTGGCCGAAGGTCGCGAACCGGATTTTGCAACCCTGCTCGCGCAATATCCGGAACTGGCGCGCAACCAGCAGGAAATTTACAACATCCAGACCGAGCTTGATAATAACCAGTCCGAAATCCTTCAGGTCCAGATCAAGGAACGTAACGCCGAACTTGCACAATTGGCCGAACAGGAAGCCACCTTGCGCAAGTCGGTTGATCTGTTGAATCAGGAAGTGACCATGCGCCGTTCGCTCTATGAACAGGGGCTGAATTCCAAGGTGCTGTTCCTGAACATCCAGCGCGAACTGAACGAGGCACAGGGTAATCTTTCCGGGGTTGTTGCCGAACAGGCGCGCGCACGCGAAACCATCGCCGAGGCAAATTTGCGTTTGAATGAGCTTGAAAAAAGCCAGCGTGAAGAAGCCATTACCGAGCTTGGCCGTTTGGGAGGTGAAATTGCCCAAACCCGCGAGGCCCTTCGCAAACTGCGTGATCGTGTCGCACGTCTGGAAATTGTTGCGCCGACACGCGGTTATATCAAGGGACTGCAATTCACGACAATTGGCGGGGTGATAGCCCCGGCCCAGATCGTCATGGAGCTGGTGCCGGCAGATGACGATCTGATTGCTGAAACACGGATATCAACCGAGGATATCGGGCATGTGCATCTTGGCCAGCCGGTGACGGTCAAGGTCAGCGCATTTGACTTTATACGATATGGTGGTATTTCCGGCGAACTGGTATCGATTTCTGCATCTACTTTTGTTGATGAAGAGGGACGTCCATATTATAAAGGCAAGGTTGCCCTTGATTCTGACACGGTTGGAGAAGGGGCAGTTGCTCAGAAGATCATACCCGGCATGACTGTCCAGGCGGACATCCAGACCGGGGAGCGTACCCTTCTTCAGTATTTGCTGAAGCCGGTATATGTCTCGCTTGATCAAGCGTTTAAGGAACGATGAGCGTATTTTTGGTCCCGCTGGAAATGATCATGTCATTTCTACTGCCTGGCCGCACAATTCTCTGGTGCAAACTAGGGATTCTATACTAATGTATAGATGTGTGAGTTGGGCGAAACCCTTCTCGCACTTTACGGAGAATGGGTTTGATGGCGGACGATCCTCGCGATACGGAAAATTCACGCAGTGACGGTGATGGCGGCGACCTCAATCAGGGTGCTGCATCGGACGATTTGATGCGCGCGGACGAGCAGGACAGCGAAACGAACGAACTGGTCGAAACCCAGGGCGGTCAGAACGAATCTGGCACACCGCCCGAACAGGAAATCGGTTCGGTCCAGTACGGAAACCTGGCTTTCAACCCGCAGGGCGAAGCGCAGCAGGCCTTCCGCCGCCAGAATGCCGCTTCCCAGCGTCAGGAACGTGTCGAGGCCGAAGAGGCGACCGAAAAGCAAACCATCGCCCAGAATGAAGCGGCCGAGATTCAGAACAATCTTGATACCGGTGCCGACACCATTGACACCAATATCGGTAATGATGGTGCCGATAACATCTCGCTGCAGTCCGATCCAAGCACAATCGAATTGCCTGAAATTCCGCTTTCGACGAACGATACCAATGCCTTGCGTGGTGATCGCGAAGATATCCGCGGGGACGGTCGTGATGATCGTGGCCCGGACTTCATCCCGACCGAAGAACAGACGCCAGAAGCCGAAACCGAGATTCTGGAACTGATCGAAGAAGACGAAAGCATCGAAGAAACCGAGACGGTTGAAGAAACTGTCGAGGCGCCCAAGGTTGCCGATACGCCTGATTTGAAGGTCAGTAATGTAACAGGATCGGAAGACAGCGCGATTTCGCTTAATGTTTCCGCCGCACTCAATGATCTTGATGGTGGCAGTGAAACACTCTCGATCACGATCTCAGGTGTGCCCGATGGTGCGGTATTGTCTGCCGGAACCGATAATGGCGACGGCACCTGGACCGTGTCTGCCGGGCAGCTATCGGGACTGACCCTGACGCCCCCGGATGACTATAGCGGCAGCTTCACCCTTTCGGTAACCGCGACCAGTCGCGAGGCCAATGGCAGCACAAGCACAACCTCATCAAGCTTTACGGTCGAGGTCGGGGGGGTTGCCGATGGTGCAACACTTGATGTGTCCGATGCATCGGGCCGCGAGGATAACGCGATTGCCCTTGATATCGACACCGAACTTCTTGATGGCAGTGAAAGCATCTCAGTCACCATCACCGGTGTTCCCGATGGTGCAGAACTGTCGGCGGGGACCAATAATGGCGATGGCACATGGACCCTTGATCCTTCCGAACTCGAAGGCCTGACCATCACCCCGCCTGAAGACTTCAGCGGTGAAATTGATCTGTCTGTACTTGTCTCCACCACGGATGGCGATGATACAGCCGTGGTGATGGAAGACATCAAGGTTGAAGTTGCAGGCGTCGCCGACACCCCGACGCTTGAAGTGTCGGATGCGTCTGGCAGTGAAGAAGGTGCAATTGCGCTTGATGTTGACGCTGGCCTGACTGACGCAAGCGAAGTCCTTTCTATAACCATCTCTGGTGTTCCGGATGGAGCCGTGTTGTCGGCAGGGACCGACAATGGCGACGGCACCTGGACGCTGTCTGCCTCTGATCTTGAAGGTCTGACGATTACCCCTGCCGATGACTATTCAGGGTCGTTCGATCTGGGTGTCACCGTCACCTCGACTGATGGCGACGATACTGCAACCACTTCCGGTTCAATCACCGTTGATGTAGCGGGCGTTGCGGATACCCCAACCCTTGAAATGTCTGATGCGTCTGGCAGCGAAGAGGGCGCGATTGTCCTTGATATTGACGCTGGCCTGACGGATGCATCGGAGGTTCTGTCGATCACGATTTCTGGCGTGCCCGAGGGTGCCGTGCTGTCGGCAGGGACCGACAATGGCGACGGCACCTGGACACTCTCAGCCTCAGACCTCGAAGGGTTGACGATCACGCCTGCCGATGATTATTCCGGCTCGTTTGATCTGGGCGTCACCGTCACCTCGACCGATGGTGAGGATACCGCAACCACTTCGGGTTCCATCACCGTTGATGTTGCCGGTGTTGCGGATGCGCCAACCCTTGAAATGTCAGATGCGTCTGGCAGTGAAGAGGGCGCGATTGCGCTCGATATAGACGCAGGCTTGACCGACGCGTCGGAAGTTCTGTCGATCACGATCTCTGGCGTGCCCGAGGGTGCCGTGCTGTCGGCAGGGACCGATAATGGTGATGGCACCTGGACGCTCACAGCGGATGATCTTGAAGGTCTGACGATCACGCCAGTCGATGATTATTCCGGTTCCTTCGATCTGGGCATCACCGTCACCTCGATCGATGGCGAGGATGCCGCAACCACCTCGGGCTCAATCACCGTTGATGTCGCGGGCGTTGCGGATACCCCAACCCTTGAAATGTCGGATGCGTCTGGCAGTGAAGAGGGCGCGATTGCGCTTGATATCGATGCGGGCCTGAGTGATGCATCGGAAGTTCTTTCGGTCACGATCTCTGGCGTGCCCGATGGTGCCGAGTTGTCTGCCGGGACCGATAATGGTGACGGCACCTGGACGCTGACGGCGGATGACCTCGAAGGCCTGACGATTACGCCCGCCGATGATTACTCCGGTTCGTTCGATCTGGGTGTCACCGTTACCTCGACTGATGGCGATGATACCGCAACTACATCGGGCTCAATCACCGTTGATGTTGAAGGTGTCGCGGATGCGCCGACGCTGGAAGTCTCTGACGCTTCGGGTAGTGAAGAGGGTTCAATTGCCCTTGATATTGACGCGGGCCTGACTGATGCGTCGGAAGTTCTGTCGATCACGATCTCCGGTGTTCCGGATGGCGCCGAGTTGTCTGCCGGTACCGATAATGGCGACGGCACCTGGACACTGTCTGCCTCAGACCTCGAAGGTCTGACACTTACCCCTGCGGATGATTATTCCGGCTCCTTCGATCTGGGCGTCACCGTCACCTCGACCGATGGTGACGATACCGCAACTACATCCGGCTCGATAACCGTTGATGTAGCGGGTGTCGCAGATGCTCCGATCCTTGAAGTCTCGGATGCTTCCGGCAGTGAAGAAGGCGCGATTGCGCTTGATATTGACGCTGGCCTGACTGACGCAAGCGAAGTCCTGTCGATTACGATCTCTGGTGTGCCGGATGGGGCAGAACTTTCTGCTGGTACCGATAATGGTGATGGCACCTGGACGCTCACAGCGGATGATCTTGAAGGTCTGACGATCACGCCAGTCGATGATTATTCAGGGTCGTTCGATCTAGGTGTCATCGTCACATCGACCGATGGCGAGGATACCGCGACTACCTCGGGCTCGATAACCGTTGATGTTACCGGTGTTGCGGATGCGCCGACCCTTGAAGTCTCGGATGCGTCTGGCAGTGAAGAGGGCGCGATTGCGCTTGATATTGATGCTGGACTGAGTGATGCATCGGAGGTTCTTTCGATCACGATTTCTGGCGTGCCCGATGGAGCTGAGTTGTCTGCCGGTACCGATAATGGTGACGGCACATGGACACTCTCAGCCTCAGACCTCGAAGGTCTGACAATTACGCCTGCGGATGACTATTCTGGCTCGTTCGATCTGGGTGTCACCGTTACCTCGACTGATGGTGAGGATACCGCGACTACCTCGGGCTCAATCACCGTTGATGTTACCGGTGTTGCGGATGCGCCGACCCTTGAAGTCTCTGACGCTTCCGGCAGCGAAGAGGGTGCAATTGCTCTCGATATCGATGCCGGTCTGACCGATGCGTCGGAAGTTCTTTCGATCACGATTTCTGGTGTGCCCGATGGCGCAGAGCTTTCTGCCGGTACCGATAATGGTGACGGCACCTGGGCACTGTCGGCCTCAGACCTCGAAGGTTTGACGATCACGCCAGCCGATGATTATTCCGGATCGTTCGATCTGGGTGTGACGGTGACTTCGACCGATGGAGACGATACCGCAACTACATCGGGCTCAATCACCGTAGATGTTGAAGGTGTCGCCGACACCCCGACGCTTGAAGTCTCGGATGCGTCTGGCAGCGAAGAGGGCGCGATTGCACTTGATATTGACGCTGGCCTGACTGACGCATCGGAAGTTCTGTCGATTACGATCTCTGGCGTGCCCGATGGAGCCGTGCTGTCGGCTGGTTCTGATAATGGTGATGGCACATGGACGCTCACAGCGGATGATCTTGAAGGTCTGACGATCACGCCCGCCGATGATTACTCTGGTTCGTTTGATCTGAGTGTGACCGTTTCGTCTACAGATGGTGAAGATACGGCCAGTGTTAGCGACACTATTACCGTTGATGTTGCTGGTGTCGCAGATGCTCCGACACTTGAAGTCTCCGACGCGTCGGGCAGCGAAGACAGTGCGATCACTCTCAATATCGACGCGGGACTCGCGGATAGTTCAGAAACCCTGACAATAACGATTTCCGGTGTGCCGGAAGGTGCGACCTTGTCGGCAGGTACTCTGAATGATGACGGAACCTGGTCGCTGACGTCGGATGATCTTGACGGGCTGTCAATAACGCCTCCCGATGATTATAGCGGTAGTTTTGATCTCGAAATTACGGCGAGTACTCAGGACGGCGTAGATATCGCAAGTGTGACGGATACCGTCATGGTCAATGTGATTGGCGATGCAGATTTGCCAACCCTTGAAGTGTCTGATGCTTCGGGTAACGAAGAAGGTGCGATAGCGCTCGATATTGATGCGGGCCTGACGGATGCATCGGAAGTTCTGTCGATCACGATTTCTGGTGTTCCGGATGGCGCCGAGTTGTCAGCCGGGACCGATAATGGCGATGGTACCTGGACGCTCTCGGCCTCAGACCTCGAAGGTCTGACGATCACGCCTGCCGATGATTATTCCGGATCGTTCGATCTGGGTGTGACGGTGACTTCGACCGATGGTGATGACACCGCAACGGTCACTGACGCCATTACTGTCGATGTTGCCGGTGTTGCGGATACCCCGACGCTTGAAGTAACGGACGCGACCGGTGAGGAGGGTAGTAGTGTTGCCCTTGATATTGATGCCGCTGTAACCGACAGCAGTGAAACACTGACGGTGACCATTAGCGGTGTGCCCTCAGGGGCGAGCCTGTCGGCCGGTACCAATAACGGTGATGGCAGCTGGACGTTAAGTGCAGCCCAGTTGGCTGGCCTTACGATCGCGACCGCAAGTGACTATTCCGGGACATTCGAGCTGACTGTTTCTGTGCAGTCCCAGGATGGAGAGGATACCGCCACGACCACAGCAATCCTTGAAGTAACGATCGAGGAAATGGCAGCGGGTGACGAAACCCTTTGGGGAACTGACGCGAGCGAAGTCTTCGAGACGGGGGCTGGTAACGACACTGTCGGCGCTGGTGGTGGCAATGATACGGTTTCGACGAATGCCGGTGACGATACGGTCTGGGGCGGTAACGGCAATGATGTGATCTATGCCGGGGATGGTAACGACAGCATCACCGGTGATGGCGGCAATGACTATATTGATGGTGGTGCCGGTGACGACACCATTCATGGTGGCGAGGGAACCAACACCATCTATGGCGGCGCCGGGAACAACTACATTACCGGTGGCAGTGGCAATGACAGCATCTATGCCAGTGATGGTGACAACATCATCTATGCCAATGAGGGCAATAACCACATCGAAACCGGTGCTGGAAATGACAGCCTGTATGCCGGAAGCGGTGACGACACCATCATTGGCGGCGATGGCAATAATTATGTCAGTGCCGGTGAAGGTAAAAACTATGTCGAGACCGGGTCGGGCAATGACACGATCACGTCAGGCAGCAATGATGACAAAATCAATGCGGGTGATGGTGACAACCTGATTTCTGCTGGCGAGGGCAAAAACACCATCTGGGGTGGTTCGGGTGCGGACAGCATCAGTGTCGGTTCTGGCGATGACAGGATTTATGCCGGGGACGGTGACAATACCGTCAATGCCGGCGAGGGCCGGAACTATATCGAAACCGGCAGCGGCGATGACACCATCACGTCGGGCAGCGACAACGATACGGTTTCGTCGGGGGCTGGCGATGACAACATTGATGTCAGCGGCGGCAAGAACACTGTCTGGGGAGGCGATGGCAACGATTCCATTCATGGAGCCTGGGGCAACGACACTTTCTATGGCGGGGCTGGAAATGACATCCTGAATGCGAATGGGGGCGACAACTATTTCGATGGCGGTGCCGACAACGATACCCTGACCGGTGGCTGGGGCAAGGATACCTTCTATGGCGGATCGGGCGATGACACGCTTGATGGCGGTGGCGGGGATGACAGGCTGTATGGTGAGGACGGGGATGACACCCTTTCTGGCGGTGCAGGCAAGGACACACTCAGTGGCGGAGATGGTAATGACCTTCTGCTGGGTGGGGATGACGACGATACGCTGATGGGCGGGATCGGGGACGACACGCTGTATGGCGATGGCGGATCGGATCTGTTCATCTTCAATATGGGCGAGGGCAATGACCATGTAGATGGTGGTGCCAATGGCTGGACGACCGATACCATCGAATTGCACGGTATTGGCGGCGGCAATCTCGACTCGAGTGACTGGACCCTGATCCTTGATGAGGGGACCATCACCGATTCGAAGAAACACTCGCTTGAACTTTCCACCGATTCGTCTGGAACCATCGTCTTTTCGGATGGTTCCGAGTTGACATTCTCCAATGTCGAACGTATCGAGTGGTGACGAATTCACATTTCGGGTGCCGTCGGGACGAAATCCCGGCGGCATTGCCGGTTTTCTGGGGGTGAACACCTTGTCTCGAGTTGACAGCCATGGTGTGAAGCCCTATACAGCGGACCTCGAATTTTATCGGATTACCTTATTTAGAACGGAGTAAGTGCAGTGAAGCGCACCTACCAGCCAAGCAAACTCGTACGGA
>Ga0207828_100368_pt1 | contig 17499 bp, 13 predicted proteins | sample TtaePargueraPR_11_FD_187276 | JGI IMG/M metagenome (GOLD analysis project Ga0207828, IMG submission 187276) | Aerobic enrichment media microbial communities from Bioluminiscent Bay, La Parguera, Puerto Rico - Tt and P2 (3) (SPAdes) | ecosystem: Environmental > Aquatic > Marine > Unclassified ...
TTTCCTGCATGACCTTGGCGCGCGGATCGTAGTTTTTGTAAACGCGGTGACCAAAGCCCATCAGACGGAACGGATCGTTCTTGTCTTTTGCTTTTGCAACGAATTCCGGGATGTTTTTCACATCGCCGATTTCGTTGAGCATAACCAGAACGGCTTCGTTCGCACCACCATGTGCCGGACCCCAAAGGGACGCGATACCAGCAGCGATACATGCAAACGGGTTTGCACCAGACGAACCGGCAAGGCGTACGGTCGAGGTCGAAGCATTCTGTTCGTGGTCAGCATGAAGGATCAGAATACGATCCATTGCTTTGGCCAGAACCGGGTTAACTTCGTATTCTTCGCACGGGTTGCCAAACATCATCTGAAGGAAGTTTTCAGCAAAGCCCAGCTTGTTGTTCGGATAGCGGAACGGCTGACCGATCGAATATTTGTATGCCATCGCAGCAATGGTCGGCATTTTCGCGATCAGGCGATAAGCCGAGATCAGGCGCTGCTGCGGGTCATTGATGTCGGTGCTGTCATGATAGAATGCAGACATTGCGCCAACAACGCCACACATGATGGCCATCGGATGCGCATCACGGCGGAAGCCGTTATAGAAATTGCGCATCTGCTCATGCACCATGGTGTGCATGGTGATGTCGTTTTCGAACTGCGCTTTCTGGGTGGCATTCGGCAGCTCACCGTAAAGCAGCAAGTGGCAAACTTCGAGGAAGTCGGAGTTTTCTGCAAGGTCATCAATTGCATAACCACGGTGACGAAGGATACCAACGTCGCCATCAATGTAGGTCAGCTCGGACTGGCAGGAGCCGGTCGAAGTGAAGCCCGGATCATACGTAAAAAATCCAGTTTCAGCATACAGCTTCCGAATGTCGATAACAGACGGGCCTACGCTACCCTCAATCACCGGCATCTCGATCGACTTGCCAGTGGCATTGTCGGTCAGTGTTACGGTGTGGGAAGTCTTGGAATTCTGAGCCATGACTTATTTTTCCTTCCCTGTTTGAACGAACACGGTTTCAAGTTGGGTGCAGCATAATGCTGCGGCGCATTAAGCGCAAATAGACTATTAGTTTTTTATAATTCGCTGTTGTTATACATCGAAATGTCGAATGCGTTTCAGCGTTTGCTCTTTGCCAAGCACGATCATTACTTCGAAGATGCCTGGAGAAGAATTGGAGCCGGTAAGCACTGCCCGCAAGGGCTGTGCAACTTTTCCGAGTTTAAGATCAAGTTTTTCGGCAGTTGCACGAACACTTGCGTCAACGTTCTCTTCGGTCCAGCTTTCAAGCGCTTCAAGGCTGTTGGCCAGTTCTGCGAACAAACCTTCAGGTGCGCTATCAATCAGGGACTGGGCTTTCTCGTTAACGGACGTAATGCCATCTGTAACGTAGAAGGCCGAAGATTCGGCGAGCTCAATAAGTGTCTTGGCCCTTTCTTTAAGGCCTGCCATGCCATTGATCAAGATTTCTTTTTGCGCTGCATCAATTGCATCAATACCAGCAATGGCTGCAACCCGTTGGGAAATCTCGTCTACAAGCCGTTTGTCATCGGCCTGACGCAAGTAAATTCCGTTCAGGTTTGTCAGCTTTGCGAAGTCGAAACGCGACGCGCCCTTACCAACATCCTTGACGTCAAACCACTCGATTGCCTGTTCCTGGCTGATGACCTCGTCGTCACCATGGCCCCAGCCAAGGCGCAGCAGATAGTTGTTCAGCGCTTCGGGAAGGAAGCCCATCTCGTCGCGATAGGCGTCAACACCCAGTGCACCGTGACGCTTGGACAGTTTTGCACCATCCGGGCCATGGATCAGCGGGATATGAGCAAAGGTCGGAACGTCCCAACCCATTGCGTCATAAAGCGCTTTCTGCCGGAAGGCATTGGTCAGGTGGTCGTCCCCGCGAATGACGTTGGTCACACCCATATCATGGTCATCAACAACAACCGAAAGCATATAGGTCGGGGTTCCGTCACCGCGCAGGATGACATAGTCGTCAAGCTGTTCGTTTGCGACGCGAACTTCGCCCTGAACCTGATCATCGATAACGACATCGCCTTCTTGCGGCGCCTTGAGACGAACCACCGGCTTGACGCCAGCAGGGGCCTCGGACGGATCGCGATCACGCCAGGTGCCGTCATATTTCATCGGGCGGCCTTCAGCACGGGCTTTCTCCCGCATGGCGGTCAGTTCTTCGGGCGAGCAATAGCAAAGATATGCCTTGCCGGCATCAAGTAATTGTTGGGCGACTTCTGCATGGCGGTCGCGACGGGCAAACTGGAAAGTCGGTTCTTCGTCAGCGGTCAGGCCAAGCCAGTTCAGGCCGTCAAAAATGGCCTCTACGGCCTCGGGCGTTGAACGTTCGCGGTCAGTGTCTTCGATGCGCAGCAAGAATTTGCCGCCGGTGTGTTTGGCATAAAGCCAGTTATACAGGGCGGTGCGTGCGCCGCCGATATGTAAAAACCCGGTCGGGGACGGGGCAAAACGGGTAACAACCGTCATTCAATCTATCCGTTATCTGGATGTTGTCGCTTGTCGTATGGACTTTTGGCGTGCAGGCTATAGCACAAATGACACGCTGTTGCACCACAGCCGATGTTAGATAGAAACAATGCTCAGGGCGGGCTATTGGACATTCGTCGTAATACTTTTATAAGAAGTATGAAAAAACAAAGACTTGCGGGGAATTTCTCGCAAGTCATATTTGTTGTTACAAGCCAAAGAAATAAATGGTTTCTGTCATCGGTTCTCTTCTTTGGGTTGGGATGTGCGCTATATTTCTTGCTTCCTGCGCGCATTGCAGCATCAGAGATTGGCGTCGGAGTGATTCTTTCTGGCTGCGCATTCTGGATGACCCGGCGGATCGCGATTGTTGCTTTCACCCTGCAGTTGCAAACAAGCTTGATGGCGGGGTTCCTCACAAGTGCCATTCACACGGATATTGGTCCGCAAAATATTCTGACCAAGACGCTTTATGCGACCGAAATCACCGGCACTGTTATCAATATTGAACCACGCGAAAATCGACTTCGGGTCACACTTGAACCATCTGCCATAACAGGACTGGCAGATGGGGAGTACGACTGGAAAGTCAGATTAAGTTTTCTGGGCGACAGCAAGTTTTCTATCGGCGATCAGGTGCAGGTCAAGGCAAGGTTATTTCCGCTTCGCCCGCCAGCGGTTCCCGGTGATCCTGATTTCGCGCGCAACCTTTACTTTAGCGGGATCGGCGCAACCGGTTTTGCATTCGGACGACAGTTTCAGGTCTTGGCTGAGGATAAAGGTTATAAAAACAATGAATTATGGGGCTTTATTGAGGAAGCACGTCAGTCTATTTCTCAAACGATCAGTCACTATCTGAGTGCTCCCGAAGCCGGAATAGCCAAGGCACTTATCATTGGTGAACGGGGGCAAGTCACCCCCGATATAACCGAAGACTTACGGAAGTCGGGGCTTGCCCATCTTTTGGCGATTTCCGGACTGCATATGGGATTGTTGTGTGGAACGGTGTTTTTTCTGTTCCGGTTTTGCCTGGCTGCTATTCCGCGCATCGCATTGCGCTATCCGATAAAAAAATGGGCGGCGGTAGCTGCTGCCTTGTCAGGGCTGATTTATCTTGGATTGTCCGGGGCAACAGTGCCCACGCAACGCGCCTTTATCATGTTGCTGGTTGTCTGGATCGCCTTGCTCCTTGATCGCCGCGCCATTTCGTTACGCTTGGTCGGTGTTGCGGCTATTGTCGTTTTGATCTTGCGTCCCGATGCCGTTCTGGGAGCCAGCTTTCAGCTGTCCTTTGCCGCTGTTGGTGCGTTGGTGGCATTCTATGACGGGCCCGGCCGTCGATGGCTTGATCGTCAGGGCATGAGCCCCTGGTATGTGCGTATCGTGATCTATATCTCTGGATTGCTGGTCACCGGGATCATTGTTACAGCAGTGACGGCACCGATAATCGGGTTCCATTTCGGACGCATTTCGATGCTGGGGATTGTTGCCAACCTGATTGCCATCCCGGTGATGGCATTCTGGGTGATGCCGTTGATCGTTGCGACACTGATATTGATCCCGGTCGGGTTGGGCGGTGTCACGCTTGCCTTGATGAAACCCGGGCTCGCCGTCCTGATCAGGACGGCCTCCATCGTCGCCGATCAGGAATGGGGGCTTTGGTACGTTTCGGGGCTGAGCTTTATCGCAGTTTCCTGTTTGTTGCTGGCACTTTCCTGGGCGATGATCTGGCGTGACAGGGCCGCCATTATTCTGGGTGTTCCGCTTTTGCTGATTGCCGTGTTTGCGCAATGGCAACATCAAAGCCCGAATATTCTGGTGTCAGGTGATCGTGAAAACTGGGCTGTCTTCGATCCGGATGACGGTGTCCTTTATATTCCCGACGGGCTTGGTGAGTTTCAAAAATCGGTCTGGATGAGCCGCTTCGGCATGCGACGTGAGGATGAAGACCGCTACGTCAAAACCTGTGAGACGGACCCGTGTCTGGTCGGGATTGGCGCGGACAGTGCCAAGACAAACATCATCATTGCAAGCAAGCTTCTCAACCCGTTTTATGCCTGTCGGAATGCCGAGATTGTCATCAGTCTGACAACAGACCTGCCAAGGCAAAGCTGTCAGGATGCCGGGGCGCAACACATGATCGATGATGATGTCTTGTGGTGGCAAGGTGGCGTGGCGTTAAGCGCAGGCAGCAAAGATAGCGATGAAATATCACTGCAAACAATGCGCGCGACATCCGGACACTGGCCTTGGGTCATCGTCGCGCAAAAGGCGGGACGTGCAGCGCGATGAAACAGTTCTTCGAAGTTAAAAAAAACGCCCGGATGCATCGCACACCGGGCGGTTTTCAAAAGCTGTATGGGAATGGACGGTGATCAGTATTGGCGCAGCAAGCCAACCAGACGTCCCTGAATGCGCACGCGGTCCGGTGACAGAGCACGGGTTTCATAGCGCGCATTGGCCGGTTCAAGCAGAACCTCGCCGCGGCCACGTTTAAGACGCTTGAGCGTGGCTTCGCTGTCATCGACAAGGGCGACGACAATCGTGCCATCATGGGCCTGTTCGCAACGCTGGATCAGCACCGTGTCGCCGTCAAGAATACCGGCTTCGATCATGGAATCACCCGATACCTCAAGCGCATAGTGATCACCAGAACCCAGAAGGGCTGCCGGGACCTGCACCATGGTGCTTTGATCGCGCAGCGCCTCGATCGGGGTGCCTGCGGCAATCCGACCATAAAGCGGTAGTGAAATGGCTTCTCCGGCCTCGGAAAACGCGGTTGGGACGGTTGCCGGACGGTGCGATGCCTTTCGCGCACTGGCAATGGATGTGACATTGTTTGGCGTTTCAGGTGCCTCGTCGTCACTGTTTTCCGGAAGCCGGATGACTTCCAGTGCACGGGCCCGATGGGCGAGGCGACGGATAAAGCCGCGTTCCTCAAGCCCGGTAATCAGCCGATGAATGCCTGATTTGGATTTAAGGTTCAGGGCCTCTTTCATTTCATCGAAAGAGGGCGAGATACCGTGATCGCGAAGGTAATTGTCAATATAGACCAGCAACTCATATTGCTTGCGCGTCAGCATGATATTTCCCGAACCTGTAGCAAGAACAAAAAGGATACACAGATGTTCTACTTTAGTTCTTTTGCGCGGTCAAGCACCTGCGCATAAAAAGCACAGGGCAAATGTCAGAAACGCGAAACAATGTCCTGAAACAGAAGGAAACCGGGGGAGCCCGATCAGTCGGCGATATAGGTGCCGGACTTTCCGCCTTCCTTGCGGGTGACACGAATATCTGTGATCTGCATCGCCTTATCGACCGCCTTGCACATATCGAAGACGGTCAGGGCCGCAACAGAGGCAGCTGTAAGCGCCTCCATCTCGACACCGGTCTTGCCGGTGGTCTTGCAGGTTGCCGTAATATCGACCCCGTCAACATCATCGGCCAGTTCAAGATCAACCGTAACCGAAGTCAGGGGAAGAGGATGGCACAGCGGGATCAGATCAGGAGTCTTTTTCGCCCCCATGATCCCGGCAAGCTGGGCAATGCCAAGAACATCGCCCTTTTTATGGCCGCGATCCGCAATCAGCTGTGCTGTTTGCGCAGACATCAGTACGCGTGCCTTGGCAATGGCAATTCGGGTGGTATCGGCCTTGGCCGAGATATCGACCATGACGGCGTTACCACCTGCATCAATATGCGAAAGCTTGTCTGCCATTATTCTGTCTGTCGCCAATCAGGCCGCAAGGCCAAGAAGATTACGGGTTGCTGCGGTCACGTCATCCTGACGCATCAGGCTTTCACCAATCAGGAAGCATTGCGCGCCGACCCTGGACATGCGTGCAAGGTCTTCCGGGGTAAACAAGCCGCTTTCAGCCACCAGCAAACGGTCGTTATCAACCATGCCAGCCAGTTCTTCGGTCGTGGTCAGCGAAATTTCCATGGTCTTGAGGTTGCGGTTATTAATCCCGACCAGTCGTGATTTCAGTTTCAGCGCGCGTTCAAGTTCCGGTGCATTGTGAACTTCGATCAGAACATCCATGCCAAGGCTGTGCGCGGCATCTTCAAGTTCAGCTGCCAAGCCATCATCAAGGGCCGCCATGATCAAAAGGATACAATCAGCACCAAGTGCACGTGCTTCGGTGATCTGATAGGGATCAACCATGAAATCCTTGCGCAATGCCGGAAGGTCAACAGCCGCACGTGCCGCCACCAGATAGCTGTCATCGCCCTGGAAATAGGGGACGTCAGTCAAAACAGAAAGACAGCTTGCCCCGCCAGCCTGATAGGCTTTTGCGAGTTCCGGCGGATTGAAATCCGGGCGGATCAGACCTTTGGACGGTGATGCTTTCTTGATTTCGGCGATCAGGCCGTAACGACCGTTCGCAACACTGGTTTCAAGGGCATTGATAAAGCCGCGCGGTGCCGACTGTGCCTTTGCTTCTGCTTCAAGCGTGCCAAGGGTTTTGCGCGCCTTGCAGGCTGCGACATGGTCACGTTTGTCGTCACAGATTTTTTGAAGAACGTCACTCACGCTGCGTTTCCTTCGTTGGTAATGGTAACAAGGCCCTGCAGCGTCTCTGCAGCCTTGCCACTGTCAATCGCATCGGACGCCTTTTTAATACCCTCGGCAAGATCGCTCGCGATCCCGGTAACCACAAGGGCCGCACCGGCATTCATCAGAACGATGTCGCGATAAGCGCCTTTTTTTGCCGCCAAAAGATCAGTAATAGCCTTGGCATTCACATCGGCATCCCCCCCCTTGAGATCATCAAGAGTAGCCGTTTCAAAGCCGAAATCACCCGGTGAAATTTCAAAGGTCGTGACATTGCCGTTTTTGACTTCGGCAACAAAGGTCGGACCGGTGGTCGAGATTTCATCAAGTCCGCTATGGCCGTGAACGACCCAAGCATGTACCGATCCCAGACGGTTCAGCACATGGGCAACCGGTTCTACCCAGTCCTTGGCAAAAACGCCAAGGACCTGGCGTTTGGTCTTTGCCGGGTTGGCAAGCGGGCCAAGCAGGTTAAAGATCGTGCGGGTCCCCATTTCAACACGGGTCGGCATCACATGACGCATGGCCGAATGGTGGCGGGTTGCCATCATAAAGCACAGGCCGATCTCGCGAAGTGCCTTTTCAAGCAGTTTCATATCGGCATCAAGATTGACGCCAAGCGCCATCAGGACATCGGCAGAGCCCGATTTCGACGAAGCAGCACGGTTACCATGCTTGGCAACAACAGCACCAGCCGCCGCTGCAACAATGGCGGCACCAGTCGAAATATTGAAGGTGCCACTGCCATCTCCACCCGTCCCGCAGGTATCAACTGCATTGTCAGGCGCAACGATGCCGGTTGCCTTTTCACGCATGACGCGTGCTGCGCCGGTGATTTCGTCAACCGTTTCACCGCGAATACGCAAACCCATCAGGAAAGCCCCCATCTGGGACGGGGTTGCCTGACCCGACATCAGCACATTGAAAGCCTGTTCGGCCATGCTTTCGGTCAGTTTTTCACCATCTGCGACTTTGGCCAGAATTGGCTTCAGATCATTATCAGTCGACATTCGGGTTTCCTCGGTTTGCGGTCCGGTGCGTTTGTCAGGCGCCGGTATAGTCGATAAAATTCTTTAACAATGCGTGCCCATGTTCCGATGCAATGCTTTCGGGATGGAACTGAACGCCATGAATCTGATGGGTTTTATGACGGACACCCATGATCAGACCATCTTCGCTTTCGGCGGTGATTTCAAGACTGTCGGGCAAAGTTTCGCGTTCGATCACCAAAGAATGATAGCGCGTTGCCTCAAACGGGCTTGGAAGACCGGCAAAGACACTGGTACCGGAATGTTTCATCGCATCGGTCTTGCCATGCATGCAATGGGGCGCACGGACAACCTTGCCGCCAAATGCCTGACCAATTGATTGATGGCCAAGGCACACGCCAAGAAGCTTGACCTTGCCAGCCGCTGCCTTGATCAGATCAAGACAGATACCTGCACGTTCCGGGTCACAAGGACCGGGTGAAATCACGATGCCCTCGGGCTTCATGGCAAGGGCCGCATCCACGGTGATCTCATCGTTGCGGCGTACTTCAACCTCGGGGCCGAGTTCGCGCAAATAATGCCACAAATTGAATGTGAAGCTGTCGTAATTATCGATGAGTAGATACATCGGAAGAAGCGCCTGTGCACATTAAGGTCGGCAGAGAATAAACGCCCTTGCCGCTACGTCAAGCGGAAGCAGAGTAAGGGTTTTTTCCTATGGCAGGTTGTCCGGTGATGCGCAGGTCCGGTCTCTTAACGGGGCGCTAACCAGAACCGTTTTAAAAACATTAAAACAACTGCCGACATGATCGGTCTATAATCACCATATGGGATGGAGCTGTATGCTATAATGTACAGCGCCTACGAGCGACCCACCAAACGATACTGGAGACCACAGCGTGGCACGCCGGGCAACGACCACCAAACGTAAAAAGGTGGCACCCAAGAAATCCAACCGCCAAAAGACTGCATCGAAAAAGAAATCGGGCGGTATCGGCCGTCTGATGCTGGGCGGTGCATTTGTTGCAGGTACTCTTTCTGCCATGATTGCCGTGGGCAGCATGCTTGAACTTGATCGCGCATCTGACGAATTCGGTCGGGCATCGGATCAACGCGCTCCTGATTACGCATTGGCCGAGCCGGAACAAAAACCGATGCTGCGCAAGGATTATCAGTTACCCGATAATCCGCCGCCCATGCAGGGACGCACCGGTTATCTGATTGATGAAAATGGCCGCACCACCGCAAATCAGTGGCAGGGCGGACAGAACCTTTCGGATTTTGTCGGAACACCACAATCCAAACCCAAAGGCGACATTCTTCCGGGGGATAGTGGCAATGACGGACCCGCAATAACGGTCGGGCCGTCTGACAAGGATGCGCCCTGGCGTAAATTTGCGGCCCTGGCACCTGATGCCGGATCAAAGCCGGTCATTGCCATTGTCATCGATGATGCCGGGCTTGATCAGCCTCGCACGGCAAAAACCGTGGAACTTCCCGGGCCGATTACGATTTCCTATCTGCCCTATGCGCGCGATTTGCAGCCACAGGTCAATGCCGCACGCAAGGCCGGGCATGAGGTGATGTTACATATGCCAATGGAACCGTCATCGGCCACAGTTGATCCGGGACCACATGCGTTGTTGGCGACCTATGACCGACAGAAGATCGTCAACGAAATGAACTGGATGCTTGATCGCTTTGACGGATATGTCGGGGTGAACAACCATATGGGCAGCAAATTCACATCCGATCCGGAACGCATGCGGATTGTGATGGAAGTGATGAAGTCTCGCGGACTTCTGTTCCTTGATTCCCGCACCAGTGCGGCATCTGTCGGGTATTCGACGGCCAGCAAGTTCGGTGTTCCGGCAATTACGCGTGATGTCTTTATCGACGATGCCGACGATGCAGCCAAAATTGCCGATATGCTGGCCCGCACCGAACGTGTCGCCGCCAAACAGGGCTATGCCATTGCCATCGGTCATCCCCGTGATCTGACGATCAGTGCCTTGCGCAAGTGGATTCCGGAAATTGAAGCGCGCGGATTTGTTCTGGTGCCTGTGTCGGATATCTTGCGACGCTCGTCACGGAGTGTGACTGGATAAACCGATACCTGCTGTTCCAGGCTGATACAACAAGGGCCGCAGTGATACGCGGCCCTTTTTTTATTGTTTCAGGAGAAGCGATATGCTTCGCGGGCCGCAGCCATCAATGCACCTGCCTTGTTGCGGCATTCCTTGTGCTCCAGTTCCGGTTTGCTATCAACGACGATACCGGCACCGGCCTGAATGTGAATTTTCTCGTCCTTGATAACGGCTGTACGCAGGGCGATGCAGGTATCCATCGACCCATCGGCCGAGATATAGCCGATACACCCGGCATATATCCCGCGACGCACCGATTCCAGTTCATCAATGATTTCCATCGCGCGAACTTTGGGCGCACCCGAAACCGTTCCTGCCGGGAAGCCAGCCTTAAGGGCATCCATGGCATCGTATTTCTCGTCGATTTGCCCGACGACATTGGAAACGATATGCATGACATGGGAATAATATTCGATGGTCTCGCGGTCTGTGACACGAACCGTGCCGGGTTTTGAAACACGGCCAACATCATTACGACCGAGATCAAGCAACATCAGATGTTCGGAACGTTCCTTGGGATCATCCAGAAGGTCTTGCGCCATAACCTTGTCATCTTCGGGCGTTTTGCCACGACGGCGCGTTCCGGCGATCGGACGAATGGTGACCTCGCCATCGCGTAACCGGACCAGAATTTCCGGGCTGGCGCCAACAACCTGAAAACCGCCAATATCAAGATAGAACATGAAGGGTGACGGGTTGATCCGGCGAAGTGCGCGATAAAAGGCAAAGGGCGGCAATTGATAGGGCAGCGTATAGCGTTGCGACAGCACGACCTGGAAGATGTCACCGGCCCGGATATATTCCTTGGCCTTGTCGACCATTTCGTAAAAGCCAGCTTCATCCACACTGACCTTCGGGTCGGGCAGGGTTTCGGGCACGGATTTCGAGCGACGGTCGATAAACAGGTTGCGCTGGAACTGCATCACCACATCGTTAAGCCGAGCACATGCCAGATCATAGGCCGCATCGGCACTGATACCGTCTTGCGGGCGCACTGGTGTGACGACGGTTACCGTGTCCTCGATGGTGTCAAAGCTTGCGGTTACAGTCGGGCGAATAAATATGCCGTCAGGCACGCCAAGTTCATCAATGTTGCTGTCAGGCAACTTTTCCATCAGGCGGACGGTGTCATATCCCATATAGCCAACAAGACCGGCACTCATTGGCGGCATATTGTCGGGAAGCTTGATATAGCTTTCAGCAATCAGTTTCTTAAGGCTGTCTAGCGGGGCATCATCTTCATCGACAAAGGCATCCGCATCGGCCATGGCGCGACGGTTCAGATCCGCCTTGTTGCCAAAGCAACGCCAGATCAGATCGGGTTTCAAACCCAGAAATGAATATCGCCCGCGAACAGCTCCTCCTTCAACAGATTCAAGCAAGTAGGTGTTTGGCATACCTTCGGCAATCTTGAGGAACGCCGAAACCGGCGTATCAAGATCAGCCGTCAATGCGGTCCAGAGAACCTGCGAGACGCCCTTGTCATAGTTTTGCTTGAAGCTGTTGAAATCCGGTTTGATTTCCATGGTCTGTCCGATTGTTGGTCTTTATGTTGGCTCTTAATAAAAAGAAAAAGGGCGACCGGTTGATCCGGTCGCCCTTTGTGCTTGTATCAGTTAGCTGCTGTCGGAGCAAAAAGCTCGTTGATGACGGTGTTATTCACCGTGACCGAGATTTCGTCTCGCAGATAGCCAAGATATTGCGAAAGAATATCTTCGTTGATTGCCGATTTCAGTTCGTCACTGACCATCGATGCATCTGCCGTCTGGGCATCTGCGACCTTGATATTATCAAGACGGACAATCAGGATGTCTTCACCGGTCTGAATTGCTTTGGCCTTGCCATCTTCAAGAGTGAATAGGGCGGCAGCAACGGCCGGATTAACATTGTCGCCAAGACCCTGACCGGTACGTTTTGTCAGACCGCTTTCCATGACCTCTGCGCCATCTTCAGAGGCAACAGCGGCAAGATCTGCACCGTTTGAGTTGATGGTGTTGGCAAGCTCTTCTGCTTTGGCCAGCATCTGCTTCTGGCGTTCGTCAGCTTTCCATGCTGCGATGACATCGTCACGAACATCTTCGAACGGACGCAGGGCAGAGGGGGTAATGTTCTCGACGCGAACGACATAACGGGTACCGGTACCGGTTTCCTCAAGGAAGCTTTCTTCGCCGTTTTCAAGCTCGAAAATCTTCGCGTTGATTTCATCCGCACTGTCGATGTTTTCACCGGCAAGACCCTCGCCGCGAACAACCCCGCTCAGCTTGTAGGTTTTTGCACCAACGTCACGGGCTGCGTCTTCGATCGGGGTACCTGCGCCAAGTTCCTCGTCAAACTTTGCCGCAAGATCATAAATCGAGTCTTCTGCCTTGAACTGTTTCAGGCCGTCGACAATTGTGTCGCGTACTTCATCAAGGGACTGGGTGCTGCCCGGCGTAATCGACGTTACATGCAGGATATGCCAGCCAAGAGCCGTTTCAACCGGTTCGGAGTAACCGCCTTCGGGCAGGGCAAAGGTTGCAGCGCTCAGGTCCGGAAGAATGTCGTTGGCGGTGAATTCGCCAAGCTTGACCATCCCTTCATCCATGCCTGCTTCCTTGGCCGTCGCCATGAAGTCAGCCCCTTCCTGAAGCTTTTTATAGGCTTCGTGCGCAGACTGCTCGTCGCCCGGCGCAAACAGTATCTGTTCGACAACGCGTTTTTCCGGGGTCTGGAATTCTGCTTCACGCTGTTTATAGGAATCAGCGATTTCTTCTTCGGTCACCGAGATTGTCGGGATCAGGTCCGCGGCACTGAGTGTCGCCAACGTCACATCACGGCTTTCCGGCGCCGTAAACTGTGCTGCATTATCTTCGTGGAATTTGCGAAGGGTCGGATCATCGGCAACCGCAATATCATCAAATTCCGCACCATTGAGGGCAAAGAATGAACCACTACGCTGTTCGTTGCGATAGGCAACAATCTGCTTTGCCATCATTTCCGGAACCGCCGCTGTGCCGGTCAGGCTGCCAACAACCTGCTGGCTCATCAGATCGCCACGAACACCTTCGATGAATTCCTGTTCGGTATAGCCTGCGGTGTAAAGCGCCTGCAGGAAACGATCACGGCTGAACTGGCCGGTGGTCGGGTCCTTGAAATTCTCAGACGCGAAGATGGTGTCGCGCACTTTATCGTCGCTGATACCGATTCCCATAACCTTGGCGTCTTCACGCAGCACTTTCTGAGATACGAGCGATTGCACCGTATTGTTCAGAAGACCCATCTGGATGGCCTGCTGCTGGTTGAAGTTCGGGCCGAATACATTCCGCATATTCTGCACGCTGCGCTGGAAGGCGCGGTCCAGTTCGACCGGGGTAACTTTCTGGCTGCCGATTTCGGCAACTTCACGCGACGTGCCAAGATTAAGCATCGATGCGTTCAGGCCCCAGATAACGAAGCTCAGTGCAATCACGCCAAAGATGATTTTGGCAAAGATTGATTTCGAAAATGTGCGAATGCCAGCAAGCATATGATAAGCCTAACAATTCGTGGTTTGGTGTCGATATAATGTATCGACAGGTTTTAATTATGATCGCTTTGGGACGCAAATCCCGACGAAATTGCCGGGCATCTTAATGGCGACAGGTAACAGCGGCAACAGGCGATTGCATAGAAGATCATAGCAATACCACACGAAATGCATGATCGCGTCATTTCCGGTACTTGGCCCGGTGCGGTGGACATGCTAAAAGCCGCTTCGAAATTGATCTTGTAACAGTTCGTAACCGGCGGGTTCGTCAATTATCGTTCTGTTATAAAACCAGAATGTCTGAAACTGACCAGCAAGAGGTATCCTCACATGACCCAACGCCGTCCCCTGATTGCCGGAAACTGGAAAATGAACTGTTTGCGTGCAGACGGTCTTGTGCTGGCGTCTGACCTGGCCGCAAAGGCGTCTGAAAAGGGTGCGCTTGGCTGTGATGTGCTTGTTTGCCCGCCTGCAACGCTTCTGTCCGAGGTGGTTGGTGTAACCAAGGATAGTGCAGTTGCCGTCGGTGGCCAGGATTGCCATGTGGCGACCTCAGGGGCGCATACCGGTGATATTGCTGCACCGATGCTTGCGGATATCGGTGCACGCTATGTTCTGGTTGGACATTCCGAACGCCGTGCGGATCATGGTGAAAGTTCGACCGATATTCGCTGCAAGGCAATTGCTGCGCATGATGCCGGTCTGGTTGCTGTGGTCTGTGTTGGTGAGACCGAACAGGAACGCGATCTTGGCGCGACGCTGTCGGTTGTGAACGGGCAGGTGGCTGTTTCTGTTCCGGATGGTGCGACCGCAAAGAATACTGTCATTGCCTATGAACCGGTCTGGGCGATCGGGACCGGCCGTACCGCCAGCGTTGAAGAAGTTGCCGAGGTCCACACCGCGATCCGCTCAGAACTTGTGAAGCGCTTTGAAGACGGTAACGAATTCCGGATTCTTTATGGTGGCTCAGTCAAGCCGTCCAATGCGGCGGAATTGCTGGCGCTCGAAGACGTCGACGGCGCGCTTGTCGGTGGGGCGAGCCTCAAGGTTGAAGATTTTTGGAAAATTATTGAAACTTGCGCCTAGCCAACAGCCATAAAACGCGTTAAATACGCATCAAATTTATGCCCGGTCCGGGCCAAACTGCGTTCGGATCGGAAGTTAGGACAAGAGTTTCGAGACCATGCAAACAGTCATTCTGGTAATCCACCTTCTTCTTGCGCTCGGCCTTATTGCCGTCATTCTCGTACAGCGCAGCGAGGGCGGTGGGCTTGGTATCGGCGGTAACAGCGGCGGCGGAGGCGGTGGCTTCGGCGTGATGAGTTCACGCGGCGCTGCGAACCTGCTGACCCGTACCACTGCGATTCTGGCAGGTGCATTCATGATCACCAGCATCATTCTTGCACTGCAGTCCAACAGCCATACCCGGCCAGCTTCCATTCTGGAACAGGCACCGGCTTCGGCCCCGGCGGTTACTGAACCCGCTGAGGATACCGGGCCCGCGGCTCCGACCCGCTAAACAAATTAACCGACGACACGAGGCGGCAAACTTGCCGCCTCAATTTTTGATTGTTGTATTCCCCGGTTCGTGATGCACTAAATGGCATTGAACCGAGGCTTTGTGCTTTGAGATGAGGCAAAGAAATGACTCGTTATATCTTTATTACCGGTGGCGTTGTTTCTTCGTTGGGCAAAGGCCTGGCTTCCGCTGCTTTGGGTGCTTCGTTACAGGCACGTGGCTTCACAGTTCGTCTGCGCAAGCTTGATCCGTATATCAACGTCGATCCGGGCACCATGAGCCCGTACCAGCATGGCGAGTGCTATGTGACCGAAGACGGTGCGGAAACCGACCTTGACCTTGGTCATTATGAACGTTTCACCGGTGTGTCTTCGCGCCGTTCAGACAACGTGACGACCGGCCGTATCTATTCCAACGTGATTGCACGTGAACGCCGTGGTGATTATCTGGGCGGGACCGTTCAGGTCATTCCGCACATCACCGATGCCATCAAGGAATTCGTTCAGTCTGATGCGACCGAGGACTTTGTCCTGGTCGAGATCGGCGGCACGGTTGGCGATATTGAAAGCTTGCCGTTCCTCGAGGCGATCCGTCAGATGGGCAACGAGCTTGGCGATGGCCGTACGCTCTTCATGCATCTGACGCTGGTGCCTTACATCTCGACCGCAGGTGAGCTGAAAACCAAACCGACCCAGCATTCTGTCAAGGAACTGCAGAGCGTCGGTATTCAGCCGGATATTCTGCTTTGTCGTTGTGATCGTGAAATTCCGATCAATGAACGCCGCAAGATCGCACGTTTCTGTAACGTGCGCGAAGCAGCCGTCATTCCGGCATATGATGTCGACAATATCTATCAGGTGCCGATCAGCTATCACCAGTATGGTCTTGATAGCGAAGTTCTGCACCATTTCGGTCTGCAGGCGCAGGACCCGGATCTTGCTCCGTGGGAAAACATCTGCAACACCATCCGCAACCCGGAAGGTGAGGTCACGATTGGTATCGTCGGTAAATATATCCAGCTTCCTGATGCCTACAAATCCCTGACCGAAGCCCTGACCCATGGCGGTATCGCCAACAAGGTACGCGTTAATATTGAATGGATTGCGTCAGACGCCCTTGAAAAAGATGGCAACGTCAACGAAATCCTGTCGAAACTTGATGCGATCATGGTGCCGGGCGGTTTCGGCGAACGTGGCGCAGAAGGCAAGATCGCTGCTGCACGCTATGCCCGTGAAAACAAGGTTCCGTATTTCGGCATTTGCTTTGGTATGCAGATGGCCGTTCTTGAAGCAGCCCGCAACCTTGCTGGCCTGAAAGACGCATCCTCGTCCGAATTCGGTCCGACCAAAACACCGCTTGTCGGTCTGATGACCGAATGGGCAAAGGATGGTGGTTCGGTTGAGCGCCGTACTGGCGAAGACGATATGGGCGGTACCATGCGTCTTGGCAATTACGAGTGCAAACTGGTCGAAGGCACCCATGCACGCGACATCTATGGCAGTGCTACTGTTCTTGAACGTCACCGCCATCGTTATGAAGTTAACGTAAACTTCATGTCGCAGCTTGAGGAAAAAGGTCTTAAATTCTCGGGTCTGTCACCGGACGGGCGTTTGCCGGAAATCGTTGAATACCCGGATCATCCGTGGTTCATCGGTGTTCAGTTCCACCCGGAACTTCGTTCGCGTCCGCTTGATCCGCATCCGCTGTTCGTGTCTTACATCAAGGCCGCCAAAGAGCGCAGCCGTCTGGTGTAATCGATACGCAGTCTGACTGCGAGAGGGTCCCTTGCTGTAGGCTTGAATGGCCGAATGCTTGAATGAAAGTCATTGCAATGACCGAAATTAAAACTGTCAAAGTTGGCAATATCGAAATCGCCAATGACAAGCCCTTTGCCGTATTGGCAGGGCCATGTGCGATCGAAAGCCGTCAACATGCTCTGGAAATGTCGGCAGCCCTGAAGGAACTTTCCGAAGGGCTTGGTATCGGTCTGGTTTACAAAAGCTCGTTTGACAAGGCCAATCGGACCAGCACCACGTCAAAACGCGGTGTGGGTCTGTCCGAAGGTCTCGACATTCTGGCTGAAGTCAAATCGGTTACCGGTCTTCCGATTGTAACTGACGTGCATTTGCCAGATCAGTGTGCCGCTGTTGCCGAGGTTGCAGACATTCTTCAGATCCCGGCATTCCTGTGCCGTCAGGCTGATCTGTTGCAGGCAGCTGGCAAGACCGGTCGTGCGGTTAATGTCAAAAAGGGCCAGTTCCTGGCACCTTGGGACATGGTC